>Ga0136633_1000534_pt1 | contig 29094 bp, 26 predicted proteins | sample AntDrymeUQ832206_2_FD_105494 | JGI IMG/M metagenome (GOLD analysis project Ga0136633, IMG submission 105494) | Polar desert sand microbial communities from Dry Valleys, Antarctica - metaG UQ83 (22.06) | ecosystem: Environmental > Terrestrial > Soil > Desert | place: Antarctica: Dry Valley... | reverse complement strand
TCCGACGTTCGATGTCGATGTGACGCCACAGCATGGGAAAGTCGTGAGCGGTGTCGGCTGGTTCGACACGGATTACCTGGGAATCGATCAGGGTCCGATCGTGGCGATGATCGAGAACTACCGTTCGGATCTGATCTGGAAGACGATGAAAAAGAACCCGTACATCGTTTCCGGCTTGAAGAAGGCCGGATTTACCGGCGGGTGGCTCAGCACGGTCGCGGCAACCGGCGCGCAGCAGCGGGTCACGATGAAGCGCGCTCAGAACCAAGTCACGATGAAGCCCGCGGAGAAATGGGCTCCCGCCCGCTGATACTCGCTGCCGCCGCGAGTATTGCGCTCGTCATGGGCGCCTGCTCAAATGCGTCGGCGGGCGACAAGGTCACGCTCCGCCTGTGGGCGATGGGGCGGGAAGGTGAGGTCGTCTCCGAGCTGATCCCTGCCTTCGAGAAGGAGCACCCTGGCATCAAGGTCGAGGTCCAGCAGATCCCCTGGACGGCGGCACACGAGAAGCTGCTCACCGCCTATGTCGGCGAGGCCACGCCCGACATCGCCATGCTCGGCAACACCTGGGTTCCCGAGTTCGTCGCGCTCAACGCCCTCGAGCCGCTCGACGCAATGGTGGCGCGTTCGAAGCACCTGAGCCGCGACGATTTCTTTCCCGGCATCTGGAAAACCAACGTCGTGGATGGGAAGACCTACGGTATTCCATGGTACGTCGACACGCGACTCGTCTACTACCGCTCCGACATCCTCGCCCGGGCCGGCTACACGGAAATGCCAAAAACGTGGGCGGAGTGGAAGACGGCGATGAAGAGAATCAAATCGCAGATGTCGTCCACCCAGTATCCGATGTTGATGCCGACTAATGAATGGCCCCAGCCGGTTGGATTCGCTCTCGAGACCGGTTCGCCAATTCTCAAGGATGGCGGACGCTACGGCGCCTTCCAGGAGCCCAAATTCAGACAGGCCTTCGACTTTTATCTCAGCTTTTTCCGCGAAGGGCTCTCTCCGCCGGTGAGCAGCTCGCAGGTCTCCAACCTGTTCCAGGAATTCGAGCGCGGCAACATCGCGATGTACATCTCGGGCCCGTGGTACATCGGCGAGTTTCGGAATCGTCTCGACAAGAGCGTACAGGACAAGTGGATGACCGCGCCGATGCCGGGGATCGACGGGCCGGGCGCGGGCATGGCGGCAGGGGCCAGTCTCTCTGTCTTCGCCGGGTCGGATCACAAGGAAGAGGCCTGGCTTCTGATCGAATACCTCTCCCGCCCCGAGGTGCAGCTCCAGTTCTATCGACTCACTGGCGACCTTCCTCCGCGGAAGACTGCGTGGCAGGACACCGCGCTCGCCAACAACGTGCACGCCAAGGCGTTCCGCGATCAGCTCGAGCGCGTGGTGCCGTTGCCGCAGGTACCCGAGTGGGAAGAAATCGCGACCAGCATTTTCGAGCATGGAGAGCGGGCTATTCGCGGCGCGGCGACAGTCGACGAGACGCTGAAGTCACTCGATGAGGAAGTCGACGCAATGCTCGAGAAGCGGCGCTACCTGCTCGCGCAGAAGGCAGCCGGCGGGTGAGCGCCACGATTCCGGGAGCCCATATCCCATCCGGCGTCGGCAAAGCTGCCTGGCTGTTTCTCGCGCCTGCGCTCCTTCTCATCTTCGTTTTCTTTTTTTTGCCCGTCCTCGCGTCGCTCGTGCTGAGCGTCACCGACTTCGACATCTACGCGATCGCCAATCCGCCCACCACCCGCTTCGTCGGACTCAGGAACTACAGCAAGCTCCTCCAGACGCCCGAGTTCTGGCAGGCGCTCAGGAACACGTTCTACTTCGCGCTGGTGGGCGGGCCGCTCACAATCGCGCTCTCGCTCGCCACGGCGCTCCTGCTCAATAACAAGCTCGTGCGGTTCAAGGGATTCTTCCGCACCATCTACTTCATCCCGTTCGTCACCACGCTCGTCGCGGTGTCTATTGTCTGGCGCTACCTCTACCACACCAAGTACGGCCTCTTCAACTACGGCCTCGGCTTTTTCGGCATCGGGCCGATCGACTGGCTCGGCGATCCGAACTGGGCGATGCCCTCGATCATCCTCATGTCGGTGTGGAAGAATTTCGGCTACAACATGCTCATATTCATCGCCGGGCTGCAGGCCATTCCGTCGGAGCTGTACGATGCGGCGGAGATCGATGGCGCCGGTCCTGCGCGCCGCTTCTTCAACATCACGCTGCCGTTGCTCGGGCCGACGCTCCTCTTCGTCGGCGTCATCACCATGATCGGCTACTTCCAGCTGTTCGCCGAACCGTACGTGATGACCCAGGGCGGTCCGCTGAGGGCGACGACGAGCGTGGTACTCCTCATGTACGAGGAAGGATTCCGCTGGTGGCGCATGGGGTACGCGGCGGCGATCGCGTTCGTGCTGTTCATCGTCATCCTGATTGCGACGCTGATACAGTTCCGGCTGCAAAAGGATCGGACTTGATGGTGAGCACGGTTCGACATCCGGACCCTGTTGGCGCGACCGGAGTGAAGAAGCTGGGAGCGTACAGCGGGGCAGCTGGAAGCCACGAGCTGATTACGAAAATCATTCTTTACGCGCTCCTGATCATCGGCGCGATGATCGCGTTGACGCCGATGCTGTGGATGCTCTCGGCCTCCGTGATGCCGACGGGGGAGGCGAGCGCGTATCCGCCGCGGTTCTTTCCGAGTGCCGTCACGTTCTCGCATTACGGTGAGCTGTTCACGCGGCTCAACCTCGGCCGCTATCTGTTCAACAGCGCCTTCATCGCGCTGACGGTGACGGGGGTGTCGCTGGTGATCAACTCGATGGCGGGATACGCGTTCGCCAAGCTGAGATTTCGCGGGCGCGACCGCACCTTCAGGCTGCTTTCACTCGGGCTGGTGCTGCCGGTGCAGGTGGCGATGCTGCCGCTGTTCCTTCTGATGAAAAACCTGCACCTCGTCAACACCTACTGGGGCGTGATCATACCGGGGATGTCGAGCATCTTCGGAATCTTTCTCATCCGGCAGTACGCGCTCTCGATTCCGGACGACATGCTCGACGCGGCGCGCATCGACGGCGCCTCGGAGCTGAGGATATACTGGGAAGTGGTGGTGCCGGGGATCCTGCCGATACTGGCGACGCTGGCGATCTGGACGTTCCTTGCCACCTGGAACGATTTCATGTGGCCGCTGATCGTCCTCAGCGACGAGTCCCACTACACGCTGCCAGTAGCGCTCGCCAATCTATCCGGCGAGCACGTGCAGGACACGGAGCTGATGATGGCCGGATCGGTGCTGACGGTGATCCCGGTGCTGGCGGTATTTCTGTTTTTGCAGCGATACTACATACAGGGCGTAATGGCGGGGAGTGTGAAGGGATGAGATCGTGGGAGTGTGAGAAGGCGAGATTCTTTTTGCGTTTTGAGTCTACTGTTTTTGCGTTGTCCGGCTTTGCGTTACTGTACGCGAAACGCGAACACAAAAACGGAAGACCCAACAACGGTCACCTCATAACGCGGAAAGAACCCCAGAAATGAGAATAACAATCTTATTAGTGGCAGGCGTTGTTCTACGCGCGAATATGTCCGCCCAGCAACCCGCCATAATTCCCGCTGGAACCAATACCATAGTAGTGGACGCCTTCGACTCGGTGAGCCAGTGGAGCGGCGCGCCCGCTGACGGCGTCGACGTGTCCGTGCACCCGGACAGCGGATTGCACGGCCGGGCGATGCGGATCGACTTCGACTTCCACGGGCGCGGCGGGTACGCGGTGGTCCGACGTGCCGTCAACCTGACGATGCCGTCGAACTACGAGTTTTCCTTCGCCATCCGCGGCGAGGCGCCGGTGAACACGCTCGAGTTCAAGCTGCTTGATTCAACCGGCGAGAACGTCTGGTGGTCGAACACCCGCGACTTCGTGTTCCCGCGCGAGTGGCGCACCGTCACGCGCAAGAAGCGGCAGATCTCCTTCGCCTGGGGTCCGACCGCCGACAAGGAGCTGCGACGGGTGTTCGCCATGGAGTTCGCGATCACCGCCGGCTCGGGCGGGAAGGGGAGTGTCTGGATCGACGACCTGATGTTGACGCGAGTGGATCCGCCGATGCCGTACACATCCACCCCGCGCATTACGGCGACCTCCCGCGCCGAAGGCCACGGTATCGACCGAGCGATGGACGCGACGGCGACTACAGCGTGGCGCAGCAACCGCGGCATCGGCTCACGCGCGTCAACCATTGCCCCGTCGGACACGATCGACATCGATTTTCTGAGGCGCCGGGAGTTCGGCGGTCTGGTGATCGAATGGGAGCCGACACGTCGCGCCAGCGCCTACGAGGTACTGGGCTCCACCGACGGGCTGACGTGGCAGAAGCTGTACAGCGTAACGAGAACATCGCTTCCCCCTGTCACCGGAACGGCGCAGCGTACATCCGGCTCGACCTCGACGCGCGACTATCTGAGCCTGCCGGAGAGCGACGTGCTATATCTGCGGCTCGCGCTCACGTCTCCGCAGGGCTCGAGCGGCTACGGAATTCGCGACATCAGCGTGAAACCGCTGGAATGGGCCGCCACGAAAAACGATATCCTGGTGGCGATGGCCAGGGATGTACCGAGGGGCAGCTACCCCAGGTATCTGTCGAATGAGCAGTCGTACTGGACCGTTGTCGGCGCCGATCGCGACAGCGCCGAAGGCATGATCAACGAGGAGGGGATGATCGAGGTCGGGCACGGCCAATTCTCGATCGAGCCGTTCCTCTACGCCGACGGCAAGCTGATAACGTGGAACGATGCGAGGATCTCGGTGGTTCCCGACCCCGAAGCGCTCCCACTCCCCCGCGTGAACTGGAGTGTTGGAGGCAGCAAACGGGCGGCGACCGGTACCACCGCTCCACCCGGCGATCTCGAGCTGTCGATCACCACTTTCGCCGCCGGTCCGCCCGATTCGGCGGTGCTCTATGCGCGTTATCGAGTCACCAACAACACGCGCACGCACCGGAAAGTCTTTCTTTATCTGGCGCTGCGTCCGTTGCAGGTGAATCCGCCCTGGCAGTCCCTGAGCGCCCCGGGAGGAGCGGCGCCGGTGGACACGATCTCGCTGCAAGGGTCGGCCGTGCGCATGAGCGGCGGGGGAGGGCGCAGCAAGTTCGTCCATTCGCTGACGTCGCCGAGTGGATTTGGCGCGGCGACGTTCCACGAGGGGAACATCGTCGATTGGCTGCGCGCCGGTAAGCTTCCCGTCCCGATCTCGGTCACCGACCCAACCGGCTCCGCCTCGGCCGCGTTCGTCTATGGACTCGAGCTCGCCGCGCGCGCGACTTCGAGCCCGATCGATCTGGCGATTCCCCTGCGCGGAGGACAACTGGACCTCGGGGTTCTCACTTCCGCTTCACGCCGGCAGGGAGCACCGGTGCCGACCACCCTTTTGCCCGGAGCGAGTGAGGTAGCGGTCGCGGCACAGCTGGCGAAAACGCGCTCCGATTGGCGCGCGAAAGTGAGTCGCGCACGGATCGACCTCCCGCCTTCCGCCGCCCGGTACACGGAAACCCTTCGCGCCAACCTGGGCTACATCCTGATAAACCGTGACGGCCCCGCGCTCCAGCCCGGCTCGCGCTCGTACGCGCGCTCCTGGATCCGCGACGGCTCGCTGACTTCGACGGCGCTCCTCCGCATGGGACACGCCCCCGCCGTGAAGGAATTCGTCGAGTGGTACGCGACGCACCAGTACGACAACGGGAAAATCCCGTGCTGTGTCGACGAGCACGGCGCGACGCCTATTGCGGAGAACGACAGTCACGGGCAGTTCATTTATCTGGTGGCCGAGTACTACCGGCACACCGGTGACAAGGCGCTGCTGGAGAGGATGTGGCCGCACGTGACAAAGACCGTGTCGTACATGGATTCATTGCGAAAGTCACGCATGACTCCGCAGTTCGAGCAGGCCGGTCCCGGTCGCGCCTTCTACGGCCTGATGCCCCAGTCGATCAGCCACGAAGGCTACAGCGCGAAGCCAATGCACAGCTACTGGGACGACTTCTTCGCGCTGCGGGGATTCAAGGACGCCGCCTTCATCGCGCGCGAGCTGTCGAAGCCGGAGAGCACGAGCTTCGCGCAGACTGGAAACGACTTCCGCGCGAACTTCTACGAATCGATCAGCCAGGTGGTCATGCAGCGGAAGATCGACTTCATCCCCGGCTCGGTGGAGCTGGCCGACTTCGACGCGACCTCGACGACCGTTGGAGTTTCACCAGGTGGTGAAGCGGGCAGGCTCTTCGCCCCGCTCCTGAACCGCACATTCGACAAATACTTCCAGGAGGCCCGCCAGCGCGCGCTCGGCTACAAGCCATGGGACGGCTACACACCGTACGAGCTGCGGACGGTTGGCACGCACGTGCAGCTGGGTCAGCGAGCAAGGGCGCACGAGCTGCTGGATTTCTTCTTCCGTCACCAGCGTCCCGCCGCCTGGCACCAGTGGGCGGAGGTGGTCTTCAACGACCCCAGGAAGCCGAGCTTCATCGGCGACATGCCGCACACCTGGGTCGGCAGCGACTACATGCGCAGCTTCCTCGACATGTTCGCCTTTGAAAGAGAAAGCGACAGCTCGCTGGTGCTGGCCGCTGGCCTGAAGGACGAGTGGCTGAGGGAGGCTCCCGGTGTGCGGGTAACGAACCTCTCCACGCACTACGGCCCGCTGAGCTACGATGCGCGCGCGTACGGCACGACGGTGACACTCAACCTGAAGCCAGGGCTGCGTCTCCCGCCTGGCGGAATCGTAGTCAGGTCCCCCCTCGATCAGCCCGTGCTGAGCGCCTCGGTCGATGGAGTGCTTGCGGCGGTCAAGGGGGCGGATGTCGTCGTCCGGAAACTGCCAGCGATCGTGACCTTCCGCTACGCCAAGTGAGCGCTTCGGACAGACCTCGGTTTGAGGGAGGTGAGGGTATCCCCTTCGGCGACGACGCTCGCTGGTCGGAGCCCAAAACGCTCCTTCGCGCTCCGCGCTCCGGAGCTGGTCTCCTCGGGCGCTCGCTTGGACGTCGCCTGCGAGGACACCCTCACCTCCGTCCTAGAGAGATGCACCCGAAGCGCAGCTCACTTGGCGAGCTCGGTCCCGTTGCTGGCAATGACGGAGGCGTAGTAGCGCCCGCTGCTCTTGATCGTACGCTGCTGCGTCTCGTAGTCGACATGCACGAGACCGAACCGCTTGGAATAACCGAGCGCCCACTCGTAGTTGTCGAGCAGCGACCAGGCAAAGTATCCGCGCAGATCCACACCCTTGCTCAACGCGTCATGCGCGGCGCGCAGGTGCTGTCGGAAGTACTCCGCGCGGAGCGGGTCGTCCACGCGGCCATCGATCGGCTGCGGCGGATCGTAAAACGCCGCTCCGTTCTCGGTGATGTGAATCGGCGGACGTCCGTAACGCTCGGTGACCCACAACAGAATTCTCGTGAGCGCGGCGGGGAAAACTTCCCAATCCGTCTGAGTGGTGATGCTCTGTGGCTGCGGCACTCGCTTCACCTGAACCGGCCGCAGCTCCCGATGGTAGCGGGTGACGCCGCGGGTGTAGTAGTTGACCCCGAGGAAATCGATCGGCTGTTTGATCAGTCGCATGTCCTCGTCCGGCCACTCGGGCCAGGCTTCGCCGAAGATCTCACGCATCTCTTCCGGGTAGTGGCCCAGGAAAATGGCGTCAAGGTACTGGCGATTCATGTAGGCATCGGCGCGCCTGGTCGCGTCGAGATCCTCCGCCGACTGAGACGCCGGATATTTCGGCTCGAGGTTGACCGCAATTCCGATCTTTCCCTTCTGCGCGGCGTTGCTGGAGCGGAATCTCTGGACGGCCATGCCGTGCGAGCGCATGAGATTGTGCGAGGCGATCGCGGTCTCGAACGGATTGGCGTGACCGGGGGCGAGGACGCCGTGCAGGTATCCGCCGTCGGTGACGACCCACGGCTCGTTGAGCGTGGACCACATGTCGACGCGGTCGCCCAGGGCCTCCCACATCGTCCCCGCGTAATCCGAGAACCACTCGGCGATGTCGCGATTGAGCCAGCCGCCGCGGTCATCGAGCGCCTCCGGCAGATCCCAGTGGAAAAGCGTGGCGTTGGGCTTGATCCCTTTCTCGAGGAGCGCGTCCACGAGCCGCGAGTAGAAATCCAGTCCCTTCCTGTTCACCTTACCGGTTCCCTCGGGAAAAACGCGGCCCCACGCGATGCTGAAGCGATATGCGTTGAGGCCGAGCTCCGACATGACCCGGACGTCATCCTTGTAGCGCCGGTAGTGGTCGCAGGCGATGTCGCCGGTCTGGTCCAGGAACGTGTTGTCGTGAGTGTGGGAGAAGCGGTGCCAGATGCTGCGCCCCGCGCCGTCGGCGGCGGGCGAGCCTTCGATCTGGTACGCGGAGGTCGCTGTTCCCCACAGAAAATCCGCGGGGAACCGGTATTTATCGGTCATTCAATCCATTTGGTGAACGGCGGAAAGGCGGAATCATGGCGGGAGTGACGCTCGATGGCCTCCGCAAAATCTACGACGAGGGACCGGCTCACGTCGCGGTCGAGCGGGTGGATCTGGAAGTGAAAGATGGAGAGTTCGTGGTGCTGGTCGGGCCTTCGGGCTGCGGCAAGAGCACTACGCTGAGAATGATTGCCGGGCTCGAGTCGATCAGCGCGGGGACGGTGTCCATCGGCGACCGGGTAGTGAACAACGTTCCGCCCAAGGCGCGCGACATCGCGATGGTGTTCCAGAATTACGCGCTCTATCCGCACATGACCGTGCGGGAGAATCTGGGATTCGCGTTGAAGCTGCGGGACATGTCACGCTCCGAGATCGATTCGCGAGTGAACTCGGCCGCGGCGACGCTGGGCCTCGAGGATTATCTCGACCGCAAGCCGCGCCAGCTCTCCGGAGGCCAGCGCCAGCGCGTCGCGCTCGGCCGCGCCATCGTGCGCCAGCCGCAGGTATTCCTGTTCGACGAGCCCTTGTCCAATCTCGATGCGCAGATGCGCGTCTCGATGCGGCGCGAGATCGCGCGGCTGCACCAGGAGCTCAAGGTGACGATGATCTACGTCACCCACGATCAGGTGGAGGCGATGACCCTCGGCGACCGCATCGTGGTGATGAGCAAAGGGCACGTGATGCAGATCGACACGCCGCTCAACCTCTACGAGAGGCCGAAGAACAGGTTCGTGGCGGGATTCATCGGGAATCCGGCGATGAACTTCGCCAATGGCACCATCGAGAGCTCGGTGAAGCCGCGGTTCGTGGCCGAGGGTGGGGAATGGGAGATCGACCTTCCGGCGGCTGTTGCCTCTCGACTGGGAACGGCGAGAGGTCGGGCGATCACGATGGGGATCCGGCCCGAGGACGTGTCGGTGGTTCCGGGTCCGCAGGCGGGGGTCGCGACGGCGTCAGCGAAGCTGGATCTGGTGGAGTCGCTCGGGAACGAGACCTTCATCTACGCCAGTGCAGGCCGGCATGATGTCACGGCGCGGGTTTCGCCGCTAAAGCTGCCGCCGCTCGGATCGAAGATCACGCTCGCGTTCGATCTGGAGAAGGCGCACTTCTTCGACGCGGCTACAGGGGACCGGATCGGCTGATCGGTACTGTGCACTCGGTACCAGGCGACTTACAGGGGATCCAAGTAGTGAGTGAACAGTTCAACAGTTGCAGTTGTCAGTGGTTGTCAGTGGTTGCCAGTGAGCGCCTGACTGGAAACCACTGATCACTTGAACTGATTTACTGTCCACTGGAAACTTGGATCCCCTGTAAGGGCCCCAGTACCCGGCGACCCACTTCCAGCCATCAGGCTCGCCCGGACCCTGGCCCGTTGTCGAGTACCGCTCTTACCTTGTCCGCGAGATCCTGCGGCGAAAACGGCTTGTGAAGAAAATCGATCGCAGGAATGACGGCCGTCGAAATGGTGGGCGCCGCGATGGGTGCATCGACAACGATCGCGACGGGCGGTGCGACTTCGGCCTCAGCCGCGACGGCCGCGCCGATCGCGTGCAGTTCTACCAGGCGGGGCGGCTGGTACGAGTGGCAAGCGGTAAGCTGCCGTCCGGGAAGAAGAACGGAACGGGTGTCGCGAAAGCGACACCCGTTCTGCTTCCGACGCTCTCGTATATGATGACACCATGCGATTGACCGACGACACGCTCCAGCAGACGAAGCTCCCGACACAGGCCGTCGCCGCGGCGGTAACGCTGGCGGTGCTCGGCGTCGCCTATCATTCGCGCGACCTCTACGAGCTGCACATGCAGGAGGATCATTTCGTCGAGTGGCTGACCGCCGCGCTCTTTCTCATCGGGGGAATAATCCGAATGCGGCGCGCGCTCACGCAGCGACGCCCGTTCGACGGACTGGTCGCGCTCTTCTCTTTCTTCGTCGCCGGCGAGGAGTTCAGCTGGGGACAGCGGCTGATCGGGTACACCCCGCCAGGCTGGTTTCTCTCGCACAATGTCCAGCAGGAAGCGACGCTCCACAATTTTGCCGGTGTATTCGGCAGGCCCAAGTGGAGTCTCATTGCGGTGCTCGCTGGTTACGGCCTGCTGCTTCCCCTGGCGCGTCGATTCGCAGCGAGCCGGAAGGTGATGGAGCGGATCGGCGCGACCGCGCCGCCCGATTCGCTCGCTCCCTGGTTTGGAATGACCATCGTCCTGCTCATCTGGTATCCACTTGGCTACACGGGCGAATGGACCGAGCTGGTAGCCTCAGTGCTCTTCCTGGGCGCGGTGACGGGCACGGGAGCTTTCATGATCAGCCTCGCCACGGGAACAGCCACTGCGGCGGTGTTGACCTTCGCCAGCGCCCGCCGCAGCGGCGGAGCGCCGGCGCTAGCGTGCGCAACAGCCGAAGTCTCAGCCCTACTGAGCGATATCACGGCGGGCGCGGGGACGATCGACCTGCTGGCCGCACCCTCCCTCGACAAGCGAGTATGGACCGCAATGGTGGAAGGCGATATCGATGCCCGAGAGCTCTCCGCGTTCGGCTCGACTCGGTGCGATGGAACCATCCCCTCCTCGCGCCGGCGCTATGCCGTCGATCCGTGGGGATCCTCATACTGGGTGAGCGTTGGCGAGACTCCGGATGGTAGCACCGACGTGCAGGTTTATTCGCTCGGACCTAACAGACGGCGCGATCAAACCGTGAACGCGGCGAGCGACGATATTGTAGCGAGGACATCGGTTGACGCGTACGCGGAGGAGCCCTGACGACTCTGAGTACTGGGGCAGTGACGGGGGATCCGAGTTTCGAGTGTCTCAGTCATTAGTTCAGGTGATCAGTGGTGATCAGTGGTTACCAGTGAAGTGCTCAACTGAAAACCACTCGCAACTTGAACTCACGACTGTTCACTTTAAACTTGGATCCCCTTTAAGGGTCGCCGGACTTTATTCGCTCACCGAGCCTGATCCGCCTCGAATCTCAGCTCCTCGTTGCCAAGGCGTACGACGTCGCCGTTGCGCAGAAGCTGCGATCCCTTTACCCGGTCACCATTGATGAACACGCCGTTCCGGCTGCGGTCAGTCAGGCGATACCCGCTCTGAAAAGGCGCCACCTCGGCGTGACGCCGCGAAACGCTTTTTGAGGAGAGCGGGGGTAGCTGCATAGTAAGGAAAGTGTGATTTTTTTGCGGGCCACTAATAACATTGGAGATTCCATGCGCGTTCTGATTTCAAGCCTCATCGTACTGGCGATCCTTCCCGGCCTGGCTGATGCCCAGGGGGCGTTCAGCGGATCGACACCTGTTTCGTCATTCCAGTCCGGGCCGGTGAACCGGGTGCAGGCAACGACCGGACCGACAACCGAATCGGCGGTAGTGGGAATTCGACCGGTAGCATCGAGTGATGCTGCCGCCTCGACTCAGAGGAGATCGGCCCGGCGATCCGGTACCAGCCGGGATGTCGTTCTGATGGTCGTCGGTGGCGCGACGATGGTGGCGGGTGCGATCATCGGAGGCGATGCGGGGACGATCTTCATGGTGGGCGGAGCCGTGATCGGGCTTTGGGGGCTGTACAACTATCTGCAGTAGCAGCTCCGGCAGCGGAATATGAAACGCCGGCTCCTCAAGAGCCGGCGTTTTGTCTTGCGTGGCTGGTTCGGGAAACTGAAGCAGGGAGCTGATAGCATGGGCAGCCGGTAGTTGGTGAGCCTACGTACGGGAGTTCAGCGGTTGGACGCGCCGGCTTTGATTCTGTTCAACAGGCCATGCAGCATCTTTCTGACCTCGATCGCTTCGCTCATCAGGCCTGAAAAATCGTCCTCCGACCTGGCGACCAATCGTTACAAGGACAATTGTTAAGATCGATGGTTGGAGGTTGTGGCGGGTGGATGCAACCACAAAACTGAAGCGGGGAGCCGAAAGCTTTGGCAGCGCATAGCTGGAGAGTTTTCGTGCAGGCGAGACGGAAGGTACGATTGCCTTTCGGATCGAAAACCACTCTTGCGTTGCCTCAAACGCCGCGTGAAAAGCTACCCAGCCAACAGCTGCCCAAGCTACGGGCTCCCTGCTTCAGTTCTGTGGATCCCAGAGGGGGGCTCTCCTCCACGCCCGTCCTAGTGCGCGCGCGGCGGGCGCAGATGCTTGGCGATCATCCGCGCGGCTATGAGCGGGATTTGCTCGGTGGTATCGACCACGAGCTCCGGCTCCGGCATCCGCGGGCGCTCGAACGTGCCAGCCGCGTCGAGCTTGCGGTACGTCTCGACATCGCGGAGCTTGCCGAACCGCTCACGCGGCTCGGACGCGAGCCGCTTCTCGAGCTCCGCGCCCGAGCAGCGGAGCTCGATCAGGTGAAGCGATCCGCCACCGGTGGTGACACGCTTCTGAAGCGACGGGATGAAAGCTTCAGTGACCGTCGCTTCGGGCGCGAAGGTCATGATGACTCCCGCCGAGCGCGCCTTGAGAACCGCGTCGATGGCGAGGTGCCACATTCGCTCCCGGAGCGCGACAAACGGCGGCGTGCCAAAGGGGAACAGCGAGGTCGCGACATCGACTACCGCGTGGTTGTGGAGCAGGCTGTACCCGGTTTCGGCGGTGAGGTACTCGGCGACGGTGAGCTTGCCGACGCCCGGACGGCCGAAGAGGAGAATGACCTGGGTAATCACTATTACGCCTTCGCGGCGTAGACCAGAATAGCCCAATAATGTGTAAAGCTTCCCGCCATGACGAAGAGATGCCAGATCTCGTGCGAAGCCCAGGCTCGATTCCGATCGCCTTTCACTTTGCTCGGCCACTTGAGCGCGTAGACGACCGCCCCCAAACTGTAGAATAGTCCCCCCGCGAGGAGCCAGAGAAAGAATGCGGTAGGCGCGGCCGCGAGGAGTGGCTCGACGACCAGCACCGCGATCCAGCCCATGCCCAGATAGAGCGCAGTCGACGTCCAGGTCGGCGCGCTCATCCACACCACCTTCTGCGCGGTGCCGACCGTCGCGAGCGCCCACACCGCGGTCAGCAGCATGAGACCGAGGCGCTCCGGCAGCAGCAGCAGACACACGGGAGTATAGGTGCCGGCGATGAGGATGTAGATCATCATGTGATCGATGCGCCGCACATGCGCGAGCCCGCGCTCGGTCAGCTTGAAGGAGTGATAGAACGCGCTGACGCCGTACATCGCCACGAGGCTGCCGCCGAAAATCGAAAATGCCACGACCTGTCGGGCGCTGCCGTTCCGGATCGCTATCACGAGGAGTACGACCAGTCCGATCACCGACAGCACGGCGCCGACTGAGTGTGTCAGAGCGTTGACGGGCTCACGAAGAGAGTGTCGCATTCCGTTATCGATTCCCTTTGACCGGCCGCTTCGGCTGTCCTACAACGCAATACCTGCGCGACGCAAAGCTCCACGGCCACACCCCATGGCGCTAGTTGATGATCGTGATGCCACCGCTGGTGCCGCCGAATCGTGGGTTCACGATGTTGTTGAAGATCGAGCCGAAGCTGTAGCTCAACCCGATGTTGAAGAAGTAGGTGTATGATGTGGCAAGCTGGCGCCTTCGGAGCAAGCGCTCCGCGTCGCTGAGGCTGCCGCGTGGCAGGTAGAGCTGGTCTCTGAGAAGCGAGGCCTGCCCGAAGAAGAAGAGCGAGAAGCCCTTGAAGAGCCGCAGGTCGAGGCTATTGAAAAAGACCAGGTGGTTCTTGCTCAAGTCGTGCATGTAGGCGGCCCCTTCCAGCGAGCTGCTGACGGAGCCCCACGGCTGCTTGAGGCTGAGCGACGCGGTCAGCGTCTGATCGCCGCGCACCTCGCTGATGCGGTCGAAAAGGGTGGTATCCTGATACCGGAAAAAGTTGATGCCGGGCGCGTATTGCAGGGTGAGCTGGCGTCTGGTCGACTGCGAGTACGGGAAAAGATTGTACTCGATTGCGGGGGCGAAGCGAATCGCCCGGCTCTGATTCAGAAAGGTCGACGACGTCCATGATGCCCGCTGGCCGGCCGACCAGTGCGGTCCGAGGCTGCGGACCAGCAGATCGCTGAGACCGTAGCTGTGCGAATAGCTGTTGAAGCTGGTGCCGTCGCCGAGGATGAACCTGCTTTGGCCGTAATTGCCGTTGAGGGTAAGGCGAGCCTTCCACATTTCGGTGGTCCGGTTGGCGCTGACTGATCCGTTGAGCGAGACGAAGTTGTTCGATTTCTCCCCGCTGCCGTACCCGCTCGCGCTCGTCCTGAAGACCCAGAAATTCCAGCGGTCACGCGCCTGCGCTTTGACGCCGTCCGCTTGTGCCGAAGGCGCGGTGTAGGTGACGTCGAAGCGAGACGCATCGCCAAGGTGGGCGGAGTAACGGACCAGGCCGAGCTTGATCACCCGCGCCAGGCCCTTTCTCAGATCGTCCTCACTGGCGCTTTGCGGCGACACGTACCGCAGAGTGTCGCCCAGGGCGGCGAGCCGGCTCTGGCCGATGAAGTGAAGCGTGTACTCGGTTCCGCCACCTCCTGTCGTCTGATCGGTGACGAGAATATGGACCTGCGCATCCTGTCGATTTCTGACGTAGTCGACAAAGGTGATCTCCGTTCTCATGAAATCGAAGTCGCAGAAATCGCAGTCGAGGAAGACGCGGAGTCTGGGCGAAGCGCGAGCGGTATCGGGTGGCGTGGGCTGTTGAGCGTCCGCCGCTGAAACGCCGCCAACGCACAGCAACGTGCAGACGCAAAAAACTGCCAGGGGTGATAGCTGCCGCATCGGGTTTTTTGAAAGAGTTAGTCCGGCGATGGTTTCGGGTGCCGCTCGACGCATCTGAGAAGCGATCACCCTCGCAATCCGAAGGCGGTCCCCCCGGCGAGGAAGAGTGTAAGGTTTGGCACATCCATCAGGTGCTTGAAGCCGAGCGTGTCGATGTAAAATTTCTTCGAGCGCTCGAGTTTGCTGACGCGGAGCGCAACGTGATGAACTCCGGATGTCTTCATGTTGATTGCCATTTTTACCCGACCTCAGTTGACGAGGGCTACCCGCATTTGTTTGTGGGTCGAATATGACCTCCCAAATGGGTTCAGCAAGGTCCGGAAAAGAACGGGGGGCAGCGCGAAAAAAACGCCGGCTCAAAGAGCCGGCGTTTCCTGGAGCGATAATTCAGGGGTCAAAGCTTAGCCGTTCCGACCGGGAGTCACCGGACGAGGCGGCGTTACCGGCCGCGTTCCGGGCCCGGGGGTAACCGGGCGGTGCGAAAGCCCACCCGCCTTGTTGGCGGTTGGGGGACGGTGCTCGGCGGACTTGCCTCTCGCGTCAGCGATGAGCTGACGGTCAGTGTGCCGTTGCACCATGCGGTCGTGAACCCGCGCGAGCGCGGCATCGGACCTGAGCCCTCGATCCATCAGGCTCGCGGTGACATTCATCGGAACGGTGAGGTCGCGGCCGGACGGAGCCGCCTTCGCCCACTCGCTCACCTGCTTGCCGCTGACGCCTTTGCCCATGAGCTCGGCACCAGCGACGACTTCATCACTGGTCGGCTTGCTGCCGCGCTTCTCGAGCGCGGACTTCGCTTCCTTCATGTTCTTCGCGCGGCGATCGACGGATTTCTCGATGTACGCCGGCATGGCGCCGTTGCGCGCGAGTCGCAGCGCCTGCTGCTCCAGCGCAGCCGCCGGAAGCGAGTGCGCGCGCGCGTCGGCGATGGTGGCGAGGACGTGCTCAGCTACCTTCGGGGGAAGGACGGCTCGGAGCTGGGCGGAAAGATCGTGGGCTTTCTGGGCAGAAGCGGCCGACGCGAAAAACAGCGTGGCCGCAACGAGGAATCGTCTCATGCGGGCCTCCGGTTTCAAAACACATTTGCCTTGCCCTTTTTAGACTGCCCGAGGGTCGGCCGGGGTCACATTTGGCGAGTTAACCCCGTGAAACGGCGGGTCTACGGTCGTAGGGCGCTCCTTTTTGGGACAGTTCTGCGGTTTTGGCTGGGTGCCAGGAAGCGGAAGGGAAAGGAACGGGTAGGAGGTGCGAGTAGCACAGGTCCCAGGTTTTCAGGTTACTACGCCACTCTTCAGGTATGTCCCAATCAGTTCCGCCGTCGCGACGATGTGCCCCTTCATCGCAGCCTCGAGCTGAGCCTTGGTGGGATCGCTCAGCCCGGTAAGCTCGGTGTCGAGCGCGTAAAGCTTGTGAAAGTACCGGTGCCGCCCGATCGGAGGGCACGGCCCGCCGTAGGTTTGCTTCTTCCAGTCGTTGATCCCCTGCCTGGCGCCACCGGGTAACCCGCTTCGCGCCGCGTTCTCGGCGAGCTTCGTTGTCCCCGCCGGAATGTTGTAAACCACCCAGTGCACGTAAACCATCTTCGGCGCGGCGGGATCGGGCGCGTCGGGGTCGTCGACGATCAGCGCGAAGCTCTTCGCGTTGCCGGGAGCGCCTGACCACTCGAGTGGGGGGGAGAGGTCGGCCCCCTCGCAGGTGTACCTGGCCGGGATCGAGCCGTTCGACGAGAATGCCGGTGAGATGAGTACGAGCGTCATGGACGGAATGCCCGGTCAGATGTTTTTACGCAATGCTGCAGCAATCGCGCCGACCCGCCCGCACCCGCTCTCTCGTCGATTTGATCCTTGGTGGAAAGAGCGAAGGGATTTGCCCGCGGCGTCCGTCTGAATCATTATGGAGGCAATGGATCAATCACCGAGGGTAGATAAATGATTCTCGTTGCTGGTGCCACCGGGGTTCTGGGGTCGGAGATCGTGCGACGGCTGCTCACGCGCGGGGAGAAGGTTCGTGCGATGGTGCGAGCTTCCTCGAACCCTGAATCGGTCGAACGGCTGCGCAAAGCGGGAGCGGAAACGGTGGTCGGCGATCTGAAGGATCCGACATCGCTGCGGCCGGCCTGCGCGGGCGTTGACGCCGTCATCACCGGCGTGACGGCCATCACCACCGCCAAGGAAGGTGACTCCTTCGACGCGACCGACGGCGAAGGCAACAAAGCGCTGATGGACGCGGCCCGAAAGTCGGGGGTGAGGAAATTCGTCCTGGTGTCGTTCAATGCGGACTACTCGCCCGATTGTCCCCTTGCCCGGGCCAAGCGATCCGCGGAAGAGCATCTGAAGAAAAGCGGCCTCGACTACACGATTCTGCATCCGTCGCTGTTCTTCGAATCGTGGCTGGGACCGATGCTGTTCGCCGATCCAGCCGCAGGGACGGCCAAAGTCTATGGGTCCGGCAGGCAGAAGATCAGATACGTGGCGGTGGCGGACGTCGCGGAGCTGGCGGTGCAATCTCTCACTGAACCCGCAGCAACGAACGCGACGATCCCGTTCGGTGGACCAGAGGAAATCAGCCAGCAGGATGCCGTAAGGATGTTCGAGGAAGCTTTCGGGAAAAAGTTCGCGGTGACTCAGGTGTCCGAAGGGGCTCTCGAAGCGCAGTGGAAGGCGGCGGAGAATCCGTTCGAGAAGACCTTCGCCGCGCTGATGCTCGGCGTAGCTCGCGGCTTCGATTCGGGGATCAAACCGCCGTTCGAGAAGTTTCCGATGAAGATGACGTCCCCGCGAGAGTATGTACGGCGCCTGGCGGAAGGGACGGCGAGGCAGAGGGTGGCGGGAGAAGCACCCGCTAGAGAGGAACAGCGCGCCCGACCGTGATGGTGAACATTGTCAGATCTTCATTGACGAGCTTGCCGGAATGTCATATCCTCGCGCTCCGGAATCAATCTTCGTCACCACCCGCAACGAGGATCAAATGCACAAACGCCTTGCAGTCGCCGCGCTGGCAGCCACCCTTCTTGGAGCACCCGCCCTGGCCCAGCAGGGATCGCCGAACACCACCCCGGGCGCGGTAACGAGAGTAATCCTGATGGACATCAAGCCTGGCCGCGGCGACGGGTTCTGGATGGATATGCGGAAAAACCTCAAGCCGATCTCCGACGAGCAGAAGCGGCAGGGGTTGCTGGTGGATTACACCGTGGCCACGAAGGTGACCACCGACCGCCCGGATGACTGGGATGTGGTGGTGACGCTCACGTATCCCAACTGGGCGGCGCTCGATACTTTCGGCACACGCTCCGACGCGATCACCCTTGCCCATTACGGCTCGGCCGCGAATAGAACAGCAGCGAACCTGGCGCGTATCGAGAACAGCACGATAGTCGGCAGCTTCCTGGTGAGAAATCAGACGGTCAATCCCTGGCGGTGACAGCCGCCCGAATGTAATCCTGCGGCTGTCCATCCCGCGTTCGGCGGCACTCCTGACCTTCGCCGCCGAACGCATCCGCGAGCTGCCCGGCGCGATGACACGATCCGCATTGCTCCGACGGCCGCAGGATGGCCGGTTCTCAGCTCTTTGACCGCCGTGTTACCCGGCTATCCGTCCGTTTCCCTGGAGTAGCCCGAGGAGCTTCCGCATCGGGTTTGCGCCGCAGCGGGAGCGCGATCGCGAAGACCGTGCCCTTGCCCGGATGCTCCGCCCAGGCTCGTCCGCCCTGTGATTCGACTGTCTCCCGCACGATGCTCAAGCCGAGTCCGGTTCCTTCGACTTTGGACATTGATTCGTGGGCGCGGAAGAAGCGCTCGAACAAATGCTCGCGCTTGTCGGGGGGCACGCCGAGGCCGTTGTCGCGAACCCGGATGATGATCTCGCGCCCCTCAGGCTCTTTCTTCTCCACCGAGCCCCCAATCTCAACCATGCACTGGTGCTGGGCGGGATCGCAGTACTTGATGGCGTTCGACAGGTAGTTTTTCACGCAGAGCTCGATGACGGCCGCGCTCACCTCGATATCAGGCATATCCGCCTTGACGCGGACATCGATGTTCGCGGCCTGCGCGGCTTCCCGCACCTGGCGGACGGCCTCCTTCACAGCTTCCGGCAGTCTCACGTGCCGGTGTTGCCGGGAGTCCTCATTTTCGGTCCGCGCGAGCACCACGATGTTTTCGACGGTGTGCTTCATCTCACGCGCGTTTCTCCCGATGATCTCCATGAGCTCGGAGCGCTTCTCGGCTGTAAGGTCGGCGACATCATTGAGGAGAGTGCTGGCTCCGAGCACCGCGCCGATGCGGTTCTTGATCTCGTGCGAGATCACGCGATTGACGCTACGGAGTCTCTCCTCGCGCTCGCCCACCTGCTTGTCGGCGAGGAGGAGAAAGTGCGACATCGTCGCCTGCTGGATGATCGTTACCGCGCGGTAGAGTCGTGATCCGCACGCCATCAGCTCGCGCTTCTCGCACGGCTCGGCGATCCGCTCGACGGTGCGGGAGAAAAAGGTAAAGAGAATCCCGCCAAGAAATTCGTACTCCTTGAGGATCTCGTAGGCGTCGAAGCCCTGCTGGTGGCGCAGTGCCCCGAGCTCCATCGCCTTGGCGACGACGGGCATGTCGACGCCGACCTCCGCGGCCGGATTATCGACGTAATCGGCTACCCCATCGATAAGAAGGGGGACATGGTCGAGCAGCTCATCGGTAGGGAAGACCCGATTGGGGTCGAGGGAAACGCGGTCCGTGATCCGCTCCAGCCACTTTGTGGTCAGCTCCCGCTTCGAGACGCGAAGCTGCTGTGCGAGAACGCCGGCGAGAGGGCACTCTTCGTCGAAGCGTGCCGCCGGCGTCGCCCTCCTGCCCTGTTGCGGCTTTTTGCGCTGTTTCGACTTTTTGGGGTGCGTAGCCATCCTTCCTCAACGTACCGGCTCGTAATTATAACTACAAACTGAAGCGTACCGGGTAGCCCTCCGCTCATCTCGGCAGGTCCGGGCGCAGGACCACTGCCTTCCGAAGGTAGACGTGGGTGTCGAGCCGGCGTGGCGCGCGGAGCTCGACGTGTACGAGTGTTCTCAGGCACAACGCCAGAGATCCTGGCACCGGGATCTCCGCGGCGCAGAGGAGCGGGATATCGACCCATCCCATCTCGCGCGCGGCCAGAGCCGGAAATGCGGTGGTGAGGTCCGGGGTCAGCGTGAAGAGCACGCTGACGACTTCGTCGGTCTCCAGCGAATTCCGCCCGACGATCTCGCCCAGCAGCTCGCGCGTCGCCGCGGCGATCTGCTGCGGATCGTTTTCCGCGACGGAGATCGCTCCCCGAATCGCATGTTGGCGCCGCCACAGACGTGAGTGCCCGGACACGACCGCGACAAATCGCGTGTGATTGTCCCTGACGTTCTGTACTCCTTCCTCGAGCACCACCAGTCCGTAACGCTCCGCCGCCGCCCGGCTGGCGATCGCCGCATGAGCTGGATCACCGCGCTCGGCGACCTCGCGCGCGGCACCGGCGGTATCGAACGACTTCCCGGGTTTGATCCAGGGGTGGGTCTCGAAGAAGCCGCTGCAACCCGCAAGAGCGACCGGATGGCTGTAGGCAGTTCGTAATCCCTCGAGCGTCGCTCCCTTGAGCGCGAGCACACAATGATTCACCGGAACGATTGCCTCGCCGACGGTGCGCATCCCCCTGTAGGCGCCGAGGGCCCGCCACCCCGACTCGACTCTTCCGACAATGGAGTTCTCCACCGGGATGACGCACGCGTCGGCGTCGCCTTCGTGCACGGCACGCAGCGCTCCGTTGAAGGTCCTCACCGGGATCCCCTCTACCGGATGTCGCCAGATCTCCGAGATCGCGCTCTCGGCGTAAGCGCCGCGATCGCCCTGAAACGCAACGCGCATCGTCAGGTCTCGGCCCGGCGATTGGTCCGCCGTGTTCGTTCTCGTGGGCTTGGCGTGTCGCGGTTTGGCTTTCAACATTTCTTTCCGAGCTGAAGGGTTGACCAAGCAGTCATTGCGCTGACTCATCTGAAAAGAAAAGCCCCCGCGATTTGCGGAGGCCCGGGGCGTTGCTGCAATTGGCGACTCTACTTACCGCACGCGCAGCCGGGCCTCTTTTCGGACGTAGCCGAAGAAGCCGTAGTAATAGGTCGCGGCGGAGAAGCGAGTCACGGGTCAAGGATAGGATCGGGATGGAAAAAAGTAAAGTAGTTGACAACCCAACCAGACAGGGATAATCTCCCCTTACAACTGAAGTCGTGGTGATTTGCCGCATATTGCAGCCACGTTAAACAACTCGCTAAAAAGCAGCGCCCGCGGCCATGAGCTTTGCGGGCTTTTGTTTTTTTGGCGCTCCGGGAAAACGATGCAGCTGTCGGAACGCGTTGGACGTCTGACCAATGAAGGAGCATTCGAGGTGCTCGCCGCGGCGACATGCCTGGAACAGGACGGGCGGCACATCGTACACCTCGAGCTCGGCCAGCCGGATTTTCCTACGCCGCCGCACATCGTCGAAGCTGGAGTAAGGGCTTTGCGCGACGGTCACGTGAAGTACGCGCCTCCCGCGGGAATCCCTGCTCTCCGCGCGGCGATCGCCGAACACCTGCGGCGACGCGGCGACGCCACCACGGCGGGCAACGTGGTCGTCACGCCGGGCGGAAAGTCCGCGATCTATTCGACGATGCTCGCGCTGATCGAGGAGGGCACCGAGGTGCTGATCCCCGACCTTGCCTTTTCTGCGTATGAGGCGATCACGCATTTTGCCGGTGGAACTTCTCGTCTCTATCACCTCGATCCGGCGCGCGGATTCAGGCCGAGTGTCGAGGAGCTCGAGGCACGATGTACGGCGCGCACGCGCGTTCTGGTCCTCAACGCCCCACACAATCCGACCGGCGGCACCCTCGACCAAACCGATCTCGAGGGGATCGCTGACTTCGCCGAGCGGCACGATCTCGTTGTCGTCAGCGACGAGATTTACGCCGGACTACAGTTCGATGGGCAGTTCCAGAGTCTTCACTCTCTGCCGGGAATGGCGGAACGTACCGCGATCGTGGACGGGTTCTCCAAGTCCTACGCGATGACCGGCTGGCGGCTCGGCTACGCGGTGCTCCCGCGGCGGCTCGTGGATCCGGTGGTGAGACTGGCTACCAACTCCTTTTCATGTACGGCGACCTTCGTCCAGCACGCCGGCGTCGCGGCGCTCACCGGCTCTCAGCAGTGCGTGACCGACACGAGAGCGGAGTACGCGGCGAGAACGCAGCTGGCCGCCGACGCTCTCAACAGGATTGCCGGTGTCAGCTGCGTTTCACCCGGCGGCGCGTTCTACGTATTCCCCGACGTTCGCGCGCTCATCCCGGAAAGCGGCCGTAGCTCCGTGCGGCTCGCCTACGATCTCCTCCACGATTACGGAGTCGCCTGTCTTTCCGGAACCGCCTTCGGCACGGCCGGCGAAGGGTATCTGCGAATCTCCTGCGCCAACTCGCGCGCGAACATCACGCTCGGCGTCGAGCGCATCCAACAACAGGCAGCGGCTTTGTCCGCAGCGGCGGCCTGACAACCCAATTCACCATGCCAAGGAAAGTCACCACCTCCACTCTCAGAGCGTACAAACAGCGCGGTCAGAAAGCTGTCTTCGTCACGGCGTACGATTACCCGACGGCGATATTCGCCCAGCGCGCGGGCGTGGACATGATTCTGATCGGCGACTCCGCCGGCATGACGATGATGGGCCTGCCGAACACCCTCGGCGTGGGCATGGACGAGATGATCGTTTTCGTGAGGAGCGTCTGCCGCGCGGCACAGCATGCTTTCATCGTCGGCGATCTGCCGTTTCTGTCGTATCAGCCGTCCGATGAAACGGCGGTGCTCAACGCCGGTCGGTTCATCGCGGCGGGATGCGACGCGGTGAAATGTGAGGGCGGCCGCCGCGTCGCGCAGCGCGTGCGCGCAATGGTCGACGCCGGCATCTGCGTGATGGGTCACCTCGGTCTCACGCCACAGAGTCTGGCGCAGCTCGGGGGTTATCGGGTGCAGGGGAAATCCATCGCCGCCATCGAGCGTCTTGTAGACGATGCTCTGGCCCTACAGGACGCGGGCGCCTTCTCGATTCTTCTCGAGGCGATGCCGAGCGAGGCGGCGGCGTACGTGAGGGAGAAAGTGGAGATCCCGGTATACGGAATCGGGGCCGGGCCCTTCGTCGACGGCCAGCTGGTCATCTCGCACGACATCCTTGGGAATTTCGTCGGGGACATCACGCCGCGCTTCGTGAAGCGATACGCCCAGCTCGGCACGGAGATCGAGCGCGCGTTCCGTGAATATGCGGACGATGTGAGGACCAGTGCGTTTCCCGGACCCGAGCACTGTTACCAGTCGGACGTGCCCGTCATCGTCGATGCCGCGGAGGCGAATGCTGCGGCCGCGCCCGTTCCGCGGCCGATCCCGGTGCCGCACGGAATCGCCGCGCGCCCGATTCCTGCCGCGCACGGCCCCGCGCTGGTAGTGGACTGAAACGTGGAATCAGCGGCAGCTGTTCACAATGACCCTCGGTTCCGCGGTCCCCTCGCTCGCCACGGTGTTGCTCTCGCGCTCGGACTCCCGGCGATCCGATATGAAGTCAGCGGCGTCGAAGGCGCGCCCGCCATCGTCGTGCTCGGCGGAATTTCGGCGTCGCGGCACGTGGCGCGAAACAATCTCGATCCGGATCCGGGCTGGTGGGATGGAGTTGTCGGCGCGCGGCGGGCCATAGACACCGAGCGCTTCAGCGTGATTGGAATCGATTACCCGACGAGCCGGCGCGGCAGTGCGGATCTCGCCACCACCGCGGCGACAGTCACCACCTTCGATCAGGCGCGGGCGGTCTGTGCGGTGCTCGACACCATCGGCGTGCGGTCGGCGCATGCGATCGTCGGCGCATCGTATGGCGGAATGGTCGCTCTTGCATTCGCGGCGCGGCACGCCGATCGGGTGCAGCGGATCGTCGCGATCGGCGCCGCGCACGAGAGTGACCCGCTGACGACGACGTTGCGAGCGATTCAACGCCGCATTGTGGCGCTGGCGGAGACTGCGGGAACGCCAAGTGATGGCGTCGCTCTGGCCCGGGCCCTGGCGATGACCACCTATAAGACACGCGCGGAGTTTGCCTCGAGATTCTCGATGACACCTTTTCCGGCGGGTGACGGCGTCACGTTCCCAGCAGAGGAGTACGTGATCGCGCGCGGGCGCGACTACGCGACCCGTACCACCGCCAGTGATTTCCGCGCGCTCACTCTTTCACTCGACCTTCACTCCGTCAGGCCGGAGGACATCACGGTGCCGACGACACTGATCGGTGTGCTGGAAGACCAGCTGGTACCAATCGACAAGATCCGCGAGCTGCCGGCGCGACTCGGGGGCAGCGCCAGCCTCGTCGAGGTCAGCTCCATCCATGGACACGATGCTTTTCTGAACGACAGCGACCGTATCGCTCCATTCATAACCGACGCACTGAGCAGACAATGACTTCCATCCTTCCCGAACCCGGCGTGATACCTCGCGTGCAGGATGCTCGCGCCACGGACTTCACGACGCGGGCTGTACGCGCCGCGATAGCCTCGGACCTCGAGCACGGAGCGGTGGTGCCACCGCTTCATCTTTCGGCGACCTTCGCCTTCGAGTCCTTTAACCGCCCGCGCACTTACGACTACACACGGTCGGGCAATCCGACGCGGTCTCATCTTGCGGCGGCAATCGCGGATCTCGAGGGCGGAGCCGGCGCGGTCGTCACCAGCACCGGGATGTCGGCGGTGGCGCTTGTTCTACAGACGCTGGTGAAGCCGGGCGATCTGGTCGTCGCCGCGCATGACTGCTACGGCGGGACTCAGCGCCTCCTAAGGTCGCTCGCCGCGCGTGGACATTTCGACGTGGCGTTCACGGATCTCACCAGCGGCGATTCGACGTGGCAGGATCTTTCGCCGACGCCGCGCATCGTCTGGGTGGAGACGCCGAGCAATCCGCTGCTCCGGATCACCGACATCCGGAGTGTCTCGGCGCGGGCGCACGCCGCCGGAAGCGTGGTGGTCGTCGACAATACGTTTCTTTCGCCGGCGCTCCAGCGTCCGATCGAGTTCGGCGCCGACATCGTGGTGCACTCGACCACCAAGTACCTGAACGGGCACAGCGATGTTGTCGGCGGATCGGTGGTAGCCGCTTCCCCGGAGCTGGCAGCGGAGCTGGGCTGGTGGGCGAACTGCCTCGGTGTCACCGGGGCGCCGTTCGATAGTTATCTAACCCTGCGCGGCATTCGCACCCTCTCGGCCCGCATCCGCGTGCACGAGGAGAATGCCCGGGTGATCGCGGGGTTTCTGACGGGACACGAAGCGGTGCGGCGAGCCTATTATCCCGGGCTCCCCGATCATCCAGGGCACGAGCTCGCAAGCAGGCAGCAGCTGGGGTTCGGAGCGATGATCAGCTTCGAGCTGAGAGGCGGTCGCGCCGCGGTCGAGCAGGTCGTGAACAGTCTGCGGCACTTCACCCTGGCCGAATCCCTCGGGGGAGTGGAGAGCCTCGTCGCGCATCCCGCGACGATGACGCACGCCTCGATGGACGCCGAAGCGAGGGAGCGGGCGGGGATTTCGGACTCGCTGCTCCGGCTCTCGGTCGGGATCGAGTGTGTGGAGGATCTTTGTGCTGATCTGGGGGCGGCGCTCGCCGGACTGTAACGCTACATGTTGGCCGCAGCGGGAAGTCACCCTACATTTTCAGCTCCTGTTCAGACCTCACCGCGACCGTCAACGCGCCTTGATGCAACATTTTCCCTCCACGAATCTCATCTGTGTTGCGCTTTGCGCGTTGCTCGCCGGCTGCACCACCACGCCTGCCAGGCGCCCGGGCGTCCAGCTTCCGCCGCCAGCGAGCGTCCAACCCCCGGAGCCGGCCCAGGCCGGCATGGCTCCCGATCTGGGCGCGCGACTCGATTCAATCGTCTCAGCCGGTATTGCCGGGGGTGCGGCCCCTGGCGTGGCGCTGGCCGTGGGTCGGCGGGGAAGAGTCGTTCATTTGCGCGGATATGGCCGCATCGACGCCGCGCCAAATGCGCCGCCGGTGACCGACTCCACGATGTTCGACCTGGCCTCGCTCACCAAAGTCGTGGCGACCACGACGGCGGCGATGATTCTCGAGGATGAGGGCAGGCTGAATCTGGACGCCCCGATCCGGACGTATCTGCCGGAGCTCAACGCTCCGGGAAAAGCAGGAATCACAATGCGGATGATGCTGACTCACACCGGCGGCTTCGAGGCGTTCGCGCCGCTGTGGCGCGACTTCCGCGGGCGCGCTGGCTACCTGCGTCAGATCAATGAGCGGGCGCTGGCGTATGCGCCGGGCGACAGCACCGTCTACAGCGACTGGGACTTCGTGCTCGCGGGGCTGATCATCGAGCGCATCACCGGCCAGACGCTGGAGGAATTTCTGAAGACGCGCGTGTGGCAGCCGCTGAAGATGCGCGACACGGGCTACAATCCGCTGCTGTCGGGCGCGATACCGGCGGACAGTGCCTGCACCGCGACGTTTCGCGCCGCTCATCCACTGCTAGCCCGCATCGCGATGACGGAGATGGACACAGTCTATCGGCGCACACACGTTCACGGAATAGTGCACGACGAGAACGCGTGCGCGCTGGGCGGGGTAGCCGGACACGCGGGTCTCTTTTCGTCGGCGCGCGATCTCGCCGCGTTCGGCCAGATGCTTTTGGGCAATGGACAACACGGCGGCGTGCGTGTCATTCAGCCGGTCACGGTCGCGCGCTGGACCGCGCGGCAGACCCGCCGCTCCAGCCGCGCGCTCGGCTGGGACACACCGGCTGCCCGCTCGAGCGCGGGCCGCTACTTCTCGCCGCGGTCGTTCGGCCATACGGGATTCACGGGGACCAGCATCTGGATCGATCCCGAGCGCGGGCTGTTCGTGGTGCTGCTGACGAACCGCGTGAATCCGACGCGTAGCAACATGCGCCATGAAGCGCTGCGCCGTGACGTCGCCGATGCGGTGCAGTCGGCGATTCTCGACGCGCCGCTCATCGAGTGGCAGCCGAGGCGGTAGGGCTTGAACGAAAAACGGGAGGCCGTCGCCTTTGGCTTGAACACGGGGCCGGGCCGCGCTATATCGGACCTGGCAAGCCCACCCGTTTCCGGAGTCAGTATGAGGCCAGTTCTGGCGGCAGTCTCGATTCTTTTCGCAGCGGCACCCGCTTTCGCTCAATGCAGCGATGCGGACAAGAAGGCACTGGAAGCATTCGACCGAACCTGGGGCGAGGCGACCACCCGCGGCGACCGCGCGGGGTTGCAGGCAATCATGGCGGAGGACTATCAGGCGCTGGGACCAGCCGCGGCTCAGACCCGAGCGGCGACGATCGACGCGGCTGTTCGAGCCGCCGAGAGAAATCGCGCCAATCCGGCGGAGGCACCACGGATCGCCTACGATTCCTATTCCATCACCTGCACGCCGAATACGGCGACCGTGACTCACCGCAATGTTTCCACGGTGCGGGTCGCCGGAAAAGACGAGAGCTTCTATTCACGCAGCGTTCACGTTCTGGAGAAGCGCGGCGGCCGCTGGCAGGTAGTCGCCAACGCCGGGCACCCGCTCGACGATCAGGGCGTCCTGGCCTATATGGAGCGCGAGTGGAACGACGCCTCCGTCAAGCGTGACGTCGCATGGTTCGAGCGGAACTACGCCTCCGATATGACTGAGATCAGCAGCAGGACGGGCGTGCTTGCGAACAAGTCCCAGGCGATAGCGGATGTGCGAACCGACAAGAGCGTGCTGCAGTCTCTCGATCTTTCCGACCTCAGTGTTCGGGTCGAGGGAAACACCGCCGTGGTCACTGGCGTCAACCGTGTCGTGGGCCGCGACCCGGAGGGCAAGCCGATCGACCGGCGGGTGCGGTTCACCGACGTGTTCATCAAGCGCGATGGTCGCTGGCAGGTGTGGGCGACGCAGGGGACCACGATTCAATAGCGCGCAAAACGGGGGCGGCTGAGAGGCCGCCCCCGTTTTACCCGCGAGGATTCTTCAACGCGACTGGAGTCGTGGAGAGAAGGTCAGGCGCGTCAGGTAATGCGGCTAGTTCGATCCGTTGTCGGCGGGGCTCGTGAAGACTTTTTCGTTTACCGTGATGTTGTCGAGGTAGACGTAGCCGGGATTGGCCGGGATATCAGTGCCTTCGTCGAAGATGATGTAGAGGGCGCTGATCGTCGCTTCCGCGGCGTTGAACCCAGCGTCGAGCGGTATGATGAGGCTGGGGCTGACACCCGGATAGGAGGCTTTGGTCCAGCCGATCGGCTGGCTTCCAGGACTCTTTACCGCGGCGGCGCAGCCGAGGTCAATGACGCCCCGATCGCCTGACGCGTCGACTACGATGAACGTCCATCGTGGAGCACGGGCGCCGCACCAGCCATCAGCACGATATTCCCACGACAACCCGGTGATCTCCGAAAGCGACATTCCCTCGACACCCGTTATCTCCGCGACGCCTGCCGCATTCGTCGTGGTCGCGGTCATTTTCTGGAAGTAGAGCGCCATATCGGCTCCACCTCTCGAATCCTGCTGGCCCTCCTGGGCTTTCCAGGCGGCGTAGGAAGCCTCACCGAACCCGCTGGGATGGAGACCGAGTCCTGATTGCGCGCTCGGGCTCGACGACGCCCGCGTCGCATCGAGAGTCGGTCCGGAAACCGTCCGATCGGCGCACGCCGAGGTGGCGAGGAATGCTGCGACTGCGGGGAGAAGCACGAGCTTCCTGTTCATGGTGGCTCCTACGTTCGGCGAAGGGTGTCGAGGGGCGGATCTTCGTACTGGTGTCCCTAAGGTAGCTCTAAGCTCATCAGTAAGCTAGGGGCAGGTTTCATATCGCGGAGATGTCGGTTTCTTATCAGGCCACCCTGTCTCTCTCTCTATAGTAGTAGAGCCGTTCTCGCGGGTGAATCCCCCCGCCGAAGC
>Ga0136633_1000533_pt1 | contig 29117 bp, 29 predicted proteins | sample AntDrymeUQ832206_2_FD_105494 | JGI IMG/M metagenome (GOLD analysis project Ga0136633, IMG submission 105494) | Polar desert sand microbial communities from Dry Valleys, Antarctica - metaG UQ83 (22.06) | ecosystem: Environmental > Terrestrial > Soil > Desert | place: Antarctica: Dry Valley... | reverse complement strand
TCTAGGTTCTGAGGATGGCCGGCTTGCGGGCGGCGACCCGCGGCAGCCGGCTGGCCCGTCTCCAGACCGACCTGGTGGCTGGGCTGCTGGGCGGGCAAGCGGTTGGATTGCATGTGGAGTCGGTGGTCGTCGATACCCAGGGCGACCGGCGGACCGACGTCCCCATCTGGGAGCTGGGCGGGCGGGGGGTGTTCGTCAAGGAGGTGCAGGCCGCCGTACTCGACGGACGGGCCGATTTCGCCGTCCACTCGGCCAAGGACCTGCCCTCCTCGACGCCCGACGGGCTGGTACTGGCCTGCGTCCCAGTACGGGCGGATGCCCGCGACGCACTCGTGGGCCAGCGCTTCGACGCGCTCGTGCCCGGCGCCTGCATCGGCACCGGTTCGGTCCGGCGACGGGCCCAGCTGGCCTGGTTGCGCCCCGACCTGACGTTCGCCGGGCTGCGGGGGAACATGGAGACCCGCCTCTCCAAGGCCAGCGGGTTCGCGGCGATCGTGGTGGCCGCTGCCGCTCTCGACCGCCTGGGGCGCATGGCCGAGGTCACCGAGATCCTTTCCGCTGAGCTCATGATCCCCCAGGTCGGCCAGGGCGCGCTGGCCATCGAGTGTCGGGCCGGCGATGACGACACGCTCGCCGCGCTGGCGGCTGTCGAGCACGGGCCTTCACGCCGGGCCGTCGATACCGAGCGGGCGTGGTTGGCCGAGGTCGGGGGCGGGTGCGACCTCCCGGTGGGCGCGCACGCCACCCTCGACGCCGAGGGGGGCATCACCCTCACCGCCATGATCGGAACGCCCGACGGCCGGGTCATGCTGCGCGCCACCGACGAGGGCGACGACCCCGTCGACCTCGGCCGCCGCCTGGCCCGACATCTCCTCGACGACGCCGGCGGCTCCTCACTGCTCGACGATCTGCGATGACCACGCCGCCCCGCCGAACCGGTGACACGTGGTGGCGTCTATGACACTGAGTGTCACCAGTTCGAGGGTGCGGTGACCGTCTACCTGGTCGGGGCGGGGCCGGGGGACCCGGGCCTCCTCACCCGCCGGGGCGCCGAGCTGCTGGCCAGGGCCGACGTGGTGGTGCACGACCGGCTGTCGGAGATCTCGCTGCTCGACCTGGCGCCGGCGGAGGCCGAGCGCATCGACGTGGGCAAGTCGCCCGGCTCACCCGTGCCTCAGGAGGACATCAACGCGCTGCTGGTGGAGCGGGGTCAGCGGGGCCAGGAGGTGGTCCGACTGAAGGGCGGCGACCCCTTCGTCTTCGGTCGGGGGGGCGAGGAGGCACAGGCCCTCGCCGAGGCCGGCGTGCCGTTCGAGGTGGTGCCGGGGATCAGCGCGGCCGTTGCCGTGCCGGCCTACGCCGGGATCCCGGTGACCCACCGGGCCCTGTCCACGTCGTTCACCGTGGTGACCGGGCACAGCCGGCATGCGGTCGACGACGACGTCGACTGGGCCGCGCTGGCCCGCGCCGGCGACACCATCGTGGTCCTCATGGGAGTCGCCCACCGGGGCGAGATCGCGTCCCGGCTGCAGGCGGGCGGGCTGCCGGCAGACACCCCGGTGGCGGCGGTGCGCTGGGGCACCCGGCCCGGCCAGCGCACGGTCCGGACGACGCTGGCCGAGCTGCCCGGGGTCACCCTGGAACCGCCGGTCACGATTGTGATCGGCAAGGTGGCCGGTCTTGACCTGCGCTGGTTCGAGGGGCGCCCGCTGTTCGGCAAGAAAGTGGTGGTGACCCGGGCCCGGGCCCAGGCGTCGCAGCTGGTCGAGAAGCTGACCGCACTCGGTGCCGAGACCGTCGAGCTGCCCACCATCGAGATCGCCGACCCTTCTGACGGGGGGGAGGCGCTGCGGGCCGCGGCCGGGCGCCTCGCCACCTACGACTGGGTGGTGTTCACCTCGGTGAATGCCGTCGACCGGCTCCTGGACTGCGTGCGCGACGCCAGGGCCTTCGGCTTCGCGTCTGTGGCGGCCGTTGGGCCCGGAACGGCCGGCGCCCTGGCCGGTCGGGGCGTGGTGGCCGACCTCGTGCCGGATACGGCAGTGGCTGAGGCGCTGGTCGAGTTGTTCCCGCCGCCTCGGGGCGCCGGCCGGGTGCTGCTCCCCCAGGCCGCAGCGGCGCGCCCCGTCCTGGCCGAAGGGCTGGCGGCCAAGGGGTGGCAGGTCGACGTGGTCGAGGCCTATCGCACCGTTGCCGCCCGCCCGTCGGACGACGCCTTGGCTGCGGCGGCGAAAGCCGACGCCATCGCCTTTACCTCGTCGTCGACGGTGACCTCCTGGCTGGCCCTGGCCGGCGCCGGCGCCCTCCCGCCGGTCGTGGCCTGCATCGGCCCGGTCACCGCCGCCACCGCAGCCGAGCACGGGGTGCCGGTCACCGTCGTCGCCACCGAGTACACCGTCGACGGCCTGGTCGACGCCCTGGTGGCCACCTTCAGGAGCTGAGCGGGTCCTCGCCGCTGAAGGGGTCGCGCTCGGTCGGCTCTTCCATGCTCCCACCGGGAGCGAGGGTGACCTCCAGGGGAATCGCCCCTACCGGCTCGTCGTTGAGGGTGATGATCCACTCGTAGCGACCCGCCCGGTTGAACAGGAGGTTCTCGAAGGGCAGCGCGATCGGGACGTATGACGGAGCGCCGGGCGTTGTGCCGGGGGCATGGCCCACGTTGATCAGGCCCCGGGCCTCGGCGCCCTGCGGCTCGCCGTCGCGCATGAGGGCCACCCGCAGGTGATGGTCCCGGAGCGCCTCGGAGTACGACACCTCGATGACCAGCACCACCGTGAGGCCGCCGTGGTTGGCCGGGAACGAGTGCGTGTAGACCCGGTCCCACTGGCCACCGAACACGTACAGCTTGTTCTCGGCGACCCGGGCGGCGTCGGCGAGCATGGCGCTCTGGAGCTTCATATGGCGCACACCGTACGCTGGACCAGTGACCTTTCCGGCCCGGCGCATGCGGCGGCTGCGGCGGACCCCCGCCCTGCGCCGGCTGGTGGCCGAGACCCGCCTGTCGGTCGACGACCTCGTCGCCCCCCTCTTCGTGCGCGAGGGGATCGAGGGGCCCCGCCCGGTGGCCTCGATGCCCGGCGTGGTCCAGCACACCCGGGAGTCGCTGCGCAAGGAGGTCCGGGCCCTCGCCGACCTCGGTGTACCCGCGGTCATCCTCTTCGGAATCCCCGCAGTCAAGGACTCCGAGGGCTCGGGCGCCTGGCACCCGTCGGGCATCGCCCAGCTCGCTCTCGCCGACTTGCGTGACGAAGTTGGCGACGACCTGGTGGTGATGGCCGACCTCTGCCTCGACGAATACACGTTGTCCGGCCACTGTGGGGTGCTGGCGGCGGACGGCAGCGTCGACAACGACGCCACGCTCGAGCTGTACGCCCGGGTCGCCGTGGCCCAGGCCGAGGCGGGTGCCGACGTCGTCGCCCCGTCGGGGATGATGGACGGCCAGGTCGCCGCCATCCGGGCTGCCCTCGACTCGGCCGGCCACCCGTCGACTGCCATCCTGGCCTACGCGGCCAAGTTCGCCTCGCCTCTGTACGGCCCGTTCCGCGACGCGGTCGGCGTGCGGATAGCCGGCGGCGGCGACCGCAAGCAGTACCAGCAGGACTTCCGCAACCCCCGCGAGGCGATGGCCGAGGTCGCCCTCGACGTGGCCGAGGGCGCCGACATGGTGATGGTCAAGCCCGCCGTGACGTACCTCGACGTGATCGCCGCGGTGCGGGCGCAGGTCGACGTGCCCGTCGCCGCCTACCACGTGTCCGGCGAGTACTCGATGCTCAAGGCGGCGGCCGAGCGGGGCTGGATCGACGGGCCCGCCGTCGCCCTGGAGCAGCTCACCGCGGTCAAGCGGGCCGGCGCCGACGTCATCCTCACCTACCTGGCCCGGGAGCTCGCAGAGAGCCTGTGACCACCAACGAGGAGCTGTTCGCCCGGGCGCAACGGGTGATCCCGGGCGGGGTGGACTCGCCGGTGCGGTCGTTCCGGTCGGTCGGGGGCACGCCGTACTTCGTGGCCCGGGCCGAGGGCGCGTACGTCTGGGACGTGGGCGGGCGCAGGTACACCGACTACGTCCAGTCGTGGGGGGCGTCGATTCTCGGCCACGCCCACCCCAAGGTGGTCGAGGCCGTGCAGCGGGCGGCGGCCGACGGCACGTCGTACGGGGCTCCCACCGAGCGCGAGGTGCTGCTGGCCGAGGCGATCCGCGAGCGGATCCCGTCGTGTCAGAAGGTCCGGCTCGTCTCCAGCGGCACCGAGGCCACCATGACCGCGGTGCGGGTGGCCCGGGGCTTCACCGGCCGGGACAAGGTCGTGGTGTTCGACGGCTGCTACCACGGCCACTCCGACACCCTGCTGGCCGCCGGCGGGAGCGGTCTGGCCACCCATGGGGTGCCCGGCTCCGCCGGCGTGCCCGCCTCCGCGGTGGCCGACACAGTCGTTGTGCCCTACAACGTGGTCCCCGACATCGGCGACGACGTGGCGGCCGTGCTGGTCGAGCCGGTGGCGGCCAACATGGGGCTGGTCGCGCCGGCCGAGGGCTTCCTCGACGGCCTCCGCGCCGCCTGTGATGCGGCGGGAGCCCTGCTGGTCTTCGACGAGGTCATCACCGGCTTCCGCCTGGGCCGGGGCGGCGCCCAGGAGCGGTTCGGCGTCACCCCGGACCTGACCTGCATGGGCAAGGTCATCGGCGGCGGACTGCCCCTCGCCGCCTTCGGCGGCCGGGCCGACGTCATGGCCTGCCTGGCCCCCGAGGGCCCGGTGTACCAGGCCGGCACGCTGTCGGGGAACCCCCTGGCCACCGCCGCCGGCCTGGCCGTCCTCGAGCTCCTCGACGACGGGGCCTACGCCCAGCTCGCCGGCCGGGCCGCCGAGCTGGCCGCCGGCCTGACCCAGGTGATCGTCGAGGCCGGCCTGCCCGTGTCCGTGCCCGTCGTGGGCCCGCTGCTGGGCCTGTTCTTCAACCCCACTCCGCCCACCGACTTCGCCTCCTCCAAGGCGTCCGACGCCAAGGCCTACGCCGCCTTCTTCCACCAGATGCTCGACCGGGGCGTCGCCCTCCCGCCCAGCCCCTTCGAGGCCCTGTTCCCCAGCCTGGCTCACACCCACCAGGAGATCGAGCGCACTGTCGACCTGGCCGCGGCGGCCGCCCGGGCCATCGAGTGAGCAAAAAGTGTCGCCTGACGACACTTTTTGCTCACTCGAGTAGGCGGGCGACCTCCTCGACGACGTCCATGCCCGGTCCGCCGCTTGTGAGCGACTCGGTGCTGACGTCGCCGCCGACGAGGGCGGCGGCGACAGCGGCCGAGGACGCCGTGATGGCGTCGGTGTCGTAGCCGCCCTCGAGGAAGAGGATCCGCCGACCGGGCGGGGCGAAGGCGGCGCATCGGCGGGTGAGGTCGGCGAAATCGCCGGCGGCCAGGCCGAGGCTGCCGATGGGGTCGTCGCGGTGGGAGTCGAAGCCGCAGGACACGAGGGTCCACGTCGGCCGGAACTCCTCCACCCGGGGGGTGACTGCGTCGAGTGCTGCCTGGTAGACGTCGCCGGTCGCCCCGGCCGGCACCGGGAAGTTCACCGTGAGGCCCGGCTCCTCGATCCGGCCGGTGCCCGGGTACAGCGGCCACTGGTGCACGGAGACGTACATGACCCGGTCGTCGGAGTAGAAGGTGTCCTGGGTGCCATTGCCGTGGTGGGCGTCCCAGTCGACGATGAGCACGCGCTCGCCCCGGGCCACGAGCGATGCCGCGCACACGGCCACGTTGTTGAACAGGCAGAACCCCATGGCGTGGCGTTCGGTGGCGTGGTGGCCCGGAGGCCGGACGGCGCAGAAGGCGGCGTCGGCCTCGCCGTGGTCGAGGCGCTCGACCGAGTCGAGGCCGGAGCCGGCGGCGACCAGGGCGGCGTCCCACGACCGCCGACCCGCCCCGGTGTCCGGGTCGAGCTTCCCCCCACCCTTCTCGGAGAAGCGGCGGATGGCCTCGACGTAGCGGGGGTCGTGGACGAGGGACAGCTCCTCGACCGTGGCCGGACGGGGCTCGACATGGGTTGCGGCATCGCCGAGGCCGGCGGCCTCGATGCCTGCGAGCGCGGCTACCACCCGGGCCGGCCGTTCGGGGTGCCCCGGCCCCGCCTCGTGCTCCAGGCAGGCGGGGTGGGACTGCACCAACAGGCGCATCAGGCCCAGCCGAGCTCGTCGAGGCGATCGTCGTCGATGCCGAAGTGGTGGGCCACCTCGTGGATCACGGTGTCGCGCACCACGTCGACCACCTGCTCCTCGGTCCGGCACATGGCGCAGATCGGGATGCGATAGAGCGTGATGCGGTCGGGCATGACCATGCCGGCGTACCCACTGTCCCGCTCGGTCAGCGGTACCCCGCTGTAGAGCCCGAGCAGGCTGCCCTCCTCCGGCACGTCCTCCACGGTGACCCAGACGTTGTCCATCAGCCGGCCCAGCTCCTCGGGGATGGCGTCGAGGGCGTCGGCCACCAGCTCCTCGAACCGCTCCGGAGCTATGTGTTTCATGGCCGCTCGCCGCCAGTGTGTCTCAACGCTCGGGGACGACCCGGGCCAGGGCGGCGACGGCCCGGTAGGCGGCCTCGGCGGGGCCCAGCTCGTCGGGACGCAGCAGGTTGGCCATGATGCGCAGGACCCACTCCATCAGCGACCGGGAGTGCATGCCGGTGCCGACCATCGCCCGCATGAGGCGGGGCCGGCCAATGATCTTCACGAAGGCTCGGGCGACCTTGAAGTACAGGGCGTAGGTGGCCTGGATCTCCTTCTCGTAACCCCGCAGGGCGAGGGCGTCGCCCGACGTCAGGGCGGTGTCGAGGTGGTGGGCGGCCATTCGACCGGTCTCGTAGGCGTAGGCGATGCCCTCCCCGTTGAAGGGGTTGATGGCCCCGATGGCGTCGCCGGTGCCGATCCAGGTGGGCCCGGTCCAGGGGCCGACGGCGAGGCCCATGGGCAGGCGTCCGCCGGTTGGCGCGCCACACGACGTTTCGGGGTTGATGCCCCACGCCGCGCACTGGGGGGACGACACGAAGGCCTCCATCAGCTTGGTGGTGTTCACCTCCTTCCACTGGCTGAACGTGGAGAGCAGGCCGATGCCGACGTTGACCCGACCGTCGCCCACCGGGAAGATCCAGCCGTAGCCGGGGAGGACGTTGCCGTCCTTGTCCCGGACGTCGAGGTGGGACTCGATCCACGGCTCGTCGTGGCGGTCGGATGTGAAGTAGCCGCGGATGGCCATGCCCTGGGGCCAGTCCCGGTTGCGGGTCGTGCCCAGAGCCCGCCCGAAGCGGGAGTTGGCCCCGTCGGACACGACCGTGTAGGTGGCCTTGGCCTCGGTGGTCTCGCCGGTGGCCTTGTCCTTGACCACGGCGCCGCGCACCACGCCGTCGACGAGCACGGGGGCCACCGCCTCCGCCCCCTGCCACAGGGTGGCGCCGGCCTTTTCGGCCCGCTTGGCCACCGCCTCGTCGAGGTCGTGGCGGGTGACGACGTAGCCGTGGCGGGGCATCCCCGGCACGTCGGGCCACTCCAGCTCGAGGGACATGCCGAAAGCGACGGAGCGCAGGCCGGTGAAGCGGTGGTGGCGGGCGAGCTGATCGGCCAGGCCCATGTCGTCGAGTTGGCGGACGGCCCGGGGCGTCAGCCCGTCGCCGCAGGTCTTCTCCCTGGGGTAGTTCTTCTTCTCGACCACGAGCACGTCGTGGCCGGCCTCGGCCAGCCAATAGGCGCACGCGGCGCCAGACGGCCCGCCGCCGACGACGAGGACGTCGTGCGTGGCCGTCGTTACAACTGCTCTCGGACGTACTCGACGACCGTGGTGATCTCCTCGGGCGTGAGCTGGGCGCCGAAGGCAGGCATGCCGCCCGAGGCGGGCGGTCGAGGGCCTCCGGGGCGGTTGGGATCGCCGTAGGACTTGCCACGGGAAGGCGACGACCCCTCGACGACCCACTTGACCATGTCCTCGGGGTTGGGGAAGGTGACCTTGGAGTCCCCGCCGGCCAGCCGAGGGCCGACGCCGCCGCCCCCGGTGGGACCGTGGCAGGCGCCACAGCCGGCGGAGACGTAGATCTGGGGCCCGGTACGCGCGCCGCCCTCCACCGCGGGTTCGGCGAAGGCGCCCATGTAGACCATGGCCCAGAAGGGCAGGATCAGCAGGACAGGCATCATCCACGCCGGGATGCCGCTGCGAGGGCCGGTGTCGACGGCCACGACCGGCTCGGGCTCGGTCATCACCGCAGTGGCCGTGGCCGCGGCGGCGGGCTGCGGGCCGGCCGCCGTTGCCACCCCACTGGACGCCGCAGATGCGGGGGCCGGTGCGCCACCACCACCCCCGCTGTCGCCCGCGGGCGCCTCGCCACCGGGCAGGCCGAGAGCGGCTCGACGTTGCCGTGAGCGCTCGAGCAGGTACTCGGGAACCTCCGTCACGTCACCGAATGTATGCGCCCCGGGCCACAGGAAGCCAAGCAGCCCGGACAGAAGGCGCCAACTGCGCCGCGCCGGGCACCGCCGAACCGGCGTCGGAGGCGCCTCGGATCGGCCGAACAGGCGGCCGGCGACCGCAGGCCGCCCGACGGAACCGGCCGGCGCGAGGCGTGAAACGGTGGTCGCAGGCCCGTCGACTGCCGCCCACATTCGACTGTGATTTGGACAGCGCGGCCGAAGGCGGCTGAACTACGAAGAACGCGTGAACCCCGACTTCTTCTGAGGGCGGGGTCCCGAGTAGAATGTGATTGCGTTCACGAGGAGGTGACCCGGTGGCTGCGTTCGTGAGTTCGATGATCGCCACGATGCTGATGGTGGCCGTCTGCCTCTACGTCGGCGGCCGGCGGCCGATCGGCACCCCTCTCACCTGGGGTGAGGCCATGGTCGGGGGCACCTGGGTGTTCGGCATCATGATGCTGGCCTACGGCATCGTGCCCCACCAGTGGCTGAACTACGCGGACAACGAGCTGCTGTGGCGGCCCGACAAGCTGCTCGTGGGCATCTCCTCCGGTGGTGTCGTCTGGGGCAACGACGCCAAGGATCTGGGCGGCACCGGGCGGATCCTCATCAACTACCAGGCCATCCGCGACATCATCGCGACAGTGATCTACATCGTCTTCCTCGGTGGCCAGATGTACCTGTGGTCCGTCTGGCAGAAGCGGGGAAGGAAGAAGCCGGGAGACGTCGAAGAAGCCCGCTCCCGCTTCGGACGTCCTGTGCTCAGGAAGGCATGAAGCGAATGAGCGAAGCGATCGAGCCGGGGCCCGAGCGGCCCTTCGAGCGGAGGATGTAGCAATGGCCAAGAACGACGCCAATCCGCCGATGCCGTCCTTCCCGGGCGGCTACGCGCTCCAGGAGGTCGAGACCGACTACCTGGCCAAGGCGGTCAAGCCCAAGCAGTTCCTCCACATCGACCAGTCCGAGTGCATCATGTGCGAGGGCTGTGTCGACATCTGCCCGTGGAAGTGCATCCACATGCTCTCCACGGACAGCATCTCCGAGGCCCTCAACACCAGCGAGCCGGGCGACGACCCCGACGATCACGTGGTCTTCATCGTCGACGAGGACGTCTGCACCCGCTGCGGCCTGTGCGTCGACCGCTGCCCGACCGGCGTGATCATCATGGGCAAGGCCGGCGTGTCGGCCAATGACGGCGACGCCCACCAGCGTGACGAGAAGCACGGCTACGCCTACGGGATGCGGTTCTGATCGCGGTGGCAGGCGTGGATTTGCGTCCCCGGTCCAGGGTGTCTAGAGAAGGGCCAGCATGGCAAGGAGAGTGAACGGAAACGGCAACGGCAACGGACACCGTCCGTCGCCCGCCGAGCGCATGGCCGAGGTCGGCGAGAAGGTTCGCGGCTCGCAGGCGTGGGCGTCGATCTTCCGTCCGGGCTCCATCTTCCGCAAGGGCTACACCGACAGCCCCAGGAACCGGTCCTACGTGGTGATGAACAGCCTCATCTACCACCTGCACCCGGTGAAGGTGAAGCGCCACGCAGTGAAGGTCAGCTACACCCTCTGTCTGGGTGGCCTGTCCTTCTTCCTGTTCCTGCTGCTCACCGTCACGGGCATCTTCCTCATGTTCTTCTACCGGCCGACCACGGCCCAGGCGTGGAGCGACATCGAGACCCTCGAGACGTCGATCACCTTCGGCCTCTTGGTCCGCAACATGCACCGATGGGCGGCGCACCTCATGGTGCTCTCCGTCTTCCTGCACATGTCGCGCGTCTTCTACCACGGGGCCTACAAGCCGCCCCGGGAGTTCAACTGGGTCATCGGCGTGATCCTGCTCACCCTTACCCTGCTGCTGTCGTTCACCGGCTACCTGTTGCCGTGGGACCAGCTGGCCCTGTGGGCGGTGACCGTGGGCACGAACATGATGGGCTACACACCAGTCTTCGGGTCGCAGGTCCGGTTCGTGTTGCTCGGAGGCGTGGAGATCGGTGGAGAAACCTTGCTCCGATGGTACGTACTCCATGTACTCATGTTGCCTTTCGTGATCGTGATCTTCATGGCCATCCACTTCTGGCGTGTCCGCAAGGACGGCGGGATCTCGGGGCCGCTGTGATTTCGCACTCGCTCACGCTCGTGGGTTTCGCACTCGCTCCGCTCGTGCGAGGCAATCGTGCTCCAGCCGTCCGGCGGAGCCGGCCGGCCTTCGCCGTTCTTTTCGCCCCCCAGCCGAGGGAGGCCGCCTTCGGCGGCTTCGAGCGGCCGGCGGGATTGGGAGGCTCTCTTGGCTGACGTTCCCGAACACCTGCTCAAGCGGTCCGCCGAACGGCGTGCCGCCCTCGGTGCGCCGCCGGCCGACGGCGGCGCGGCGCCTGCCGGCGGCGATGCCACCGCGTCCGACGTGACGGCCGACGACGGCAGCAAGATCCCCGCCCACCTGCTGGCCCGCAGCCAGGCGGCCAAGGAGGCCGCAGGCGCCGGGACGCCCGCCACCACGGGTGCCGCCGCCACCGCAGCCGCCGCCACTGCGGTGGCCACCGCGCCGGCCCCTATCGCCAAGGGCCCCGAGGGTCATACCCAGCGGCTCCTCACCGTGGTCAAGGCCGGCTCCATCCAGGACGTCAAGGCCACCCCCACCGACAAGGTCCACACCTGGCCCCACCTCCTCATCGGCGAGTTCATCGCCTGCCTGGCCTGCAGCGCCTTCTTGCTGGTGTTCTCCGCCGTGGTCAACGCCCCGTTCCTGGCTGCTGCCAACTTCAACTTCACCCCCAACCCGTCCAAGGCTCCCTGGTACTTCCTCGGGCTCCAGGAGCTGCTGACGATGTTCCACCCGATGGTCGCCGGGGTGACAATTCCCGGAATCGGCATCTTCGGGCTCATGCTGGCTCCGTATATAGACAAGAACCCAAGCACCAAGCCCGAGGACCGCAAGTTCGCCATCTCCCTCTTCACCCTCTTCTTCATGTTCTGGGCCGTTCTGGTCATCATCGGCACCTTGTTCCGTGGTCCCGGGTTCAACTTCACGTTCCCGTGGCGTGACGGCGTGTTCTTCGACCTGTAGGAGCTCTGTTGGACAGCAGCACCATCTTCCTCGTGGCGGTCATGGCCCTTCTCGGGCTCATGTTCATCTTCCTGTTCGCCACCTCGCGGCGGCGCGACGCCGAGCGCGCCCAGGATGACGCCCCGGGCATTGAGGAGCGGGCCGAGGCGGCCACCGCCAACCTGCCCGTGCCGGTGGGGAGCGCGTCCGCGTCGGGCCGGGAGCTCGAGCGCACCGTCGCCCTCGAGCGCCGCACCTCCCAGGTCGCCACTCCGGAGGCTCCGCCCGCCCCGCTTCCCGCCCCTCTCGACGAGGAGGCCCTGGGCGTCACCCGCCGCCAGGTGCTCAACCGCGGCATCGTCGGCACCTTCACCCTGGCCATCAGCGGTTTCGGCCTCGCCTGCGTGGCCATGCTGTGGCCGTCCCTGTCGGGAGGCTTCGGCTCCAAGATCCGCGTCGGCAAGTTCGACGAGATCATGGACGAGATCGCCGACAAGAAGGAGCCTTTCTACCTGGGCGCCGGTCGGGTGTACATCAGCCCGTACCCCAAGGAGGGCGTCGACAAGGCCAAGGCCGTCCAGGCCTACGCCGCGGTGCTCGAAGGGTACGACCAGGGGGTCGTCGCCCTTTACCAGAAGTGCCCCCATCTGGGCTGCCGGGTCCCGTGGTGCAAAACGTCGCAGTGGTACGAGTGCCCGTGCCACGGGTCGCAGTACAACCGGGTCGGTGAGAAGAAGGGCGGCCCCGCCCCTCGGGGCATGGACCGGTTCGCGGCAACTGTCGAGAACGGCATCGTGGTCGTCGACACCAAGACGGTGATCCCCGGCCCGCCCATCGGCACCAACACCACTGGTCAGGAGTCCGAAGGCCCCCACTGCATCGGTGCAGTCGGCGGGCACTGATCGTGACGCACGTGCTCGCAGTCTCCTCCCAGCAGCGGATCGGCCTCGCCGTGGTGCTGGTCATGCTCGTGGGCTGGGTGATCTATCTCCTCGGCGCGTCACGTCGCACGTACGCGCCGGGCACCGAGCTCACCACCGCGCCCAATCGGAAGGTCTATTACGACGACGAGGGCATGGAGGGCAAGCGGCTCACCAAGTACCTCTGGTGGGCCTTCGCCATGCTGGCCATCTCCGCCATCGGCCTGCCCATCTACTGGGTGCGGGAGCCGTTTCGCCAGACCGGCGCCGGCCTCGACCGTGGCACGGCGTGGTTCGAGGAGGAGGAGGTCAAGCGGGGCGAGTGGTACTTCGAGGCGTCCCCCGGTGACCCGCCCACCCCGCGCGAGCCGCACTACGGCTGTGAGAACTGCCACGGCAAGAAGGGCATCGGCGGTGTGGCCCCGTTCACCCTGGTCGACCCGGCCAACCCCGACGCCCTTCCCCAGCAGGTGCAGTGGACGGCCCCTGCGCTCAACACGGTGATGCTGCGGTTCCGCCCCGAGGAGGTCAAGCAGATCCTCGTCTACGGTCGGGCCGGCACGCCCATGCCCCCCTGGGGGATCGAAGGCGGCGGCGCCTTGAACGACCAGCAGATCGAGGACCTCATCGCCTATCTCGACCACATCAAGTTGAGCCCGCGCGAGGTGAAGGAGGCCAACCTCAAGGAGTACGGCACCGACGGGCAGAAGCTGTTCGAGGCCTTCTGCGCCCGCTGCCACACCCAGGGCGCGTCGTACGGCCGGCCCGGCGTGCCGGGTGGGGGCGCCTTGGGGCCCGCCCTCACCGGCGGCACCACCCTCCGCCAGTTCCCGACAGTCGCGCAGCAGCTGACATGGGTCAGCGAGACCGCTGGGTTCGGCGAGCAGTACGGTCAGCGGGGCATCAGCTCCGGCCGGATGCCGTACTTCGGGGACACGCTCACCGAGGACCAGATCAAGGCCATCGTCGCCTACGAGCGGACCCTCTGATGATGGACACCCTGCTGCTCGGCCTCACGTGGAACCCGCAGGTCCGGGGGGGTCTTTACGTCCTCATCTCGGTTGTGATCCTCTGCGGCTCGGGCGTGCTCATCCTGGGCACCAACCTGGGTGGTCGCCTCGGCTTCCAGGCCGCGGCCGCCGGCCTGTTCGGCTTCTTCGTCATCATCGGCGCCACCTGGTGGGTCTACGGCATCGGGCCCCAGGGCGAGGCACCGACGTGGGTCCCCCGGTTCGAAGTCAGCGGAGACCTCGGTCAGACCGACAGCCAGATCCTCGAAGAGTTCCCGCGGCAGTGGAAAGAGCTCGAGCTCACCGACCCTGCGGTGGCCGACGCGGTGCCCATCTCGGACCTGGAGCTCACCGGTGGCGAAGAAGGCGGCGGCATCTTCCAGAGCTCGGCCGACTACCTCCCCGTCGCCGCCCTCGAGAAGGGCGGCGAGACCTACGGGCCGTTCGGCATCCTCAATTTCCGGCCGCTCAACCTGTTCCACAAGCCCCACTACCTGATCATCCAGGTCCAGGCCGTGGAGCCCCAGGAGGCCGTCCCGGGGGCGGCGCCGCCTCGCCCGAGAGTTGACCCCAATGCCACGCCGGTGGCAGTCGTCATGGTCCGCGACCTCGGAAGCCTGCGGCTGAACCCTGCCGTCTTCACCATCGCCTCGATGTTGCTGTTCGGGCTCCTCGTCTACCAGCTGCACACCCGCGACAAGGAGCTCATGGCCCTGCGGGCTGCCGGTTCACCCAAGCAGTAGGCTGAGGGGGAAGCCTCATGGCCCAGTACCTGCCGATCCTGGTGTTGATGATCCTGGCGATCCTGTTCGCCGGGCTCTCCATCGTTGCGTCCAAGATTCTCGGTCCGAAGCGGCCGACGCTTGCCAAGTCGGCGCCGTACGAGTGCGGCATCGTGCCCGACCGGGAGCCGGCCGAGCGCTTCCCCGTGCGCTTCTACCTGGTGGCCATGATCTTCATCGTCTTCGACATCGAGATCATCTTCCTCTACCCGTGGGCGGTGATCTTCCGCCAGCTCGGTGCGTTCGGGCTCTGGGAAATGATCATCTTCGCCGTCGCCGTCTTCGTGTCGTTCATCTACCTGATCGGCAACGGGGCGCTGAACTGGGGCCCGGTCAAGTCGATGAGCCCCCTGAACGACATCCGCCGCACCACCGACTCCACCATCAGGCGGGTGGGAGCCGAGGGCCGCAGCGTCGGTGAGAATCTGCCAGTCGAGCAGGGCGCAGCCTGATGGGCCTGGAAGACCTCAACCACAACTTCCTCACCGGCAACATCGAGGATCTCGTCAAGTGGGCCCGGCGCAACAGCATGTGGCCCGCCACCTTCGGCCTGGCTTGCTGCGCCATCGAGATGATGGCCACCGGTGCCGCCCACTTCGACCTGGCCCGCTTCGGCATGGAGGTCTTCCGGGCCTCGCCCCGCCAGGCCGACCTCATGATCGTCGCCGGCCGCGTCTCCCAGAAGATGGCCCCCGTGCTCCGCCAGGTCTACGACCAGATGATGGAGCCCAAGTGGGTCATCTCCATGGGCGTGTGTGCGTCGAGCGGCGGCATGTTCAACAACTACGCCATCGTCCAGGGGGTCGACCAGATCGTCCCGGTCGACGTCTACAGCCCGGGCTGCCCTCCGGGCCCCGAGACGCTGATGCACTCCATCCTCACCCTCCACGAGCTCGTCCGCACCGGTGAGATCACCAAGCGCCGCTCGGCCACCGGCGCCGGCGCCGGCGTGCACGTCACCGAGCGTCGCGTGGCGGTCGGTACGCCTACCTGACCCGCCCGTCTCACCCCAGGGCCCGCCTCACCCCAGGGCCCGCCTCACCCCAGGGCGATGTCGTGGGTGGCGGCCCAGGCCGGGATGTCACGCCGCTCGATGGCGGCGGCCATGAGCTCGGGGAACAGGTCGGGGGTGCAGGCGAAGGCCGGGACGCCGAGGGCGGCGAGGGCGGCGGCGTTGTCGTGGTCGTAGGCCGGCGCACCGTCGTCGTTCAGAGCCAGCAGGGCCACCACGGTCACGCCCGCAGCCACCAGGTCGGCCGCCCGTTGCAGCATCTCCTCCCGTGAACCGCCCTCCACGAGGTCGCTGATCAGGACCAGCACGGTCTCGGCCGGTCGGGTCAGCGTCGACTGGCAGTACGCCAGCGCCTGGTTGATGTCGGTGCCGCCGCCGAGCTGGGTGGCGAAGAGCAGGTCGACCGGGTCGTGCAGCTCGGCGGTGAGATCGACGACGGCGGTGTCGAACACCACGAGCTGGGTGCGCACCGCCCGCAGGCCGGCAAGCACGGCGGCGAACACCCCGGCGAAGACCACCGAAGCCGCCATCGACCCGCTCTGGTCGACGCACAGCACGATGTCGCGCTGGATGGCCTGCTGGCGGCGGCCATGGCCGACGAGGGTCTCCGGGATCACGGTGCGGTGCGCCGGCTGCCAGTGGCGGAGATTGGCCCGCACGGTCTTGTCCCAGTCGATCTCGTTGTGGCGCGGCCGGCGGTTGCGGGCCGACCGGTCGAGGGCGCCGCTCACCGCCTGGCGGGTGCGTGACGCCAGCCGGCGCTCGAGCTCCTCGACCACCTTGCGCACCACCAGGCGCGCCGTCTGGCGCGTCCCCTCGGGGAGCACCGAGTTGAGCGCCAGCAGGGTCGACACCAGATGGACGTCGGGCTCGACCGCCTCCAGGACCTCGGGCTCGAGCAGGAGTTGGTGGAGGTCGAGCCGCTCGATGGCATCGGTCTGCATGACCCGCACGACCGTCGAGGGGAAGTAGGTCCGGATGTCGCCCAGCCAGCGCGCCACCCGGGGCGCAGAGCCCTCCAGGCCCCCCGACCTCGGCGCCCGGAGGCCGCTGCCTCCACCGGCCTCATAGAGGGCGGCGAGGGCGGCGTCCATCGCCTTGTCGTCACCGGCCAGGCCACCCAGGCCGTCCTCGCTCTCGGCCGCCCCACCCAGGACCATGCGCCACCGTCTCTCCCGTGCGTTCACGGTGTTTCCTGGTCGCTGCGCTCGACGTGCTCGCTCATGGGCGGATCCCCAGAAGGCGGGCGACCACGGGCAGGACCAGCTCGGCCCGGGCCACGTCCACACCGTCGTCGGTGGGGCCCCGTTGGTCGCCGGCAGTGCCGAGGCGGCGGACGCGCTCGCCGATCTGGCGGCGCTCCGCCGATCCGAAGGTGGCGAAGGTCCGCCGCAGCAGGGGCAGGACGTTGGTGAAGGTGTCGTCGCCCACGCCGGCCAACCAGCCGTCGACCACCTCGAGCAGCGCCCGGTCGTGGAGCAGGATGAGGGCGCTGCCCGACAGGAATCCCTCGACCCACGCCGCGGCCCGGGCCGGCTCCTCCCCGACCGACAGGGTGGCCGCCATTCGCCGGGCCGCCTCGTCGGTGGCCATGTCGCCGGCGTCGAGCAGGAGACGGCCGCACCTGCCGGCCACGAGCCCGTGGAGGCCGGCCCTGTCGACCAGAATTCGGAGGGTCTCCTGCCATCGGCGGACGTGCTCGTCGTGATCGAGCAGCGACACCGCTTCCTGCACGCCGAGGATGCGCCGGACCATCTCGGTCGCGGCGTCGTCGTCGAGCGAGGAGGTGGCGACCGGAACGCCCACGCAGATGCGCACGACCAGCCCGTCGACTACGGCCGCGATCGACGACGCCTCGGTGCGGCGGACGTCGCCGTACCGCTGGGCCCGGGCCAGCGCCGGCAGGGCGTCCATGAGGTGCCCGACGTCGGTGTCGAGGGCGGCCCGGTCGGCCAGGACGCCGAGGACCGACGTCACCGCGTCGGGCAGCTCGGCCAGGAGGCACCGTTCGAGCAGGCCGGTAACTGCGCTCAGGCTGCCGGCCCGCCCGGCGTCGTGGACGGCCCGGGCCGTCGCCGCGTCAGCCACGGTGGTGCCCCACATGCCCGCCTCGATGACGGCCACGGACAGCTCGGGCTGCCACTGGACCCGCCAGACCTCGTGGAATGTGCCCATCTTCCCGGACACAGTCACCGGCTCGCCCCAGTCGACCTCGAGCAGGCTCAGGCGGTGGAGCAGGTGGCTGCGGTCGAGGTCGTTGGGCCTGCGCAGGTCGAGGTCGAGCTCACGGCTGTCCACCTCGGCCCGCAACCGCAGCCGGCGCTGCTCGCGACCCAGGTCCTGGGCGAGGGGCACCATCGGCGTCTCGGGCGGGACGCGCCCGAGCTCCCGGCCCACGATGAGCCGCTCGCCGATGAGAGCCAGTGGCGTATCCGAACCACCGCACAGCGCGGCGCGGGTGGCGTCGTTGAGCTCCTCGAGCCCGGCAAGGGGCCGGCCCCGCAGGGTGGCCAGTGCCTCGGACAGCCGGACGGCGTCGATCAGCGACGCCGGCGACGCAGGCAGGTCCTCGTCGCGCAGGAGCCGGGCGACCTTGACGAACCAGCGGGCCACGACCTGGTCGGGGGCGTCGAACAGATGGGAGTACCACCCCGGCGACGTGATCCCCGCCCCGTAGCCACTGGCGGCGGACAGGCGACTCGACGTCCACGGGATCCACGTGGCCGAGACCTTCACCCGGGGCAGGCCCTTGAGGGTGATGGCGTCGGCGGACATCGGCGTGGGCGTCGAGAGCGCGGGCACGTGCCACGCCCCACACACCACCGCCACCCGCTCGAAGCCCTCCTTGACCGCAGCCCGCACGTTCTGGCGCATCGACGCCTCTCGCTGCGCCTCCCGGCCGGTCACGGGGAGCTCGCCCTCCCGCAGCGCAGCCATGGCCTCGGCGATGGCCTCGAAGGGACCGGTGGCGGTGTGCTCGACCCCGCCTTTGAGTTCGACCCTGCCTCTGAATTCGACCCTGCCTCTGAGTTCAACAACGTCCTCCCACCACCGCTCGACGTCGGCATAGCCGGCGACTGCCGCGAGTTCGGCCAGCGGGTCACGGTGCTTGGGGCGCTCGGGCGCCTCGTCGGGCTGCTCCCGCCGTCGGGGGGCCAGCCAGATGGCGGCGGGCAGGTCGATGAACCGCATGGGCACGTCGTGCTGGAGGGCGTACCGGATCGCCCGCCACTCCGGCGAGAAGACGGCGAACGGCCAGAAAAAGGCCCGGCGGGGCTTGTCGACCACGTGGACGAGCAAGGCGACGGGCGCCCGCATGTCGTCGGACGCGGCGAGCGGAAGCAACCCGTCGGCCTCGGGCGGCCCCTCGACGAGGACGACGTCGGGCCGCCACTCCTCGAGTGCGGCCTCCAGGTTGCGGGCCGACCCGGGCCCGTGATGGCGGATGCCGAAGTACCGGACGGTCACCTCAACTGAGCTCGCGGCAGGAGCGGTAGAGGTCGGCCCAGCCCTCCCGCTCCTTCACGACCGTCTCGAGGTATTCCTGCCACACCACCCGGTCCTGGACCGGGTCCTTGACCACCGCTCCGACCAACCCGGCGGCCACGTCGGCGGCGCCCATGCGCCCGTCGCCGAAGTGGGCGGCCAGGGCCAGTCCGCTGGTGATGACCGAGATGGCCTCGGCCGTGCTGAGGGTCGACGTGGGCGACTTGAGCTTGGTGCGGCCGTCGGCCGTCGCCCCCGACCGCAGCTCGCGGAGGATGGTGACGACCCGACGGATCTCGTCGAGGGCGGCCACCTCCGCCGGGATCTCGAGGGCGAGGCCCAGCGACTCCACCCGCTGGCGCACGATTTCCACCTCGTCGTCGGCGTCGGCCGGCAGCGGCAGGATCACGGTGTTGAACCGGCGCTTGAGCGCAGACGACAGCTCGTTGACGCCGCGGTCCCGGTCGTTGGCCGTGGCGATCACGTTGAACCCCTTGGTGGCCTGCACCTCGGTGTCGAGCTCGGGGACGGGCAGCGTCTTCTCGGACAGGATGGTGATGAGGGCGTCCTGGACGTCGGAGGGGATGCGGGTCATCTCCTCGACCCGGGCCAGCCGGCCCTCCCGCATGGCCCGCATCACCGGGCTCGGGACGAGTGCGGCCATCGACGGACCGTCGGCCAGCAGCCGGGCGTAGTTCCAGCCGTAGCGGATGGCCTCCTCGGGGGTGCCCGACGTGCCCTGCACCAGCAGGGTCGAGTCGCCCGAGATCGCCGCGGCCAGGTGTTCGCTGACCCAGGTCTTCGCCGTGCCGGGCATGCCGAGCAGCAGGAGGGCCCGGTCTGCCGCCAGGGTGGCCACCGCCACCTCCATCAACCTCCGAGGCCCGATGTACTTGGCCGTGACCGGCGTGCCGCCGGCGTCGCCACCGAGCAGGTAGGTGCACACCGCCCAGGGCGACAGCCGCCAGCTCGGCGGCCGGGCATGGGTGTCCGCGGCGGCCAGGGCGGTCAGCTCGTCGGCGAAGACGTCCTCGGCATGGGGGCGCAGCAACTGCTGGTCTGTCACGGACGTAGCTCCTCTCCCATGTCGGCGCGGAACGCCAACAGGTCGCAGAACCAGCTGACCACGTCCGACCACCAACCCGTGCATTCAGCGAGCTCCGCCGTCGTCCGGACGGTCACTGACGGGTCGAGCCGGGCGGCAAGGTCGGCCATTTTCGCTCGGAGCGCCACTGCCTCGGCGTCGGGCCGGCCCTGCCGCTTCACCGCAGTGCCGAGCCGGTCGACGACTGCGCCGCTGAGCTCCGGTCCCCACGGGACGGGGCAGTGGTCGAGCAGGTCGAGCACGGCCGGGGTCAGGCCGGCGCTGGAGATCCGGTCGAGCGCCAGGGCGACCGCCCGGTCGTGCGGCACCGCTCCGAGCAGGGCGGGCTCGTCGACGCCGCCGGCACCGAGGAGCGCAAGGGCCCACGCCTCGTCCCGCTGGCGGGCGGCGGCTGCGGCCCACGCCTGTCGCAGCAGGAGGTCGGCTTTCGTCACGAGGGCAGCCGGATCGCCCCAGGTGCGCAGCGGGGTGGCGGCCACGAGTTGGAGGAACCACCACGCCCGCTCGCCCTGGCCTACGGGCGGCTTCACCACCACGCCGTCGCGCACCATGGCCGGGTCGACCTGGTCGGGGAGGGTCGACGTCCGCACCAGTGGCTCGGACCGTTCGGCCATCCGCTGCCCGAGGCGCGACTCGGGCAGCCGCCACAGCAGCTGCGCCGCGGCCTGGCGCACCTCCTTGCGACGATCGTCGAGCGCACCTTCGAGGAACGGCTCGTCGTCCATGGACAGCCGGGTCGTCAGGACGGCCACGAATGCAGCCCGGTCCTCGGGTGTCTCCGTGGCCCAGGTCGACTCGAGCAGCTCCCGTGCCGCACCGGGGTCGGAGGCCCGCATACGAGCGAGGAGCAGCCGGCGGGACGCGGCCGAACCGGTGGCCCAGGCGCGAATGCTGTCGGGGTGGGTCGTGTCCGGGGTCGAGCCACCCCCGGCCCACGCCCACCTCGGGTTCCTTCCGGCCAGCCACCGACCCCGCTCGCCGCCCACCGCCACCGTCGACGCCCGGAGCCGCGGGTTCGCCGTGGCTGCGTCCAGCAGTCCGGGCAGCCGGTCGGGCGGGACCAGCCGGTCGACGGTGGCCAGCAGGGCGAGCCACTCGCCGAGCACGGCCCGGAACGGGCCGTTCAGGATGGAGTGCAACCGGTCCGCCGCCGCCTCCGAGCAGGAGTGGCGGCCCTCGGTCGGACTGGGTTCCTGCAGCGGTACTGCGTGGACCGACAGGCGCCGGCCCGCCTGCCGGTAGAGGCCCAGCACAGCGCCTGCAGCCAGCAGCGTGCCTTCGGGGTCGGCGGGATCGAGCCCCGAAAGCACCTCACCAAGCGCGCCCTCGGCCGTAGGCTCGACCGGAGCCCGGCGGGCCGTCCCCACCAGCGCGCCGGCCACCAGCTCGTCCCAGCTCACGGCAGCGGTACCGATCGGCGGTCAGCCCACACGCTCAAGGGGCGGAGGACGCCGTCCTGCCACTCCCCGGCCAGTCCGACCGGCCGCCCACCGGAGACCGCAACCAGCATCCACCACCCGTCGTCTTCGAGCCGGAGCCGGACGACGGCGCCTGTCGAGTCGCGGGCCCACCATCCGTTGTCCCGCTCCACCGGCTCGACGTCGGAGACCACCATCGGCAGGCGATCAAGCCACGGGTTGGCGGCCAGGGCGGTGGCATGCACGGCGAGCGCCTCCTCGAACGTGGCGGAACCGTGCCAGGCGCCGATGCTCCCCGCCTCGTCGTGGACCGTGGAGATCAGGGCCCGCTGCGGCCAGCTTCCGGGGAAGAAGGCGAGGTCGGCGTCGACCTCCGTCCCCACTGTCGGGCCGGCGGGCGCTGCGGCCGACGGGGCGGTGAAATCGAGGATGAGCGCGCTGCGGCCGTTCGTGGCCCCCAGCAGCCACGTGCGCTGGATACGGAACCGCTCCTCCTCGACCACTGCTTTGCCCACCACCTGCCAGTGGTCCCGCACCGGAGTCGCGCCGGCGAGGACCTCCTCGCCGGTCCACGACCAGCCCGCCACCGTCCGCAGGTCGGCCTGCAGCGCCGGCGGCAGGTCGTCGAAGCGCAACCACGCCTGCGCCAACAGGTGCAGCCGCCCGGCCTGGACGAGGAGGCGGCCCGGCCAGCCGTCGCCACTGCGGACGATCCCGGCCATGCGCCGGACCTGGCTGCCCGCCCCGGGTGCCTGGGCGTCGACCATGCGGGCGGCCACGTCGTCCCAGTAGCTGAACGGACGGCTCTGGGCCGATGCCAGGCCCTGCCGCACCAGGTCGCGTAGCCAGAGGTCGAGCTCCTCGAGCCCGGCACCGATGCGGGCGACCCGCCCGGCCACGCGCCTGGCCCGGGCCTCGGGATCGACCGGCAACGTGGCGACGGGAGCCCGTGCGGCCCGCTTCGCCCGCACCGCCAACCAGTCGTCGACCCATGGCGGAGACGGCGTGGGGGGCACGGCCTCGGGCCACGACGACCACAGCAGCAGGAGCCCCAAGGCGTGCTTGCACGGGATCTTGCGGCTCGGGCAGTTGCACGAGAACGCAGTGTCGACCAGATCCACGGCCGCCAGGTAGCCGCGGCACTGACCCCAGACGGCGCGGTCGTCGTGGCCCGCCGACGACCACAGGCGGGGTGATGCCACGCTCCGCGCCGCACTGATCGACGGGGCGTCCGGGGCCAGCGACTCGACCCGCTCGGCTGTCCACGTGGGCATCGGCGACCACAGGGTAGAGGGCCGCGGTCTAAGGTCAGGACGTGGACGTGGACGAGCCCGACGGCGCGCCGGCCGAGCCGGAACCAGCCCTCATCCACGGCGCCCTTTCGTCGCTCTCGCGGGGCCAGCTGGTCGTGCATCCCGACCGGGCCGCCTATCTCGACATCGTCGGCTCGCTGTACGACGACGGGTACCGCTTCTGCGCCGACCTCACCGGCGTCGACTACCTGATGCACCTCGAACGCGCGCTTCCGGCCGGTCTCCGCCCGGAGCGGTTCGAGGTGGTCCTCAACCTGCTGTCCACCGAAGCCCGCCGGCGCATCCGTGTGCGTGTCCAGGTGCCCGAGGCCGACCCGACGCTCCCGTCGATCTTCCGGCTCCACCCCGGTACCGAGGCCATGGAGCGGGAGACCTACGACATGTTCGGCATCGTCTTCACCGACCACCCGGACATGACCCGAATCCTCATGCCCGACGACTGGGAGGGCCACCCGCTGCGTAAGGACTTCGGCGTCGGCCGCATCCCCGTCCAGTTCAAGGGGGCCCCACCCGCCCGATGAGCGCGACAGAACTGTCCGAAGGCGCCCAGGAGATCCAGCCACCGTCCCGCACCGCGGGGGTGGAGTACCTGCGCGAGGCAGGATCGGTCCTGCGCATCCCCCACCTCCCCGAGGACGTCGACGAGGTGCCCACCGGCGACGACACCATGATCATCAACATGGGGCCCCAGCACCCCAGCACCCACGGCGTGCTGCGGGTGATGATGGAGCTCCAGGGCGAGACCGTGCTGCGCTGCAAGCCAGTCATGGGCTACCTCCACACCGGCATGGAGAAGACCGGTGAGGAGCTGACCTACCTCCAGGGGCCCACGAACACAACCCGCATGGACTACGTGTCCCCGCTCTTCAACGAGCTGGTGTTCTCCCTCGCCACCGAGAAGCTCCTCGACGTGGAGATACCGCCCCGGGCCACGTGGATCCGCATGCTCATGTGCGAGCTGAACCGGATGTCGTCGCAGGTCCTGTGGCTGGCCACCAACGGCATGGACCTGGGCGCGGTGTCCATGATGATCTACGGCTTCCGTGAGCGGGAGATGATCCTTGCCTTCTTCGAGAAGGTCACCGGCCTGCGGATGAACCACAACTACATCCGCCCCGGGGGGGTGGCGGTGGACCTCCCCGAGGGCTGGCGTGACGACGTGCTGCAGATCCTCGAGGTGTTCCCCGAGCGCCTCGACGAGTACGACACACTCCTCACCGGCCAGCCCATCTGGCAGGAGCGCACGCAGGGCGTCGGTGTCATCACCACCGAGGAGTGCCTGGCCCTGGGTGTGACCGGGCCGATCCTGCGCTCCACCGGTATGCCGTGGGACCTTCGCCGCGACCAGCCGTACCTGTCCTACGACCAGGTGGACTTCGACATCATCGTCGGCAGCTACGGCGACACGTTCGACCGCTACGCCATCCGCCTCAACGAGATCCGCGAGTCGATCAAGATCGTCCACCAGATCCTCGACAAGATGCCTTCCGGCGACTATCGGGTGCAGGACAAGAAGGTCACCCCGCCGCCCCGCCACCGCATCGACGAGTCGATGGAAGCGCTCATCCACCACTTCAAGATCTTCACCGAGGGATTTCGGGTGCCCGAGGGCGAGGTCTACGTGGCCGTGGAGTCACCTCGTGGCGAGCTGGGCTGCTACATGGTGTCCGACGGCAGCGCCAAGCCCTACCGCATGCACATCCGCGGCCCGTCGTTCGTCAACCTCCAGGCCCTGCCCCACATGATCAAGGGCGCCCTCATCGCCGACGCGGTGGCCGTGATCTCGACGATCGACCCCATCATGGGCGAGGTCGACCGGTAGAGATTGTTCTTTGTCCGCCGGGCTACGCCAGCGGTAGCTGAGCGGACAAAGAACGCCGGCGGAACCGGCGGCGGCGGCGGGGGCTCGCCTTGGAGTACGACGCGAGGACGTCGTTCAGGGCGTCGCTCATGAGATTGATACCGAGGACGGCGACGGCGATGGCCAGACCGGGGAAGACCGACATCCACCATGCCACCCGCAGGAACCGCTGGGCGTTGCTGACGAGGTAGCCCCAGCTCATCACCGTGGGGTCACCGAGGCCGAGGAAGCTCAGGCTGGCCTCGAGCAGGATGATCCGGGACCCGGTCAGGGCGATGACCACCAGAGCCGTGGGCAGGACGTTGGGCAGGACGTGGCGGAGGACGATCCGGCGGTCGGTGGCGCCGATGGAGCGGGCCGCCTCCACGAAGACGCGGTCGCGCACGGAAAGGACCTCGGCGCGCGACACGCGGGCCAGGGTCGGCCAGGAGGTGATGGCCAGGATGTAGATGAGGTTGTCGAGGCCGGCGCCGAACAGGGCGACGATGAGCAGGACCAGGAAGAAGCGGGGCACCGACTGGAACAGCTCGGTGATGCGCATGAGCAGGTCGTCGACCCAGCCTCCCCGGTAGCCGGCGACGATGCCGATCGTCAGCCCGATGAACGAGGCGATGATCACGACGCCGGTCACCACCACCATCGAGGTGCGGGCGCCATGGATCACGGCGTCGAAGACGTCCCGGCCGAGATTGTCGGTGCCCATGAGATGGTCCCCCGACGGGGGCAGCAGGGGATCACCGACGGTCCGGAAGGGGTCGCCGGGCGAGATGACGTCGGCGAGGATGCCGGCGACGAACACGAGCACCCCGAGCGCCAGCCCCGCCATGCCGGCGGGATGCCGCAGATAGTTCCGCAGCGCGGTGCGCCAGCGGTGCGGCGCCTGTGGCTCGGCGAGAGGCGAACCGGACGGCAGGACGGGGCCGCCCGGTTTCGCGCCGCCTTCGAACTCAGCGGTAGCGGATACGGGGGTCGACACGTGAGTACACGAGGTCGGTGATCAGGTTGGCCAGGACAAGGGTGAAGGCCACGACCAGGACCATGCCGAGTAGCACGGGATGGTCGCGGGTCTGGGCGGCGGACAGGACGAGGCGACCCAGTCCGGGCCAGCCGAACACGGTCTCGACGAGGACGGCCCCGGAGAAGAGGAACCCGATTCGGGTCCCGACCACGGTGACCACCGGCAGCAGGGCGTTGCGCAGGGCATGGTGGAAGAGCGCGCCGGACGCCGACAGGCCCTTCGCCTGGGCCACCCGGATGTAGTCGCTGTCCATTTCGGCCAGGATCCCCGTCCGGGCGATGCGGCTGATGAGGGCCACCTCCGACGCGGCGAGAACGAGCGCAGGCAGCACCAGGTGGTGGGCGACGTCGCCCCAGTGGGCCAGGCCGGTGTAGTTCGCCCGGGCGTCGGTCATGCCCTGGATGGGGAACCAGCCCGTACGGAAGGCGATGGTCAGCATGGCCAGTTGGGCCAGCCAGAAGCTCGGCAGGGCGTAGCCGATCAGCGCACCGGTGCTGACGGAGAGGTCGAAGGGCCCGAACGGCCGGCGGGCGGCCAGCGCGCCCACGACGACCCCACCCACCGTCGAGACCAGCAGGGCGGTGCCCATGAGCAGCAGGGTGGCCGGGACCCGCTCGGCGATGAGGGTCGAGACGTCCTGACCGAGGACGAACGATACCCCGAGATCGCCACGGAGGACGTTGCCGGCGTAGGTCAGGAACTGTTGGAGCGCCGGCCGGTCGAGCCCGAACTTCTCCCGCATGAACGCGTAGTACGCCTCGTCTCCGCTCTCGCCGGCCACGGCCACGACCGGGTCACCGGGCGCAGCGTGGACCACGACAAAGGTCACGATCAGAATGCTCGCCACCGCCGGCAGCACCTGTAGCAGCCGGCGGATGACGTACCTGCGATCCACCTACTTCTTACAGCTGGCTGCCTCGGCGAAGAGCCCGGTGTTCTGGTGGTTGAACCCGGTGCAGCCGGCGTTGAAGGCCCGCAGGCCGGCGCTCTCGGTCAGCCAGACGTACGGGAGGTCCTTCACGAGCTGCTCCTGCAATTCCCGGTAGAGCGGTGTGCGCTTCGCCGGGTCGGGCTCGCGGGAGGCCGTGTCGAGTAGCCGGTCGACGTCGGGGTTGCTGTAGCCGGCGCCGTTGCTGAAGGCGGTCGTGCTGATCTGCCTGGAGTCGACCTGGCGGCGGAAGCCGATCTCCGGGTCGTCACCGTTGCAGTAGGAGGCGACTCCGGTATCGAAGTCCCGGCGGTTGAAGACCGCAGCGGAGAACGTGGCGTTGTCCTCGGTCTTCACCTGCATGGTGATGCCGACCGCGCTGAGCTGGCCGCGGAGCTGCTCCCCGTAGGTCGTCTGGTCGCCGGCGAAGCCGTGCCAGTCGATCTCGAACTTGGTGCCGTCGGTCACGTTGGCCACACCTCGCGCCACCCGGGCGCCGCCCTCGTCTTTCCAGCCGACCTGGTCGAGGAGGGTCTTGGCCCGGTTCACGTCGAAGCTGGGCAGCGTGAGCCCGGAGGCGGCGGCGAAGGTGATGCCGCTGTTGATCGGAGCGGCCGACACCTTGCCCTGGCTGAAGGAGACGGTGCGGAAGGCCTGATTACGGTCGATCGCATGCCAGACAGCTTGCCTGGTGCGTACATCGGCGAAGAAGGGCGTCCGGCCCGCGGGCGGCTTCATGTTGAAGATCATCGTCGTCGTGCAGTTGCCACCTCCGGATCCACGGGGGGCGGTGGAGGTGCCGATCGCGCTGTTCTTCTTGACCCGCTCGATGTCGGGCCCGGGGACCGACCCCACCCAGTCGATCTCCTTGTTCTCCAGGGCGAGGATCTGGGTGCCGACGTCGGGGATGACCCGCTGGACCATGCCGTCGAGGTACGGGAGGCCGGCCCGGAAGTAGGTGGGATTCCGGACCAGCTTGATCTCCTGGATGGTGTAGCTGTCCAGCTTGAACGGCCCGGTGCCGACCGGCGTCTTGTTGGCCGGGCAGCCGGCGACGGTGGCCAGGTCGGTGCAGCCCTCGTAGATGTGCTTCGGGATGATCGGGGCTTCCGTGACGTTGAGCTGCTGCAGCAGGGGGGCGTAGGGGTTCGGGAAGCGGAAGATTACGGTGGTGGGGTTCGGAGCTTCCAGTGTCAGCTGGGCGGAGCCCATCGACGCCTGCGTACGGGAGTGGAGCTTCAGGAGCGCCCGCTCGAAGGTGAACTTAACGTCATCGGAGGTGAAGTCGCGGCCGTCGTGCCACTTGACGCCCGTGCGCAGCTTGAAGTTGTAGGCGGTGCCGTTTCCGTCGATGGTCCAGCTCTGGGCCAGCTCGGGGGTGGGCTTGCCGTCGGCGCTCCAGCCGACAAGGCCGTTGAACATCATCTCCGAGGCGGTGTGCACCCCTCCGTTGGAGGTCACCGCCGGGTTGAGACTCCCGGGATCCGAGCCGATGGCGACAACCAGGGTGCCACCCCGCGCCGGAGCGGCGGTGGTCGGCGTGGTCGACTGCGTGTCGGGTGCTGCATCGCCGCCGTCGTCGTCGCCACCGCATGCGGTGGCAACCAGCATCATGGCCAGAACGGCCACGGCAAGGCGCTTCTTCATTCAGTTCCCCCAGAAGATCTCGTGAACGTGCAGGCCCCACGGTACTACCCGGGTGCAATAGTGAACCGTTCAGGCTCCGTATCGCCGCGCTAGGGTTCCCGCCGATGGACTGCCACCGGGTCGCATACCGGCGCTGATGGCCCGGCTGACTGCTGAGAACGTCCAGCGGGCGCGCCAACTCATCGCCCTGTATCCGCAAGCGCGATCTGCGCTCATCCCGATCCTGCACATCGTGCAGGAGCAGGACGGCTGGCTCACACCCGACGGCATGGCCCACGTGGCCGAGCTCCTCGACCTGGACCCGGCGGAGGTCTACGGCACCGCGAGCTTCTACGACATGTTCTTCACCCACCCCGTCGGTCGCCACCTGGTGTCGGTCTGCACCAACCTGGCCTGCCTGATCAATGGGGCCGACGAGCTGCTCGAGCACGCCGAGGCCCGCCTGGGCGTCGCTCCCGGGGGCACGACCGCCGACGGCGAGTTCACCCTGGAGGAGGTCGAGTGCATCGCCTTCTGCGGCGCCGCCCCCTGCCTGGCCGTGAACTGGCGGTTCTTCGGGAACATCGGCAACGACGACTTCGACCGCCTGGTCGAGGATCTGGCCGCCGGCCGACTGACCGACGACGTCCCGCCCCACGGCACCCTCAACCGGGTCCGGCGCAACGTCGGCCTGATGGCGGGATCGGCGGGCCCGGCGCCCGTGCTCGACGGCGGCGACATACCTCCCCAGGCGAAGGCCACCTGATATGACTGGCTCGGTAGGACGGTCCCTGGACACTCCCTGGGCGAGGGTTGGCCAGTGATCACCGACGCCGCTCCCATCGTCACCGCCCGCATCGGGTCGCCGCAGTCCTGGACGCTGCGGTCCTACCTCGATCAGGGCGGCTACGACGGCCTGCGCAAGGCCCTCACCATGGATCCGTCGGAGGTGCAGCAGGAGGTCCTCACCGCCAACCTCCTCGGCCGGGGCGGCGCCGGCTTCGAGGCCGGCAAGAAGTGGGGGATGCTCGCCAAGCCGGAGCCGAAGTACCTCGTCATCAACGGCGACGAGAGCGAGCCCTGCACCTTCAAGGACCACATGCTGATGGAGGAGGACCCGCACCAGATCATCGAGGGCACCCTCATCTGCGCCTACGCCATC
>Ga0136633_1000532_pt1 | contig 29149 bp, 20 predicted proteins | sample AntDrymeUQ832206_2_FD_105494 | JGI IMG/M metagenome (GOLD analysis project Ga0136633, IMG submission 105494) | Polar desert sand microbial communities from Dry Valleys, Antarctica - metaG UQ83 (22.06) | ecosystem: Environmental > Terrestrial > Soil > Desert | place: Antarctica: Dry Valley... | reverse complement strand
CTAGCCCGCAAAGCGTCTAGCATCCGGCCCATGATGGTCCTCGTCGTCGGGGCCGGCCGGGTCGGTTCGGCCGTCGCCAAGTCCTCGCTCGCCGCGGGCCACACCGTGTCCGTCCTCGACGAGGATCCGCTCTCGCACGAGCGCCTCGACGCCGGCCAGGCGACTTCCTGGGAGGACAGCGGCGGGCGCTTCACCGTTGGGACGGCGATCGAGATCGACGCGCTGCTCGCCGCGGGCGTCGAGGAGGCCGACGTGTTCATCGCCGCCACGCGCGGCGACAACACGAACCTGCTCGTCGCGCAGCTCGCGCAGAAGCGCTTCGGCGTCGACCACGTGATCGTGCGCGTCCTGGATCCGGCGCGCTCGGACTGGTACTCCGAGCAGGGGCTGCACACGATCTGCGCGGTGAAGCTCGGCATCGCGATGTTCCAGAAGGCCATCACCGACATCGCGGAGACCTAGAGCTGATGTACGTCATCGTCGTCGGCGGCGGCAAGGTCGGGCTCAACCTCGCGCGCGAGCTCATCCGCAACGGGCAGGAGGTCACGCTGGTCGAGGGCGATCGGCGCGCCTACCTGCGCATCGAGCAAGAGCTCGAGCATGCCATCCAGTACGGCGACGGCACCGAGCTGTGGGTTCTCGAGCGTGCGGGCATCCAGCGCGCGGACCTCGTGGTGGCGGTCACCGGCGACGACGAGGACAACATCCTCATCTGCCAGGTCGCCAAGGAGAAGTACCTCTGCGAGCGGATCATCGCCCGCTGCAACAATCCCCGCAACCTGCAGCACTTCAAGCTGCTGGGGATCCAGCCCGCCGTCTCGGCGACGGACCTGATCCTCAACCTCATCGAGCACGAGGTGCCCGGCCACGGGCTCGTCCACCTGCTCGACCTGCCCGACGAGAAGCTCGAGATCATCGAGGTCGAGGTCGCGAGCGGGGCGCCGGCGGCCGGCCACATGGTCTCCGACATCGACCTGCCGGACGGAAGCCTGATCATCTCGGTCCTGCCGCGGGGCAAGGCCGGGTTCGTGCCGAAGGGGGACACGGTGATCAATCCGGGCGACGAGGTGCTCGTCGTGCTCGATCCGGGCCTGGAGCCGCACATCACGGCGCAGTTCGCGCCGAACGGCCGCACGGGCTGACCGCCGCACCGCCGTGGCTATACTCGCCGCGCTGCCCTGCCGGGTGGAGTAATCGGCAACTCGCCAGGTTCTGGCCCTGGAATTCAAGGTTCGAGTCCTTGCCCGGCAGCTCGTTCGCAGTCCTACGCCGCCGCCTGGGCCATCCAGTCGCGGTACAGGCGCCAGTAGGCGCCCTCGGCGTCGAGCAGCTCGTCGTGCGTGCCCTGCTCGACGAGCCGCCCGCCGTCGAGCACCACGATCCGACCCGCCTGGCGGATCGTGCTCAGGCGGTGGGCGATGACGACCGCGGTCCGGCCGGCCAGCAGCCGGCGCAGGCCGTCCTCGATGCGGCCCTCGGTGTGCAGGTCGACGTTCGACGTGGCCTCGTCGAGGATGAGGATCCGCGGGTCGGCCGCCAGCGCGCGCGCGAACGCGACGAGCTGGCGCTGGCCGGCCGACAGCTGCGTGCCGCGCTCGCCGACCGGCGTATCGTAGCCGTGCTCCAACGCCATGATGAACTCGTCGGCGCCGACGGCGTTGGCCGCGGCGCGGACCTCGTCGCGCGTGGCCTCCGGCCGGCCGAAGGCGATGTTCTCGGCGATCGTGCCGCTGAACAGGAAGGCCTCCTGCGGGACGATGCCGAGCTGGCGGCGCAGCGAGTTCTGCGTGACGCCGCGCAGGTCGTGGCCGTCGACGAGCACCGCGCCGACCGTGGGGTCGTAGAAGCGCGCGACGAGCTTGGCGATGGTCGACTTGCCCGCTCCGGTCGCGCCCACCAATGCCACGGTCTGGCCGGGCGGGATCCTCAGCGACAGGTCCGCCAGCGCCCACACCGTCGCCTCGCCCGCGCCGTAGGAGAAGCCGACGTCGCGCAGCTCGATCTCGCCGCGCAGACGGCCGAGCTCGATCGCGTCGGGCGCGTCGACGAGCTCGGACTGCTCGTCGAGCAGGTCGAAGATCTTGTCCAGCGCGGCCATGCCCGCCTGGTAGGTCGTGTAGAGCTGGGAGAGCTGCTGGATCGGGTCGAAGAAGAGGTTCAGCGCGGCGACGAACGCGACGATGACGCCCGGCGTGATGTCGCCCTCGATCGCCTGCATGCCGCCGTAGAGCAGGATTCCCACGGTCGCCACGGCGCTGAGCAGCTCGACGCCGGGGAAGTACGCCGCGTTGAGGTTGACCGTCGTCATGTTGACGTCGCGGTTGCGGTCGTTCAGCGTGCGAAAGCGCGTGACGTGGCGTGGCTCCTGGCTGAAGGCGCGCACGACGCGGATGCCCGACAGCGACTCCTGCAGGTACGCCGTGATCGCGCCGATCGCCTCGCGCGTGCGGGCGTAGGCGTCCGCCGACGCGATCCGGAAGGCCAGCGAGGCCAGGCCCATCACCGGGAAGATGAGGAACGTCAGCAGCGCGAGCTCGACGTCGAGCCAGAGGAGGATCGCCATCGTCCCGATCAGCGTCAGCGAGCTCTGAAAGAGCGTCACGACGCTGTCGGTGACCAGCGTGTCGAGCGCCTGCACGTCGTTGGTCATGCGGGAGATCAACTGCCCAGCCTGGCGGCGCTCGTAGAAGCCGACCGGCAGCGACTGAAGGTGGGCGAAGATCCGCAGCCGCAGGTCCTGCAGCGCGCGCTGGCCGACCCAGCCGACGAGGTAGGTCTGCGCGTAGGAGGCGCCCCAGAACACCAGCGCGCTGGCCACGAACAGGCCGACGACGAGGTTCAGCGTGCCGAGGTCGCCCTGCTTGATCCCGTCGTCGATCGCGAACTTGATCAGCGGCGGCGGGGCCAGCGTCGCCGCGGTCGCCGCCGCCAGCGCGACGAACATGAGGATGACCTTCGTGCGGTAGGGCTTCAGCAGCGCCGCCAGGCCGCGCAGCTTGCGCCCGCGCCCGCCGGTCGCGCGCAGGCGGCGGCGCAGCTCGGCGGTCGTCAGCGGGCGGCCGTCCTCCAGCAGCTGATCGCTGACCGCGTCGCGCGGGCCCGGCGCCGCGGGTGCCTGCGGCGTGCGGCTCACAGGCCCGCCACCTCCGGCTCGAGCGGCTTGCGCGTGAGGAAGACCTGGTCGGGCAGCCCCTTCTCGACGATCTCGCGGTAGAACGGCGAGCGCTCGAGCAGCTCGGCGTGCGTGCCGCGGTCCACGAGCCGGCCGGCGTCGAGGATCGCGATCTCGTCGGCGAGCGCGATCGTCGACAGGCGATGGGCGATGACGAACGTCGTGCGGCCCGCCATCGCGCCCTCCAGGCCCCGCTGGATCTCGCGCTCGGTCGAGGCGTCGATCGACGAGGTCGCATCGTCGAGGATGAGCACGCGCGGGTCGGCCAGCAGCGCCCGGGCGATCGCGATCCGCTGGCGCTGGCCGCCGCTGAGCGTCAGGCCGCGCTCGCCCACGCGCGTGTCGTAGCCGTCCGGCAGCTGCGTGATGAAGTCGTGTGCCTGGGCGTGGCGTGCGGCGGCCTGGACCTCCTCGCGGGTGGCCTCCGAGCGGGCGTAGGCGATGTTCGCGTGCACGGTGTCGCTGAAGAGAAACGGGTCGTCGTTGACGACCGCGATCTGCGCGCGCAGCTCGTGCGGGTCGACCGTGCGCACGTCGGCGCCGTCGATGATCACGGCGCCGGAGGTGGGGTCGTAGAGGCGCGGGATGAGCTGCACGAGCGTCGTCTTGCCCGAGCCGGTGGCGCCGACGAGCGCGATCGTCGTGCCGGCCTCGACGGTGAGCGACACGCCGCGCAGCGCGGGCTCGCCGTGGCGCTCCTCAACGTCGGCGTCGCCGTAGGCCAGCGTGACGTCGCGCAGCTCGACGCGGCCCGATCCCGCCGGCAGCGGCTGGACATCGGGCGCGGCCACGATCCGCGGCGGGCGGTCGAGCAGCTCGAACAGCCGCGCGCCCGACGCGGTCGCGCGCTGGGCCAGGCCGAGCGTCCAGCCGAGCGTGCGCACCGGGGCGAGCAGCATGAGCAGGTAGCCGTAGAACGCGGTGAACTCACCGAGCGTCAGGTCACCGCTGACCACCATCCGCCCGCCGACGAGCAGCAGCGCGGCGAGGCCGAGCTGGGGCAGGAAGCCGATGAACGGGTTGTAGAACGCGCGCAGCCGGGTGGAGATCATCGACTGGTCGAACACGCGGCTCACGCTCTCGCCGAAGCGCTGCTGGCGCTGCTGCTCGGCGGCGAAGGCCTTGACGACGCGCACGCCGCCGACGCTCTCCTCGACGTCGGCGGTCAGCTCGCCGATGCGCTGCTGGACCTCCTGCAGCGCCGGCCGCGAGCGGCGCCCGTAGCGGTTGGCGATCCAGATGACGAAGGGGATTGGAAACAGCGAGACGAGCGCGAGGAACGGGTCGATGACGATGACCGCGATCGCGGCGAAGACGACGGTCAGGATCGCCTGGGAGATGAGTACGAGGCCGTAGCCGAGGAAGAAGCGCACCGCCTGCAGGTCGACCGTCGCGCGCGACATGAGCTGCCCGGTCTGCTGGGCGTCGAAGAAGCCGAGCTCGAGGCCGAGCAGGTGCTCGTAGACGCGATTTCGCAGGTCGACCTCGACGCCGAGCGAGACGCGCCCGGCGATGAGCCGGCGTGCCACGGTGAGCGCCAGGCGCAGGACGCCGGCGACGACGATGACGAGCACCAGGAGGCGCAGCCGGTCGCGGTCGCCGGATTCGATCGCGCTGATCGCCGCGCCCGTGAGGCCGGGGATCGCGACGGTGGCGACCATCGCCAGGGAAGCCAGGATGCCCGACCACCAGACGCCGCGCTTGTAGTCGCGCAGAAACCCGCAGAGTCGGAAGAACGTGGCCATGGACGCCAATTGTAGTTGCTTGGTCAACGACTTTGGGATTCGTGGCGCGCGGGCGGGCCATTACCCTGCCCCGCATGCCGGGCCCGCCCGTAGGACTCTGCGACTCCTGTCGCCACCAGCAGGTCGTGCGCACCACGCGCGGCTCGTCGTTCTCGCTGTGCCGGCGCTGGAAGGACGACGACCGTTATCCGCGTTACCCGCGCCTGCCGGTGCTGCGCTGCCGCGGCCACGAACCTCGTGCCGCGCTCCCGGACGGCGAGAGCGAGGGCGAGGGCGAGCCCGAGAGCGAGGGGACGCGATGACCGAGCCGGTCCGCTGCTGGCCGACGACCGACCCGCTCTACATCGCCTACCACGACGACGAGTGGGGCCGGCCGGTGCGCGACGAGCACCGGCTGCTGGAGCGCATCATCCTGGAGGCCTTCCAGTCCGGCCTGGCGTGGATCACGATCCTGCGCAAGCGCGAGAACTTCCGCGCGGCGTTCGCGCGCTTCGACCCCGCGGTGATCGCGCGCTACGGCGACGCCGAGGTGCAGCGCCTGATGGCCGACGCCGGCATCGTGCGCAACCGCGCGAAGATCGAGGCGACGATCGCCAACGCCCGTGCCACGCTGGCGCTGCACGAGGCGGGGGAGACGCTCGATGCGCTGCTGTGGTCGTTCGTCCCGGATCCACCCGCCCCGCCGCCGCGCTCGCTCGGCGAGATGCCCGCCATCACCCCCGAGTCCGGGGCGCTCGCGCGCGAACTCAAGCGCCGCGGCTTTCGCTTCGTCGGCCCGACGACCGCCTACGCGCTCATGCAGGCGACGGGGATCGTCAACGACCATGTCGAGGATTGCCACGTGCGCCAGGCCGTCGAGGCGCAGCGTGCCGCCGCCGAGAACGTGCGCTGATCAGCGCCGGTGCCGGCGGTCGCCACGGATCGTGGCGATGAGGGTGCTGGCCTTCTCGAGCAGGCGCTGGGGGAGCCCGACCTTCGGCTTGATCGACCCGAACGGTGCGATCTGGTCGAGCGTCGAATCCGAGGGCATCGGTGGATCGCCGGCCACCGTGCTCGTGTAGACGTCGTAGCGCTTGAGCGGGTCGAGCACCTTCTCGGTCGTGAACTTGCCGTGGCCGCCCGAGTGCACGTCGATGCTGAGCGTCTGCGGCGGCACGCCCGGCTCGTCGACGGAGTTGACGGTCACCACGAGCAGGTGCGGGCGCGGCTCGCGGGCGGTGACGTCGTAGTCGATCCGCAGCCGGCCGCCGGCGCGCAGCGCCCGCACCTCGGGCGGCTTGGGCGCCTTGCCGTGCTTTGACGTCGCGGGCGGGTTGTCGAGCATCTTGTCCGGCGACTTCCACTGCTTCTTGGCGGCCGGGCCGGTCGGGCTGTTGGACTCCACGCCGCTGCGCGGCAGCGTGTCCCCCCAGCGTCCCGGCCAGTGTGGCCACGCGGGCTCGTCGGTCCCGAGGATCTCGAGCACCGGCCGGTGCTTCATTCGCCGCTTGCCGTCGGCGAGGTCGTACCACGCCTCGGTCTGGTGAAAGCCCGCCGTGTAGTACCCGGCGTGCGAGCCGCGCGCGACGTAGATGACGGGCCGCTCGCCGAGCGTCTCGACCTCGTCCCACGGGCGCACCTCGCCGTAGCGGTGCTGGGAGTAGACGGCCAGGTCGGGGTGACCGGCATCGGTGTCCATCCGCAACTGCACCATCTCCCAGTCGCCCTCGTGCGTGCCGAGCGCGAACGACAGCTGGTAGTCGTTGTAGAAGTACCAGAACCAGTACTGCAGCCACACGCGCCCGTTGGCCTCGATCGCGTGGCCGTAGACAACGTTCGTCAGCTCGGGGTGCGCCATCCGCAGGCCGCGGTACTGCTCGCGGTAGTCCTTGCCGCGCACGCCCATGACGTCGCCCTCGAGGACCTTGCTGGCGTCGCCGTAGGTCTTCGGGCCGAGGAAGTCGAGCGTCAGCGGCGGCACGCCCGCGCCGGGTACCGCGCTGGCGATGACCTTGCCCTTGGTGCCGTCAGCGCCGCTCTTGCGCCGCAGCTGCGTTGTCGGGTTGACCATGAACTGCACGGCGCTGTCGGCGAAGAACTGCTCGTTCGAGTCGTACCGCAGGACCGGCTGAAAGCGCTTGAGCAGGTCGTCGTGCCGGTCCATCCCGATCAGGCCTCGTCGAGCAGGTCGATGCGCAACGAGTGCGCGTCCTCGGCGCGGAAGCCGACGCCGTACGCGCGCCCCGCCTTCTCCTTGGCGGCGAGGAACGCGTCCAGGCGCTGCTCGAGGTCGTCCGTGCCGACGCGATTGGTCAGATGGATGGTGAAGTCGTCGTCGGCGCGGCTGTCGGCGATGAGCTTCAGCGTGTCGGTCTCCGGGTTGCCATGGCGCCCGTCGGCCGAGATGACGTAGTGGTCGGCGGTCACGCGCTCGAAGAACTCCGCGCGCATGTTGCGAATCGAGCCGTGGTGGGGGAGCTTGAGGAGGTCGACATGGGTCTTGCCGTCGTGGGCGATGCCCGTCTCGTCGAGCCCGGCGAGCACGTGGTCGTCGCGCGCATCGCCGGTCAGCAGCATCCGCTTGGCGCCGCACTCGGCGAGCACGACGATGCTCGACAGGTTGTAGGGCGACGTGTCGCGGCTCGGCGCGGCGCCCGCGGGTGCCGCGCCGTCCTTCGGGTGCTGCTCGAGCCATTTGTTCCAGGCGGCGTGCAGCTTCTCGACCTGCTCGGCGTGCGGGCAGACCACCGTCAGCTCGAGCGCCCCGAGCGTGATCGTGCGCACGCCCTCCTGCGGCAGGACGATCGGGCCCTCGTAGGGCTCGTTGACGCTCCAGCCCAGCGTGGCCGCCTGGTCGCGCAGCTCCCGGCCCTCGGCGACGCTCGCCACGACCGCCAGGCCCGCGGCGCGGATCTCGTCGGCGACGCGGTCGGCGAGCGGGGCGGACAGAACCTCGACGGCGGCCGCCCGCAGATCGTCGGCGTCGTTGCCGAGGATGTCGTCGAAGGAGTTGTGCCACAGCGTCCGCACGTCGTAGCTCAGCGGCATGGAGTCCTCCTGCTGGGTGACGAGCTCGCCCGCGAAGTCGACCATCCCGGCGACGTGGTCGGAGTCGATGTGGCTGACCATCGCCAGGTCGATGCGCAGCGCGCCGCCTCCGGCCCGCTCGGCGCGCAGCTCCTCCAGCCGTGGCTGCAGGCTCGTCTCCCAGGTGCGCGACGGCCCGCCGTCGATGAGCAGCAGCACCGGCGCGTCGGCCTCGCCGGCGTGCACCAGCAGCGAGTCGCCGTGAAAGGCCTGCAGGGCTTCGAGCGAGAACATCATCGTGTGACGTCGACCGGAGGTCTGAGCTTGCGAGGACCGAAGGGCGAAACCATCAAATCAGATCGATTGGATCGCGCGCAGGGCGTCGACGACGCCGCTGCCCTGGAAGTAGCGCTCGCGGCCGAGGTCGGTCGCCGTCGCGCAGAGCACGCGCTTGATCTCCGCCGGCCGGCCGATGAGCTCCGGGTGGCGCGCGAGGATGAGCGCCGCCGCGCCCGAGACGTGCGGCGCCGCCATGCTCGTGCCGTCGAGGCTCTTCAGGCCGCCTCCGGGCACCGGCGCGGTGATCTTCTCGCCGGGCGCGACGAGGTCGGGCTTGCAGCGCCCGTCGCCGGTCGGGCCGCGGCTGGAGAAGTACGACACGCCGTAGGTGTGCGGCTGATGGCGGTGCGTCGCCCCGACGGTGATCACGCCGCCCGCGTTGCCGGGGTCGGTGATCGACATCTCGCGGTAGCCCTCGGTGACCCCCGAGGCCATCGAGACGAAGGCCCGCCCCTCGTTGCCGGCCGCCACGACGACGATCGTGCCGCTGCCGAGCAGCCGCTCGCACTCGTCGCAGACCGGCGTGCGGCCGCAGGCGAACGAGCCGACCTCGTGGTCGAGCGACAGGCTGAGGTTGACGCCGTGGACCACCGGCGTGGCCGAATTGACGTTCAGCCAGCGCACGAACTGCAGCGCGGCGAGGATCGCGAACTCGTCGCCGGCGCCGGAGTCGTCGAAGACACGCAGGTCGTAGAGGCCGATGTCCGGGCACACGCCGCGCACGTCGTTGCGGCGCGCGGGCTCGGAGTCCGTCGCCATCCAGTCGGCGCCGAGGATCCCCGCGACGTGGGTGCCGTGCTCGTGCGCGGGTGGCGTGTAGGTGGCGGGGTCGTGGCTGACCCGAAGCTGGGCGGCGAGCAGCCCCCAGTCGACGGGGCGCCCGCTGCGCAGCCGCGACTCGATCTCCTTGCGCTGCTCGGCGGCCGCCCCGCCCAGGGTGTCGCGCTCGGGGTCCGTGCCGGCGAGGATCTGGCGCAGCCGCGTGAAGTCGTACGTGGCGTGGACGCGCGTCTTGTCGGTCGGCCTGCCGTCCGGCCCGCGCAGCCGGAAGGCGGGGTGCGTGGCGTCGATGCCGGAGTCGATGACCGCCCAGCAGATGTCGTGGCAGCGCAGGCCGAAGAGCAGCGTCGCGGCGTCGGCCTTGATCGTGTTGCGCGAGCGCCACAGGGCGGGCCGGGCGGGGCGGTTGCGGTTGATCGACCACAGCACCGGACGGCCCGGCTCCGGCAGGCGCGGGACGTCGCCGAGCGTCTCGGCCGCGAGGTCGACCAGCAGGTCGTACGTCAGCCCCTCCGGCGGCTCGTCGTCGGGCTGGTCGTCATCCGGATGGTCGGCCTCCCACATGATCCGGCCGATCAGCCCGACGAACCAGATCAGCGTGCCCGACAGCTCGCCCGCGCCGGTCGGCCGGCGGCCCTGCTCGCGCATCGGCTCCCGCAGACCCGTGATGATCTCGGCGCGGCGGGCGTTCAGGATCGCGGCGGCCGATTCGCCGTCGCCGGGCCAGAGGTGCTCCTGCCACCACTCCGACAGCGGCAGGACGCTGCGCAGCATCTGCTCGAACGTCAGCCGGGCGGCGACGTGCGAGCCGTTGTAGGCCAGCTCGATCGGCTCGGTGGTCTGCGGGCTGTGATCGGCCTCGAGCACGGCCTTGGCCAGATCGCCGGTGGTGGAGTCCTCGTGCGGCTCGAGCAGCAGATCGATCGCGGCGTCGGGCTCGCGGCCGTACTGCAGCCAGACGTCGGGCATGACCGGCGAGTCCTGGGTGAAGCGCTTGAGTTGCTCGGTGCCGAAGATCCACGGCCCCAGGTTCTTGAACTCGAGCTTCACGGGTCAAGCACACAGTGCGGCCGGGGTGGCGTCAAGCCATAGGTGACCGATTGCACACGGCGCCGGGCCGGGCGGCTCAGCGTCGTATCGCCGGCGCCTGAACGACGGTCGGCTGCGCCTCGTGCAGGCGGATCGAGAAGTACTCCTCCGGCGCCATCCGCCCGAGCGCGACGAGCACGATCCGCAGGATGCCCTGGTGGCCGACGATGACCGGGTGGGCGTGGGCGGCGAGGGCGTCCGCCGTCGCCGCGCTCGCCCGCTCCAGCGCGTCGGCCAGCGGCTCCATCCCGGGCACGGGTGACCCGAACGGATCCGCGCGCCAGGCGTCGAACGACGCGCCGACCCGTGCCCGCGCGCCGGCGCGGTCGAGGCCCTCGAACGCGCCGTAGTCGACCTCGGTGAGGCGCTCGTCGACGCGCAGCGCAACGCCGGCCGCGCCGGCGATCTCCTGGGCGGTGTCGCGGGCACGGATCAGCGGGCTCGTGACCACGGCGTCGATGCCGGCGTCGGCGAGGCGGCGAGCCGCCTGCTGCGCCTGCTCGCGACCGAGGTCGGTCAGCGGGATGTCCGACCGCCCCGAGTAGGCCATGCGGGCGGAGCTGGCGGTCTGCCCGTGACGGACGAGCGTGACGGTGTGGGCCGGCACGGGCGGAGGGATTGCTCAGACCGGCTCGGGCTCGACCCAGCGCCGCTCGGTGTCCGCGCGGTGGACCGCGTCGAGCAGCGCCTGCACGCGCAGGCCCTCGTCGAGCCCCGGGTCGGGGACGGCGCCGTCGCGGATCGCGGCGTGGAAGTTGCGCGCGACCTGCGCGTAGGCCTGCTTGGAGTCGGCGTTCAGCGGGCCGTCGACCTGCAGCTCCTCGCCGGCCCGGCCCCAGTGCAGGCGCTTGTCGGCGTCGAGGCGCACCGTCCCCTCCGCCCCGTAGACCTCGATCGTGTCGCCTCGCTTGTGCCGCGCGGTCGCGGTCAGGCTGACGTGGGCCATGCCGCCGCCACGCAAGCGGATGAGGATGACGTAGGCGTCCTCGGCGGTGACGGTGTGCGGCGTGCCGTCGCGGTCCTCGCGCTCGCTCACGCCGACCTCGGTCGCCGCCGCGACCGACTCGACCTCGCCGAAGGCCTCGAGCAGGAGGTCGAGGTCGTGGACCCCGTAGCCCTGCAGGCGCCCACCGCCGAGCCCCGCGTCCTGCACCCAGGTGAACGGCCGCGACTCGGGCAGCGCGTGGTCGTCGAAGACGAGCGCGACGCAGACCATGCGCGGGGCGCCCGCCACCTCCGCGACGCGCTGCAGGAGCTGCTGACGGGTGGCTTGAAAGCGCCGGCCGTAGTTGACCGCGCCGACGACCCCCGCATCCGTGATCGCGTCGCGCACCGCGCGCGCCTCGGCGAGGTCCATGGCCACCGGCTTGTCGACGAGCACGTGCAGCCCGCGGCGCGCGGCGGCGATCGCGATCTCGGCGTGGGTGGCGACCGGCGTGGCCACGTGGACCGCCTCGAGTCCGGGGTGGGCGAGGAGCTCGCCGACGTCGCTGGTGCCAAGCTCGAGGCCGTGCTCCTCGGCCAGCTCCTGCGCACGCTCAGGTGTGCGCGACCATACGGCGACGGGCTCGAACTCGTCCAGGCCGGACAGGACGGGCAGCGGAACCTTCGCCCCGTACCCGCCGCCGAGGACCGCGATCTTGATCGGTTCGGTGGGCATCCGCGAAGCGCAGGATACGGTCTGCGTGCCCGGACGCTCAGCGCGCCCCGCCGGGCGACGGACAAGCCGTTTCGTCTGCTCCCCGCCGATCACTGACCCCGCAACCGGACCGGGCCCCGGACTGCCGGGAGCGCTCAGCCGCTCGCGGCCACCAGCAGCCCCGGCGCGACCTGCTTCTTGCGGCTCATCACGCCCGGCAGCTCGATCGCCCCGTCGACCACCGGCTGGCCGAACGCGCGCTCGGCCATCGCCTCGTTGCCCGCGACGAGCAGGCGCGTGTGCTGGGCGAGGATGTCGGTCAGCATCACCGCGAACATCACGTTGCCGTGGCGCGCGCGGCGGCGCTCGGCGGAGGCGAGCAGCTCCTCGGAGCGTTCGAAGACGGCGCTGCCGACGGTCTCGATCTGCGCGACGGTCAGGGTCTCGCCGTTGTCGAGCTCGTACTCCTTGAGGTCGCGGCGCACGAGATCGGAGGCCGACACGTCGGCGACGTCGGAGCTGTGCTCGAACATCTCCCGGCCGAACTGCTGGGCGTCGAGCGACAGCAGCCGCTCCAGGTAGCGGGTCGCCTGCCGGTCGCGCTCGGTCGTCGTCGGTGACATCAGCAGCACCGTGTCGGAGACGATCGCGCCGAGCAGCATCGTCGCCGTGGGATCCGTCGGATCGGTGTCGCCCTGGCGGAAGCGCTCGCAGACCAGCGTCGCGGTCGAACCGACGGGATCGAAGATGGCGCGCACGGGCAGCTTCGTCTCGATCGAACCGATGTGGTGGTGGTCGAGGATCTCGACGATCTCGGCCTCCTCGATGCCGGGCACGCTCTGCGCGCGCTCGCCGTGGTCGACGAGCAGCACCCGGCGCGGCTTGGGGTTGACGAGATCTGAGCGCGTCACGACGCCGACCGGTCGGCCGTCGCGATCGACGGCGACGACCGCTCGGTAGTGCACGTCCTTGATCTGCTCGGCGATGTCGCGCACGAGCTCGTCCTTGCCGACGGTCAGCGGGTCGGCCTCGGCGAGCGCGCGGCAGGGCTCGGAGAGCGTGATCATGCGGCTCGTCACGTAGGAGTCCAGCGGCGAGGTGACGACGCAGGTGCCGTGGTCGGCGGCGAGCTTGAGCACCTCGTCGGTGGGCTGCGTGCTGTTGCTCAGCACGAGCAGCGCGATGCGGCGCATGATCGCCTTCTCCGTCGCGTCGGGACGGTCGCCGATGACGACGACGTCGCCCGGCTGGACCTTGCTGGTCGCGGCCGAGTGCATCGCCTGGACCCACACCCGGCCCTTGATCTCGATGTTGCCGTCACCGACGTGCAGCTCGCCGCCGAGCACCTCGACGATCGAGCCGACCGGCGTTGGCACGTCCAGGCGCGACGCCTCGCGCGACTCGCGGATGTAGCGCCGCGCCAGGCCGCGCTCGGTCAGCAGACCGGTCAGCATGCCGTCGTCGTCGACGACGGGCACGAGGTCCATGCCCTCCGAGGCCATCTGCAGGCCGACGGTGCGCACCGGGTCGCTGCGATGGGCGACCGGAAACTCCGTGCGCATGATGTCGCGCACGCGCAGGTAGGCGTGGACCAGGTGGCGTGGCAGCGGCGCGCCGCTGCGCTCCAGCAGCCACTCGGTCTGCGCGTTGACGGCCCCGAGGCGCACGGGGACGTACTCGGTCCCATCCTCGCCGAGCCGGTTCTTCAGCTCGGCGTAGCCGATCGCCGCGGCGATCGAGTCGGTGTCCGGGTTGCGATGCCCGCAGACGTAGACGCGCGTCATCCGGTGTTTCGCAGTCCGCCCGCGATGCCGTTGATCGCGAGCAGGCTGGCACGCACGAGCGCGGGGTCGTCGGGGTCGCCGCCCGGCGCGCGCAGGCGGCGCAGCAGCTCGAGCTGCACGAACGACAGCGGGTCGATGAACGGGTTGCGGCGCGCGATCGCGCGCTGCAGGATCGGCTCGCGGTCGAGCAGCTGCTGCTCGTCGCGCACGGCGCCGATCTCGCCAACCGTGCGCCGGAACTCGGCCTCGATCGTGCCCCAGATGCGATCGCGGATCTCGTCGCTGACGCACAGCTCGGCATAGCGGCGGGCGATGTCGAGGTCGGCCTTGACGCAGGCCATCCCGGCGTTGGAGATGAGCGCCGCGAAGTACGGCCAGTCGCGCTCCATCTCGCGCAGCAGCTCGACGCCGTGGCGCTCGCGGGCGTGCTCGAGCGCGGTGCCGAGGCCGAACCAGGCCGGCAGGACAGCGCGCGACTGCGTCCAGGAGAAGACCCACGGGATCGCGCGGAAGTCCTCGATCCGCGCCGTCGCCTTGCGCCGCGCGGGGCGCGAGCCGAGCTGCAGGCGCGAGACCTCGCGCACCGGCGTGGCGGCATGGAAGAAGTCGGCGAAGTCGGCGTCGCCATAGACCAGGCCGCGGTAGGCCGCGGTGGAGACCTCGGCCATCTCGGCGACGACGGCCTCGAAGCGCTGCTGGCGCTCGGGCTGCTCGTCGGCCGTGCGGTCCAGCGTGGTCACGAGCGCGGCGCTCGTGGTCAGCTCGAGCTCGCGGTGGGCGATCTCGGGCAGCGAGAACTTCGCCGACAGCATCTCGCCCTGCTCGGTGACCTTCAGGCGGCCGGCCACGGTGCCCGACGGCTGGGCGCGCACAGCGGTGTAGCTCGGCCCGCCGCCGCGCCCGACGGCGCCGCCGCGGCCGTGGAAGAACTGCCAGCGCACGCCGTGCTCGCGCAGGACGGAGGCCATCTCGAGCTGGGCGCGGTAGACGTGCCAGCCCGACGCGGTGTAGCCGACGTCCTTGTTGGAGTCCGAGTAGCCGACCATGATCTCCTGCTCGCCGACGGCGTCCAGCGCGGCGCGGTAGACGGGCGTCTGGAGCAGCGTGCGGATCGTCCCGGCCGACCTGGCGAGCGTCTCGCCGGACTCGAACAGCGGCACGATGCGCAGCGCCGCGTCCTGGCCGCCGGCGCGCGCGAGGCCGACCTCCTTCATGAGCAGCAGGACCTCGAGCAGGTCCGACGGGCAGGTCGTGTTGGAGATGATGTAGGAGTCGATCGTCCCCGGGTGCTCGCCGTGCAGGAGGTCGTACAGGGTGCGAAACGTCTCGACGACCTCGCGCGTGGAGGCGCTGAAGCCGCTGATGTCCTGCGGGATCAGCGGGCGCCGGTCCTCGATCTCGCGGGCGAGGATCACCATCCGATCGGCCTCGTCGAGCTCGGCGTAGCCCTCCTGGACACCGAGCACGCCGAGGATCTCGCCGAGCGCGGCACAGTGCACGGAGGAGTTCTCGCGCACGTCGAGCAGCGCGAAGTGAAAGCCGAAGACCTCGACCTGGCGGATCACGTCGCGCAGCGCGTCCTCGGCGACGAACGACGCGTTCTGCGTGCGTAGCGCCTGCTCGGCGACGCGTAGGTCGGCCAGCAGCTCGTCGGGCGCGCGGTACGCGTGCTCCCAGCCCTTGCGCGTTGCTCGCAGGCGGGCGGCGAGCAGCTTGCACAGCCGCCGGTAGGGCTCCTCGGGGCTGCGCTCGCGGGCGAGCGCGGCGACCTCCGGGAAGCGCTGCTCGAGGTCCTCGATCAGGACGCGCAGCGGCTCGGGCTCGCCGGCGACGCGCTCGGACAGCGTGATCCGGCTGCCGAGCGCGCGGACGTGCGCCTCGTGGTGGCTCACGCAGGCGTCCTTCATGAGCGCGAGCGCGGAGGCGGTCTTCTGCGGCGTCACGTTCGGGTTGCCGTCGCGGTCGCCGCCGATCCACGAGCCGAAGCTCAGCAGCGGCGGGACGGGCTGGTCGAAGTCCGGGTAGGTCTCGCGGATCGTCGACTCGAGGTCGCGGTAGACCTCGGGCACGACGTCGGTCAGCGTCGAGCTGAAGTAGATGAGCCCGGCGCGGACCTCGTCGAGGACGGTCGTCGTCACGGCGCGCAGCTCGTCGGAGCCCCACATCTCCTGCACGGCGGCGGCGATCTGGCGGCGGATCTGCCCGCGCTTGCCGCGGCCGGGGCGGCGCTCGTCGAGCTCCTTGAGCAGGGCGAAGATGCGGGCGAGCTTGCTGACGGTCGTGTAGCGGCGCGCCTCGGTCGGGTGGGCGGTCAGGACCAGCCGGACCTCGGCCGCCGCGAGCGTCTCGTGCAGCTCCTCGGCGGTCGTGCCGTCGGCGGCGAGCTGCGCGACGGCGGCGTGCAGCGAGCCGCGGCGGGGCCCGTCCTGCTGGTCGAGCTTGCGGATGCGGCGCACCCGGTCGAGGTCCTCGGCGAGGTTCATGAGCTGAAACCAGCGCGTGAGCATCCGGATGAGCAGCACGATCTGCGTGAGCTCGAGGCCCGCCACGAGCGCCGCGAGCTGCTCGGCGGCGCCGGCGTCGCCGCTGCGCGAGCGCTCGCCGAGCTCGATCGCCTCGCGATGCAGGTCGAGTGCCTCGGGCCCCTCGACGGCGCAGATGACCTCGTCGAGGATCCCTCCGAGGAGGGCCTCGTCGTCGGCGTATGTGCGGGGCCCGATCTCGGCGGTGGTGACGGCGCTCATGCCACCGAGGGTACTTGGCGCATCCGCGCGGTCTGTGTCCGCGTGGAGACGATTGCGGCCGTGGTGTTCGCCAGGACGTATAGGTGGGCGGCGAGGGTTCGCCCGCCCGGGGGCGCGGCCGGCCGCTCGTGACGGCGGGCCGTTTGCGGTCGGGGTGGCCGCTGGATGGGATGGGCTCAACCCCCGTTCGCCGGGCGGCGCAGCACCGCCAGCAGCGAGACGCCGGCGGGCAGGTTCCTGCCACGGCGAACGACCGCCGCCTCGCCGCGAAGGATGCGCTCGAGCGCGCCGTTGACTGGGCCCTGCGGCGTGCGGCCGAGGTCCGATGCGGGCTGCGCGCGCCGGCGCACGCGCTGCACGAGCCGCGCCGCGCCGATCGCCGGCAGCAGCACCGTGTTGAACGACGTCACGCGCTCGGGCCGCAGGCCCGCGGCGGCGGCGCGGTCGAGCAGCAGCGCGCGCGTGTAGCGGCGGTGGTGGTGGGCGAGGACGTCGTGCTCGCCCCACAGCCAGCCGTACTGCGGCACCGTCACGAGCAGCCGCCCGCCCGGCGCGAGCACGCGCGCGAGCTCGCGCAGCGCCCCGCCGTCGTCGGCGACGTGCTCGAGCACGTCGAGCGCGACGGCGAGGTCGAAGGCGGCCTCGTCGAAGGGGAGGGGGTCGTCGAGCGAGCCCGGCAGCACCGGGCCGACATCGCGCGCCCGTGCCGCCTCGAGCGACTGCGACGCGAGCTCGATCCCGGTCACCTCGCCGCGTCGCGCGAGCGCCACCATGTTGCGCCCCGACCCGCAGCCGGCGTCGAGGATCCGCGGGCGCCCCGCACCAGGGTCCTGCGCGCGCAGGGGTTCGAGCCCGTCGAGCGCCGCCTCGAGCACCGCACGCCGGCCGCGGTACCACCAATGGCGCTCCTCGACGTCGAAGGTGAAGCGCTCGAGCGCGTCGTCCATCAGCGCGGCGGCGCGTCGCCGTCGATCTGCTCGTCGACCACGAACAGCGGGCGGCCCTTGACCTGGTCGAAGATCCGCCCGACGTACAGGCCCACGACGCCCAGCGAGATGAGGATGAAGCCGCTGAGCAGCACGAGCAGCACCACGATGCTCGTATAGCCCGCCGGCGTGTCCTCGACGTAGCGCGAGAACACCGCGTAGGCCCCGAGGCCGAAGCCGGCGGCGGCCACGAGGAAGCCGAGCAGCACGATCCAGCGCAGCAGCACCGTCGTGCGAAAGAACATCCCGTCCAGCGCCACGCCGACGAGCTCGCGCAGGCCGTAGGCGCTCGGCGAGTCGCCCTCGCGCTCGGCGTGCGCGAAGCTGATCGTCGCCTGGCTGAAGCCCAGCCAGTCGAGCACGAGCTGGTACTCGCGGTCGCGGTCGCGCAGCTGCAGGAACGCGTCGACCACCTTGCGCGAGATCATCGACAGCGTCGAGAACTCGATCTCGCCGCCGCCCTCGCGCTCGGAGAGCATGCGCCGGTACAGCGACGCCGACATGCGCCGGAAGGCCGAGTGGCGGCGGCCCTCACGCGTGGCGCGCACGATGTCGTAGCCCTCCTGCGCCTTGGCCCACAGGCGCGCGATCTCCTCCGGCGGCTCCTGCAGATCGCAGTCCATGACGACCGTCCAGTCGCCGCGCGAGCGCGTCAGCCCCGCGGTGATCGCCGCGTGCTGGCCGAAGTTGCGGCTCAGGCGCACGATCCGCAGCCGGCGGTCGCCGCGCGCGAGCTCGGTGAGGACCTCCCACGCGTCGTCGAGCGAGCGGTCGTCGACGAGCACGATCTCGTAGTCAGGCCCGAGGGCCGACAGCGTCGCGGTCAGGCGCTCGTGCAGCGCGCGCAGGCACCCGGCGCAGTTGTAGACGGGAACGACGACGCTGATGACGGTCACGCTGGCATATCCTCGCGCTCTGTCCGAGAGCCTCGTCTACCGCAGCGCGTGGGGCTATGGCCTCGCGATGCGCGTTCTGTACGGACGCTACTACGCGGCGCGCGATGCGGCCGTCGCGGCGCACGTTCCCGACGGCGCCAGCGTGCTCGAGCTGTGCTGCGGGCCGGCGCGCCTGTACGAACGCGAGCTGCGCGGGCGGATCGGCGCTTACGTCGCGCTGGACGCCAGCGAGCGCTTCGTCGCGCGCCTGCGCCGGCGCGGCGTCGACGCCCGCTGCGCGGACGTCGCGACCGCCGACCTGCCGGTCGCCGACGTCGTCGTCATGCAGGCCGGCCTCTATCACTTCATCCCGGCCGCGGACGCGATCGTGGGTCGCATGCGCGCCGCCGCGCGCGCCTCGGTGATCGTCGCCGAGCCGGTCCGCAACCTCGCCTCCAGCGCCAACGGCCTGCTCGCACGGCTCGCCGCCGGCGGCGCCGCGACGGCGGGCGGCGCGCAGCCGCAGCGCTTCGACGCGCAGTCGCTGCGGGCGCTGATACGCGGCGGCTTCGGCGACGACGCGATCGCCTTCCACGCGCCGATCCCGGGCGGGCGCGAGCACCTCTACGTCCTCACCGGCACGGCGGCGGCGGACGGATGAGCCGGCTGCCGTTCAATCGCCAGCTGCGCACGGGCGGCGAGAACGCGCGCATCGCCGCGGCGCTCGAGCGCGGCTGGACCGGCGGCAACGGGCCGGCCGGCGAGCACTGCCAGTCGCTCATCCGCGAGCTGACCGGCTGCCCCGCGGTGCTGATGACGCACTCCTGCACCGGCGCGCTGGAGATGTCCGCCCTGCTCTCGGACGTCGGCCCCGGCGACGAGGTGATCATGCCCTCGTTCACGTTCTCCTCGACCGCGAACGCGTTCGCGCTGCGCGGCGCCACGCCGGTGTTCGTCGACGTCGACCCCGACACGCTGAACATCGATCCGGCGTGCGTCGCCGGCGCGGTCACCGCGCGCACACGGGTCATCGTGGCCGTCCACTACGGCGGGGTCGGCTGCGACATGGACGCCCTCGGCACGATCGCCCGCCAGCACGACCTGATGGTCGTCGAGGACGCCGCACAGTGCATCGGCGCGACGCTGCACGGCCGCGCGCTGGGCACGCTCGGCGACCTCGGCACGCTCTCCTTCCACGAGACGAAGAACGTCTCCTGCGGCGAGGGCGGCGCGCTGCTCGTCAACGACGAGCGCTGGGCGCAGCGCGCGGAGATCCTGCAGGAGAAGGGCACCGACCGCCAGCGCTTCGCGCGCGGGGAGGTCGACCGGTACACGTGGGTCGACATCGGCTCGTCGTTTCTCATGTCCGACGTCAGCGCGGCGCTGCTCGCCGAGCAGCTCGAGCGCGTGGCGCAGATCACCGCCGCGCGCCTGGCGATCTGGGAGGCCTACCACGAGGCGTTCGCCGCGCTCGAGCAGGCCGGCGTGCTGCGCCGGCCGGTGATTCCGCCCGGCGCGGGCCACAACGCCCACCTGTACCGGATCATGCTCGCCGACCGCGCGTCGCGCGACACCGTCATCGCCGCCCTCGCCGCTGACGAGATCAGCGCCTACTTTCACTACGTCCCGCTGCACTCGGCGCCGGCGGGCCGCCGCTTCGGGCGCACGCACGGCTCGCTGCCGGTCACCGACGGCGCCGGCGAGCAGCTGCTGCGCCTGCCGCTGTGGGTTGGGATGACGCAGGCCGACGTCGCGCGGGTCGCTCAGGGCGTGGCGTCCGCGACGTAGCGCGCGAGCCTGGCCGGGGCCAGCGGCGCGTACTCGAGGTGCTGCTCCTGGATGCGCAGGCGCAGGTCGCGGTCGTTGCCGGGCGGGTTGGGCGTCGCCGGTCCGGTCGTCTGCATGCGCATGGTCGACCGGCCCTGCTTCAGGCGCAGCGGGAAGGTGATGATCTGGCCGACGTGGTCGACCCTGGCCGAGTGGTGGCTGCCGTCGGGCAGCGTGAAGAGGATTGTCGACACGGCGGCGCCGCCGCCGTACATGTGGGCGCTGAAGGTCACGGTGCGCGTGCCCTTCAGCGGGTTGTCGAACGTCATCTGCGCATCCGCCGGCGCCCAGCGAAACGGCGTCGGGCCCGCCATCTCCTGGTAGGAGACGTGAGCGCCGAAGCCGAGCATGGCCGGGTACAGCAGCGCGTCGCGCAGCGCTGCGCGCTCGCCCGGCGTCATGTCGCGCTCCACGCGCGCGGCGGCGGGCCGCAGGTCGTAGAACTGCAGGCGCCCGTCGGCCGAGCGGCCCGAGTTGCCGGGCCCCGTGAGCGCGTCCAGCGCCGCGCTGACGCCGGCGCCGCCGTCGGCCCAGCCCGCTCGGTCGACGTAGACGGCGCCGAACCCGGTCGCGGCGGCGGCGGCCGCGACCTGCTCCGGGGCGAGCTGCGGATGCTGCGCCAGCCAGTCCGACGGGCGCCCGCGGACGACGCCGTAGGTCCACCGCAAGCCCTTCGTGTGCAGGTAGCCCCGGAGGAGGTCGTAGTCGCCGACTCCGACGAGCGTGCCGTTCTCGGGATACGCCATGTACGGCAGCTGGAGAACTCGCGTGCCGGCGGGGAAGCGGTCCTGCATCGTGCGCGCGAAGGCCTCGTCGCCCCTCCAGCCGGCCGCGATCTTGGCGTACGGCGGGGCGTCGCTCGGCGTCGTCTGGTCGAGGATGCCCAGGACGCCGACGATCACCGTGCCGGCGACCGCCAGCCAGGCCGGGCGCCCGCGGGCGCGCAGGTGGTCTGCGAGTGCCGTGAGGACCAGCGCCAGCGCGAGCAGCGCGGCGAACGCGATGACGAGCGACAGCCGGTTCCACGCGCGCACCTGCGGCGACAGCTCGAGCGCGATGAGCGTCGAGACGCCGCCGATCGTGCCGACCGCGAACGCCACGACCGCGACGGCCCCCGCCGCGGCGATCCGCCTTCGCAGCAGCGAGGCGGCTCCGGCGATCCCGGTCGACAGCAGCCCGACGAGCGCCGCCGCGAGGCCGAGCGTCGCCGCCAGCCCGATCGAGGAGTTGAAGCCCTCCGAGCGCAGCGGGGTCGTGGCGAAGTAGCGCTGGCCGCGGCGCGCCAGGAAGTCGACGCGGTGCTCGGGCCGCGGGATGACCATGTAGGCGAGCTTGAGCCCGAACAGCTCGCTCTCGCCCGGTCCGCGCTGAGCGACGCTGTCGTTGGCGCCGTGGGTCATCGGATAGACGATCGCGGGGGAGTGGCAGAGCAGGAAGCTCGCGCCGACGAGTGCGATCACGGCGGCCCCCTGCAGCGCGACGCGCCGCGAGCGGCGCGCGATCGCGGCGACCGGCACGACGAACACGAGCACGCACAGCGTGAAGATCGCGTAGTAGTTCGACGCCGCGCCCGCGACGAGGCAGACGCCGACGACGAGCAGCGTGCGGCGCCTGGCCGCCCGGTCGATCAGCGTGCGGCCCTCGGCGATCGTCATCGCGAGCCAGACCCCGAGCGGGATCGCGTAGTAGGAGGTCAGAAACAGGTGCGACTGGTTGCGCAGCAGGTGGTAGGGCAGGAAGGTGAACAACACGCCGCAGACGAGCGCGGGCAGGCGAGCGGCGCCGAGGTCGCGCATGACGGCGTAGGCGACCACGGCGATCAGCGGGAAGCACAGCAGGAAGAACGCGTTGAACACGAGCACGTGGTCGTCGAGCACCACGGCCAGCACGGAGACGATGAGGTAGTGCGCGAAGTCGCCGAACGGGGCGGGGAAGTCGTAGTTCGCCTGGCCGACCGGCGCGCCGAGATCGGGGTTGTGCCAGAACCAGCCGTGCTCGACGACGTCCTTGATCGTCGCCAGGTAGTAGTTGCCGTCGCCGGCGGGGTCGAAGATCGGGACGTGCGGATCCATCCTCCAGAGCTTCAGGTCGACGACCGCGACGACCGTCGCCACGAAGGCCGTGGCCAGGATCCAGAGCAGCTCGGCCGGCGGGCGGCGCCGGGCGGACGTCGCGGCGAGCTGCGGCTCAGCGGCGGTCTCCTGCGCGGCCGCGGCCGCGGCGGACGACGGGGTGGTGCCTGCCTCCACGGCGCGAGCGTAGCTCAGGGGGCCGCGATCCGCGCCCGGACGGCAACGAGCACGATCGCGACCGGGTCGCCGGCGCTGAGGCGCGCGGCGTGATCACCGGTCACGGACCGGAACTGGACCCCGCCTCGATGGGGTATTCGGTCGGTGTATTCATCATTGTGGCGCCGGCGCAGCGCGAGCTCGCCGCCGCAGTCGCCATCATGCAGTCGATCCCGAGCTGCTCGAAGACGGCGCGATCTCGGGCCCGCAGGATCTCATCTGCCCGCCGTCGGCCAGGACACCGAACACGTGCAAGACATCGTCAACCAGCTGACAGCCACCCCGGCCATCCGGCGCTGCACGAGCCACATTGTGCTCACGCGCCAGGTTCCGCCGCGCACGACGGCGCTGAGCGAGTCCGCGGCGCAACCTTCGCGCGGGGCGTCCGGTTAGTACCGTCGTGACGGGATCCGGTTCAGACGATCCCGTGCGGGCGGACGACGACGACGCGCCCCTGCCCGAGACCAAGCGCTCCCGGCGGCGCCCCGAGATCCAGGCGCTGCGCGCGCTGGCGGTGCTCACGGTCGTGCTGTACCACGTCTGGCCGGAGTCGATGCCCGGCGGCTTCGTCGGCGTCGACGTGTTCTTCGTGATCTCGGGCTACCTCATCACGGCCCACCTGCTGCGCGAGGTCGAGACCACCGGCGCGCTGGCGATGTGGGGCTTCTGGGCGCGCCGCGCCCGCCGTCTGCTGCCGGCCGCGCTGCTGACGCTGTTCGTCTGCGCCGTCGGGACGCTGCTGTTCGTCCCGCAGGTCTACTGGCAGCAGTTCCTGACCGAGATCGGCGCGAGCACCGCCTACTTCCAGAACTGGCAGCTCGCGTCCGACGCCGTCGACTACCTCGGCGCCGACAACCGCGCGTCGCCCGCGCAGCACTTCTGGTCGCTGTCGACCGAGGAGCAGTTCTATCTCGCCTGGCCGCTGCTGATCGCGTTGGGCGCCTGGCTCTCGCCCCGGCGCTGGACGATCTTCCTCGTGCTCGGGCTCGTCACCGGGCTCAGCCTGGCCTACTCGATCACCGAGACGGCCTCCAATCCCCAGGCCGCCTACTTCATCACCCCGACGCGGGCCTGGGAGTTCGGCGCCGGCGGCCTGCTCGCGATGCTCGGCGCGCGGGCCTGGCAGCTGCCCGACGCGGCGCGCGCCGCCCTGTCCTGGGCCGGCCTGGGCGCCGTCATGTACGCGTCGATCTTCTACAGCACGTCGACCGCGTTCCCCGGCTCGGCCGCGGTCGTGCCGGTGCTCGGCACGCTCGCCGTGATCCTCGCCGGAACGCCGCGGGCGCGCTGGTCGCCGACGCCGCTGCTGCGCTTCAAGCCCGGGCAATTTCTCGGCGACATCTCCTACTCGGTGTACCTATGGCACTGGCCGCTGCTCGTGTTCGCCCCGTTCGTCTTCGTCGATCCCGGGCTCGACGAGACGCGCGTCGCGGTCGTCGCGGGCACGATCCTGCTGGGCTGGGTGACGAAGATCCTCGTCGAGGACCCGGTGCGCCGCAGCGCTTGGCTGTCCTCCGCGCCACGGATCACGTTCGCCTGCAGCGCGGCCGCGATGGCGCTCGTGGCCGGCGTGTTGCTCAGCGGCACGTCACACGTGCAGGCGCAGATCCGCGAGGCCGAGGAGGCCTCGGTGAAGGTGGTCGACAACCGCCCGCCGTGCTTCGGCGCGGCCGCGCGCGACCCCCAGAAGCCGTGCTCGAACCCCGCGCTGCGCACCTCGGTCGTGCCCCTGCCCGTCGCGGCGACGAGCGAGGGCTACGCGCCCTGCGAGCGCTTCCATCGCGAGGGCGGGCTGAGCCAGTGCGACTTCGGCGTCCCCGCCGCGAAGGCCAAGCGAACGATCGCGCTCGTCGGCGACAGCCACGCCTCGCACTGGCGCACGCCGCTGAATGCCGTCGCGCGCCAGAACGGCTGGCACGGCGTCTCGATCACCCGCACCAGCTGTCCGTTCTCCGAGGCGACGAAGAAGCTGCCCGAGCCGACGTTCTCACAGTGCCAGGACTGGGTCGCCAAGCTGCCCGGCTACTTCCGCGCGCATCCGGAGATCGACACGATCTTCACCGTCGGCATCACCGGTGCGAAGGTCAAGGTGCCACCCGGCAAGACGATGTTCGAGGCGAAGGTCGACGGCGTGCGCCGTGCCTGGCGCATGCTGCCCGACACCGTCAAGCACATCGTCGTGCTGCGCGACACGCCGCGGATCGCCGGCGACACCGTCGACTGCGTCGACAACGCGATCACCGCGGGCGAGCGCGCCGACATCAAGTGCGCGGTTCCGCGGGAGTTCTCCGTGGAGGCCGATCCGCAGGCGGTGGCCGCGCGCACGTCGGGCACGTCGCGCACGCAGGTCATCGACCTCACCGACCACTTCTGCAACGACCGTTTCTGCTTCCCGGTGGTCGGCGGCGTGCTCGTCTTCAAGGACCTGCACCACTTCACGCTCGTCTGGGCCGAGACGCTCGGGTCGCCGCTGGCGCGCGAGGTACAGCGCGTGTCGCGGTCGTGGTAGTGGGCCGTGACCGCTGCCTGACCCTCAGCAGCCGAGCTCGATCGCGGCGGTGATCATCTCGCTGCGGTAGCGATAGCCGGCCGCGTCGGCGTGCAGGCCGTCGGGCAGGAAGACGGCGCCGACGCTGACGGCGTGCTCCCAGTTGATGACGCGGATGCGCGGGTCGCGCCGCTTGGCCGCGTTGAGCACCCGGTTCAGGCCGCGGTAGTCGCCCTTGCGCGGCGGGCGGATGATCGTCGCCCAGATCACGCAGGAGTTCTCCGGCAACAGCGCCATCGTGCGCCGCACGCGATCGGAGAAGCGCCTCGGATCGCTGCCGTCGTTCGTGCCGAGGCTGATGACGACGGTCTTCGGTGTCACGACGCGCAGCTCGCGGCGCACGAGCTTCATGCCCTGGGGCGTCGTGATGCCGTTCTTGGCGGCGGCGACGATGTTGCGCCCGCCGAGCATCGGCCCGAGGTAGGGCAGCGTCCCGACGGCCAGCGAGTCGCCGACGACGAGCACGTCGGCGTCGCCCGCCCACGCCGGTGCCGCGCCGGCGCCGAGCACCCCGCACAGCAGCGCGGGCAGCGCGCAGCGCAAGGCCGTCCCGGGCCCTGTCCTCCTCCTCGTGCCGTGTACAGCGGCATGCTGACAACCCCGTACCTCAGTCCGTGCGCGCAAGCCAGCTCCCTTTGACGGCCGCCCCGCGCGGCCTTCGCGAAGGATTATCCGCGTGCCGTCAAGCGGCGGCTGACGGTGGTCGGCTCGCCCGCGTCCGCGGTCGCCTCGACCTGCAGCGTGACGGTCAGTTCGCGGCGGCGGCCCATCGCCTTGCGCAGGCGCGACACCTGCGTGCGCGAGAGCTTCACGCGCACGATCTTCGACTCGGCGGCCGGCAGCTTGGTGGTGGCCGGGCGCAGGCTGATCGACACCGCGCGCTTGCGCTTGCGCGGCTTGTCGCGCTCGGTCAGCGTGCCGGTGACGGTCACGTTGCAGATCGTGTCGCAGCCGACGCGAACCGGCAGCGAGCGCGTCGTGAACAGGTTGCTGGCACGCAGGACGCGGACCGTCACGTCGGGCCCGAGCGGCGGCGGCAGCGTCGGGATCTTCGGCGGCGGCGGGTGCCCGATCGGCGTGGTCGCGACGCACGGCGGCGCCGACGGCGCGGCGAGCGCGAACTGTTGCACGCGGTTGTTGCGGGTGTCGGTCACCGTCAGCGTGCCGTGGCAGTCGACGACGAGCCCCGTCGGGTTGATGAACTGCCCTGGGCCGATTCCGCGCTCGCCGAACATCAGCAGGCGCTCGCCGCTGGGGCCGAACTTCTGGACGCGGTTGTTGCCGCGATCGGCGACCCAGAGGTTGTTGTCGGTGTCCAGCGACATCTGCGCCGGCGCCGCGAGCTTGCCGAGCGTGCGCCCGGAGCCGCCGAACTGCGTGACGCGACCGCCCTGTGCGTCGTAGACCGTGATCCGGTTGTCCGCCGAGCTGACGTACACGCGTGAGCCGTCGGGCGTGGCGGCCACGCCGCGCACGGTGCCGGCGCCGGTCCACGCGCCGAGGTACTGGCCGGCGGTCGTGAAGCGGGCGATGCGGCGGTTGCCGGTGTCGGCGACCGTGATGACGCCGGCGCCGTCGATCGAGATCGCCGCCGGGTCCTGCAGCCGGCCCGGGCCGGTGCCCAGCGAGCCGATCGTGCGGGCCGGCAGGCCGGTGGCGCGGGCGAACACGTGGATCCGCGCGCGACGCTGGTCGAGCACGTACGCGTCGCCGGCGGCGTCGAACGCGACGGCGACGGGCTGGCGCAGGATCGTCGGGCCGGGGGAGGGAGAGCCCCAGATCGACGCCACCGAGCCGTCGGGGTGCAGCAGCATGAGGCGCCCGTTGACGGAGTCGGCCACCGCGCGCAGCCCATTGGCGTCGGCGGCGACGCCGTACGGCGCGTTGAACTGCCCCGGCCCGCGGCCCGAGGCGCCGAACGAGCGCAGCAGCGCGCCGCCGCGGTCGAAGACGTCGATGCGGTCGTTACCGGTGTTCGTGACGTACAGGGAGCCACGCGCATCCGACGCGATCGCGCGGGGGAACGCGAGCTGACCAGGGCCGGTGCCGTAGCTGCCCCAGCGCGCCTTGTACTTGTAGTCGGGCTGCGGGCCGAAGCGCAGCACGCGCTGGTTGATGTCGTCGGCGACGAAGACGCGGCCCTGCGGGTCGATCGCCACGCCGAACGGGAAGCTGAACTGATTGGCGCCGGCGCCTTGGCCGCTGCCGACCGTGCGGATCACGCGGCCGCCGAAGTCCATGACGACGAGCCGGTGATGATGGTCGTCGGCGACGATCAGCCGCTGGCCGCGCACGGCCAGGCCACGCGGGTTGGCGAGCAGGCCGGGCGGCACGATCTCCGTCGCACCGGATCCGTCGAGGTTGAAGCGCTGCACGCGGTCGTTCTGGCTGTCGGAGACGAACAGGAAGTTGCCGCCGATCGCCAGCCCGCCGCCCGCCGGGGCGTCGTTGCCTCCGCCGGGGCCGAAGTTGAACTGCCCGACGCCGGTGCCGCGCTTGCCGAAGGAGTCGATGAGCCGGCCGTCGGCGCTGAAGCGGTCGATCCGGCTGTGGCCGCTCGAGACCACGAACAGCGTGCTGTCGGGGGCAACCGCGACCGCGCCGACCGACGTGAACTCGCCCGGGCGCAGGCCGGCGAGGCCGATCTCGCGCAGGAAGCGCCCGTCAGGCGTGAAGACCTGGACGATGCTCGAGGACTGGTCGCCGACGTAGACCGACCCGTCGGGACCGATCGCCACCGTCTGCGGGAAGCGCAGCACGCCGCCGCCGCGCTGGCCGATCTGCGAGCCGGCGGTGTACGGGCACGCGCCGGTCGCGCCGGGACACGGCGCCTGAGCGGGTGCGCCGGCGGGCGCCAGCAGGGCCCCGAGAGCGAGCGCGCAGCTCAGGAGGAATCCCTGGAGCCGGCGATGGGGGCGGCTGGCCATCGTCGCTCTAACCACGGCGCGCGACGATAGTCGCGCCGCCCGCGACGGCGTGCACGATGCCGTGCCCTCGTGCCGGCCTCAGCCTTCGGCCGCCCGGCGCACGGGGCGCGGGGCTCGTGGGCGCGCGAGCGAGTTTGCCGTCCGGAACCCTGGGATAATCGGACGGCGGGTTCGGTTTCAGGCGTCTCCATTGGCGCACAGGCAGGGCCCTGACCTGAGGCAGCTACGGGGATGGGCGTCGTCACCGATGGGGCGACGGCCAGACCCGCTGTCCTCGGACGCGCCGAGCCGGCGTGAGCTCGCCTTCGGCGGCGTTAGCCTGGAGTGCATGAGCATCGCCGCCCGCCCGCTGTTCGGCTTCGACAACTCCTTCGTCCGTGACCTCGAGGGTCTCTACGAGCCCTGGCAGGGGGCGCCGGTCCCGGCGCCCCGGCTGCTGGCGCTCAACGAGCAGCTGGCCGCGGAGCTCGGTGCCGACCCGGAGGCGCTGCGCGCACCCCACGGCATCGCGGCGCTCGCCGGCGACGCCACGCCCGAGGGCGCGTCGCCGGTGGCGCAGGCCTACTCCGGCCACCAGTTCGGCGGGCTCTCGCCGCGCCTGGGCGACGGGCGCGCGCTCCTGCTCGGCGAGGTCGTCGACGTCCATGGCCAACGCCGCGACCTGCATCTGAAGGGCTCGGGCCGCACGCCGTTCGCCCGCGGTGGCGACGGCAAGGCCGCCGTCGGCCCGATGCTGCGCGAGTACGTGATCGGCGAGGCGATGCACGCGCTCGGCATCCGCAGCACGCGGGCGCTCGCCGTGGTCGCCACCGGGGAGGATGTCGTGCGCGAGACGCTGCTGCCCGGGGCGGTCCTGGCGCGAGTGGCGGCCAGCCACGTGCGCGTAGGCACGTTTCAGTACGCCGCGATGAACGGCGGGCCGTCGCTCGTGCGCCGCCTCGCCGACTACGCGATCGCGCGTCATCACCCCGGCGCGGCCGAAGCCGGTAACCCGTATGTCGCGTTCCTCGATGCGGTCGTCGATGCCCAGGCGGCGCTGATCGCCCGCTGGATGCTCGTCGGCTTCATCCACGGCGTGATGAACACCGACAACATGACGATCTCCGGCGAGACGATCGACTACGGCCCGTGCGCGTTCATGGACGCCTACGACCCCGGCACGGTGTTCAGCTCGATCGACCGCGGCGGCCGCTACGCCTACGCCAACCAGCCGCCGATCGCGCAGTGGAACCTGGCGCGGCTGGCCGAGACGCTGCTGCCCCTGCTGGACGCCGACCCGGACACGGCGCGCGAGCTCGCCACCGCCGTGCTGGGCACCTTCCCCGAGCGCTTCACCGAGTGCTGGCAGCGCGGGATGGGCGCCAAGCTGGGCCTGAGCGCCGGCGTGGGCGAGGACGAGG
>Ga0136633_1000531_pt1 | contig 29155 bp, 29 predicted proteins | sample AntDrymeUQ832206_2_FD_105494 | JGI IMG/M metagenome (GOLD analysis project Ga0136633, IMG submission 105494) | Polar desert sand microbial communities from Dry Valleys, Antarctica - metaG UQ83 (22.06) | ecosystem: Environmental > Terrestrial > Soil > Desert | place: Antarctica: Dry Valley... | reverse complement strand
GGGGGACGAGAGCGAAGGAGTGCGGCGAGATGGGCACCGCGAGGCCCCGCCGAAAGCACCACGACCCGGCATGAGGGCGGAGGTCCGCCATGGCAGCCGGGTACTTCAGAGGTCACCTAGGGCGCCGCGGGTGACGGACTGGGCACAGATCGGCGTCATCGCCGGTGACGACGGCGCCCTCCGGTGCGGGTGGTGCATCGCCGCCGCCGACTACGTGGCCTACCACGACGACGAGTGGGGGCGGCCGGTCACCGACGACCTCCGCCTGTACGAGAAGATCTGCCTGGAGGGCTTCCAGTCCGGCCTCTCATGGCTGACGATCCTGCGCAAGCGGGAGGGCTTCCGGCGGGCGTTCGCCGGCTTCGTCCCTGAGGTGGTCGCCGAGTTCGGGCCTGTCGACGTCGACCGGCTCCTGTCCGACGCGGGCATCGTCCGGCACCGGGGCAAGATCGAAGCCGCCATCGCCAACGCCAGGGCAACCCTGGAGGCGCAGGACCGTCACGGGTCGCTGGCCGAGGTGGTGTGGTCGTTCGAACCAGCGCGGACGGATCGGCCGGTGCCCGAGAGGATGGCCGACCTCCAGTCGATCACTGCGGAGTCGACGGCGCTGTCCAAGACGCTGAGGAAGCTGGGCTTCCGGTTCGTCGGCCCCACGACCGCCTACGCGGCCATGCAGTCGCTCGGTGTCGTCAACGACCACCTGGCCGGCTGTCATGTCCGGGACGCGTGCGAGCGCTACTGAACGGGCCGCTTGCGGAGGCGGAAGTCGATGAAGCCGGGCTCACGCTGCAGCTTGGCGTGGTACTCCGGGAAGCGCTCGGCCATCTCGGCGGTGGGGAGGGGCTCGACCAATCGCTCGATGAGGAAGCCGGCCTCGGCGAACTCCTCGCACGACCGGGCAAGGGGCTGGCGCCAGTAGCGCACCCGCCAGCCGCGATGCCAGATCTCGTCGAGCTTCTCGACGTCGAAGTAGCTGCCGCCCAGCCGCACCCAATCGGCGGTGGGGTGGTGGGTGGAGACGACGAGGAACCCGCCCGGGCGCAGCACCCGATGGATCTCCCTGAGGGCACCGACGCGGTCGTCGACGTGGTGGATCACCAGCGCCAGCAGGGCGCCGTCGATGCAGGCGTCGTCGAGCCAGTCGAGGCGGTCGCCGAGGTCGTGAACCCGGAAGGTCGCGCCCGAGGTGACACGTCGGCGCGCCAGCCGGACCATGTCGGGGCCGGAGTCGAACCCCACGACCTCGGCGCCGCGCCCGACCAGCACCTCGGCATAAAGGCCCGGGCCGCACCCTGCGTCGAGGATCCGGAGGCCGGTGACCTCGCCCAGTAGGTCGAGCACCGCCGGCCGGTCGTACAGGGCGTTGTAGGCGCCCGTCTCGGCGTGGCGCTCGAAGTCTTCGGCCACGTCGTCCCAGTCGCTCATGACAGAAGTGGTGGAACGATCCAGACGTCGTCCTCGCCCAAGGCGTCCTGCATCGCCCTGACGGCGCGACCGATCGATGGATCCTGGCCGTCCCACACGGCCAGGGCCTCCTTGGAGTGGCGGGCCAGCCAGGCGTCCCGCCGGCGCAGGGCGGCGCCGGCCAGTTGCTTGGTGGCCGGGGGCTTGTTCTGGAGCACCACGGCGGACTGCGCCCCGTCGAGGAGGCTACGGAACGCCTTGCGCGACGACGAGGGCCACTGGGAGTCCGGGTCTGGATAGGGGAGGACGGCCACGTAGGGCACGCCCGCCTCAGCCGCGGCCTCGGCGGCCAGCTGCTCAGTGCCGAGCCCCAGGCCGGTCAGAAGCACGAGGTCGGGATCGATCTGGCGCTTGGCGGCCAGGACCTCGGCGAGCTTGGCCCGGACGGCGTCGGCGGTGGGATTGGGTTCGTAGCCTCCGAGCTCCGGCGGCTTGTGGCCCATGGCCGCCACCAGCCGTCCTGGCGGGAGCCGTGGGTCGACGTCGCCGCTGCGCCCGCCATCCCGCTCAAAGGGCCGCTCGGGCCCCAGCCCCGGCGTGTCCGCCGGTCCCAGCGCCGTCGGCGGCTCGTCGCCCGATCGCCCGGCCTGGGTGCGAGCCGCCTCGACGGCCAGCCGGTCGACCAGGTCGTTCATCGGATCGTCGCTGTGGCCCTTCACCCACCGAAAGCTGACCCGGTTGGGATCGGCCCGGACGGCCTCGATCAGCGGCTCCCACAGGTCACGGTTGGCCACCGGCTTCTTGGCCTTGTTCGTCCAGCCCCGGGCCAACCACCCCTCCCACCAGCGGTCACGGAAGCAGTTCACGACGTACGTGGAGTCGCTGACCACCACCAGCGGCCCGTCCAGCGAGCGCACCGCGTCCAGCGCGGCCTGGATCTCCATTCGCTGGTTGGTGGTGTGGGCCTCCGCCCCGCTGGCGAAGCCGCCCCCCGGCACCGCCCATGCCCATCCGCCCGGCCCGGGGTTCCCCAGGCAGGCCCCGTCGGTGTACACCTCGGTCGTCCGTGTCGCGTCCATTCGGGCCCCATCTGTAACAGCCGGCCGGCGTTCGAAGTCGGATTCGGGGGGGTGAGAGACTGCAATGGTGATTTTCGACGGCTTCAGCCAACAGCTGCCTGACATCGATCCGCAGGAGACGGCGGAGTGGGTCGACTCCCTCGAGATGGTGGCCGACGAGCGCGGCCGCACCCGCGCCCGGTTCCTCCTGATGAAACTGCTCGAGCGGGCCCGTGAGCTCGGTGTGGGCCTGCCCAACACCGTTTCGAGCCCCTACATCAACACCATCCCACCCGAGCGGGAGCCCTGGTTCCCCGGCGACGAGCACATCGAGCGCCGGATCCGGGCCTTCATCCGCTGGAACGCGGCGGTCATGGTCAGCCGGGCCAACAAGCGGGCCAAGGGCATCGGCGGCCACCTTGCCACCTACGCCAGCTCCGCCGCCCTGTACGAGGTGGGCTTCAACCACTTCTTCCGGGGCAAGGACGACGGCCAGGCCGGAGACCAGGTGTACTTCCAGGGCCACGCCGCCCCCGGCATCTACGCCCGGGCCTTCCTCGAGGGCCGGCTGACCGAGGCCCAGCTCGACCGCTTCCGCCAGGAGATCGGCGGCGGGGGACTGTCGAGCTACCCCCACCCCCGGCTCATGCCGGAGTTCTGGGAGTTCCCGACGGTGTCCATGGGCATCGGTCCCATCAACTCCGTGTACCAGGCCCGCTTCAACCGGTATCTGCACAACCGGGAGCTGGTCGATACCAGCAAGTCCCGCGTGTGGTGCTTCGTGGGCGACGGGGAGTTCGACGAGCCCGAGAGCATCGCCGGCCTCACCCTGGCCGCCCGGGAGCAGCTCGACAACCTCATCTTCGTCGTGAACTGCAACCTGCAGCGCCTCGACGGACCGGTCCGCGGCAACGGCAAGGTCATCCAGGAGATGGAAGCCCTCTTCCGCGGTGCGGGCTGGAACGTCGTCAAGGTGATCTGGGGCTCAGGGTGGGATCCGCTGCTGGCTCGCGACGTCGACGGTGTCCTGCTCAACAAGATGAACATCACCCTCGACGGTGAGTACCAGAAGTACGCCACCGAGAGCGGCGCCTACATCCGCGAGCACTTCTTCGGCCCGGACCCGCGGCTGCGGGCCATGGTCGAGCACCTCACCGACGACGAGCTGCGTACCCTGCCCCGCGGCGGCCACGACTACCGCAAGCTCTACGCCGCCTATGCGGCCGCCATCGAGAAGAACGGCGCTCCCACCGTCATCCTGGCCAAGACCATCAAGGGCTGGACTCTCGGTCCGGGGTTCGAGGCGGTCAACGCCACCCACCAGATCAAGGAGATGTCCAAGAAGCACCTGGCCACGTTCCGGGAGCGCCTACACCTCGAGGAGGAGATTCCCGACGAAGCCCTCGACGCCCCCGAACCGCCGTACTACCGCCCGGCCGAGGGCTCCGACGAGTACGAGTACATGATGGAGCGGCGGCGCGCCCTCGCCGGGTCGCTGCCGAAGCGGGTGGTGCGCCAGCGCACCCTTCCCGCTCCCGAGCCCAAGGTCTTCGCCGGCATGGCCGAGGGCTCGGGCAAGCGCGAGTTCTCCACCACCATGGCCATGACCGGGCTGCTGCGCGACCTGTTGCGGGACAAGGGGATCGGCGCCAGCGTGGTGCCGATCATCCCGGACGAGGCAAGAACCTTCGGCATGGACGCCCTGTTCCCCGAGGTGAAGATCTACGCTCCCTTCGGGCAGCTGTACGAGCCGGTCGACGCCGCCTTCCCGCTCTCCTACCAGGAGTCGCAGAAGGGCCAGATCCTCGAGGAGGGCATCACCGAGGCCGGCTCCATGGCCTCCTTCACCGCCGCCGGCACGGCTGCGGTCGTCCACGGCAAGCCGATGCTGCCCTTCTGGATCTTCTATTCGATGTTCGGCTTTCAGCGCGTCGGTGACCTGATCTGGGCCTTCGGCGATTCCCGGGGCAAGGGCTTCCTGTGCGGGGCCACCGCGGGCCGCACCACGCTGAACGGGGAGGGCCTCCAGCACGAGGACGGCCACAGCCTGCTGCTGGCCTCCACCGTGCCGAATCTGGCGGCCTACGACCCGGCCTTCGCCTACGAGCTCGGCGTGATAGTCGAGGACGGCATCCGTCGCATGTACGGCCCCGACCCGGAGGACGTCTTCTACTACCTCACCCTGTACAACGAGAACTACGTCATGCCCCCCATGCCGGAGGGTGCCGAAGAGGGGATCCTTCGCGGCCTGTACCGGTTCGCCCCCGCGCCCGAGGGGCCCTCCCGCACGGCGACGATCGTCTTCAGCGGCACCGCGCAGGGCGCGGCCCGGGAGGCCCAGCAGATCCTGGCCGCCGACCATGACGTGGCCGCCGAGCTGTGGAGCGCAACCTCCTACAAGGCGCTGCGGGAGGACGCCCTCTCGGTCGAGCGATGGAACCGCCTCCACCCCACCGAGACGCCCCGCGTTCCCTTCGTGACCGAGACCCTCTCGGGAGCTCGGGGGCCGGTCCTGGCCGTGACCGACTTCATGAAAGCGGTGCCCGACCAGGTCTCACGCTGGGTGCCCGGCACGTACCTCTCCCTCGGCACCGACGGCTACGGGCGCTCGGACACCCGCGAGAAGTTGCGCCGCCACTTCGAGACCGACACCGCCCATGTGATCCTGGGCGTTTTGTCTGCGCTGTCTCAGACCGACGACGCCAAGCCCCAGGAGGTGGCCGACGCCATCGCCCGCTACGGGGTGGACTCCGAGGCGGTCGACCCGCTCACCGCCTGAGCTCCGGCGCCTGTCTCCTCCAGGTTGCGCACCCGGTAGTAGTTGGCCGTCTGCGCCGCGATCGCCACCAGCGGCACCGAGAGGAAGGCGCCGAGCAGTCCGCCCAGCAGGAGACCTGCGCCCACCGCGACCACGGTTACCAGTGGGTGAAGTTTCACGGCCCGCTCGAGGATCAGTGGCTGGAGGAGGTTGCCCTCGATCTGCTGGATGAGGATCGTCGCTCCCAGGACGAGCAGCGCGGTGGTGAATCCGCCGTCGACCAGGGCCACCAGGGTGGCGACCAGACCGGCCAGGGTGGCGCCGACGAGGGGGAAGAAGCCTCCGAGGAACGTCAGCACGGCCAGCGGGAGCACGAGGGGGACGCCGAGGACCAGCAGGGCGATGGCGATGAGCACGCCGTCGATGAGGCCGGTCAGACCGGTGGCGATGAGGTACAGGCGCATGATCTTGCGGGACCGCCCCGCCAGCTCGACCGCGTCGTCCCGCTGAGCGGGGGCGATGCGCTCCTTGAACCAGTCGGCCATCCGGAACCCGTCCTTCAGCACGAAGAACAGGGTGAACAGCATCAGCACCAGCCCGCCGAAGACCTCGGTGACGGTCCGGGCCCCTTTGGCCACCCCTGCGCCGCCGCCACCGCCACCGGAGCTCAGGCTGCCCTTCAGATCCTCCTCCAGCTGGCTCAGGCGCTCGGGCGACAGGTTGAACGGGTCGCCCTGCAGCCATTGGCGCACCTCGTCGAGGCCCTCGTCGACCCGGTCACCCACGTCGGACAGCTCCTCGGCGACCTGGGTGCCGATCCATGCGAACAGCAGGCCCAGCACGGCAAGGGTGCCGAAGAACACCACAGCTGCGGCCAGCGCCGGCGGCCACCCGTGGCGGCGGAGCCGTGCCACCAGCGGCTCAAGGGCGGCGGCGAGGAAGAGGGCCAGTATCACCGGCACCACGACCACGTAGAGCTGGATCAGGACGAAGGCGATCATCGTCCCCGCCGCCCCGACCAGCAGAAGGCGCCACGACCACGCCGCCGCTCCCGCCAACAGGAGGGGCACCTTCACCCGGTCGCCGGAACCGCCCGGCAGCTTGTCCTCGTGACCGCTCATCCCGGCATCTTGTCAGCGGCCGGGCACCGGGTGTACCTAGGGAAGGTAACCGGGGCAGCGGAGGGTGACGACGGTCCGCACCGCAAAGTCGGCGTCGGGCGCCGCTAGTGAGGCGCCCTGCACGTAGGTCACTGCCTGGCGGATGGTCGAGGAGACCTGCGCAAAGGTCTGCCCTGGTCGAAGGAGGTGCACGCGGCGTCGGCGAAGGTCCGCCGTTGATACTCGGGAGACGCTCCCACCGCGGGCATCGCAGTTACGCTGTTTCAGGTGGACGACCACCCGCCGGGCGGCGCAAGGATCCTGGTCGTCGACGACGACCTGGCTACCCGGACAATGCTGTGCCGGCTCCTGACCACTGAAGGGTACGAGGTCGACGAGGCGCCCGACGGACCGACAGCGCTGAGCAAGGTGTCGGCGCAGGAGCCGGATTTGCTCTTGCTCGACGTGATGATGCCCGGCCAGGACGGCCTCGACGTGCTGCAGGGCCTCCGTCGCACGAGCGATGTGCCGGTGATCCTCCTGACCGCCAAGGGCGACGAGGCCGACCGGGTGCTGGGGTTCCGGTTCGGTGCGGACGACTACGTCGTCAAGCCGTTTTCCAGCGCCGAACTGGCCGGTCGGATCGCCGCCGTCCTACGCCGGACGGGGGCCGTCCGGCACGCCACCGCCCTGGACTTCGACGGCCTCCAGGTCGACCTCACCCGGCGGACGGTGACGGTCAGGGGTACGGCGGTCGAGCTGCCCCCCCGGGAGTACGAGGTCCTGGCCTTCCTGGCCTCTGCGCCGGGCCAGGTGTTCTCCCGGGACCAACTGCTCGAGGCGTTGTGGCCGCCATCGGCCGAGCCCAACCCCAACACCGTGACCGAGCACGTCGGACGCCTGCGCCGGCGGATCGAGGAGGATCCTGAGAGCCCCCGCTGGGTGCGCACGGTGCGGGGCGTGGGCTACCGCTTCGAGCCGTAGCGTTCGGTCATGTCCGGCGGCTGTTACCGGCGACGGTGGCCACGGCCAGTCCGGCGAGCACAAGGCCGATGGCGAGGCCGAGCAGCACCGACGAGCCCTTGATGGCCGATCCATCGTCCCCGTCGTCGAGACTGGGCTCCTCGTGGATCACCTTGGCGAAATAGGCGTCTTCGGTCGGCAGGTCGACGGTGCCGTTGCGCGAGTCGTTCCAGGTGATGAACGCCTCCTCGTTCGTCGACGCCACACCGATCGGGCCGCGTAGATCGGAGATGGGGTTCATGGCGAATCCCTCGTTCTGGTTCATGCTCCGGTCACTGATGCGGCTGTTCTTGGCCCATGTGGTTCCGGCGTCGGACGACGAGGTGTAGAAAATGTCGAAGCAGGTCTGGTCGCGGCGCGTGGTATTGCCGTTGCCCGAGGGGTTGTACAGGGCGTCAGTGCGGAAGTCCCACCAGGCGACGTCGACCCGGCCGTTGGGGGCGATGCTGATACCGGGGAAGAACTGGTCGTAGTTGGGCTTCCGATTCGGGTCGATGTCGTCGTTGAGCTGGACCCGCCGGCTCCACGTGCTCCCGCCGTCGGTGGACTTCATGAACCAGATGTTGCGGTCGTCGCGAGGGTTCGGCGGCGGGCTGTCGCTCTGCTCGAAGACCACGAAGAGATCACCCGTCTTGGCGTCGATCGCTGCCTCCGGGGTCGTCAGGCACGGCCCGCAGATGACGCCGCTGGTCTCGATGGTGCTGGCCTTCCATGTCTTGCCGTCGTCGGTGGATTTCGACATGAACATGCGGCTGCCGGCGCCGGGCTGACCGACCGTCGGCGCAGTGGCCGGCACCGGCGCCGGCACCCAGGGCTGGGCCGCCGGGTTGGCCGTTGCGGCGCGGCAGGCGTTCGCCGGCCCCGGCGGCAGCGGGAGGGGGGCCTGGGTCACCCCGGGGGTGGTCGACGCCGGTGGGCGCTCCTTGGTGAAGGTGTAGATCGTGCCCTTGTCGTCGATCGCCATGGACGCCTGGTCGGAGCCCTTCACGTCGGTCAGGGCGTAGCTGGTCTCGAGGACGTCGGTGGGGGGGCCGAAGGTGGCGCCGCCGTCGGTGGACACCGACACCACGGTGCGCTCAGAGGCTTGGGCGACGGGCTGGAAGGCGCCCTGGCGGCGGAAGCCGGCGTAGACGCGCGTGGGGTCGGTGGGATGGACGGCAAGGCGGATGTAGCCAAAGCGCTCGAGGTCACGGGTGGAGGTGCCGTCAGGCTTGGGGAAGTCACGCTCCTCGGACTTCTTGATGATCGAGTACTGCCACGTGCGCCCCAGGTCCTTGGTGCGGGCGACGAACGGGTCATTGGGCCCCGAGGAAGAGGCGTTCTGCCCGGCGGTACCGGCGAGGTACAGCGTGCCGTCGATGCCGAACTTGGCGGCGAAGAACGAGCCGAAGTTGGGCCGGATGCAGGCCTTGTAGCCGGGTGGCATGGCCTCGGCCGGTGCCTTGGCCCACGTGCGGCCACGGTCGAGGCTCACGTGGATGGCGCAGGCGGACCGGTTGAAGTCGACCTCGGCGATCACGGCGACGTTGGGGTCAGTGGGGTGCACGAGCATCTGCGGCTCGGTGTGGATCCGCCCGGGCAGGATGTCACTGGTCACCTGCACGTTGGGCGTCACCACCGGCCCCCGTGGCTGCTGGGCCATCGCCGGTGTCACGAAAGCGGCCACCAGCAGGCAGCCGATGGCAGCAAGAAGCACACGCCGGCCCATGAAATTCCCCCTACTCGGATCCGGTACAGCCGCCGCATTCCACCACTGCGGACGGGCCGCGTCCAACGGACCACGCAGGCGAAGTGGTACACCTCAGACCCCGAGCCCATCCGGGATCGCTGTTTCGCGCCGCATCGCAGCCTTGTCGACGACCGGCAGTGGTTCGAGTCCCGGCAGGGCCTCGACGTCAGAGAAACCCCGCGGGCCTTCTCGTTCTGCGCCCACGCCATCGGCGGCGATTCCGTAGCCAGGTCGACGACGCCGGGACCGACGTCCGCTTCGCGGACACCCGCTCGTGCTGGGCGACCCCAACATCCGGTTCTACGCCGGCTGCCCGACCGCCGGCCAGACGGTTCCAAGCGACGCACGCGTGCCGGTCGTTGAGCCAGAGGAGGCGGTCGGTGTGGCCGCCGCCGGGCTCCTCGGCGTAGACGGGCGCCGGGGTAGGTTGGCCCGGTGAAGCTCCCGCTGACCGGTGACCCGAAGGCCGACGTGCTGCTCGAGGAGGATCCCCTCGCGCTGCTCATCGGGATGCTTCTCGACCAGCAGGTGCCCATGGAGAAGGCGTTCCGGGGACCGTACGACCTCAAGGTGCGCATGGACGGGCGCCTCGACGCCGCGGAGATCGCGGCGATGGACGCCGAGGAGCTGGCGGTGCTGTTCCGGGGGCCGCCGGCGCTGCACCGGTACCCGGGGTCGATGGCGGGGCGGACCCAGGATCTCTGCCGGGCCGTGATCGAACGGTTCGACGGCGACGCCGAGCAGGTCTGGAGCTCGGCCGCGACCGGCAAGGAGCTCGTGGCCAACCTCAAGGCCCTCCCCGGCTTCGGTGAGCAGAAGGCCCGCATCTTCACCGCCCTGCTGGCCAAGCGCATGGGCGTCACCCCTCCGGGCTGGGAGGACGCCGCCGGCCCCTACGCGCAGGTCGGCCACTTCTCCGTCGCCGACATCGACGGCCCTGATGCGCTGGCGGCCGTGCGGGAGCACAAGAAGGCGATGAAGGCGGCGGCCAAGGCCGCCCCGAGTCCCATGAAACCGTGAAAGTCATCGCGAACGGCGATCAGGTGGAGCTGGCCGACGGCGCCACGGTCGACGACCTGCTGACCGCCCTCGGGCTCGGTGGGAAGTGGGTGGTGGTCGAGCGCAACCGGGATCCCGTGGCCCGGGCCGACTTCGCGGCAATGACTCTGGTGGAGGGCGACACGATCGAGCTGGTGCGAGCCGTGGCCGGGGGATGACCGGCCCGGGAGGCCGTTCGGACCTCGCCGGCCGCCGCCTCTACCTCTGCACCGCGGACCGCCCGGACCTGTCGGGGTTCCTGACCGCCTGCATCGCCGGCGGGGTCGACGTGGTGCAGTTGCGGGACAAGATGCTCGACGCCCGCCCCCTGCTGGCCCGGGCCAAGCTGGCCGCTGCGGTCTGTCGGGACCACGGCGTGCCGTTCATCCTCAACGACCGGCCCGACCTGGCCCTGGAGTGTGCGGCCGACGGAGTCCACGTCGGCCAGGACGACGTGCCGCCTGCGCTGGCTCGGCGCATCCTGGGCCCCGACGCGATCGTCGGCCTCTCCACCCACGCTGCCGCCGAGCTCGATGCCGCCGCCACCGAACCGGCTGACTACGTGTCGGTCGGCCCGGTGGAGCCCACCCCCACCAAGCCCGGTCGGCCCGGCACCGGGCTCGAGTACCTCCGGTACGCGACCCGGACCACCGCCCGGCCGTGGTTCGTGACGGGCGGTGTGACGCCCGGCACCCTCCCGGCCATGCTCGAGGCCGGGGCCCGCCGGTTCGTGGTCGTCCGCTGGCTCACCGAGGCGTCCGATCCCGAGGCTGCGGCCCGCGCCCTCCGGGCGGTGATCGACGAGGTGCCGCTGGCCTAGCGGTCGGTCTGGCGCTCCAGCCAGCCCATGAGAAGGGCGACGGCCCGAGGGTCGTGGCGCAGGCGGTGACCGGCCTCCGAGAGCACGCGGAGCTCGACGGCATCGCCGGCCGCGTCGGTGAGGATGCGGGCGTCGTCGAGGGGGACGATGTCGTCGTCGGCCCCGTGGACGACCAGCACCGGGCGCGGCGGGATTTTGGCGATGAGGGCGGTGGGCCGGATCTCGCGCAGCTCGCGGCTCCAGCTTTCGAAGTCGGTGGGGAAGTCGGGATCGTCGATCACACCGATGTTGCGGGCGTGGTCGAGGAACCCGCCGGGGTCGCCGGCCCAGTCGTCGAAGTCGGCCCGGGCCGAGAACGTGGCCACCCCTCGAACCCGCTCGTCCTCGCCCGCCTCGCACAGGGCGAGCGACCCGCCGGTGCCGGACCCGGCCACCCAGACGTCGGAGATGCCCTCGAGGGAGAGCAGGTGGTCGATGGCGGCCCGCAGGTCGTCGAGCCAGCCGGCGAGGGAGAACTCACCCTGGGAGGCCCCGGTGCCCCGGAAGTTGAAGGCGAGCACGACCCAACCGGTGTCGGCGACCAGCCGCTCGGCGAGCTGGGGATAGGTCTGCCCCGACGTGGCCGCCCCTCCCGGCCCGGAGGGAAAGCCGTGGCAGAGCACGAGACCGGGGCGGGGCGCGTCCGTGGTCACCTCGGGCCAGGCCAGATACCCGGACAGCCGGAGGCCGCCGGACTCGATCTCACACTGCATGGGGACTCACCTCTGAACCGGAGACCAGCGCGACAAGGGGGCGCCAGGCGCCCCCTTGTCTGTGCTCAAATTGCTGGAAAGGAAAACTTGGGGGATCCGGACTGCACCGGGAGGGACCAGTTCCCGGACGTTTCCTCCGAGCGGTGACAGCGGAGATTCCGCTTACCCGGTCCAGCTGCCAGTTAGCGGGCAGCCACCTCCGAGGTCCCAAAACTACATTCGTTCAGGTGGACCACCTCCTTTCTTCGGTAGTCCAATCAAACCACAAACCGAGCGCGAGTTCGAGGCAGTTTCTCGTCCCGTCCTAGAACAGATCGGGGCCCTGCTCCTCGACCGGCCCGACGGCCCCGATGTCCTCCAGGTAGCCCATCTGGGCGTCGAGGACGGCGTGGATCTGCAGGGGCGTGTACGGCGAACCCGCGGCCTCGGCCTTCATCAGCACAAAGTCCACCGTCTCGGCCCCGCTGACCACCACCGGGTGGTCGGCATCGGCCGTGTGCCCGTTGGAGGACACCCCCTTGATCCGGAAGAACTCGAGGTGCCAGTTGAGGATGCGGCGGACGTCGTCGGGCGACAGGACGGCCGCCACGTCGGGCCCGACGTGGTCGCAGACCCATGCCACGGCGTCCTCGAACTCGAAGACCCGCCCGGGGGCCTTGGTGGCCAGGCGCCGGGCCTCCCGGCCGACGACGATCGCGGCGATGGCAAAGACGGCGGCGACGGCGAGGACGCCGAGGAAGAGCCCCATAGGCGCTGAGGGTAGTGCGACTCCCTCAGAGCCGGAGATGCTGCGCCAGCTGCTCCCGGTGGTGGCGGGGGTCGCCGAAGAGCTGCCAGGAGGACCGGGCCCGCCGGAAGTAGAGGTGGGCGTCGTGGTCCCAGGTGAAGCCGAGGCCGCCGTGGACGTGCAGGCTGTCGGTCGCGACCCGGACATAGGCTTCCGAGCAGCGCGCCTTGGCCACGGCCGCGGCGGCGGGCAACTCGTGCTCCTCGCACGTCGCGGCGTGGAAGGCGGCGCCCCGGGCCAACTCGAGCTCCAGCAGCATCTCTGCGCACAGGTGTTTCACGGCTTGGAAGCTGCCGATGGGTCGCCCGAACTGCACCCGGCGGCGGGCGTGGTCGAGCGCCATCTCCAGGGCCCGTTCCGCCCCGCCGACCTGCTCGGCCGCCAGCGCCGCTGCGCACAGGTCCACCACCCTCCCGACCGAGCCCTCGAGCAGCCGGGCCGGCGTGGCCGAAAGGCGCACGACGGCCTGCCGGCGGGTCATGTCGACCGTGGCCAGGCCCTTCCGGTCGAGTCCCGGTGCGCCGGCCTCGACCAGGAACAGGGCGACATCGGCCCCGTCCGCCGGCCGGGCGGCCACCACGAGCACGTCGGCCGCGCATCCGTCGACCACGTAGGACTTCTCGCCCTCCAGCCTCCATCTGCCGTCGGGCGATCGGACGGCGACGGCTTCGACCGAGGCCGCGTCCCACCGGCCGGACGCCTCGGCCACGGCCACGGTGGCGATGCAGAGGCCACCGGCGACGGCGGCCTGGAGGTCGCCGGGCAGCCACGGTGCCGCGGTCACCGTGGCCAGGTAGGGGGCGCACAGCAGCACACGGCCCATCTCCTGGAGCACCACCGACTGGTCCACCCGGCCCAGCGCGTGGAGATCGTGGTCGGCGGCCATCCGCAGCCAGACGTCGAGGTCGTAGCCGAGATCACCCTCCATGAGCCGGCGGACCTCGGCCGGCGGCGACACCTCGGCGAGCAACGTCCGCACCCGGCGCCGCAGCTGCTCCTGAGCGTCGGTGGGAGCGAACTGCACAGGGGCATACTCGCGTCCATGCCGCTCCACTACGAAGACGACCGGATGCAGATCACCAAGGTGGTGGTCGGGCCGCTCGTGAACAACGTGTTCGTCGTTCGCTGTGCCGAGACGGGGGAGTCGGTCCTCGTGGACGCCGCCGACGAACCCGAGGTGCTGCTTGCGCTGTGCGAGGAGCTGAACGTCGGCGACGTGCTCACGACCCACGGCCACGACGACCACATCCGGGCCGTACCCGCCCTTCGTGCCGCCGGCCACCGGGTCGGCATCGCCCAGGGTGACGCCCGGATGCTGCCGGCGCATGACTTCGAGATCACCGACGACGCGGTTCTCGAGGTGGGGCGGCTGCGCCTGCACGCCCTGCACACCCCGGGCCATACGCCGGGGTCGACGTGTTTCCGGGTCGAGGGCTCGCCGGTGCTTCTTTCCGGCGACACCCTGTTCCCGGGCGGGCCGGGCGCCACCCGGCGCAATCCGTTGCACTTCGCCACCATCATCCGCTCCATCCAGCAGCGGCTGTTCACCCTTCCCGACGACACCCTCGTCCTCCCCGGCCACGGCGACGACACCACCATCGGCACCGAGCGCCCTCACCTCCAGGAGTGGATCGACAGAGGCTGGTGAGCTTCAGGCGGTGAGCGGGTCGCGGGGCGACTGGACCAGCTCGATGCCGGGTCCGAGGCCTTCGGCGTACATGCCGTGGCGGTCGACCTCGACGGTGACCCGGCGCCCGGCGAGGGGGATGCGGTCGACCCGCAGGCGGGTGATGGCCGGCGGCAGAACGGGGTCGATCCAGACCTTGCCGTGGGGGACCCAGGGGTCGAGGCGCAGGATGCTGCGCAGGAACATCAGGGGCGTCGCCGCCGCCCACGCCTGAGGCGAGCAGGACGACGGGTAGCTGACCGGAAAGGGCACCTCGTCGCGCCCCAGGCCGCCGAAGATCTCGGGCAGGCGGCCGCCGAAGTGAGTGGCGGCGTCGAGCAGGCCCATGATCACCCGGTGGGCCTCCTCGACGAACCCGTACCGGGTGAGGCCGGCGACGATGATGGCGTTGTCGTGGGGCCAGACCGACCCGACGTGGTAACTGACCGGGTTGTAGCCGGCCATGTCGGAGCTGAGCGTTCGGATGCCCCAGCCGCTGAACATCTCCGGGGAAAGGAGCCGGTCGGCCACCGCCCTTGCCTTGTCCTCGTCGACGATCCCCGTCCAGAGACAGTGGCCGATGTTTGACGCAAGAGCGTCGATCTGCACCTTGTCACGGTCGAGTCCCATGGCGAACCAGCCCTTGTCCTCCATCCAGAAGTCACGGTTGAAGGCGGCCTTCAGCGCCGCCGCCTTCGAGCGGTAGCGGATGGCGGTGGCGGTGTCGTGGAGCTCGTCGGCGAAGTGGGCCCGGGCCAGGTAGGCGCCGTAGACGTAGCCCTGGACCTCGCAGAGGGCGATCGGGGTGCGGGCCAGGCGGCCGTCGGCGAAGCGGATGGCGTCCCAGGAGTCCTTCCACCCCTGGTTGCCCAGGCCCTTGTCTGACGAGCGCTGGTACTCCACGTAGCCGTCGCCGTCCCGGTCGCCGTACCCGTCGATCCAGGCCAGGGCCCGGTCGGCGGCGGGAAGCAGGCTGTCGACCACCTCGGTGGCCAGGCCCCAACGGCGCAGCTCACCGAGGAGCATGACGAACAGCGGAGTGGCGTCGGCCGTGCCGTAGTAGACGGTTCCGCCGCCGAGCGACAGCGACGATGCCTCGCCGAAGCGCATCTCGTGGAGGATGCGGCCCGGCTCCTCGTCGTTGAGGGGATCGACCTTGGTGCCCTGGAACCGGGCGAGTGTCTGCAGGACGTCCTGGGCCAGGGTGGGGTCGACGATGAGGGCCATCCACGACGTCAGCAGTGAGTCCCGCCCGAAGAGGGTCATGAACCACGGGGCGCCGGCGGCCAGGACCGCCCGCTCGGGGAAGTCGGGGTCGAAGATGCGCAGGGCGCCCAGATCCTCGGCGCCCCTGGCCACGGCCAGGTGGAAGGTCTGGTGGTCGGTGGCCACCGCGGGCACCGCCTGGCGCCACTTGTCGAGCCGCTGGTGGGGGGTGGACCGTTCCACCGGCTCGCCGCAGAGGTACCGGGGCTCGATGTCGTCGCCGTCGATGATGGGCGTGAACTGCAGGCATGTGCTCCAGTGCCCGCGGGCTGGCACCACCGTCTCCCACGCCGCGGTGTCGGAGATGAACTGGGCCTGCTCGCTGGAGGTGATGCGAAGGCCCCGCCGGCTGGCGCCCTTGCGGTAGGAGAACACCAGCCCGTCGCGCGTGGTCTCGAGGGCGATCTCGCCGTCCGGCCGGGCCCGCCCTTCCTTCACCGCGAACATGTTGGCGAAGTCGGCCGAGAACCGCAGTTGGATGGAGCAGTACGCCGGCTCCTCGCCGTAGTTGCGGACGACGACGTCCTCCCGCATGCCCCGTCCGACGTACCGGTACCGCAGGATCATGAGGCTGCTGTCGGCCCGGCCCACCACCGGCTGGCTGCGCACGACGAACGTGGCCGAGAACGGTGCGGTCCGCTCCGAGGCCAGGACCTCGGGGCGGTGGCCGTTGATGCGCACGTCGAGGCCCGACAGGAAGCGGGTGTCCCGGAAGAAGAGGCCTTGCGGGGTGCCGGGAGAGACGTCGCCGTCCCGACCGGAGATGCAGAAGGCGGAGCCCTCCACCAGCGTGAGGACGCCTTCCGGCGTATCCATCGGTTCGTCGCCGGTGGCGGTCCAGGGCTCAACCATGAGACCGGAACCATAGTTGCGGCCGGTAGATTCCCTCATGGTGCGCTGGCGTCGGTGCCTCGGGGGTTTGGCGATGGCGCTCGCCACGGCGTGTGCCAGTGCCTCCGTCGACGAGTCATCCCCCCTCCCGCCGGCGGAGACCACGACCACGGCGGCGCTCACCACCACGACGACGGCACCCGTGCCCGCGGATGTGGCTGACCTCGCTGCCACCACGACCATGACCGAGCGGGCCCGACGAATCTTCCTCGCCGCCAGTCCGGCCATCGAGGACAAGAGCACCTTCGGCGCCAACTGCGGCGTCGACGGAGTGCCCGACTCACCAGGTGAGGCCCGCATCCACACCCGGGGCTGTTACGCATCCGGCCGCATCCACCTGCGTGCCCCGGACCGTGCCGAGGCGCGCGACTACCTGTACGTCGTCGCCGCCCACGAGCTGCTCCACGCCGTGTACGGATCGCTCGGTCCGGCCGAGCGGGCTCGGGTCGACGCCGAGCTCGTGGCCGCCCGGGCCGGCAACGAGCGCCTCGAGGAGCGCCTGAAGCCCTATGGGACCGGTCCCACACTGACGAACGAGGTCCACTCCATTCTCGGGTCGGAGTTCGACGGCCTCTCACCGGCGCTCGAGGCCCACTACGCCCAGTTCTTCGCCAACCGCGCCGCAGTGGTCGCCATCCGGCAGCGCACCCTCGGCAGCCGGGAGGACGAGATCAGCCGATTGAGGGCTGAGGTGGAGGACCTCGACGCCCGCATCGACACGCTCAGGGTCACCCAGGAGGAGCTGCGGTCCGGCGGCGACATCAGGGGCTACAACGCCAACGTCCCGGTGATCAACGGTCTGATCGCCCGGGTCAGCGCCCGGATCGACGCCCTGAACGCCGAGATCGACGAGTACAACAGCTTCCTCGGCGGCTGAGCGTCAGGCCACCCGCAACCTGGCGACCGGCCCGCGGAAGAGTTGGACCAGCTCGACGGTGTTGGTCCCGTACGTGGCCGACCGCGGGCCCTCGGTGGTGTTGAGGGTCAGGCCGGCCGGTGCCCCGCCTGCCTTCGCCATGCTGACGGAGATGGCCCCGTTCCCGGCCTGGATGCACTGCACGCCGGCGGGACAGCGGCTGTCCTCCACCACCGACACGAACGTCACCATGAGCCCCGCCCCGGAGACGGACACCGATTCGCCGACCTGGATGGTGAAGGTCTCTCCGAGGGCCACGGTACGGGCGCCCACCGTCGTCGACGGGGCCGTGGGTGTGGTGGCGGGGGCCCGGGTCGTCGTCGGCGCCCGCCTCGTTGTCGCGGGCCTGGCGACCGTGGTCGCAGGTTGCCGCGTCGACGAGGTGGTGGTCGCGGCGGTCACCAGTGTCGTGGTCTCCGGAGGCAGCGTCGTTGATGCCGTGGTCGCGACCGACCCGTCATCACCGCACGCCGCCGCTACAACCAGCATCGTGGCGATACCCAGAGCCGCCGTGAAGCGGTGCACAGAGCCACCTTTCGCGGCCTGTGGCCGCCCACTCCCCGAGGGTACCAGCGGTCCGGTCCTTCCATGCCGCCCAGGGGTTTCCCCTACGCCCATAGTGCTAATCTAGGTCGATGAGTGCGCCTCCTCTCTTCGAGATCCAGGGCCTGCACGTGGCGGTCGAAGGCACCGAGATCCTCAAGGGTGTCGACCTCACCATCCTCCCCGGGCAGGTGGCCGCCCTGATGGGTCCGAACGGCTCGGGGAAGTCCACGCTGGCCAACACCCTGCTGGCCCACCCCGACTACCAGGTCACCGCCGGGCGCATCCTGTTCAAGGGTGAGGACATCACGTCGTGGCCCACTGACGTGCGGGGGAAGTCCGGCCTGTTCCTCGCCTTCCAGTACCCCGAGGAGATCCCCGGCGTCTCGGTGATCCAATTCCTGCGTCAGGCCCTGTCGGCCCGAAAGGGCATCGACCTGTCGATCCTCGAGCTGCGCCTGGCCATCATGGGCTGGATGGACCGGCTGGGGATCGACCCCACCTTCGGTGACCGCTACCTGAACGAGGGTTTCTCGGGCGGGGAAAAGAAGCGCAACGAGGTCCTTCAGATGGCCATCCTCGAGCCCGAGTTCGCAGTGCTCGACGAGACCGACTCCGGCCTCGACATCGACGCCCTGAAGGTGGTGTCCAAGGGCGTGCAGGAGGTGCGGGCCGACCGGCCCGACCTCGGCGTCCTGGTCATCACCCACTACCAACGCATCCTCCAGTACCTGGAGCCCGACGTGGTCCACATCCTCGTCGACGGCCGGATCGTCGCCAGCGGCGGCATGGATCTCGCCAACAGGCTGGAGCAGGAGGGCTACGAATCCTGGCGGGGCACCGCGTGAGCCTCGACGTGGTCAGCGTCAAGAAGGACTTCCCGATCCTCGAGCGCGACATGGCCGGCCACCGGCTGGTGTTCCTCGATTCGGCGGCCAGCTCCCAGAAGCCCCGGGCCGTGCTCGACGCCATGGACCACTACTACGAGACCACCCATGCCAACGTGCACCGGGGGGTGTACACGATCGCCGAAGAGGCCACCCAGGCCTACGAGGCGGCACGGGCGAAGGTCGGCCGGTTCATCGGGGCGCCCTCGTCGAGGGGCGTCATCTTCACCAAGAACGCCACCGAGGCCATCAACCTGGTGGCCCACTCCTATGGCCGGTCCTGCCTGCCGCCGGGCGCCGCGGTGCTGCTCACCGAGATGGAGCACCACGCCAACCTGGTGCCCTGGCTCATGCTGCGGGAGGAGCGGGGCGTCGAGCTGCGCTTCCTGAAGATCGACGACCACGGCCGGCTCGTCCTCGACGACCTCGAGCGCCAGCTCGACGGTGTCGGGCTGGTCTCGCTGACGGCCATGTCCAACGTCCTCGGCACGCTGAACCCGGTCCCGGAGATCGCCGCCGCCGCCCACGCCGCCGGCGCCGTGGTCCTGGTCGACGCGGCCCAGTCGGTCCCCCATGCGGTCACCGATGTGGCCGCCATGGGGTGTGACTTCCTGGCCTTCTCGGCCCACAAGATGTGCGGCCCCACGGGCATCGGAGTGCTGTGGGGTCGCGAGGCTCTGCTCGAGGCCATGCCCGCCTTCCTCGGCGGCGGTGAGATGATCCGCGACGTGCGACTCGACGGTTGGACGCCCAACGAGATCCCCTGGAAGTTCGAGGCCGGCACGCCGCCCATCGCCGAGGCCGTGGGCCTGGGCGCTGCGGTCGACTACCTGTCGGGCCTGGGCATGGACATGGTCCGGGAGCACGAGGTCGCCCTCACCGGGAAGGCACTCTCGACCCTCGCCGACCGGCACGGCGACGACCTGCGGATCTTCGGGCCACCCGATGCCCACGAACGCGGTGGTGTCCTCTCGTTCACCTACCGCGACATCCACCCCCACGATCTGTCACAGGTGCTCGACAGTGCCGGCGTCTGCATCCGGGCCGGCCACCACTGCGCCCGGCCCCTGATGCGCCGCCTGGGCGTACCCGCCACCTCCCGGGCGTCGTTCTACGTCTACAACGACGAGGCCGACGTGGACGCCCTCTCCGACGGCCTGCTCGCCGCGGCCGATCTGTTCTCGAACTGACATGGCCGGCCTCGAAGACCTCTATCGAGAGATCATCCTCGACCACTACCGGAGCCCCAGGAACCGGGGGAACCTCCCGTCGCCGCCGGCGCACCGCGTCGAGGGCTTCAACCCGCTCTGTGGCGACGAGGTGATCCTGTACGTCGACATCGACGACTCGGGACGGGTCACCGACATCAAGGTCGACGGCCAGGGCTGCTCCATCAGCCAATCCTCGGCGTCGATGATGACTGCCGCGGTCAAGGGTCGCACCGAGGAGGAGACCCGGGAGCTGATCCGGGCGTTCAAGGCCATGATGTCGATCCACGAGCGGGGTCTTGACGCGAACGGCGTCGGCTTCGACGGCGAGAGCGGCCCGGTGGAGCCGGACCCCTCAGTCGACATGGGCGAGCTCGAGGCGCTGCGCGGGGTGGTCAAGTTCCCGGTGCGGATCAAGTGCGCCACCCTCTCCTGGAACACCCTCGTCCAGGCCTTCGACGAGGCCGGTGTGGATCGCGTCGGCGACTAGGTTCGCTCGCATGCGACGACTGGTTCTGCGTGTAGGGCTGGTAGCGGTCCTCGGCCTCACCGCGTGTGGCGGCGGCGGCGACTCCGAGGACGACGCTGCGCCAGCCGCGCCCAGCACCTCGCCGGCTCCCACCGCGCCGGTCGTCGGCAACGACCAGGCCGGCACGCCCTTCTGCCAGCTGGCCCGTACCTACTCCGCGAAGTTCGCCGCACTCCTGCCCTCGGCCAACGACCCGGTGAAGTTGAAGGCGGCCACCACGGACGCGGAGTCGGCTATCCGCCAGGCCAAGGCCACCGCCCCGGCCGAGGTCCGGGCCGACGTGAATGTGGTGGCCAGCACGGCCGGCGAGGCGCTCGCTGCACTCCAGAAGAAGAACTTCGTCCTCGCCGACGCTCCGGAGGCGGTCACGAAGCTGCAGGAGCCCGCCTTCCAGGCCGCCTTCGCCAACCTGAACCGGTATACCCGGGCCCACTGCGGCGTGGCCTGAGGGGGCCCGGTGAACGGCGACCACCTGCGCTCTGCCCTTGCCGCCGACCAGACCCTGCTCATGCCCGGCGTCTGGGACGCGCTGTCCGCCCGGCTCGCGAGCGACGCGGGGTTCGAGGTCCTATTCCTGTCCGGCTTCGCCACCGCCGCCAGCCTCCTGGGCCTGCCCGACTTCGGGTACCTCACCCAGGCCGAGATGGCCGACGTCGCCCGCCGGGTCTGCCGCACGGTCGGTGGCTGTGCGGTGGTTGTCGACGGCGACACGGGCGGCGGGAACGCCCTCAACACGATTCGGACGGTCGAGCTGTTCGAGGCGGCAGGGGCGGCCGGCATCTTCCTCGAGGACCAGGTCTGGCCCAAGAAGTGCGGGCACATGGCCGGCAAGCGGGTCGTCCCGCGTGAGGACTGGCTGGGCAAGCTCCAGGCCGCCCTCGACCACCGCTGGAAGCTGTTCGTGGTGGCCCGCACCGACGCCCGCTCGGCCCTGGGCCTCGACGAGGCCATCCTGCGAGCCCGGATGGCCGCTGCGCTCGGGGTCGACGCCGTGTTCGTCGAGGCGCCCGAGTCGATCGAAGAGATGGAGGCGGTGGTCGACGCCCTCCCCGGTGTGGTGTTGGTGGCCAACATGATCGAGGCGGGCAAGACGCCTCTCCTCACGCCCCAGGAGCTGCACGCCCTCGGCTACGACCTCATCGTCTCGCCGCTGTCCGGGCTGTTCGCCATGACCAAGTCGGTAGGCACCGCCTATCAGGTGCTCGCCGACCAGGGGACCCTGCGGAACCACCTCGACCTCGTGACCAGCTTCGACGAGTTCAACCGGGTGGTCGACCTCGACGGCCACTACCGGCTGGAGGCCAGGTACCAGCCACCGGAATGACCGGGCTTCGATCCCGGGTGCTGGCGCTCGACTCGCTGCGACCGCTGCGCCGGCGCGACTTCGCCCTCATCTGGACCGCAGCGCTCGTCTCGAACATCGGCTCGTGGCTGCAGACCGTGGCCGTGGGCATCCTGGTCACCGAGCTCACCGGCCAAGCCCGGTGGACCGGCCTGGTGGCGGCTGCCGCGTTCGTTCCCATCGGGGTGCTGTCGCCCGTGGGGGGCGCCATCGCCGACCGGGTCGACCGCCGCCGCCTGCTGCTGTGGACCACGGTGGGCGAGGTGGTCTCCGCCGCCCTCCTGGCCATGCTCGTCGGCACCGGCCACGCCACGCCGCTGGCGGTCACCGCCCTGGTCTTCGCCGGCGGGTGCATGACCGCCCTCGGCTTCCCCGCCTACCAGGCCATCCTTCCCGATCTGGTCGACCGTGAGGATCTGCTCGGCGCCAACTCGCTCTCCATGGCCCAGTACAACCTGGGCCGGGTGGTGGGCCCGGTGCTGGCCGGCGCAGTGCTGGTGCTCGGCTCCTTCACCTGGGCTTTCGCCCTGAATGCCATCTCCTACGGCGCGGTGCTGGCCGCCCTCCTCGTGGTCCGGGTCGAGGCCCCGCCGCCGAGCGACGAACCGCCCGGACTGTGGTCGCGCATCGCCGCCGGCGCCCGAGGCGCACGGTCCGAGCCCGGGTGCCGCACCGCCATCCTGGCCATCGCAGTGACAGCGCTCCTCCTCTCGCCCTTCATCGCCCTCATCCCAGCCGTCACGTCCAAGCTCTTCGATGGCGGCGAAGGGGCGACGTCGCTCCTCATCGGCGCCCAGGGGGTCGGCGCCGTGGGCGGGGCCCTCAGCCTGGCGTCGCTGGCCCGCCGGTACGGGCGCCGGCAGGTGCTCGTGGCCAATCTCGTCGTGCTGCCCTTCCTGCTGGCGGCCTACGCGGCGGCGCCCACCCTGGCGGTCGCCACGGTTGTGCTCGTGGCCGTGGGAGCGGCGTACGTCAACGTCCTGTCGGGGTTGGGCACGGTGGTGCAGCTCCGGGCGCCCGAGACCCTCCGGGCCCGGGTTCTGAGCCTGTACATGGTGGCGCTCGGCGTCGTCTACCCGCTCGGCGCCGTGCTCCACGGCGCACTCGGCGACCGGCTGGGCCTGCGCGCTGTCACGGCGGGCGGCGCCGCGCTGTTTCTCGTCGTCCTGGTGGTCGCCGGCCTGACCCGGCCCGACCTGGTCGCCGCCCTCGACGACCCGTCAACAGGGGAGGATCCGCCACGCCAGGACGTGCCCGATCGACACCAGGATGTGTCTCCGGTCGCGACCCGCACCGAGCCTTGACGGGGTATGACCACGATGAGCCCGAAACCCGTAGTAGTAGGGCTGGTGATGGCGTCCCCGGTGCGCCTCCCTGCCTTGAAATCTGGCAGGAACGGGGTGTCCCCGACGGCCGTTCGAAGCTCGAAAATCGACTCGACGGCACTCAGGTGCGGGCCTCGGTGATCGAGCCGATCACGCAGGCATGGACCTACGGAGGCGCACGACGGCCGCGTAGCGGTCCACCTCGTTTCACGAAGTAGCTGACCGTGTACCCGCACGGCAGCGGGTCGTCGAAGAGCACGGCTCCCCGAACCAGCCGGGATCCCGAGCGTGGTGGGCCATCCTCGACCCATGCGACAGGTCCTCGACCACCGATGCCCTGTCCTGGGCGGTGAGGGCCTGGAAGTCGGGCTCGGAGGCGGGTGTGGTGAGACCCGCCAGGTCACGCCGACTTTGTCGAGGCTGGTGCGCGTCACGTGCTGGAGGAAGGCGTTCTTGTCGCTGAACGTGGGGATCGTCCCGTCGGCGACGCCCCGCCTGGTCTGCTCAACCAGATCGACGATGTAGTCCTCGCCCACCTCGGCGATCCACTCGTCCAGAGCATCGGGGCGAGGTGTCTCTTCGTGTTGTGACGCCAAGGTGTCACTCTACTTCCCGACCCCGATCGGTCCCCGGCATTGGCAAGGGTCGAGTTGGTAGGGTCCGGGCTCCAGGGGCCTCGATCGGACCGCGAGCCAGCGTCTACTTCGTTTCCGAGACGAAGGGATGGAATCTCCGCAAGGCCTACAAGCCGCGCCCAGACGACCCGGTCACCTCCCGGGCGGAGCCCTCCCTCGACTGGTACGCCGAGCACGAGAGGTACCCGGATCCCAGCCGCTCGTGTCCGCTGGTGACGTTGAGCTACGAGCTGTCGCTCGACGAGCTGATCGAATGGTCCAACGCTCTCCGAGCCGTCGATGAAGTCAGGGTGGGTCGCGCGTGGCGGGGTCATCGCCCCGTGACAGCCTTGGGGCGGTGTGAGCCGCCCGGAGGTTCCGCACAACCGGGCGGCGCTGGTCCTGCTGGGGATCGTTTTCCTGGCTCTCGCGGCAGGGATCGGCTCGACGTGGGTCAATGACGGCGACGGCACCTGCCGTGCCCTGTACAGGCCGTGGTCATAACCCCACGACGGCCTTCCGGCGCGGCCTTCGCTGCGCTCCGGCAGGGCCGGCAGGCCGGCTCGGTGCTCTCGCTCCGTGATCTCTGAGCTGACCCGCACGGGGTCAGTCGGTGTGCTTGCTCGTTCAGCCGGGGCGGAAGGGGCGCAGGCCGTCGTCGGGAGTCGACAGGGGCTCGGAAAGCCCGAGCGAGGCGGCCAATTCGTTCCACGTGTCGCGGTTCCAACCGGCGATGGCCTGCTCGATCTGGCCGTCGGCGGCGACCAGGTAGATGGTGGGGACCGCCTCCAGCCCGTAGGCCTCCGATACCGCATACGGCGCCGATTCGCTCAGCGCCGGCACCCGCTGGCCCTCGGCTTCGTTGTACTTGGCGATGGCATCCGGCGGGTCCTGGCCGATGGCGACCACGCGTGCGCCGCCTTCGGCGAGCTTGGTCAGCATCGGGGCCACCATCTTGCAGACCGGGCAGCTCGTCTTGAAGAAGGCCAGGAGCGTGCTCCCGGCTGTGGGATCGCTCGCCCATGGGTCGGTGACCTCGCTGCCGCCGCCGACGGCAGGCAGGGTGAACGAGGGGGCCTTGTCACCGGCGTTCAACATGACTGTGATGGTAGGTGACGCCGGAAGTAGCCTCGGCACTCATGGCCTCCAAGAAGAAGCGGACCCCGTCGCGCCCGTCCGGGTCTCGACCGGCCGCCAAGCGGCCAGGCCGGCCCCAGTCGGGGTCGCAGCCCGCCTCGAAGCCGAGTGGCCCGGTCGCCAAGGGCGGAGGTCCGGGCAAGGTGGCACCCAAACCGGCGCGCGAGCGCACCGGTCCGACCCGGACCGAACGGCTGGCCGCCGCAGAGGCCGCCCGGCGGCGCAAGGCGTCCCGCACCCGGGCCCTGATTGCGGGTGGGCTCGTGGCCGTGCTCGCCTTGCTGACCATCACCATCGTCAACAGCCGGCGTTCCAACAGCCGGGTGGTCAGCGAGCTCGAGGACAGCGGCGCCTGCAACTACGACACCCGGACCGACGATGACGGAGGCACCGGGCGGAACCACGTGAACGGCGACGTGACCTACGAGGTGGACCCGCCGGCGGGTGGCGACCACAACCCCTCGCCCTCCCCGCCCGGCATCTTCACCCTGGAGAACAAGCCGGCCGACGCCGGTATCGTCCATTCCTTGGAGCACGGCTACGTGACGATCTGGCACCGCCCCGACCTCGACCCCGCCGGCCTCGACCAGCTGCGCGAGCTGACCCGGAAGTACACCAAGGACGTGCTGCTCGTGCCGCGTCAGTCCCTGGCCCAGCCTGTGGCCGCCACCGCCTGGCATCGCCGCCTGCTCTGCAACCGCCCCGACGTTGCCGCCCTCGATCGCTTCGTCACTGCGTACCGCAACAAGGGCCCGGAGGATGTCCCCCACTGATGCGCGCGACACTGAGGGCATGAGACGGGCTGGGGTGCGGACGGTGGTTCTGGCCGGGGCGCTCGCCCTGGTCGCATCGGCCTGCTCCGGCGGGGAGAGCGGCCCGAGCGCCATAGAGCGGGCGGCGGCGGAGATCGCCTTCGCGGCGTCGAGCACCACCGCGCCCGACACGACCGCTTCCCCCGCCACCGTTGCCCCGCAAGTATCAACTTCGAGCCCTGCGGTCACGACCGCCGACCGGGTCACCGCTCCCGCCGCCGCCGCCGCCGACGCTCCGGCCGGCCTCGGCAGCGGGGCACGGGGCGCCGAGGTGGCCGCGCTGGAGAAGCGCCTCGAGGCGCTCCTCTATGACGTGGGCGCGGTCAACGACGTCTACGACCAGAACACCGCCTACGGGGTGATGGCCTTCCAGAAGGTGCACGGCTTGGCCCGCACCGGGCGGGTCACCGACGAGGTCATCACCGCAATGGCCACGGCCACGGCACCGCCGCCGCTCGTCCCGAACGGCGGCGAGAACCGGGTGGAGATCGACATTCCCCGTCAGGTCCTGTTCCTCTACAAGGCGAACACCCTGCAGAAGATCGTCACCATCTCCAGCGGGAACAACCAACGGTTCTGCTCCGAGGGTTATTGCCGGCGAGCGGTGACCCCCGGCGGCTCCTACGGGTTCTACCGCCAGGGCCGGGGATGGGAGACCGGCCCGCTGGGATCGCTGTACAACCCCGTGTACTTCAACGGGGGCATCGCCGTCCACGGCTCGCGATCCGTGCCCGCCCAGCCCGCATCGCACGGCTGCATCCGCATTCCCATGGGCGTCGCCGAGTGGTTCCCGGGCGAAGTGCACATCGGAATGCCCGTGCACGTCGTCGGGGTCGATGGTCAGCCACCGACGCCGGAAGCACGCGTGGCCACGTCGACCACACAGCCCACCACCTCGCAGCCGCCCACGACTGCGCCCATCATCAGCCCGCCGACCGTGCCGACGACCCTCGGCCTCCTCGACAGCCTGCTGAGGCCGCCGACCTAGAGCCGACTGGTCGGTCGGGCCGCATCCACCCTCAAATCCGCCCCTCACATCTACCCTCAAACCCACACTCACATCCACACTCAAAGCCAGGGCCGCGGATCGACCAGATCGTCAGGCGGCCGGGGGCCCCTCGGAATAGCCGGCGTAGCCGGTTGACTCCAGCTCCTCCGCCAGCTCGGGACCGCCCGAGGCCACGATGCGGCCGTTGCGGAGCACCGAGACCACGTCGGGGCGCAGTTCCCGCAGCAGCCGGCTGTAGTGGGTAATGACCAGGACGCCGAGGCCCACCTCGTTGGTGATGAGCTCGACCCGCTGGGAGACCGCCTTCAGGGCGTCGACGTCGAGGCCGGAGTCGATCTCGTCGAGGACGGCGATCTTGGGCGCCAGCACTGCGAGCTGGAGGGTCTCGTTGCGCTTCTTCTCGCCCCCCGAGAGGTCGACGTTGAGAGGCCGGGCGAGCAGGGCCGGGCTGACGCCGATGCGGACAGCTTCGGACGTGACCAGGGCGGCGACGTCGGCGGTGACCCGGCCCTGGGGGGCCAGGGCCGCGGTCATGGCGTCCTCCAGTGACACTCCAGGCACCTCGGTGGGGTACTGCATGGCCAGGAAGAGCCCGGCCTGGGCCCGCTGCCACGTCGGCAGCTCGAGCAGCTCCACGCCGTCGAGGGTGACGCTGCCCTCGTACACCTCGTAGCCCGGCCCGCCCATGATGACGTGGGCCAGGGTGGATTTCCCCGACCCGTTCGGCCCCATGACCGCGTGCACCTGTCCGCTCGACACGGTGAGGTCGACGCCGCGCAGGATCTCCTTGCCCTCCACGCCGGCCCGCAGGCCGGAAACCAACAGGGTGCTCATATCTCGCCTACGTCGACGAACACGTCGTCACCCTCCACCCTCACGGTGTAAACGGGGACGGGGATGGTGGCGGGGAACGACTGGGGCTCGCCCGTGACCAGGGAGAAGGTGCTGCCGTGCTTCCAGCACTCGATCTCCTTGTCGTCGGCCCAGACCTCGCCCTCGGACAGGGAGAAGTCCGCGTGGCTGCAGCGGTCGCCGATGGCGTAGAAGTCGTCGACGATGCGGACCAGGCAGATGCGGGTCTTGCCGATATCGAACCGCCTGGCCGTGCCCGAAGGGACATCGTCGACCTTGCACAGCCGCTCCGTCGTGACGGGCATCAACGGACCCCTGTCCCGCTCGGGGCCGCCGCCCGCTCGGCCAGCCGGCGGACCAGCGTGGCCCGGAGACCGGTGATGGCCGCGGACGGCGGGAGGCGGTCGAGAACCTCGCCGAAGAACCCGAGGACGATGAGGCGTTCGGCCACTTCGGGCGGGATACCCCGGCTCTCCAGGTAGTAGCGCTGCTCGTCGTCGATCGGACCGACGGCGGACGCATGGCTGCACACGACGTCGTTGGTCTCGATCTCGAGGTTGGGTACCGACTCGGCCCCGGCGCCCTCGGAGAGGACCAGGTTGCGGTTGGTCTGGTAGGCGTTCGTGCCCCGCGCCTCCTTGCCCACCCGGATCAGGCCTGAGTACACCGACCGGGCCGTGTCGGACACCGCGCCCTTGAACAGCAGGTCACTGGTGGTCTTCGGGGCGATGTGATCCTGAATGGTGCGGAAGTCGTGCATCCGGGCGCCGTCGGCGAAGTAGACGGCCGTCAGGAAACTGGTGCCGCCCTTGCCGTCGATGCGGGAGTCGGTGCGCACCCGGGCGTAGTCGCCCCCGAGGGCGACCACCGACGACTGAAGGGTGGCGTCGCGACCCACGCGGCTGCTCTGGTAGCCGACCTGGAAGATCTTCGAACCGAGGTCCTGGACGTTGAGGTAGCGAAGGCGGGCGGCGTCGCCCACGTCGAGCTCGACGACGGGATCGGAGAAGGCGGCCACGTCGGACGACGACTGGTGCTCGATCACGGTGGCGTCGCTGTTCTCCCCGGCCAGCACGATGGTGCGGGCAAAGGACGCAATGCCGTCTCCATCGAGGTGGTGGACGATCACGATGGGCTGCTCGACGACCATGCCCCGGGGTATGCGCACGATGGTGGCCCCGGGCAGGAAGGCGGTGTTCAGCTCGGTGAACGCATCGACTGTGAGGTGGCTGAGGAGATCGTCACCGTCAGGCAGGTCGGCGATGTCGGCAACCACGAGACCCTTGGCCGCGAGGGCGGGGTCGACCTCGATGCGGTTCGGGCGGCCGTTGTGCACCATCACGAGCGCGGCGTGCTCGCCGCTGCTGTTCGGGATGCCGCCGTTCGGGATGCCGCCGTTCGGGATGGAGGTGTTCGGAATGGAGGCATCGGGCCCGGTGCTCGGCTCGCCGGGCTCGCCGAGGGCGGGCCGGTAGGCGTCGAGGTCGAGCTCGGAGATGCGGCTGTAGCGCCAGATCTCCTCGGAGGGGTCGGGCAGCGATCCGGCCGAGAAGCGCTCGGCCGCAGCCGTCCTCCGGGCCCGGAGCCAGTCCGGGCCGCTGAGGGTGGCGGCGGCGTCAGGATTGAACGTCTTCAGGGGGAGCCCTTCATCGCGGGTGTGGGGCTGTCGACCCCGACCAGGAGTCTAGG
>Ga0136633_1000530_pt1 | contig 29226 bp, 22 predicted proteins | sample AntDrymeUQ832206_2_FD_105494 | JGI IMG/M metagenome (GOLD analysis project Ga0136633, IMG submission 105494) | Polar desert sand microbial communities from Dry Valleys, Antarctica - metaG UQ83 (22.06) | ecosystem: Environmental > Terrestrial > Soil > Desert | place: Antarctica: Dry Valley... | reverse complement strand
TCTCGACCACCAGCCCGACGCGGCGTACTTCGACACGATGGCGCGGCACGCCCGCACCCACTGGTGGTACGAGGGCCGTCGTTCGCTGGTGCGGGAGACCCTCCGTCGCTTTGGGACACCGGACGGGCTGGTGCTCGACGTGGGCTGCGGCACCGGCGACAACCTGGCGATGCTGGAGGAGGTGGCGGGCGCCGCCGTGGTGGGAACCGACCTCAGTGCGTACGCGCTGCGTCATGCTGCGCGAGGACGCGCCGTGATCGCACTGGCTGAGAACCTCCCCGTCGCCACGGGCGTCTGCGGGCTGGTGGCGAGCATGGATGTCATCGAGCACCTCGACGATGACCTCGTGGGTCTCCGCGAGTACCGCCGGGTTCTCGCGCCACGCGGGCTGCTGCTGCTGACGGTGCCCGCCTACCAGTGGCTGTGGGGCGAGCACGACGTGCGCGCGGCTCACCGAAGGCGCTACCGAGTGGGTGGTCTGGTGTCCGTGGTCGAGGCCGCGGGCATCGAGGTGTTGCACACCACCTACTACAACTCGTTCCTCGTCCCGGCGGCCACCGTGCTGCGCCGGACGCCACTGCGGCGGCTCGTGAAGGAGACCGACGAGGAGGTGGGAAGCACCAGCCCGTTTGTCTCGAAGGTGATGACACGATTGTCGCAGGCGGAACGTCGCGTCGCGCGGCATCGATCAGTGCCGTTCGGTCTGTCGATCCTGCTCATCGGCCGCCGCCTGAGCTGACGCTTCTGATCGCAAACCGAAGCGCCATGGCCTCATCGTAGGGTCATCCATCAACTAGACAAGTCGCCTTGACCGAGCACACCGGTCGCGGCCTCGCCATCGTTCCTGCCTTCAACGAGGCGGAGACCATCGCCACCACCCTGGGGAACGATGTCGTTCTCGATGAGGGTCACCTCGGCGCCGAGCCGCGTCGCGTGCGACGCCGCCACGTTGCCCGCCGGCCCACCACCGATGATCACGAACCGCCGGGCCATGCCGGTGAGGTTATCGAGCCGACGGTCGAGCCTCGTCGGGCGGCCTCCCGCGACTGCGAAGGCGCTGGCGCCAGCCACCACGCTCCAGGAGGGACGCCGGACCAGGCACGTCGTCAGGGATGTCATCCGCGGGTGGCTGGCCGGCGAGGTGGGCTGCCTGGACCGCGTGGTCAATCGCCTTGCGGCTCGCGAACCAGCTCTCCCAATCGGCGAGGAAGCGCGCCCCACGGGGCCCACCGCCATCCTCTGACGTGGACCGTCGCAGTACGTAGCCGAACTCGATTCCGGCCGGGCCCTCCTCGGCCACGGTCAGCAGGTCCACGAGGTGCCAGGCCTGGTCGACCGAGTCGATGCAGTGAGCGAGGACAGTCGGGAACTCCTCCTCCGTCCAGCAGTGCACGTGGATCGAGCGATGCCGGTGCCAGTCGAGGAAGCGCGCCCGCTCGTCGAGATCAGCGGGGACACCGAGGAAGCTCGCCCCCTCTCCAGAGAGGGTGAGAAACTCGATGAGGTGGTCGTCAGAAACCTCGGCGACGCCCGCCTCGTGCTCCTCGATGAGGTGATCGAGGCTTGTGGGCGGCCGATCCCGGTCGAAGGTGGTCCTGCGATCCGGGAGCAGCAGCAGTGCCACCCCTCCGGGGCGGAGGACGCGGTGGATCTCAGCAAGGAAGCCGATCGGTTCGGCGAGGTGCTCGAGGACGTGCGAGCAGATCACGAAGTCGGTGCTGGCGCTCTCCACGGGGCTGAGCCGATCGATGTCGAAGTTGGCGACGATGGCGGGCTCCACGAAGCCATCATCTGCGCCGATCTCAACGAGCTCCGGGAAGAGGGCCCGGTTCTCTGTCGGCACCCATCGGTCGACGAACCGCACCGTGACGTCATCGGGCACCTCGTAGGGCTGGTGGCCCGGGCCGAGCTCGAGCCCTGACCCATGCAGGTGACGGGCGAGCCGGCGCCGGGCGGCGACGAGCGGGCCCGGCCATGGCTCGAACCTTTGCACCCAATTCGATGGCAGTTCCTCGCTTGGCGTGCAGTCCTCGGGGCCCGACATGCCTCGACCCATCGAGCAACCCTAGGTGACCGACACCGTGTGGCGAGCAGGTGGGCGGTTCGTCACGACCGCCGATGATCACGAACCGCAGCGCCATCGCGGTGATGCCACCGACCGGCGGTAGGGTCCCTCGCCAATGCGACCGCTGGATCTGCTCACAAGTCCTCTACGGCGAGCAGCGCTCCATCCCCGCCTCACAAGCCACGTCGTGCGGCTCGTCGAAGGAGCCGGTGCCCACACGCTGACCGATCGGATCGACGCCGCGCGCTCGAGTGGCGACATCGTGGCCGTCACGGTCCCCGCGGGCCCGAGCGCGCTGCGGTCACGTCGTCTGCGGATGTACTCGATGGATGATCGCGACCAGGTCGTCAGGGCGCTTCGAGACGGCGGGTGGCACGCATTTGAGGCGCCGCTGCCGAGCGTCATGGTGCGGCTCGTGCGTCGATGGCCCGGCACGTTTCTCGATGTCGGGGCCAACACGGGCGTCTACGCCTTGCTCGCGGTCACCGCCCACCCACGGTGCCGGGCTCTTGCCTTCGAGCCTGTCCCTGAACTTGCCGACCTGCTCCGGAACAACGTGGCCGCCAATCCGCAGGGGCGGCGCATCCACGTACGGGAGATCGCGATCGGCGACCACAGCGGCGTCGCACAGCTCCACCTCCCCCCTGCACAACAAGACGGCACGATCGAGACGAGTGCCTCCCTCGACCCTCGGTTCAAGGAAACCATCGATCGGATCGTCCAGGTTGAGATGAGCACCCTCGACGATGCATGGGCCACGGCCGGTCACCCACCCGTGACCGTCATCAAGGTCGACGTGGAGGGGGCCGAGCCGCGCGTCATCGCCGGCGCGCACGACCTCATCGCAACCCATCGTCCCCTGCTCGCCGTCGAGGTGCTCCCAAGAGTGGACGCCGAGATCTACGACCGCCTGCTAGACGACCACCGCTACGTCGACGTCACGCTCAACCCGCGGGAAGCTGTCGTCAACAGGCCGCGGGTCACGCCCGAGCCCCTGGCACCGAATCACTTGCTCGTTCCCTGGGAGCGGTTGCAGGCGGTCGTCGACGATCTGAAGACGATCCCTCGGCTGAAGGTCACCCTCCTGGACTGACTGTGGCTGCGCGAGTAGGCGTCACGGTTTCACATGGCGGGTGGTGGCTCCCTACCATCGACCCTCGATGAGCGACTCCCTGTCCCCTCGAGCCGACCGCGATGCCTGGCGGGCGATGGCAGCGAGGGATCTCAAAGGCCTTGACCCCGACACCCTGGTCTGGAAGACGCCCGAGGGCATCGCCGTGCAACCCCTCTACACCGCTTCGGACGTCGATGGGATCGCTCACGTCGACGGCCTCCCGGGCGCCGCGCCGTTCGTGCGCGGGGTGCGTGCCACGATGTACACGGGGCGACCGTGGACGATCCGGCAGTACGCCGGGTTCTCCACTGCGGAGGAATCGAACGCCTTCTACCGTCGCAACCTGGAGGCCGGACAGCAGGGCGTGTCGGTTGCCTTCGACCTGGCAACGCACCGCGGGTACGACTCAGACCACCCCCGCGTCGTGGGCGATGTCGGCAAGGCAGGCGTGGCGATCGACTCCGTTGAGGACATGAAGATCCTCTTCGACGGCATCCCCTTGGAGAAGATGTCGGTGTCGATGACGATGAACGGCGCGGTCCTCCCCGTGCTCGCCAGCTTCGTCGTCGCGGGCGAGGAGCAGGGGGTCAGCCAGGACCAGCTGAGCGGGACCATCCAGAATGACATCCTCAAGGAGTTCATGGTCCGCAACACCTACATCTACCCACCGGAACCCAGCATGCGGATCGTGGCCGACATCATCAGCCACACCGCGGAGCACATGCCCAGGTTCAACTCGATCTCGATCTCCGGCTACCACATGCAGGAAGCGGGCGCGACCGCGGATCTCGAGCTCGCCTTCACGATCGCCGACGGATGGGAGTACGCGCGCGTCGCTATCGATCGCGGATTGGACATCGATCTCTTCGCGCCTCGCCTGTCCTTCTTCTTCGCGGTCGGCATGAACTTCTTCATGGAGGTGGCAAAGCTTCGAGCAGCCCGTCTCCTCTGGGACCGCGTCATGTCGACATTCGAACCCAAGAACCCGCAGTCGCGAATGCTGCGGACCCACTGCCAGACCAGTGGGGTGTCGCTCACCGAGCAGGATCCGTACAACAACATCGTGCGCACCACGATCGAGGCGATGGCTGCGGTGCTGGGGGGAACACAGAGCCTGCACACGAACTCCTTCGATGAGGCCCTGGGCCTCCCCACCGACTTCTCGGCTCGCATCGCCCGCAACACGCAACTTGTCATCCATGAGGAGACCGGCATCCCGAAGGTGGTCGATCCATTGGGCGGCAGCTACTACGTCGAGGCGTTGACCCAGGCGCTCGCCGATCGCGCCTGGTCGATCATCGAAGAGGTCGAGGAGCTGGGCGGCATGACCAAGGCGGTGGAGTCGGGCATGCCAAAGCTGCGGATCGAGGAGGCAGCGGCCCGTCGGCAAGCTCGGGTTGACCGGGGTGAGGAGACCATCGTCGGCGTGAACAAGTACCGGACCGGCGAGCGGGTGCTCGTCGACGTGCGCGACATCGACAACACGAAGGTTCGGGAGCAGCAGATCGGTCGGCTCCAGCGCATCCGCGCTGGGCGCGACGCGTCGGTGTGCCAGGCTGCCCTCGACCGCCTGCGCGAAGGCGCTGCCGGTGACGGGAACCTCCTGGCATTGTGCATCGAGGCGGCACGGGCACGAGCGACCGTAGGGGAGATGTCTGACGCCATGGAGGCGGTGTTCGGCCGACACAAGGCCCAGATCCGTAGCATCTCCGGCGTGTACGGCGCTGCTTATGAGGGTGACGAGACGTTCGGAGAGGTGCGGGACGCCGTGGAGGCGTTCGCCTCGGCGGAGGGGCGCCGGCCGCGGATCCTCGTCGCAAAGATGGGTCAGGACGGCCACGATCGCGGCGCCAAGGTGGTGGGCACGGCCTTCGCCGATCTCGGCTTCGACGTCGACTTTGGACCTCTCTTCGAAACGCCCGAGGAGGTGGCTCGCGCCGCTGTCGAGAACGACGTGCACGTGATCGGGGTGTCGAGCCAGGCCGCCGGGCACAAGACACTTGTTCCACAGCTCATCGAAGAACTGGCTCGTCTCGATGCTGCAGACATCCTCGTGGTCTGCGGTGGTGTGATCCCCCCGCAGGACCACGACTTCCTGCACGAGGCCGGTGTCGTGGCGGTGTTCGGTCCTGGCACCAACATCCCCGCGGCCGCTTCGCGCGTCCTGCAGCTCATCAGCGAGAAGCGCTCGCAGGCGTGATCCTCGGGCTCGCTGCCGGTGTTCGGGCCGGTGATCGACGGGCGCTCGCGCAGGCCATCACCCTCGTCGAGTCGACACGGGACGATCATCGCAGCGACGCGGCGGAGCTGCTCGACGCCATCCTGCCCAGGACGGGTCACTCGATCCGCCTTGCCGTCACGGGGAGTCCGGGCGCCGGCAAGTCCAGCCTCATCGAGGCGCTGGGCGTCCGGCTCGTGGCAGAGGGGCATCGTGTCGCCGTCCTCGCCATCGATCCATCCAGCCAGCGCAGCGGGGGCTCGATCCTCGGCGACAAGACCCGGATGGACCAGCTCGCCCGGGAGCCTGCGGCCTTCATCCGACCGTCGCCGTCTGGCGGGACGCTCGGTGGAGTCGCTCGACGCACTCGGGAGGCGATGCTCCTCTGCGAGGCCGCCGGGTTCGACGTCGTCATCGTCGAGACCGTTGGCGTCGGTCAGTCCGAAACAGCCGCCGCTGACATGGTCGACTGCGTGCTCCTCGTCGCCTCGCCGAGCGGTGGAGACGAGCTCCAGGGCATCAAACGGGGGATCATGGAGTTCGCGGACGTCGTTGCTGTGAACAAGGCGGACGGTGACCTGTTGGCTACCGCCGCGCGGGCCTCAGGTGACCTGCGCACCGCACTCCACCTGCTACCGGAGAGGCATCCCGGCTGGCAGGTGCCGGTGCTCCTCACCTCGGCACGGGTTGGCGAGGGGATCGACGAGATCTGGTCGCGGGTCAAGGCCATGGTCGATCATCTGGAGGAGCGCGACGCGCGCCGCTCCCTACGCAGCGAGCAGGCCGTCCGCTGGATGTGGAGCGAGGTCCGGGAGACCGTCCTCCGCCAGTTCGACCGGCGCCCGGCCGTCACGGCCGAGGCCCACCGCCTCGAGGAGCTGGTGCGCTCCAACGAGATCTCCGCCACAGCCGCCGCGCAGCGACTGCTCCACCTCGGCCAACCCCCTGGCCTCACGGCGTGACGGCGCCTACCCACGCTCAGCGCTGGGTTGTCCTGTTGCTGACCGTGTTCGCTCTCGCGCGAGGGACGTTCTGGGCAGCTGCCCTGCTGACCCCCAGTCCAATCGACGAGTCGCAGCACTTCGACTATGTGCGCTCCCTCGCTCGGGGCGAGGGGATCCCCACGGTCGGACAGGACGTCCTCGGCGGCGAGGTGTTGCATCTGGCCAAGCAGTCCCCGACCTTTTACTTCCGCTCCCAGCCGTACCCGGACGACAAGGACGCTCCGGAGTGGCAGGGTGCCCCGGGTGCTGCGCAGTACGAGGGGATCCAGGGCCCGGTGTACTACGCCCTCCTGACACCCTTCTACTGGGCTGGGCGCCCATGGGGAGTGGCCGGGTCCTTCTATCTGGTCCGCTTCGGATCGGCGCTCCTGGGCGCTCTGGCCATCCCGCTGAGCTGGCTCCTCGCCCGACGGCTGGTGCCGAATCGACCCTCGTCGTGGCTCCTTCCCCCGATCCTGCTCGCCTCGCTCAACGCCGTGTCCGCAGGATCTGCTGCGATCGGAAACGACGTCATCGTGCTCACGGGCACCGCAGCTGCCGCAGTGCTGCTCCTCCGGGGCCTCGAACGACGGTCCACAGCGGCGGCGTTGGGCGCCGGTCTGGTTGCCGGGCTCGTCTTCGTGGGAAAGACGACGGCGCTCGCGCTCGTCCCCCTGCTCGCGCTCCTGGCCCTCCCCGTCCTCGTTCGCTGGTGGCGAGAAGCACCCTGGCGCCCAATGGTGTGGGTGGCCGTCTACGGCACGGCCTTAGTGGCGGCGTTGATCCCGTGGCTGGCGTGGAACCTTGCCACTTACGGGGCGATCAGTGGGTCCAGCGAGGCCGAGGCCATCACGGGGAGCCTTCAGGTCAGCTATGCACCGAGCATCGACACGTTCCGGCAGCACTGGTCTGGGATGCGGCGCGGGTTCTGGGCAGGTCAGCTGAACGATCTCGTCCCGTCCTACGGCCACGTGTGGGAGCTGGTCGCCGTTTTGGCGATCGCGATCGGACTCGTCGTGGCCTGGCGAAGGCGGAGTGGCCACGGATGGGCCATCGCATGGGGCGCGCTCTCGTACCCTCTCTCCTTCGCCGCCGTGGCGGGGTTCTTCCTCATGGCTTTCGATCGTTCAGGACTCATCCTCGGTCGCTACACCTGGGTCGCGCTCGTACCGCTGGTGACAGCTATCGGGCTCGGCCTCGGGGCGATCGGTGGACGCCGGTTCGGTCTTGCGCTCTGCCTGTCCGTCACCTCACTGGTCCTCTACCGCGAGGTGGAGGTCACGCACACCTTCCTTCGGGTTGCTTACGAAAATGACCTCGCCGCTCCAAGGCTGGCGCCCGTGATCGAACAGAGCTGGAACGACGGCTACGGTGCCGCTGACGCGGTGAAGATCGACATACCGTGCCCTGCCACCGTCATCGACCTGGGGCTACAGAAGCCTCCGCACGACATCACAGTCGAGACCCGGAACGGCGACGTGGCGGGGACGCTCGTGTCCACCAAGGTCGCCGAGTTTACGCGTTACCAGCTGGCCATGCCAGTGTCCGGGATCGTGGAGATCCCGGTGACGACCGGGGTGGCGATCTCCGTGCCCGAGCGCGAACCGGCGGGCTCGCTCGTGGGGGGAACGGGAGATCCCATGCTCCGGGTGCACTGCGCCGCCGAGGACCCGAGGGCCATCCGGTTCGAGCAGCTCTACTCGACGATCCACCCGCCGCTCACGCGCAGCATGCTCTACGCCTGGCCCGTGGCCTGGGTGGTTGTCAGCGGGATTGCCGCGTTTGGTGCGCTGCTGAGCGCGCTGGTCCCCCGCCCCCGCCCTCGTCGTCGCCGATCAGCCGACGGCGACGATGCCGACGCCCTCCGCTGACGTTGCCCACCGGCCGGTGATGGGGCTGGGGCCCGGATAGCCGTAGTTGAACCACCGCTCGGGCTGGCCGGGGGTGGCGGTCTCGCGCAACATCCAGGTTCCCTGGTCGTACACGCCGATACCATCCGAACCGGATCCGTCCCAGTCGCCGACGACCGGGAGGGTCCCCCCATAGCCGTAGCTGAAGGCCCGTTGTGGCCCCCCAGGGCCGACGTCATGGCGCAAGGACCATTGGCCCGCATCGAAGACACCGATCTCGGCGGCGGGGTCGGAGCCGTCCCAGTCCCCGACGACCGGGGTCGCGGCGGAGTACCCGTATTGGAACGCGATCTGCGGTGGTCCGGCCGCGAGGTCGTTGCGGAGCAGCCACCACCCCCTGGCCGTGTAGACACCGATCGTCTCAGTCCCGTTGCCGTCCCAGTCGCCACACACGGGGATGTAGTCAGGAGCGCCGTAGGAGATGACCCGCGTCGGTGCACCTGGCGAGAGATCGTCACGGAGATACCACGTCCCACCGGAGTACACGCCGAGCGTGTCATCGCCATCGCCGTCCCAATCGCAGGAAATGGCGCGGTCGGTCGGCCCTCCGTAACGCACCACTCCGGTCGGAGCTCCCGGGGTGGCCGTGGACCTGATCGTCCACACGAGCTCAACGGGGGGCTTAGCCGGCGTCGGGGTGAACCAGTTGGAGCGCAGCCCCAGCTTGATTCGGAAGTCGTCACCGCTGGGGAAGACGGTCTTGTTGCTACCCACGATTCGAAGCATCGTGACGCGGCCTCCGTATTCCCCGAGCCCATTGCGATCCTCCACCTGGATGTCGAGGAGATCCGTCAAGCCATAGGCAGCTTCGATCTGGTCGTCCGTGAGGCGGACCGACCAGGTGTGGTTGGGGTTCGACGTGGCGCCGTCGCCCCGGTCCTCGACTGGTGGAAACGTTCCTCCCGCCGTCCACCCTCCAGTCGAGGACGAGAACTCGGTGCCGATGATCGATCCGTTCCTCAGCCGCACCTCCCCCGCGGTGGCGTCGATGGCTGCGCTCGAGCTGACCTGCTCGACGTTGGCACCCTGGTACACCTGGCACTGCACCGTGTCGCAGGTATCCGCGATGGTGAATCGGCGGTCAGCGAGCGCATAGCTCCGGGCGGCCACCGCCTGCGCTCGCAACGCAGCGGACGCCCATGAGGCCGGCATTTCAGCCGGCACGACCCCGCGCAGGTAGCCGTCGATGCCCAGCGTGTTGACGAGACGCGCCTTCGTGCCGTCCATCGTGTAGTCCAGGACACCTCGGTAGGTCCGGCGCTTCGGACCGCAGAGCTCGAGCATCTTTGATTTGTCGGTCCCCGGATCCTGTACGAGCGAGTCGATGTCCATCCCCGAGTCGAGTGACGAACCACCCCCGACCGGCGTCCACGGCCCGGTCGCGGCACATCCCCCTGGTGATTGCTCGAGGTAGAACTTGTCGGAGCGCACGATGCGGACTGCCGTGCCCGGAGATAGGTCCACTCCTTCGACCCTGAAGGGCGCGCCCGAGGTCACCAGGATCGAGCCGAGACCCCCGCCGGTGCTGCAGATGACCACACCCTCCTGGTCGCAGAGCCACACGCGCAGGGGCTGCCCTGGGCTGACCCACCCAGCGGTGGTACCGCCGTAGAAGTGATTGAGGATCTGGGTGTGGCTCCAGCCGAAGGCGTCGGCGTATCCCCGAGCTCCGTACTGGCCCATACCACGGCCGTGCCCGTAGCCGTGACCCACGACGTCGACGTACTCCGGGCCAGCCGCCGCTGCCGGGCCGACCGGCGACAGCAAGGTGGCTGATGCGACGCCCACCGCCGCGAGCCCCTGCACGCATCGTCGCCGAAGACCCCTCATCGTCAGAACCAGAAGATCCAGTCGACGGACGCGGCTACCGCGTTTCGCTGGTACCAGTAAGCGCCTCGCAAGAGCCCGAGACCGTCACCCGGTAGGCCGTCCCAGTTCCCCGTCGTCGCTCGATCGAAGGGGCCGCCGTGCACCAGGCTTCGCTGCGGCGCGCCACCTGTCGCCGTCTCCCGGAGGTGCCAGGCTCCCTCGTTCCAGACGCCGATGCCGTCGCGGCCGTCGCCGTCCCAGTCCCCGACCACGGGAGTGGGGCCCCTCCAGCCATAGCTGAACGCGATCTCCGGAAAACCGGACGTGGGGCTGTTTCGCAAGAGCCACCACCCGCTGTCGTATAGGCCGATGCTGTCGCGTGCGGCGCCGTTCCAGCTCCCGACGACGGGCATTGCGCCGCGATAACCGTAGTTGAAGGCGATCTCGGGAGGACCCGGTGACGGGGTGTTCCGCAGCAGCCACCACCCATCCGCGTAGACGCCGATGCCGTCTCGGCCGTCGCCATCCCAATCCCCAACGACTGGCACAGCGCCGTCCCATCCGTAGCTGAAGACGCGCGTAGGCGGTCCCGCCGTGTTGCTGTCCCGAAGGCTCCAGACGCCCGCGGCGTAGGTGCCGACGGTGTCCTTCCCGTCGTTGTCCCAGTCCCCCACGAGGCGGGGATCGAACGGCGCCCTGGCGATGTCGCCGGCCACGTCGGCGCGCAACCTTGGGATGACCTCCCGCAGGTATCCCCCCGGGCACGACGTCTGACTGAGATCGCCGTGCACGAGCAACGTAGGGATCGTGATGAGCTGGCCCGCCGGATAGCGCGAGCTGGGGTGGCTCACGGTCCACACTCGCGTGGACGACTGGGGGTCGATGCCGTGATGGCCGAGCTTGAACGCAAGCAGACCGCGGAGGCTCGAGTAGGTCGAGCTGGGGACCGTGCTCGTCGTGAAGTCGCCGAGCACCGCTACACCGATGCTCCGGGTATTGAAACCTCCAGTGTGGCCGCCGATCACGGGTTCCTTGATCCCGCCGAACCGACCTTCGAAGGTCTGGCCGAAGCGATCGATCAGGAAGTTGTAGGCGATGTCGCACCATCCGTTGCCGAACACGTGGAACTCGTAGATCCCGCGTATCATGGCGGCTGAGTCCTGCGGGGAATAGCTGTTCGTGGTCGCCGTGTGGTGCACGACCGCGTAGGTGGCGTTCTCGGCGTACCGCGGCTCACCGCAGTCAGGGTTGTGGCTGCGCCAGCTCTCATCGGCGCCCCATTGCGCCCGCGAGATGATGCCAGGCTGGACCGGCAGCCCGGCAGCCGCCGCAACGCCCTCCTGGGCAAGGGTCTCCGTGTCGATGGCGTGGAGCTCCAACCCGTGCACGCTGCCGTGCTCCAGCCGCACCTCGACGCGACGGATGTCGTGCCCTAGCCAGGCCGGACCCGCGTAGCCCGGGACGGGGCCGCCGGACGCTGGCGTGCGTTCGTTTCCGTCGGGGCTCTCACTCGGGTCCCCGTCGACATGCACCAGCTCCGTCCAGCTCCCGTCCGCCAGCTGGCCCCTCAGCGTGAAACCCGCGACCGATGCCCGATCCCATGTGAGCGCGACCATCTCGGCTGCCACCGGGAGGTCCTCCTTGTGCGACCACCCAGGCCCCGCCGAGTCAGCGATGCGCTCCACCCGTCGCTCGACGTCCGGGGTCGGGTCGCTGCTGGTCCCGCTGCCGACGACGACGACGAGCGAGCCGACAAGACCCAACGCACCCGTGATCGATACGAGATGCATGACGTGCTTGATGCGGCCAATGGTTCGACGCGGCAGAACGGGTACTCCTTTGCTAGTCAGGCCGGATTCGGCCCGCAGCACGGCCAACTAGACCGAGCGCGCGTTCTACGATACGTGAGCACGCGGCCTTCGGACCGTCATCCCGCAACATCCGCACGGCACTGCGGAGGTTGTGCCAGAGCGCGGACCGCGTCTTCGTGAGAATGACGAGCTGGTGGTGAATCAGCTGGAGCTGTAGCTCATCGAGCATGTCCGGGGCTCGCGCTGGCCGTTGGCAGAACCTCTGCAACGGCTCGGTCACTTCGCTCCAGCGCAGCTCGAGGCCGAGGTTCCGGCTCTGCTCGGCACATCGTTGGAACAGCTTGGGATCGGAGAGCAGCTCATCGAGCGCCGCCTCGAGCGCGGCCACGTCCTGAGCTGGAACGACGAGGCCAGCGGCCCGCTGGTCGATCAGCTCAGCGAAGAAATCGCCCGCGGTGAGCACCATCGGCAACCCCGCCCAGAGGTAGTCAAGGATCCGTGTACGGAAGGAGAACTCGGTCTCGAGGTGATCGAAGTGCGAGCTCACGCCGATGTCAGCGTCGAGCAGGAGCTCCTGCCGCTCAGCGAACGGCACCCAGCCCTCGTTGAAGTGGATCACCGATCCGGCGAGCCCGAGTTGGTGCGCGAGTTGCTGTGCCTCAACAGCGACCCGCATCGTCGGCACCTCCGGGTTCGGGTGCTGGACCCCCATGAACACCAAACGCAGTTCGGGATGCCGGTGGCGGAGGCGATCCACCGCCTTGATGAGGGTGATGGGATCGAACCAGTTGTAGATGCCCCCTCCCCAGAGGACCACCTTGCTCGTGTCGTCCACCCCGGGGAGGACGCCCCGGATGGCGGATCGCTCCGCAACCGGAGCCGCGTCGCTGCACCCGAACGGGACCACATCGATCAGCCGCCGGAGCGTCGGGTCGGCGCCATAGTTGGCGGGGTTCACCCGCCCCATCCCCGCGAGCTGACCCAGCCAGAAGGCCCGCTGCTTCTCGCTGGCACAGGTGAAGAAGTCCCCACGACGTAGCTGCTCATTCAAAACTGCAACGGCACCATGCACCTCGCGACGCCACTTCTCTCCCCCGTGATCGCGGCTGTGCTCGAGCTGCTCGAGGTGCAATGGGTCGTAGATGTCGCAGACGATGATCACATCCGACAGCACGATCCAGGGACGACCTGCGAGGAGCCAGCCTTGGCAGATCAGTACCTCGCAACGGCGGACCGCACCTCGCAGCGCGGCCTCATCCACGGCGCAGACGTTGAAGCGAACACTCTCGAGCTCGCAGAGCCCGGTCGTGACGAGCTCAACGTCATGGTCGGCGGCCAGGCAGTCAGCGAGGTGCCACGCCCGGATCGCAGGTCCGGCCATGCGGGGACCGAGGGTGTCCGCTGTCGCGACCAGGATCCGTCTCCGTGTCACGTTTGGGCATCCCGTTCCAGCGCGTCGACGTGCCACTCACCGCCGAGGGACACGAGTCCGCCGTAGCTCTCGTGCGGGGTGCCGGGCGCAACCGTGAACCGGATGGCTCGGTTGCGGAAGTCGAAGATGTGGAGGGCCTCGCTGTCGGTGATCGTGCAGGAGAGGTTGTAGGTGCCAGGCAGCAGCATCAGTCGATCCACGACGAGATCGACCACGCCATCACCTTCGATGACTTCGGGGATCAGGTGGGCGTCCTTGGTGTTGGGACCGGAGATGACGGTGCCATCGAGGGCGTGGATGGCCATCCCGAAGACTGGGCGCGCGACGCGCTCCGTGGTCCGGTAGTGGAATCGGAAGGTCACGCCGTCCCCGGTACGCACGCCCCCGCCTTCCTCGCTGAGCACCTCGATCGTGTCGATGCGAGCCTCTCCGGAGCCCCAGCGAGCCCCCTCCTCCGGCGCGTTCGTCTTGTCGTCCTGCACGGAGGTGAGGTATTCGTCGACGACGTCGCTCGGGTCGCCCACGTCCTGGAGCACGCCGTGGTTGAGCCAAGCGACGGCGTCGCACATCGACGCGATCGAACCCAGCGAATGAGAGACCAAGACGATGGTCCGCCCCGACCGCTTCAGCTCGGCGAACTTGTCGGCGCAGCGACGCTGGAACTGTTCGTCGCCCACGGCCAGCACCTCGTCGACCAGCAGCAGATCAGGCTCGACGTTGATCGCCACGGAGAACCCGAGGCGCACGTACATGCCGGAGGAGTAGTTCTTCACCGGCGTGTCGATGAACCGCTCGAGCCCCGCGAACGCCACGATCTCGTCGAAGCGCCGGGCGATCTCCTTGCGGCTGAGACCGAGGATCGCGCCGTTGAGGTAGACGTTGTCGCGCCCGGAGAGCTCGGGGTGGAACCCGGCGCCCAGCTCCAGCAGCGCGCTCACCTTGCCCTTCGTGGCGATCTTGCCCTCGTCTGGGCGGAGGATCCTCGCCATGCACTTGAGCAAGGTGCTCTTGCCGCTGCCGTTCTCGCCGATCAGTCCGAAGGTCGAACCCGTGGGAACAGCGAGTGAGACATCCTTCAAGGCCCAGAACTCCTCGAAGCGAGCTCGACCGCCCCGCATGACCGCGGCCTTCAGGCTCTGGTTCCGGTCGTGGTAGAGCCGGAACCGCTTGGAGACGCCATCGACCGTCACAGCGTCGCTCACAGCTCCTCCGCCAACCGGGGCTCGAGGCGGCGAAACGCGACCACGCCGACGACGAGGCTGATGACCGTGGAGACGAAGACGGCGAGGACATCGGCTAGGCGAGGGCCCCGGAGGTTGTAGAGCAGATCCCGGTAGATGGCGACGAAGCGCGTCATGGGGTTCGCCTCGTAGAGCCACCGCAGCCACGGCCGGTCATCGAGCGCGGCCACGGCCAGCTTCGCCGGGTAGATGATCGGGGTTGCGTAGAACCACAGCTGCAGAAGGATCGCTGTCAGGTGCTCCAGGTCTCGAAAGTAGACCGCCACGACGGACAGCAACAGCGCCACGCCGAGGACGAACAGGGTCTGCAGCGCCACTGTGAGGATCACCAAGGGCAGCCAGGGGATGACGAAGTTGCCGGCGACCATCAGCGCGACCGATACCACGCTGAGCTCGATGAGCAGCGAAACGGTGAGGGCTGCGGTGCTCGCAACCACCAACAGCGACCTGGGGAAGTACACCTTCTTGATCAGGTTGGCGTTGCCGAGGAGCGCCGCCATCCCGCCCACCATCCCGTTGGCCATGAGGTTCCACGGCAGCAGCCCGCACAGCAGGAAGAACGCGAACACCCGCAGGCCGCTCGGATCGCCTTTTTCGACCTCGACCTTCAGGAAGAACCGAAAGACGATCGAGAAGATGATCATCGTGGCCAGGGGGTTGACCATCGACCAGGCCCAGCCGAGCACTGATCGCTTGTACTTCCCTCGCAGCTCCCGCAGCGTGAGGTTCACGAATAGGTCGCGATTGGATCGCAGGAGGTCGGTGACAGCCATGGCGGAGAGGGGCGTCAGCGCCGCCCGAAGCCTCCGATCATGCCACGGGCCTGATCCCGGGGCCCAAAGCCCCGCTCCGTCTCGGTCATCCCGCTCAAGTTCGGAACCGTCTCCACGCGCGCCGTCCATCACGGCGCACACCGCGGATGGCGCCGGCAGTGGCCCCGCGCAGCCCGGCCTCCCTCCGTAGGCGGCGAACCGCATTGACCCGCGCTGCTGCTGCGCGTTGGAGCCGATCCAGGGTGCCCGCAGCCACCGCGCGCGACGGCGCAGCCCCTGGGGCGTCAGCGTACGGCGCGAGCGGCGTGGGGACGGGTGGCTCGTCGCGCGTCACGGGTGACCACGACGAGGGCCGGGGGGTGCGTCCCCCGGCGATCTGGCGTCGGGCGTCGACGAGGATCTCGTGGTAGCGCTCCCCCTGGATCCTCGGGGACCAGCCGAGCAGGGCATCGCGCCGCGCTCGAGCCCCGAGGCGAGCCCGGAGGAGATCGTCGGACAGCAAACGATCGAGGGAGGCACGCCACTCCTCCGGAGCCTCCGCCAGGATCCCGTTGGTGCCGGAGCGGATGCTCTCGGAAAAGGGTTGGGTGGGACTCGCGATCGTCGGCGTCGAGCACAGAGCCGCCTCGAGCCACTTGATGGCGCTCTTCGCCTCGTTGAAGCGGCCGAGCGGCTCGAGGGGCGCGAGGTTCACGTCGAGATCCCGCAGGACATCGGGCAAAGCCGCCCACGCAACCATCGGGATCCTCCGGAGGCGCCGACCGAGCGGCTCGACCCTGGACGACGGCGTGAGGTGCCCGCCGAGCCACAGCTCCACCTCGGGACGGGTTCGAAGGACCTCGAGCACCTCTCCCTCGATCATGGCCCAGTCCCGATCGTGTGTCGTGGTGCCACTCAAGTACCCGACCCGCAATGGACCGGGCGTACGGGATCGGCGCAACGCTGCATCGGACGCTTGGCCGAGGACCAGACCCACGCCGTTGGCGTACCGGTACGCAGGCATTCCGGTCACTGCCGCCGCGTGCTGGCAGAGCAGCTCGGTGCTCCCGATGAAGGCATCGCACAGCTCCATGGTGGTGCGGTAGCGCTGGATACCTTCCAGCCACAGGGCCGCCTCGTCCTCGGCGAGCACGCGGAGGGCGGGGATCTCCGACGCCACGTCAGGGTCGAAGATGAGGTCGTCGACGTCGAACAGCACCGGCACCTCAGGGCGACTGCGCTGCAGGGACCGGACGAGATCCACCACCTGGCTCGTCGCCGGCACCCGGTACAGCACCACCGCGTCCGCCTTGTCGACCAGCCCGCCGATCGCGGGGTCCCGGTAGTGGCGGACATCGGAGATCACGCCACGCAGCGCCATTGCCTCCGCGGGCAGGTGAGCACGATATCGGAGTGGAGCGCCGTCGATCCCGCAGATGAAGAGCACGCGTTCGATCCCGTCCAGCGCAGCCCCGTCCTTAGCCGTGGGTACCACGCGCTCATCCTCGAGCAATCGGCGGAGGCGCCGGTCGAGGTGGTCGAGGTGGTCGGATTCGAGCCGCACCTGCACCTTGGGCGCTGCCTCCACCCATGCGGATCGCAGGGCCGGCTCGTCGATCGCCAAGCGGAGCGCGGCGGCCAAGGCGTCGGCATCGCCCGTCGGGACCACCAGCCCGTTGATCCCGTCCTCCACGACCTCCTCGGGCCCGAGTGAGTCGGAGCAGATGACAGGCACGCCTCGAAGCAGCGCCTCGCGGGTGACGAGAGAATGCGATTCGCGCATCAGCGACGGCACGACGAGGACGTCCGTCTCCGCCATCACCCCGTCGAGGGCGCTCGGAGCGAACGCGGGAGCGACCTCCACGAGGGCAGGCCATTGCCCGAGCCCGTGTAGGCCACGCTCGTCACCGTGGATGACCAGCCGCCAACCATCACGGTCGGCGGCGACCCGACGGCAGGCGCGCAGGAGGACCTCGGCTCCCTTCATGCGCTCGGGACCGCCTGTGTAGCGGAAGATCACCGGAGTACTTGGGCCGACCGGCGCGGTGATCGCCGGAAACCTCTCGAGGCCGTTCTCGTCCACCTCGAGCCGACCGGAGGGCACGCCGTTCGCTCGCAGGACATCGGCCGCGATCGCGGACGGCGCCAAGATCAGGTCTGCGTCATCGAGCACGGACAGCAGGTGCTGGTGGCGGCGGTCCCGCCAGGGCGCATCGACCTCGCACTCGCAGACTCCAGCTTCGACCGCGAGAGAGCATGGCGTCCATGCTCTATCCACGAGAAACTGGCGTCCGCAGCACCACCAGAAGTCGTGCATCGTGACGACCGTGCGGGCACCGGAGCGCCTTGCGACGGACAACAGCCCTGCGCCGACGGCCTGCAGCGAGTGCAGGTGCACGACGTCCGGTCGGAGCTCGCGGAGGTGATGCTCGAAGTCCGCAGACACACCGGGGTTGTCGAAGTTCTGGACGTCAGACCACGCGGTGAAGGGACCCACCTCGATCCACCGCACTGGGAGGCCGGCAACCACCTCGTCGCATGTCTCGAGCGCGGGGCGCCCGTCCCCGAGGTGGCCTGCGTAGACCGACACGTCCCATCCCCGCTCGGCCAACCCCCGGGCCTGCCGGTCGGGGACCAGGGTCCCACCACTGATGAAGTTGGGCGGGAAGTGGGCCGAAACGACGACGAGCCGAAGCCGAGACGTCACTTCGGCTCGTCACCGGTCGCCGGCGAGGCTCGCCTGCGTACGCGGTTCACGACAGACCTCGCTCTACGCACGGGTCCGACGATCTCGTCCTGCACCTGCTCGATGGCGTCGAAGCGGGCGCCTATGGTCGTCGTCAGCTGGGCCAGCTCGGATCGGACGCTCCCTAGGTCCGCGAGCACCTGATCGACGGCCGGCCACAGATCCTGGCGGGTCGACTCCGGCCCCGCGGCACTCACCAGACTGGACAAGATCCCGGCCATGATCGCGCTGGGAACCTGCGCTGCACGCGTCGTACCGAGCGACACGGTCCCGGCGCGACGCGCAGCGAGCAGATGGCGGTAGTACGGCGGCTCGGTCGCCCGCCCGGCGAGTGAGAGGTTGTACAGCGCGTCGATCCCGTCGTGGAGGGGCAGGAGGGCCGGCCGAGCGAGGATCTGGTGCTTGACGAGCATCAGCTCGAGCCAGTCCCACAGGTTCCCGTTGCCTGTCTTGACCACGTCACCATGGCGAGTGAGGTGCAGCGTTGCCTCATCGAGCGACGGGAGGCATCGATCTCGGTGCTCTTCGAGCTGCTCCTGCGGCTCCCCGGTTACCAAGAGGGCGAAGCGGCGGATGACCTCCTCGACACCGGCAACACCATCGGTGTCGAAGGGAGCGGCAAGAATGACCAGGTCATCGGAAACCCTGGACAGCTCGTCGATGAACGCGCCCCGCCCAGTGGGGTCGACGTGCTCCAGCACATCGCTCGACACGACGGCGTCGAACGTCCCGTCCGGGAACGGCAGCCCGGCGCCGTCACCTACCAGGGCGACGGCGCCGGGCAACCGATCGGGTTGCACCGAGATGTCGACCCCGGCCAGCCGCAGATCCCCGGCGAACAGCCGCAGGTAGCCGGCCGCATCGCCGACGTCGAGGACCCGGTGCTCACCATCGCCGAGGGTGGCTCGCAGGCAACGGGCGATGGCCCCATACCGGTCATAGCGATCGAACGACGTCCACGTCGCGTCGGGGAAGTCGATCCCCGCCCGCTCACCTCGAGTTCTTTCGCTCACGCATGCGCCTCATCGGGTCCGACCGTCACGGTCGGCAGAGCATAACGGGAACCGATCATCATCCTGCTGGAGACTCAAGGCGCAGTGGCGGTGAACCGATCACATCCAGGTGAGCCCCCGCACGCGCCTCCTGCGAGCCTTCGGCTCGACCCTTGTCCTCGCGACCGCCTTCGTCCTCCCGTCGGTCATCCACGCCCCCGCTGCCAGCGCCGCGGGGACGATCAGCGATTCAATGGAACGTGAGTTCGCCGCCCTTCTCAACCAGGATCGCTCGGCTCTGGGCCTCGCAGTGCTCCCGGTCTCCGTCTCCATCCAAGGCATAGCGCGGACCTGGTCTGGGACGATGGCGGGTGCCAACAGCCTCTACCACAACCCAGATCTGGCGACGCAGACAGGCCGAATCGACCCCTATTGGCAATCCCTCGGCGAGAATGTCGGAGTTGGCTACTCCGTCTCGGGCCTTCACCAGGCCCTCATGAACAGCGCCGGCCACAGGGCCAACATCTTGGGGAACTGGACCTACGTGACCCTGGGTGTGGTCACCAACGGCGGCAAGGTCTGGGTGACCCAGAACTTCATCCGCACCCCCACACGCCACACGATCCAGAGTGCGCCCGTCGTCCCAGCGGCCCCGAAGGAATCCGTGTGGTTGACGCGGAACACCGCGAACGGCGGCTACCCCGATCAGTCGATCGCGTACGGCATGAGCACCTACAAGCACCTCTCGTGCGATTGGGACGGGAACGGAACCGAGACGCTCGGGGTGTACGCGGGCAACACCTTCTACCTCCGCAACGAGAACTCACCTGGCGCGCCTCAGATCACGATCAGCTACGGCTGGGCGGGGGTCACGCCGGTGTGCGGGGACTGGAACGGCGACGGCGTCGATACGATCGGCATCTACAGCGCTGGCCAGTGGCTGCTCCGGGACTCCAACACGCCCGGCCTCCCCCAGCGCAACTTCTCCTACGGGTGGAGTGCCGCGGCCCCGGTCGTTGGCGACTGGAACGGTGACGGCACCGACGGTGTCGGGGTCTACGCGGCAGGCAGCTGGTACCTCAGGGAGACCCCCACGCCCGGCGTAGCCCAAATCGCGACCCGGTACGGCTACCAGGGCGCGGTTCCTGTCACCGGGGACTGGGACGGTGATGGCGACGACTCCATCGGCGTCTTCGACCGTGGGGCCTGGAGCCTTCGCCAGGACACCGCCGGGGGGAACCCGCAGGTGGCGTTCAACTATGGCTGGAGCGGCACCCAGCCCGTGACCGCTGACTGGAACGGCGACAAGACCACTGGTGTGGCGGTCATCCAGCTCTGAGGTCGTTGGTCGGGCCGTGCTCAGAGCTCGTGGCCCACCGCCAAGTCGTTGCGCAGCAGCGCCACCTCCTCTGCCAGGACCCGTGTGCGCTCCTCGAGACGTGAGAGCTCGAAGGAAAAGTGCACGCAGAGCAGGAAGAGGAAGGCCGTCGCGGCGAGGAGGAACACGGCAGGGGGATAGAAGATGCCCACCTGCTCGGCCGTCCAGTCGAGCAACCCGGGGAAGGCGGCCAGCACAACGAGCGTGACCCCGACCCCGGTCCACAACATCGCGAACTTGGCGCGGAGCCGACCGCTGCGGAGCAGGCGCAGCACGAAGCCGAGCGATCCGACTGTCAACAGGACGAGCAGGACGTGGGCGCGGGTGGTCATGCCGTTGGGAGGGGCGCCGGCTTCGGGCGCCGCCGAGCGGAGCTGCCGAGAACGAGGAGCAGGCGCAGGTAGTGGTACACGAGGCGGAACCGGCGCGCGCTCGGGGTGCCCGCAGATCGCGATCGCATGTCGACCGGCACCTCGGCGACGTCGAAGCCCTCGAGGGTTGCCACGATCAACGACTCGACCGACTCCATGTACTCGCTGGGGTAGTTCCGGGAGAAGAACTCGAGGACCCGGCGGTTGAAGGCCCGGAAGCCCGAGCTGGTGTCCGAGTAGGTCTTGCCCGAGAGGAGGCGAACGGCCACCTGCAGGATCCGCATGGCGCCACGGCGGGTGCCGCTCAACTCGTAGTGGGCGGAGGCGGCCGTGAAACGACTTCCGACGGCCATGTCCGCGCCGCTCGCGATGGCGTCGAGCAGCTTGGGGATCTGCGTGGGATCGTGCTGGCCGTCGGCGTCGAACTGCACGGCGACGTCGTAGCCCTCCCGCACGGCGTAGAGGAACCCCGTGCGCAGGGCCCCCCCGATTCCCAAATTGAAGGGCAGCTCGAGCACCGCAACGCCCGCGTGCCTCGCCACGTCCGCGGTGGCATCGGCGGACCCATCGGAGACCACCACGACGTCGAGGTCGGGGTGGAGAGATCGGAGCTCCCGCAGCGTGCCGGGGAGCGCCTCCTCCTCATTGAAGGCCGGGATGATGGCGAGGGCGCGCATTATGGGCCGTAGTGTAGGGCCCGACGTCGTCCCCACGGTCGACCGGACCCCCTGGTGTCGGCCGTCGTGCCACCTCCCCCCGCTCCGGCAGACCCCTTCCCAGATGCGCATCCTGATCCTGACCGAGTACCTCCCGATCTCTGACCGCGGCGAGATCACCGGAGGGGTCGAGGCGTACTGCCACTACGTCGGCAAGCACCTCCGCAACGAAGGCCACGAGGTGCAGTTCATCTCTCGCCCGACCGACGGCTCGGTATGGGAGCACGCCAGCGCCTTGTCGATCCCCAAGCGGCTCTGGTTCCTGGTTCGCGCGCTCGTCGAGGGCCTGCGCGCTGAGGCGGACGTGGTGATGGGCACGACCTACGTTGTGCATCCCTTGGCGTGGGCGGTGGCCAAGCTCCGTCGTCGACCCGTGGTCTTCTGGTACCCCGACGTCCTGATCGGCACCTGGAGGGGTGGGCAGTTCGGACGGGTAGCCGGCGCGATCGGCGAGATCGCGGAGCGTCTCCTGCTGAAGCTGCCCGTCGACCGATACATCGCCATCTCCGAGAGCACCGCCGGCAAGCTCGAGGCTCAGGGGATCCCCCGGGAGCGCATCGCCGTGGTGCCCTGCGGCTTCGATCCAGGGCTACTCGCCGGCATCGAAAAGGAGCCGACAAGCGGCCGACGCATCGCGTCGGTGGGCCGGCTGGTCGGCTACAAGAACAACGACGTGGTCATACGAGCGTTCGGGCGCCTGGCCGCCACGCGTCCCGACCTCGACTTGGTGATCATCGGTCAGGGACCCGAGCGCGATCGGCTCCAGGACCTCGCGAACGACCTCGGCGTGGCGGACCGCGTCGAGCTACGCGGGTTCGTCGATCAGCACACCAAGGTGCTGGCAATGGTCGCGGGCGCCACGGCCTTCGTCTCCGCGAGCGAGATCGAGGGATTCGGCATCGTGCTCGTGGAGGCGATGGCCTTGGGTGTGCCCTATGTGGCCAGCGACATCCCGGCGTTTCGCGAGGTGACGGCGGGCGGCGTGGGTGGCGCCCTCTTCCACCCGGGTGACGATCGCGACCTCGCCGACAAGCTGGCTCCTCTTCTCGACGACGATCCGAGTCGCGAGCAGCGGGCCGCCGACGGAGCGCACCACGCCCAGCGCTACGGATGGGCCGAGGTCGCGCAGGCGACCGCACGGGAGCTCGCCGTCACCGTCTCAGGATCCGCCGGCGCGTAGGAGCCACGACTGCGCTCACCTCAGACGGCGACCAATTCCATCGTCACCGCGCCAGACAGGACCGGGACCCGCTCTAGGCGGTGCTCGAGGCCGACGAGCCATCGAGGCGGCTCGACGATCGCGGCGGGGATGAGGAACATCCGGCCACGCTTCTGGAGTCGCCATCCTTGCGCGCCTGCAGCCCGCAGGAAGGCCCGGGCGCCGAAGTTTCGCTCGCCGGTCGTGAACGCCTGGAAGGCCGCGACGTATGGGTTCGCAGCGCTCGGCTCCACGATCGACCACGTCGAGCCAGGACGCGCCGTCGCGCGGACGGCGCGCACGACGTCGGGAAGCGACACCACATGGTGGAGCACATCGCTGGAGATCACGAGATCGGCTACACCCGCCCGAACGACCTGGTCGAGGGCCTCGCCGGTCCCTTCGTGCAGCTCGACGTTGGACACCCCTGCCGAGCGGACCAGCTCCCTGGCGTAGCGCACGTAGTCACCGAGCGGTTCGACGCCGATGAACTGTGTGCGTGGGGCCCGCATGGCGAGCTCCGTGAGCATGCGCCCGGTCCCGCAGCCCACCTCTACGACAACATCTGGACGATGGGTCGCGACGACATCATGGAAGTGCTGGGTACGTCGCTTGTTGAGCCACCCGCCGCGGAGTTGGTCGTACCTATCGGGATCGTCGTCGTGGCCGGCGTTCAACGCCATGAGCACGACCTCCCGTTGATATCAGCGGGCAGGCACCTGCAGCGGGTGGGGCATGCAGAGCTCGTCGAGCTCGGCCACCGTGATGCGGTCGCGGTTCTCCCAAGTGATCTCATTGGCCGGATCCTTGCGCACCTTGAACTCCCGGAACGACTGCTCCAGGCTGCCGTAGGCCAGCAGCCGCCCCACGAGCGGATCGACGAGGCCGAGCAGGAGCTTGATCGTCTCGATGGCCTGGATCGACCCGATGATGCCGGGCAGCACGCCCAGCACGCCCGCCTCCGCGCAGCTCGGAGCCACCGTGCTGCGCCGGACGCCACTGCGGCGGCTCGTGAAGGAGACCGACAAGGAGGTGGGCAGCACCAGCCCGTTTGTCTCGAAGGTGATGACGCGACCGCCGCAGGCGGAACGTCGCATCGCGCGGCGCCGATCAGTGCCCTTCGGCCTGTCGATCCTGCTCGTGGGCCGCCGTCCGAACTAACGGGACAGGCGATGGATTCGCTTCAGGACGTGCGCGATGAGCCCGCCCACACCCTCATCCCGCAGGAAGGCGCGCGCGGTGATCAGATCATGGTGCAGCTTGGAGCGCGTCGTCGTGAGCACGACGAGGTCCTGCTGGGCGAGATCCTGCTGGTCAGGGTCGATGAGGTCGGGCGCTCGGCGAGGTGCTCGGCAGAACTCCAGCAGCGGCTCCACGACCACGGACCAGCGCATTGCCAGACCCGCCGCCCTGCTTCGGTCGGAACAGCGCGCCGCCAGCTCGGAGTCGCTGAGCAGCGCGTCCAGTGCATCCTCCAGAGCGATCACATCGAGAGGCGGCACCACGATCCCGATCCCCTCCGACTCGATGAGGGCTGCCATCGTGTCACCGGCGGTGGCCACCACGGGAAGCCCAGCCCAGAGGTAATCAAGGATCCGGGTACGGAACGAGAACTCCGTTTCGATGTGGTCGAAGTGCGTGCTGACCCCGATGTCGGCGTCGAGCAGGAGGTCCTGGCGTTCAGCAAAGGGCACCCAACCTTCGTTGAAATGCACGATCCGCCCCAATAGGCCGAGCTCGCGGGCCAGCTCCTGCGCCTCAACGGCCACTCGCATCTGAGGGATCTCGGGGCTGGGGTGCTGCAGACCCATGAACACGAGGCGGACGTCGGGATGCTTGTGACGCAAGCGGTCGACCGCCCGGATCAAGGTGAGGGGGTCGAACCAATTGTAGATGCCTCCACCCCAGAGGATGACGCGGCTTCGCTCGCCTACCTCGTTCAGCACCCCTCGGACGGCTGACCGTCCCCGCACGGGTTGCTCGTCGGAGGTGCCGAAGGGCACCACGTCGATCAGCTGGCGCAGCGTGCCGTCGGCGGCGTAGGTGGCCGGGTTCACCCGACCGAGGCTCGCAAGTTGACCGAGCCAGAAGTCCCGCTGCTTCTCGCTGGCGCAGATGAAGTAATCGCCCCGTCGCACCTGTTCGTTCAGCGCCGCCATGGCTCCGTGGACGGCGCGTCTCCACGCCTCTGGCCCACCCTCCCGGCCCTGTTCGAGCTGTTCGAGGTGCATGGGGTCGTAGATGTCGCACACGATCACTCGATCGCTCGCTGTCACCCAGGGTCGCCCGGCCATGACCCAGCCTTGAACGACGAGCACCTCGCACCAATCCACTGCCGCCCGAAGCTCTTGGTCGTCGACGGCGCGGGCGGGGAACCGGGGTTCGTCCAGCTGGCAGCTCCCTGTGGTGAGGAGCTGGACCTCGTGCTCGCGAGCAAGTGCCCCGGCGAGGTGCCAGGCGCGAATGGCCGGGCCCGCCATGCGGCTTCCCAGGGTGTCGCCGGTCACGACAGCGATCCGTCGGCGCTGGATCACGGCCGTCTCTCGGCGTTGAGGGTGTCCACGAGCACCAGCCATCGGGAACGGGAGTACGGGCTCGAGTCGTCTCGAGCGACGGGAGATCATGTCACGGAGTTCTCCGTCGACCCAAGAAGCATCCGGTCAGGGCTCGAGGCGCAGGTCGACGAGCGCCTCGACGACGTTGTCCGGGTCCAAGACGGCACCGGCCCTCGACGCAGCGCGGAGCACGACCAGCTGTGCGACAAGGGCCGCGACCCCACCGGCCAGCCCGCCGAGCTCGACACGAAGGAACAGGTCGGAGCTGGACAGTGTCGTGACCCCGGCAAGGGCGACGAAGCCAGCCCCCCAGGCAACGGCCATGCGGCGATGGCTTCCGAGGGCGATGTTGGCTTGGGCTACCGCCGAGGCGACCATGAACGCTCCGCTACCCGCACCGAGCAGCGCCATCGTGCGGGCTCCGAGCCGAAACTCGGACCCGAACAGCAGCTCCACCACCTGTGGCCCGGCGGCTCCAGCGACCGCGACGCCCAGCACGGCAATGGCGCTGAGGGCCACGATGAGCCGCCCCAGGCTCTCGCGAAGCTCACCGAACCTTCCTTCGCCCGCCAGGCGCGAGAGTCGTGGAAGCAGCGCAGCCTGGACGGCTTGGAAAAGGAAGAGCGGTACGCGAGCTACCACCAGACCGGCGAGGAACCGCCCGGCCTCGGCGTTCTCACCCGGACCCGCGAGCAGCTCCATCGCGAGTGGCCCGGCGTTCACCAGCGCCATCGACATGACCGAACCGAGCAAAAGCCAGGCCAGCGCCGTGGACACCTCCGCCCACGGTGCTGGCGGCCCCGGCTCCACCAGGCCGCTCTGGCCACCCAGGGCCACGGAGAGCGCAAGGATCGGGCCGACCGCCACCGCCATCCCGTAGAGACCAGCGGTCGACACGCCGGCCACGGCGAGGGCACCGGCCAGCAGACACCGGAAGGCCGATTCGCCAGCGATGAACCGGGCGTAGGCGTTGAACCGGCCCTGTCCAGAGAGGGTTCCACGCGCGAGGTGCGCGAGGCACGCGCCGGCGAGGGAGACCAGCCACGCGGCGAGCAGGAGCCATTGACCCGAGAAGAGCTGCCTCGTCAGCACGGTGCTGGCGACCAGACCGAGGACCACGAGCGCCGCTAGGAGGCCGAGACCCAACGTGGCGGCCTTCCTGAACACCGGTCCGCCACCCTCGCCGCGTGCCCGTCGAGCGGCCATGGCACTGGCTACCTCTTGCTCGAGGGGCAGGAAGAAGCCGGGTCCGGCCAGCAGTGCGAGGGCCCACAGGACCGAGAGCGGCGCGTACTCGGCGGGGCCGAGGGCGCGAGCAGCGATCACCAGGAACCCGTATGCGCTGGCACCGGCGACCACCAACGATGCGCCGACCGCTACGGACCCCGGCGGCAAGGGGTTGCGCTCCCGGGCAGCGCGTAGGCGTTTGTGCTCGATGATGGAGCGACGCTAGCCAGCCCCGGCGGCTGACCTAGCCGGCGGCGGGGGCTTGGAGGGGGTGGGGCATGCAGAGGTCGTCGAGCTCGGCCACCGTGATGCGATCGCGGTTGTCCCAGGTGATCTCGTTGGCGGGGTCCTTGCGCAGCTTGTACTCCCGGAAGGACTGCTCGAGGCTGTCGTAGGCCATCAGCCGACCGATCAGCGGATCCCCCAGCCCGAGGAGCAGCTTGATCGTCTCGATGGCCTGGATCGAACCGATGATGCCGGGCAGCACACCCAGCACCCCCGCCTCGGCGCAGCTGGGCGCCAGCTCGGCCGGAGGAGGCTCGGGGACCATGTCGCGGTAGGTCGGACCGTGCTGCGGGTCAAAGACGGTGACCATCCCCTCGAAGCGGAAGATGGAGCCGTGAACCACGGGGATCCCCAGCTTCACGGAGGCGTCGTTGACGAGGAACCGGGTGGGGAAGTTGTCAGTGCCGTCCACGATCACGTCCCAGCCGGGGAGGATGTCCATCACGTTGTCGGCCCCCAGCCGCACGTCGTAGCAGACGACATCGACATCGGGGTTGAGGAGGGTCAGCGTCTTCTTGGCCGAATCGACCTTGCGGTCGCCGATTCGGTCCATGTTGTGGAGGATCTGGCGCTGGAGGTTCGACTCGTCGACGACGTCCATGTCGATGATGCCGATGGTGCCCACGCCGGCGGCCGCCAGGTAGAGCGCGGCCGGTGACCCGAGGCCGCCGGCTCCGAGGAGCAGCACGCGGGAGTCGAGCAGCTTCTGCTGGCCGGCGACGTCCACCTCGGGCAGCAGCAGGTGCCGTTGGTACCGGTTGCGCTGGTCGGCCGACAGGCTGCGAGGGGCCGCCCAGTCGCGACTCTCGTCCTTCCACTTGTTGAAGCCGCCGGTCATGGAGACGACATCGGTGTAGCCGAGCTCAGCCAACGTCTTGGCTGCGAACGCCGAGCGGACGCCGGAGGCGCAGTGGACGATGACCGGCGTGGCCTTGTCGGCGATGCGGCCCTCGATGGCGCCCTCCAGGGTGCCCCGGGCGATGTGGAGAGCGCCGGGGATGGCGCCCTGCTCGTGCTCCTCGGGCTCGCGGACGTCGAGGATGACCGTGCCGGCCTGCTGGCGTGCGGCGTCGGCAGCGGCGGTGTCGATCTCGCGGATCTCGGCCTTGGTGGTGGCGAGGAGCTCCCGGAAGCTGGGCATCGCTGAACGTCCTTGGGTCGTATCGGCATTGAAATGCTACCGGTGTGGTCAACAATCAGACCAGCGGCGGCATTCCGGGCCGAGCTCGATCACGGCGACGGCTGGCCAGCATGACCGGGAGGCGCACGAGCGCTCCGGCGAGGGCCCGCAGCCGCACCCGCACCAGCCACCCCGACGGCGCCATGCCGCGCAGCAGCGGGGCGGCGATGTCCCGGCGGGCGTAGGACAGCGTGACCGCCACGAACCTGACCAGCTCCGCGCCCAGGAGGCCGGGGCGTCCGTGACGGGCGAGGACCAGGAGGCGATTGCGCTCCTTGAGCACCTCCGAGGCGGCCGTGTCGGCGCGGGTGCTGGCGCTGTGGCGGTGCTGCACCACCGAGGTCGGCTCGTATCGGTAGCGCCAGCCCCGGGCCGCCCCTCGGAGGGACAGCTCGAGATCCTCGTAGTAGAGGAACAGGCGCTCGTCGAACGGGCCGACGTCGTCGAGATAGGCCCGCCGCAGCAGCACGGCCCCCCCGCACCAGGCCGGCACCTCGCCGGCCCGGTCGTGTTGCCCACGGTCGATCTCATCGAAGCCACGATCGAGCCCGTACCCGTCGGCTCGCCGCTCGTTGCCGACGTTGTTGAGCACCGGCTCCGGCGCGTCGGCGAGCGGGACCTCGGTCCAGTTGTCGTCGCCTCGCAGCGCCACGCTCCCGCCACCGGTCACCTGAAGCTCCACCGTGCGGCCTCGCGGGGTGGCGGTGCGCAACCGGGCTCGAGTGGCCCCGTCGAGCGCGGGGATGCGGAGCACCGAGCGCTCTCCCGCCCACCGGCCTCCCCGGCCCGGCTCCCAGAACCCCTCGACGAGGCGGCAGCGGGAGGTGACATCCTCGCCGGCTACCTCCACGGCCTGCGGTTGCCAGGCCAGCTGGCGGCCATCGCCACGGCCCGGCCGCCACGTCTGGGTGGCGGTGAGCTCGAGCGTGTGGAAGCGCCCCTCGAAGCGCATCTTCGGGACCACCGCCCCCAGCCCGGGATCGGCGTCGAGGGCAGCCACCAGGGGCCCGAGCCAACCCGGCGTGACGAAGGCATCGCTGTTGACGAGGGCCACCAGGTCGCAGTCGGTCAACGCGGCGATCCCACGGTTGCAACCACCTGCGAAGCCCGTGTTGTGGCCAGGCGCAACGACGGCGACCTCGGGGAGCTCCCGCCGCAGCCGCTCGGCGATCCCGGCGCCAGGGCCGTTGTCCACCACGACGACGCGTGTGGCCGGCGAGATGTCGTCCGCCAGCAGGCTGTA
>Ga0136633_1000529_pt1 | contig 29227 bp, 24 predicted proteins | sample AntDrymeUQ832206_2_FD_105494 | JGI IMG/M metagenome (GOLD analysis project Ga0136633, IMG submission 105494) | Polar desert sand microbial communities from Dry Valleys, Antarctica - metaG UQ83 (22.06) | ecosystem: Environmental > Terrestrial > Soil > Desert | place: Antarctica: Dry Valley... | reverse complement strand
GCATCGGACAGGGACTCCTGAACGCGCTCATCTGGTTCGGGATCGTCTGGTTGCCGGTGCTGTTGGTGCTGAGCATCCTGGCGCTCCTGGCGCTGCGCGGCGTGCTCGAGGTTCGTCGGCGCCTGCCGCTGTCGCTCGAGCCGGTGCCAGCGAGCCGGGACGTTCCGCCGGCCTGAGCTATCGAGGCTGCAGGAGCTCGATCAACAGGGCCTCCTGGACGTAACGACGGTTCTCGGCCTGCTCGAGGGCCAATGAGCGCGGTCCGTCCAGCACGGCGGCCGAGATCTCCTCGCCGCGGTGGGCCGGCATGCAATGCAGCGCCACCACGTGCGGCGCCGCGTGTGCCAGGAGCGTCTCGTCGACCTGGAACCCGGTGAAGCGGGCGCGCCGCTCCTCCGCCTCGTCCTCGCGCCCCATGCTGGCCCATACGTCGGTGTAGACCGCGTCGGCGCCGGTGACCGCCTCGACTGGATCCGTGCCGATGCTGACCAAGGCCCTGTGCGGCGCGGCGAGCGACCGGGAGCGGTTGACGAAAGTCGCATCCGGCGCATACCCCGCCGGCGTCGCGACGCGCACGTGCAGGCCGGCCAGCGCCGCAGCCAGCATCAGCGAATGGGCGACGTTGTTGCCGTCGCCGACGTACGCCAGGCGAAGCCCGGCGAGCCGGCCGAAGTGCCGGCGCAGGGTGAGGAGGTCGGCCAGCGCCTGGCAGGGGTGCTCGGCGTCGGTCAGGGCGTTTACGACCGGGACCGATGATGCCGCGGCCATCTGCGTCAACGTGTCGTGCGCAAACGTGCGCAGCACGATGGCGTCAACGAGCCGCGACAGGTTGCGGGCCACGTCGGCGGGGCTCTCGCGGCGGCCCAGGCCGACCTCATCCGGCCCGAGCGCGATGGCATGGCCGCCGAGGCTGGTGACCGCCACCTCGAAGCTGACCCGCGTGCGCAGGCTCGGCTTCTCGAACAGGAGCGCCACCTGCCGTCCCTCGAGCGGCCGGACCGGGCCGATGGTGTGCCGATCGCTGCGCAGCAGCTCGGCGCGGTCGAGGAGGCGGTCGAGGCCGATCCCCTCGAGGTCCTCCGCGCTCAGCAGATGTTGCGGTCGCCCGCGGGCCGTGCGCTGTGTCGGCATCGCGACCTGGGTGGTCATGCCTTGCCCTGCGCGTCCGCGAGCGCCGCGCCGATGCGCTCGAGGGCCAGTTCGACCTCGCCCGCGCTGATCGTCAGCGGGGGCACCAGCCGGATGGTGGTGTCGCCAGTGGCGTTGATGAGCAGGGCGTGGGCATCGCGCGCCGCCGCCATTGCCGCGCGGGCGGTCGGCCCCGCCGTCTCGAGGCCGAGCATCAGGCCGCGGCCGCGAACCTCGGTGAGCACCCCATCGGCGACGAGGCCGGCGAGCCCCTCGACCAGTTGCGCTCCCCGATCTCGGGCATTTGCCATGAGGTCCTGCTCATCAATGACCCGGAGCGTGGCCAATGCCGCGGCGCAGGAGACCGGGTTACCGCCCAGCGTGGTGCCGTGATCGCCGAGCTTGAAGGCGGCGGCCTCCTCGCGCACCAACAGCGCGCCGATCGGAATGCCACCGGCCAGACCTTTCGCCAGCGTGACTGCGTCGGGCACGATCGGGGTCTGCTCGAAGGCGAAGAACGTGCCCGTGCGCCCGATCCCGGTCTGGACCTCGTCAAGGATGAGGAGCGCGCCCACGCGGTCGCAGGCGGCGCGGGCACTGAGCAGGAACTCGTCGTTCAGCCGATGGATGCCGCCCTCGCCCATGATCGGCTCCAGGAGGACGGCGCAGGTCGCGTCGGTCACCGCGTCTTCGAGCGCATTGATGTCATTTGGTGGCACGTGGTGGAACCCGGCCGGCAGCGGCGCGAACGGTGCCTGGTACTTCGGCTGGCCGGTTGCGGCCAGCGACCCGAACGTGCGCCCGTGGAACGAGCCGACGAGGCTGACGATCTCGTGGGCGCCGCGCTCGCCGCCGTCGCGCCGCGCCAGCTTGAGGGCCGCCTCGTTCGCCTCGGTGCCCGAGTTCGTGAAGAAGACGCGGTCGAACGGCGAGTGCGCCACGAGGGCCTCGGCCAGCTCGAGCTGCGGGAGCGTGTAGTACAGGTTCGAGACATGGACCAGGGTGGCCGCCTGGCGCGCCACCGCCTCGGCGACCGCGGGATGGGCGTGCCCAAGGACGTCGACCGCGATCCCGGCCACCAGGTCGAGGTACTCGCGCCCGGCGTCATCGGTCACCCAGCAGCCGTGGCCGCTGACCAGGGTGATCGGTTGTCGGGCGTAGGTCTGGAGGTGGACCAGCGCCTCGCGTCCGGGCGCGTCCGACGCGGTGTGCAGGCTGCTCACAGGTCGAGCTCCATCGCGTGACCGGCGCCGCTGCGCCGCGGCCACGGGACGCGATCGGTGTGAAGGACGTCGGGCGCCTCGTCCATGGGCAGTTCGCTGAAGCCGTGCCGCCCGAAGTAGCCCGGATTGCTGGTGATCGCGAAGAGGCGCGAGATGGCGCGCTTGCGAGCTTCGCGGACGACGGCATGCACCAGCGACTCGCCGAGGCCACGCCCGTGCGCCTCGGCCACGACGCTCAGCGAGCGCAGCTCGCCCAGGCCGCCGCCGAAGTCACGCAGGGCGGCGCAGCCGACGACCTCGCCGTTGAGGTCGACGACCCACCAGTTGCCGATGTCGTCGAGGATCTCCTGGCCCGTACGCGGCAGGAGGACGTGTTGGGCGACGTATGTGCCGATCACCTCGAGGATCCGCTCGACGTCGCGGGTGCGGGCGCGGCGCACGTATGACGAGTCCGCGGTGAGCGCGGCAATGGTGCCGGCCATGCGCAGGCCGCCGGATCTCTGCTCGCCGGTCATCGCGCAGCTCCCACCGCGGCCGCTGCATCGAGCCGGTCAGCGCCCAGCTCGTCGAGCAGCGTGCGGTGCTCAACTTCGCCGTTGCCCCGCGCGGCGGCCTGCGTGCGCACCGGCAGGCCCCAGATGGCGATGAAGCCAACCGCCGAGGCGTGATCGAAGCGGTCGCCGGCGTCGTAAGTCGCCAGGCCGATGTCGTAGAGCGAATGCGGCGAGCGCCTGCCGATGACGGCGGCGCTGCCGGCGGCGAACCGCATCCGGACCTCGCCGCTCACGTAGCGCTGCGTATGCGTGACGAAAGCGCGCAGTGCGACGCCCAGCTCGCTGAACCAGAGGCCATCATAGGCGAGGGTCGCGAGCCGGTCGCCGACCGACCGCTTGTAGGCGAGAAGCTCGCGCGAAAGCGTCAGCTGCTCGAGCGCGGCGTGCGCCGCGTGCAGGACCACCGCGGCCGGCGCCTCATAGATCTCGCGGCTCTTGATGCCGATGAGCCGATCCTCCACGTGATCGATGCGGCCGATCCCGTAGGCACCCGCCTCCGCGTTCAGCCGCTCCACCAGCGTGACGCCGTCGACGGGATCACCGTTGAGCGAGAGCGGCACGCCCTCCTCGAAGCCAATGACGACCTCGAGCGCGTCGCGCGGGGCATCGGCTGGTTCGGCGGTCCAGGCGAAAGCCTCGGCCGGCGGCGTCGCCCACGGATCCTCCAGCATGCCTGCCTCGATCGAACGGCCCCACAGGTTCACGTCAATGCTGAACGGCGAGCTTGGGCCGGACGGGACGTCGATGCCGCGCTCGCGCGCATAGGCCAGCTCCTCGTCGCGGGTCATGCCCATTCCGATCCGCATCGGCGCGATGACGCGCAATGAAGGATCGAGCGCGGCGACCGCCACATCGAAGCGGACCTGGTCATTGCCCTTCCCCGTGCAGCCGTGGGCGACCAGGCCGGCATCCGCTTCGTGCGCCGCCTCGACCAGCAATCGCGCGATGAGCGGGCGGGCCAGCGCGGTCGCAAGCGGGTACTGGCCCTGGTAGAGCGACCCGGCCTGGAGGGCGGGCCAGATGTAGTCGCTCACGAAGGCCGCCCGCGCGTCGACGACGATCGCTCGTCGCGCGCCGCCGGCCAGGGCGCGCTGCTGAACGGCGGCCGCGTCGACGCCGCCGCCGACGTCCACGGTGAGCGTGACCACCTCGTGGCCGTGCGTCTCGCGCAACCACGGGACGGCGACCGAGGTGTCCAGTCCGCCGGAGTAGGCGAGCACGACGGTCTCGCTCATGCCGTACCTCCAACGCCCGTCGGGACGGCAGGGCCCGCGTGGCCGATAAACGCCGCGAGCCTGGCGCGGAAGCGCCGCATGGCGACCGCATCTGTGCAGGCCACGAAGATCGTGTCGTCGCCGGCGATGGTGCCGACCACGTCCGCCCATTGCGACAGATCGATCGCCGAGGCGATCGCGTTGGCGCCGCCGGGCGACGTGCGCAGGACGACGAGGGGCGCCGTCTCGGCAATCGTCAGCGGCAGGTCGGCCAGGAGGCGGCGCAGGCGGCCCTCGGCGGCGCCAGCGCCATCAGTCATGTCGTCCGGAAGCAGGTACGTGAGCCGCCCGCCGCGGAACCCGCGCACCACGCCGAGGCCGGCGAGGTCGCGCGAGATGGTCGCCTGCGTGACCTCCACGCCGCGGCCGCGGAGCGCGGCCACCAGCTCCGCCTGGGTGTGGACCCCGCCGGCGGCGATCAGCCGCCGAACGTGGTCCCGTCGCTCGATCGTTCCCATTCGTGTCTCCTTCACCGTCAGCCGATCCTCGCCGCGGGGGCGGCGGTCACGGTCGTTCCCGTCATCATTCCGTCCAGCGCCGCACGCACGGCCTCCGGCTCCCTCCCATCCACGATTGCCACCGCACAGCCGGCGCGCGCGGCGGTGATGGCGGCACGCAGCTTGGGTCGCATGCCGCCCGAGGCGGCCTCGTCGGCGAGCATGCCCTCCGCCTCGTCGACGGTGAGGGTCGGTACGGTCGATTGGCCGCGCAGGACGCCGGGGACATCGGTGAGCAGAACCAGCCGTCCGCCGCGTTCCGCGGCGATTGCGCCGGCCACCTCGTCCGCGTTCACGTTGAGCAGCTCGGTCTGGTCGCCGCGCGCGATCGGGGCGACGATGGGAAGGTGACCTTCCGCGACGAGCGCCGCGAGCAGCGATCCGTTGACACGGCTGATGCGGCCGACCTCCCCGAGCCGCGGGTCGAATCGCTCGGCTCCAAGCAGGTCGCCGTCAGCGCCGCTCATGCCGATGGCCGAGATTCCGGCGGCCACGAACGTCGCCACCAGTCGAGCGTTGACCAGGCCGCGAAGGACTGCCACCGCGATCTCGAGCGTCTCGGGATCGGTGACTCGCAGGCCGTCGACCGTGCTCGTCGTGATGCCCAGCCGCCGAGACCAGTCGCCCACCTCGCCTCCGCCGCCATGGACGACGACCCAGCCCGGCTCGGCACGTGCGACGAGCGCGGCCAGCGCGGCGGCATGCGTACCGGCGCTGCCGCCGAGCTTGATGGTGAGGGTGGACCCGCTCACGTCGTGTACTCGCTGTTGATGGCGACGTAGGCCGCCGAGAGATCGCAACCCCAGGCCGTGCCGCTCCCGCTGCCGATGAGCAGGTCCAGGACGATGGGCACGGTGGCGCCGCGCAGGATGCGGCCCGCACGCCGCTCGTCGAAGTCGATCGGCGTGCCGTCGTAGACGGGCACGTCGCCGATGCAGATCCGCATCTGGTCCGGATCGAGGCGAACGCCGCTCCGCCCCGCTGCGGCCGCGATGCGGCCCCAGTTGGGATCCGCGCCGTGGACGGCGGTCTTGACGAGGGAGGATGCCGCGACCGTGCGCGCGACCGCCCGGGCGTCCGCGTCATCGGCGGCGCCGCGGACGGTGACCTCGATGAGATGCTGCGCGCCCTCGCCATCCGACGCGATCGCAATCGCCAGCGACCGGCAGACGGCCTCCAGCGCATCGGCGAACGTGCGCCGGTCGTCGCCGTCGATCGGTGGACCGCCGCCCGCGCCGTTGGCCAGCACGATGACGGCGTCATTGGTCGATGTGTCGCCATCGACCGAGACCTGGTTGAAGGTGCGATCGACCACGGGCCGCAGGAGCGTTCGAAGCATGGCCGGCCCGATCGGTGCATCGGTCGTCAGGAAGGCGAGCATCGTCGCCATCTGCGGATGGATCATCCCGGCGCCCTTGGCCATCCCGCCGACCCGGATCAGCCGCCCGTCGGCGAGTTGGACCGATACCGCGCGCTCCTTCGGACGGGTATCGGTCGTCATGATCGCGCGGGCCGCTCGCCCCGATGCCGCTCCCGACCGACGCAGGCGCAGGCCGGAGATGGTGTCGACCATGGCCGCGACAGGCAACCGTGAGCCGATGAGGCCGGTCGAGGCTGGAAGCACCTCGAGCGGCTCGCAGCCGAGGTGACGCGCGGCGGCTGCCACGACGGCACGCGCGTCATCGAGTCCCGGCCCACCGGTTCCGGCATTCGCGCAGCCGGCGTTGACGATGATCCCTCGCGCCGTTGACCCACTCGCTGCCAACGCCTCCTCGGCGAGGAGCACCGGCGCCGCCCGCATCAGGTTGGTGGTGAAGGTGGCGGCCGCGCTCGCCGGCCGGTCGGATGCGACCAGCACGAGGTCGGGTCCACCCGACTCTCGGATGCCGGCCTCGCCGATGCCGACCGAGAAGCCTCCCGCGCTCGTGATCCCGCCGCGGATGGGGGTGGCGCTCACGGGTGGAACCCCAGCCCGCCGAGGCCGGCCGTCTCGTCGAGGCCGAGTGCCACGTTCATGTTCTGGATCGCCTGTCCGGCGGCGCCCTTGCCGAGGTTGTCGATCACTGAGATGACGACGGCGCGTCGCTCGCCTACCCGTCGCCCGTGGACGTAGGCATGGTTCGACCCGGTCGTCTGCTTCGTGGCGGGCGGCGCGTGTGTGACGTGGACGAACGGCTCCCCGCCGTATGCGTCGCTCAGGAGCGTTGCGATCGCGCCGTCGTCGAGATCCTCGCTGAGCGACAGGTAGCAGGTGGCCAGGATGCCGCGCGACTGCGGCACGAGATGGGGAACGAAGGTCACCCGCACCGGCGCCCCGGCGTCCGCCAGACCCTGCTCGATCTCCGGCCGATGCCGATGGCCATCGAGGCCGTAGGCGCGCGTCGATTCGCTGAGCTCGGTGAACAGATAGTCCGCGCCGGCGTTGCGTCCAGCGCCGCTGATCCCGGACTTGGCATCAACGATGACGTCGCCGTCGACCAGGCCGGCCCGCGCGAAGGGGACAAGCGCGAGCAGCGAGGCGGTCGGATAGCAGCCGGGATTCGCGATGAGCTTCGCATCCCGCAGCGCATCACGGCACCACTCGGTCAGCCCGTACACCGCGTCGGCGAGGAGCTCGGGGGCGGGATGCGGCGCGCCGTACCAGGTGGCATAGGCCTCGGCGTCGCGGAGCCGGAAGTCGGCGCCGATATCGACGACCGTGACGTCGCGCTCGAGCAGCCGCGATGCGAGGGGCGCCGACGCGCCATGCGGCAGCGCCAGGAACGCGACCTCCACGTCATGCGGCTCGTGGTCGATGAACGACAGGCCGAGTGGCGCGAGGTGGGGCAGATCCTCAGCCACCGGCACGCCGTCACGCCCGCGCGCATGGACCGATGCGATTTCGACCGACGGGTGCGCGGCGAGAAGCCGCACGAGCTCGCCGCCTGCGTAGCCCGCGGCGCCGACGACCGCCACCCTGACCGGCCCGGTCACGCCGACACCTCGCTGTCAAGCCGGCGACGGGCCGCGGCCAGCGCCGCTCGTACTCGGTGCGGTGCCGTCCCGCCGTGGACGTCGGCCGCCTCGACTGCCTCGGCAAGGCTCGGCATCCCGGCCGCGTCGAGCTCAGGGAGCGCCGCGTCGAGCACGCTGGCAGGGAGGTCGGCCAGGTCCACGCCCATCGCCTCGGCATCCCCGACCAGGCGTCCGACCCGTCGATGAGCCTCGCGGAAAGCGACACCCCGTGCCACGAGCCGGTCGGCAACGATCACGGCGCGGGCATGCCCGCCCTCCGCCGCAGCACGCATGCGAACCCGATCGAAGGTGACGCCGGTCATCACGCCGGTCATCACGTCGAGGCACAGCCGCGCCGAGTCGACCGCGTCGAACATCGCCCGACGTGTCTCCTGCAGGTCGCGGTGGTACGCGAGCGGCAGGCCCCGCACGAGCGAGAGGAGGACGACGAGGTCGCCCTCGACCCGCGCGGCGCGCGCCCGCACGAGCTCCGCGCTGTCCGGGTTGCGCTTGTTCGGAAGCATCGAGCTGCCGCTCGAGAACGCATCGTCGAGCCGCGCGAAGCCGACGTATGGCGTCGACCACAGCACGAGCTCGCCGCCGAGGCGGGAGAGGTGCCCGAGCAGGATGGCCAGCGCGCCGACAGTCTCGAGCGCGTAGTCCCGATCCGAGACCGCGTCGATCGAGTTGTCGGTGACGTCCCCGAACCCGAGCTGCGCGGCGACCCGATGCCGGTCGAGCGCCAGGCCCGATCCGGCGACGGCGCCCGATCCGGCGGGCGACCGATCGGCCCGCCGGAATGCATCGGTCAGGCGCCCGGCGTCACGATCGAGCATCTCGACGTATGCAAGGAGATGGTGCGCGAGCAGGACCGGCTGGGCGGGCTGGGTGTGCGTGTGCGCCGGCAGGATCGTGTCGGTCTCGTCCTCGGCCCGGCCCATCAGGACGGACTGAAGCTTGCGGACAGCGCCGATGAGGGCGGTCGTCGCGGCCGTCAACCAGCGACGCTCATCGGTCACGATCTCGTCATTGCGGCTGCGTCCCGCCTGCAGCATGCCTCCGAGCTCGGGACCGACCGCCTCGATGACGGCTGCCTCCACGTTCATATGGATGTCTTCGTGCTCCGGCCGCCATGCGAATGAGCCATCGTCAAGCCGCCGCGCGACCTCGATGAGAGCCGCGTCGAGCCGCCCTGCGTCGGCCTCCCCGACGATTCCAAGCCGACGAAGCTCATCCACGTGGGCGCGGCTGGCCGCCACATCATGCCCAGCCAGCGGAAGATCGATCTCGAGCGATTGGGACAGCGCGAGCGCGGCATCGGCCGCGGGGGACTGGAAGCGACCGTCCCACAGGGCGGCCTGTCGCTGGTTCACTTGAGTATTCATACACGGTGATGCATGATCATGCAACCATGCGATAGCGGACGGCGCCGGACCCGGCCGGCCGTCGGCGAAATCGACTAGACTCCACGGCGGTCCTTTAAGACCGGCACCGTGATGCCGGGAAGGAGCGATAGGTGCAGACCATCCCGAACCTTGAGCAGCACTCGGAGGCGCCATCCGCAGACACGCGGTCGGTGCCTCGTTCGGTGCGCGGGCTGATGGCGCTGGAGGGTGGCCGCGTGCACCGCGGCCTCCTGCGAGGGCACGTCGGCCCCGCCGAAGGCGACCTCATCTTCACCACCGCCGCAACCGGCTGGGGCGAGATCCTGACCGATCCATCGTACGCCGGCCAGATCGTGGTCCTCACGCACCCGATGGCCGGAAACTATCGGATCGCCCCCGCGGAGCTCGAGTCGAGCCGGGTCCATGCGCGGGCGCTCATCTGCTCCCGCCTGGTGACGCCGCCCGATGGGCCGGGCATCTGCCTCGAGGAGCTGCTCGTCGAGGCTCGCATCCCGGCGCTGACCGGGATCGACACGCGTGCCCTGACGCTCGAGCTGCGGCGGGGGATCCTGCGCCGCGCCGTGATCCGGCCCGGCAGCACGACCGACGACGAGGCGGTCGGAGATGCCGGCGCCATCACCCCCTGGGCGTCGATCGATCACGTCGCTCGTGTGGCGACGCGCGCGCGCTATACCGTCGGTTCGGTTGGATCGCGGACGGCTCGCGCAACCCTCGTCGACTACGGGGTCAAGCGCTCGCTCCTGGCAGCGCTCGTGGGCCGCGGGCTCGAGATCACCGTCCTGCCGTCCGATGCCGGCGCCGACGACATCCTCGCCACCACCCCAGACCTCATCGTCCTGTCACCGGGCCCAGGCGACCCATCGCGCATGGCGCCGCAGATCGCGGCCACGCGGGTGCTGGCCAGCCGGGCGATCGAGGGCGGGCCGCCGATCCTCGGCGTCTGCCTCGGCCACCAGCTGCTGGCGCTTGCCGCCGGTGCGGCGACGGTCCGCCTGGCGGTCGGGCACCACGGTGGAAATCACGCCGTAATCGAGGCGGCGAGCGGCCGGGTCGACATCGGCGCGCACAACCACGAGGTGGCGGTCGTCGACGGCCCGGCCCTCGCCGGCGCCGGCTACGCGGTCAGCCACCGGGATCTGAACGACGGGACGGTCGAAGGGCTCGTCCATCGCAGTGCGCGGATCGCGTCGGTCCAGTTCCATCCGGAGGGCGCTCCCGGTCCGACTGACGCGGCGCGCGTCTTCGACCTCGCCCTGGAGCGCGCCCTCGCATGACGATGCCCCGGCGCGTGCTCGTCATCGGCTCCGGGCCGATTCTCATCGGCCAGGCTGCCGAGTTCGACTACGCCGGTGTCCAGGCCTGCCTGGCGCTGCGCGCCGAGGGCGTCGAAACGGTCCTGGTCAACTCGAATCCCGCGACCGTCATGACCGATCCGGACGTCGGCGGGACCGTGCTGATCGGCCCGCTCACCCTTGCGTACCTGACCCGGGTGATCGAGGAGCATCGGCCCGATGCCCTGCTGCCGACGCTCGGCGGCCAGACCGGCCTCAACCTGGCGGTGGCGCTCGACGATGCCGGGGTTCTCGATCAGTACGGCGTTCGTGTGCTGGGGACGCCGTTGGCGGCCGTCCGCGCCGCCGAGGATCGGGGTGGGTTCCGGGACCTGGTGACCGGGATCGGCGAGCCGGTTCCCGAGAGCGCGGTGGTGGAGAGCGTGGAAGACGGCATGCGCTTCGTCGAGGCGCTGGCAGCCCCGATCGTCGTGCGCCCGGCGTTCACCCTTGGCGGTGGAGGCGGTGGCTTCGCGCATACGCTCGTCGAGGCGCGGACGCGGATCGCTGCGGGGCTCGCGATGAGCCCGATCGGCCAGGTGCTGGTCGAGCGCTCGTTGCTCGGCTGGTACGAGATCGAGTTCGAGGTCCTGCGCGACGCTTCGGACACCACGATCGCCATCTGCGGCATGGAGAACCTGGATCCGATGGGCGTGCACACCGGCGACAGCATGGTGGTGGCGCCGATCCAGACCCTGTCGGACCCGGTCGTCCAGCGCTTGCGCCGATGCGCCCTGAAGATCGTCCGCGCGCTGCGGCTGGAGGGCGGCTGCAATGTGCAGTTGGCACTGGCGCCGGATGCGTCGGATTACCGCGTGATCGAGGTCAACCCTCGCGTGTCGCGCTCGAGCGCCCTGGCGTCGAAAGCGACCGGCTACCCGATCGCGCGGATCGCCGCGCTCATCGCCCTCGGCAAGCGGCTCCACGATCTGCCGAACCCGGCGACCGGGGGCAACAGCGCCGCGTTCGAGCCGGCGGTCGACTATGTCGTCGTCAAGCTGCCGCGCTGGCCGTTCGATAAGTTCCCAACCGCCGATCGCAGCCTCGGCATCCAGATGAAGGCGACCGGCGAGGCGATGGCGATCGACCGCGAGTTCGGCCCGGCACTGCTGAAGGCGATCCGCTCCCTCGAGCCGCGCGGGCACGGGTGGCTGTGGGAAGACCCCGCGTGGGGTCTCAGCCAGCACGCCCCGCAGGACCCCTCCGGCTTCCTGGCGGCCACCGACACGCGGCTGTGGCGGATGATCGCGCTCCTGCGTCACGGCTGGGCGGATGCCGCGGCGCTCACCGTTGCGACCGGGATTGCGCCGTGGTTCACCGAGCGACTCGCGGAGCTGGTCGAGGCGGAACGCGATCTCGTCGGCTCCTCGCTCGTCGACGCCAAGCGGGCCGGCTTCGGCGACGCCGACATCGCGGAGCTGTCGGGCGTGCCGTGGGCGGCCGTCCGCCGCGCCCGGGTGCGCTCCGGCATTCATCCCGCCTACCGGCGGGTCGATACCTGCGCCGGCGAGTTCCCGGCCGAGACCCCGTACTTCTACTCCAGCTACGCCGATGCGGAGGTCACGCCGCCGGCCGATCGCCAGAGCGTGATCGTCGTTGGGTCGGGACCGATCAGGATCGGACAGGGGATCGAGTTCGACTACTGCAGCGTACGAGCCGCGTGGGCGGTTCGCGAGATGGGCCTCGACGCGGTCGTCATCAACAACAACCCCGAAACCGTGTCGACCGACTACGACGCCTGCACGCGCCTCTACTTCGAGCCGCTCGACACCGAGAGCGTGCTCGACGTGATCGACCACGAGCGCGCGCTGACCGGCACGCCGCCGATGGTGGTGCTCACGTTCGGCGGGCAGACGGCCATCGACCTGGCCAGGGATCTTGCCTATGCCGATGTGCCGATTGCCGGGCTGACGGCCGAGGCGATCGAGATCACCGAGGATCGCGAGCGCTTCGCGGGCCTCCTGGACCGCCTCGGGATCGATGGCCCGCGCGGCTCGCTGGCGACCGATCCTGCAGGGCTGCGAAGCGCCATCGATGCGCTCGGTGGCCTTCCCGTGATCGTGCGGCCGTCATGGGTGATCGGTGGCCGCGGGATCGCCGTGCTGCGCAGCTCCGATGACGTGCGCGACTACCTGGCGACCGACGTCGGCTGGCCGTTGCGGGTGGACGAGATGGTCGCGGGCATCGAGCTCGACGTCGACGCGATCAGCGACGGGAGCGCTTGGGCCGTGCCCGGCATCCTGGAGCAGGTCGATCCACCGGGGGTGCACTCAGGCGACAGCGTCGCCGTTCTCCCCCCGCAGCATGTCAGCCGCGCCGTCCAGGAGCTCGCGGCCCTCGCGGCCGGCCAGATCGCGCTGGCGCTCGGCCTACGCGGCGTCCTCAACGTGCAGATGATCGCCGCGGGGGAGCGCATCGTGGTGATCGAGGCAAATCCACGCGCGAGCCGCACGGTGCCGATCGTGGCCAAGGCGACCGGCCTCGACGTGGTGGCGGCCGCGGTGCGTTGTGCGCTCGGATCATCGCTCGCGGAGGCGGGTCTGTCGCCTGGCCTCGCCGCGGACGGCCCGCGGGTGGCGGTAAAGGCGCCGGTGGGATCGCTCTGGCGTCTGCCGGGGGTGAGCTCCGAGCTGGGACCCGAGATGCGCTCGACCGGTGAGGTGCTCGGCCTGGCAGCCACGGCCCACGAGGCGACCGAGCTGGCGTTCGCCGCGGCGGCCGCGCACCAGGGCTGACCGTCTCGCGGGCATGAGGAAGGGGGCCGTCAAGGTTTCAGTACGGAGGGTCCTGGAACCCGACGGCCCCCAGAAGACCCCGAGAGCGAGATCATCGCGAACGAGCGAAACCGCAAAGAGTCGCGTCTGGCCCGAGCTTCCGTCGGCGACGGGCTCCAGCTCATTGTTCGTCGTTGACCGGGATGCTTCCGGTGTCTACGCCGAGACTCTAGCAAGACCCGTGCCGGTTGTCACGGCGCCGCCTAGCGCCTTCGGCGGCGAGGGGCCTGCTGGGCGCTCAGCTGAGTCTGGCGACGGCGCAGATAGCCGCCGTACCAGCCGCCGAGGAAGCCGAGCGCGGACTGGTAGAGTCCCTGGAGGATGAGCTGTCCGATGACCTGGGTGGGCTCGCCGAAGGTGTCCGGTGTGGCGCCCTGCTGCGAGAACGAGAAGAGCACGATGGCGGTGGCGATGAAGAAGCCGACGAGGGCCGCAGCCACGCCGAACAGCGCCGGCCGCTGCCAGCCGAACCAGCCGGCGGCGATGAGCGCACCGAACAGGAGGAAGGTGCCGACCAGGCCGAGGATCCCGGTCGCGTAGCTGAATGAGGCGAGGAAGCCGACAGAGGCGATGACCCCCGGCAGGATCCAGGTGAGCGGGTTGCGGCGCAGCAGGTAGAGGCTCTCGGTGACAACGCGCAACGGACCGCTGCCGCTGAAGCCGGCGAGCGGGTCGGGGCGATTGGGAAGCGGCGGCGCCGGAGGAAACATGCGACTCAGGAATCCGCCGCGGTTCGGCTGCGGTTCCGGCTCAGGATCTATGGTGTCGGGTTCGGGAGGCTCACCGCGGGTGGCGAGGCGGGCGCGTCGGCGGGCCTCGGCGCGCGAGGCGGATCGGTCTTCGGTGGACATGGCCGCCGATTGTACTGTGATCGGCGAGTGCACGGTAAGCGGCCGCTAAGCGGCCGGTAAGCGCGCGAGGAGCATGCTGCCGCGGCCTGCGCCTCCGTCCGCGAGGTATGCCGTGTCTGTTCCCGACTCCATCGCCGCACCGTCGGCCGGCGTGATGGCGCTCGTCCGTGTCCTTCTCATCTGCCTGCTCTCCGCCGCATACCTGCCGCTGGCGGGTGTCGGCAGAGCGTCCGCGTCGGGGGTCGACCACCTCGTCGTCAGCGAGGTGATGACTGGCGGGACCAGTGCCAGCGATGAGCTGATCGAGCTCTACAACCCGTCCGCGGTCTCGCTACCGCTCGAGGGCCTCGAGCTGCTCTACGTCACCGCCAGCGGCGCCACGGTGAGCCGGCGGGCGGCCTGGGAAGCAGGCTCGCCCGAAATGCCACCCGGCTCGCACCTGCTCATCTCCAATGAGCTCGGCATCTTCGCACCTATCGCCGATGCGGTCTACGCGAGCGGCATGGCCGCCACCGGGGGCAGCGTGGCGCTTCGCATCCAGGGCGCCAGCCACGCCATTGACGCCGTCGGGTGGGGGACGGCCGCCAGCACGTGGCTCGAAGGGCTGCCCGCTGCCGCGCCACCGTCCGGCGTCAGCCTCGAGCGGCTTCCCGGCGGAACGGCCGGATCGACAGTTGACATCGACGACAACGTCGCCGATTTCGCCGTTCGGGCACTGCCGGACCCCCAGAACAGTGGATCGCCCCCGGTGCCCGATCCGATCGGGCCGTCCCCGAGCCCGACCGCCACAGCGACGCCAACGGCCACGCCCGGCCCCACCGGTACACCGAGCCCGCCGCCGCCGCCCGGGCCGACACCGATCTCCATTGCCGACGCCCGGGCATTGCCCGACGACAGCGTGGTGACGATCGAGGGGGACGCGCTGACCGGTTCCGATTTCCACGACGGGGGCGGGTACCTCGCCGACCCCAGCGGCGGTGTTGCGGTCCTGCTCGAGAGCGGGTCATTCGCACGCGGCGATCGGGTGCTCGTTCGTGGGACGATCGACGATCGGTTCGCGCAGCGGACCATTCGAGCCGGCGCCGACAACGTCAGCACGATCGGGATCGGCGACGGGCCGGATCCGCTCGTGTCCGCGACGGGATCCGTCAACGAGTCCGTCGAGGCGCGCCTGGTGCGGATCGAGGGGACCATTGCCGGGAGTCCGACGACGCTCACCGGTGGCCTTGCGTTCGAGGTCGACGACGGGAGCGGTGCCGCCCGCGTCGTCGTCGCCACCACGAGCGGCATCGACACCGACGGCTGGGCGAATGGCGCCCGCATCAGTGTCCTGGGTGTCGTCGGCCAGCGCGACTCGACGGGCACTGGGGCGGCCGGCTATCGCGTTCAGCCGCGGGCCGCGGCAGACGTCGAGATCCTGGCTGCGCCCACGCCATCGGCGAGTGAATCGGCCGGCCCGGAGCCGACGGCGACTCCGTCACCTGCCGACGGCACGGTCACCACGATCGCCACTGCCCGTGCGGCCGCGAAGAACGCGCGGGTCATCGTGCGCGGCGTCGTGACGCTCGCCTCCGGGACGGTCGAGCGTGGCTCTGCGGTCATCCAGGACGCGACCGGCGCCATCCTCCTGCGGCTGGGTGAGGACGCGCGCGCCGTCTCGCGCGGCGAGCTGGTCGAGGTCGCCGGCGTCCGCTCCACGAAAAGCGGAATGGAGTCGCTGCGCGTCGCGGCCTCCCCGCGCCGCCTCGGCAACGCGCCCGACCCGACGGCGCGCGTCCTGCGCACCGGCGCCGCATCCGAGGCGTCCGAGGCGCAGGTCGTTCTCGTCCGTGGTGCCGTGGTCAAAGCTGCGCGACGCGCAGAGAGCGGAAGCGTCTCCTTCGACATCGATGATGGGAGCGGCCCGCTGCGAATCGTGCTCGGCTTCGGCTTGAAGGCGAACAAGGAGCCGTTCGCGAGCGGCACCTGGGTCGAGGTGCGCGGCGTGCTCGGCCAGCAGACGACCGGCGCCAGGCCGCTGCTCGGCTACCGGGTCTGGCCCCGGACATCCGACGAAGTGCGGATCCTGGCCGGTCCGACCGACGCGTCGACCCGCCCGGGTAACGCCAACTCGGCTCCCGGCGTCGCCGATGGCGGCGGCTCGACCGTGGCGGCGTCGCTTTCCGCAGTCGGGGAAGCCGGCCTGGCGGACCTTCGCGTCGGTGCGACGCTCGTGGTGTCAAACTGGCCGGAGCTTGGTGTTGCCGGACTGCTGTGGGACGGTGTGCAGCTCGTTGGGATCGCGCCGTCGTCGGCCGCCCGTGTAGACCAGATCCTCGAACAAGGCGCCATGCCGCTTTCGCTCGAGCTGCTCGGACTGCGCGAGCTCCACGCGACGCCACCTGCGGGCATCACGTTGGTCACGCTGGGCCAGGGCCGCGGTGACACCGTCGTCGGCTCCGCGCCTCCGGCGCATCCGTCGCCGACCATGCCGGATTCGGGCGATCCAGCGGTGTGGGTCTCGCTCGTCGGCCGGGTGACGATCGAAGACGCACCTCCGACGATTGAGGTCGACGGCTCGCCCGTCGCCGTCGAGTGGCTCTGCCGTCGCGACGGTCGCTTGCCTGAGGGGACGGCGAGCCTCGTCGGCGTTGGCCTGGCGGATCCGCCCCGGATCGTCGTGGGCTGCGACGGGATCCGGCGGGCCCCGGGACTCGCACTGATGACGACCGTCCTGGCCGGCACCGAGCCGGCCGCGCTCGCCCCCGGTGCATCGGTCGACGCGGACGCCGCGCCAATGGCCGGACGCCGTCTTCTCGCGGCCGTCCTGCTCATGAGCGGCGTCGCGATCCTGATCGTCGCGGTCGTCGCGGCTCGGCGCTTCGCGGCGCATGGGCCCGATGTGGCCACGCCGGATGAGGCGGCCGTCGAAGAGCCGGTACCGGCGGCCACGCAGCTCACGCTCATACGGTTGCCGAACGAGCACGGTCCATGAGGGAGCGTGCGGCGTATACTCCCGCGCGTTCATGCACGATGAGGGGCGCTTGCCCACGCTGACCCAGGCGGACGCACCGCGGACAGGGGATCGTCAGTATCACATCGCCCTCGAGCATGGCGAGCTCGCTGAATACGTCCTCCTCGTGGGCGACCCCGGCCGGGTCGCCAGGGTGGCGTCGCGCTGGGATGCGGTCGAGCTCGAGCGCAGCAATCGCGAGATCACGACGGCCACCGGCACGCACCGAGGAATGCGCATCAGCTGCATGTCGACCGGAATGGGCAGCGATAATGTGGAAATCGTGCTCGCGGAGGTGATGGAGATCACCGAGCGGCCAACGTTCATCCGCATCGGGTCATCCGGAGCGCTGCAGCCCGACATCGCCCTGGGAGACCTTATCGTCTCCACCGGAGCGGTCCGCCTCGAGAACACGACCGACTTCTACGTCCACCCCGGCTTCCCCGCGATCGCCCACCGCGACGTGGTCTGGGCACTCGAGCAGAGCTGCCGAGAGCTGGGGATCAGGTACCACGTGGGGCTGACCGCCACTGCGAGCGGGTTCTACGCTCCGCAGGGACGGGCGATGCGCACGCTCCCCGTTCGCTATCCTGAGCTCGCAGATGAGCTTCGCCGCCAGCGTGTGGCGAATCTCGAAATGGAGTCGTCGGCACTCTTCGTGCTGGCACACCTGGCGGGACTGCGGTCCGGGACCGTATGCGCAGCCTATGCGCAGCGGACCGACGGCACGTTCCTGGAAGGCGCGGCGAAGGAGGCCGCGGAGGCACGCTGCATAGATGCCGGACTGGCCGGCATCCACCTGCTCTGGCAGGTCGACGCCGATGGCGGCGATTTCCTCGCCCGCCGCGGAGCATCGCTCGACCGAGGGGCGGGGGACTCTCAACCACCGTCCGGCCCGTGAGGCCGGCGACCAAGGGAGGCATGTGAACCGATGGCGACCGAAGCCTATTGCGTCAAATGCAAGGCAAAGCGCGAGATGCTGAACGAGAACAAGATCACGATGAAGAACGGCAAGCCGGCGACCGAGGGTGTCTGCCCGGTCTGCAGCACGAAGATGTTCAAGATCGGCGGCTGATCACCGCTCACGCAATCGACAAGAGGCGCGCCGGTTACCCGGCGCGTCTCTTGTCGTACCTGTGGATCGCTAGAATGAACGCCACGTGGACGAGCTCGCCGATCGGTCGGTCCTGGCGATCGACCTGGGTGGCACCCAGATCCGCGCGGCGCTGATCACCTCCGACCTCGCCGTTCATGCGCGGCGTGCCGTGCCCACGCGAGACGAGGAGGGGGTAGAGGCGGTCGTCGCCCGGATTTGCGGGGTGGCCGCCGAGGTTCGCGACGATGCGCTCGCCGCCGGCCTCTCGACGCCTGCCGGCGTGGGGATCTCGGCGCCAGGCCCACTCGATCCGTGGAATGGCATTGTCCTCGCGCCACCCAACCTCGCCGGCTGGCGCGATGTGCCCTTGGCCGCGCACGTGGCAGACGCGCTCCACTTGCCGACGTTCCTCGAGCGTGACACCAACGTCGCGGTTCTGGCCGAGTGGCGGTACGGCGTCGCCCGCGGGGCCCGGACCGCGGTCTACGTGACCGTCTCGACCGGGATCGGCGGGGGCGCCATCATCGACGGTCGACCGCTGATCGGGCCGGATGGCACGGCCGGCGAGATCGGCCACATCGTCGTCGAGCTGGACGGCCCCCGCTGTGGGTGCGGCGGCATCGGTCACGTGGAGGCGATCGCCTCCGGCACTGCCCTGGCGCGCGATGGCCTTGCGCTGCTCGAACGCGGCGGCTCACCGCGGCTCGCCGAGCTTGCCGCCACCGGGGACGCGGTCGACGCCACGATGCTGGCACGCGCCGCGGACGATGGCGATGGCGCCTGTGCCGAGCTTCTCGCTCGCGCCTGGACCGCCATCGGAGCCATGTGCGCATCGCTCGTGAACGTTCTGAATCCCGACATCATCGTCATTGGTGGCAGCATCGCCGAGCATCGACCGGCGCTCCTCGAGGCCGTCCGGCTCGAGATCGAGCGACGTGCCTTCGCCGTTCCAGCATCCCGCGTGCGGGTGGAGCAATCGCAACTGAAGGACGACGTCTCCCTGATCGGTATCCTTCCGATCGTTGCTGAACGACTGTCCGATCCGGCATTCCGGGCTGCATCGCATCGGCCGCGCACGGCCGCAACCAACACGCTAGGAGCACTCCGTCCGTGACCACTCGCATCGGCATCAACGGCTTCGGCCGCATCGGCCGCCAGACTCTCAAGGCGATCATCGAGCGTCATGGCGACGCGCTCGAGGTTGTCGCCATCAATGACCTGGCGCCGACCGCCACGAATGCCCACCTCTTCCGCTACGACTCGACGTACGGTCGGTTCGAGGGCGAGGTGACCTCCGGCGACGGCACGATCACCATCGACGGTCACGAGATCAAGGCGTACAGCGAAAAGGATCCTGCAGCACTGCCGTGGGGCGACCTCGGGGTCGACATCGTGATCGAATCGACCGGCATCTTCACCGATGCCGACAAGGCGACCGCGCACCGGACCGCCGGCGCCAAGAAGGTCATCATCTCGGCGCCCGCCAAGGGCGAGGACATCACGCTCGTCCTCGGCGTGAACGAGGGCGCCTACGACGCCGAGCAGCACCACATTGTCAGCAACGCCAGCTGCACGACGAACGGCCTGGCGCTGCCGGCCAAGGTGATCTTCGACAGCTTCGGCATCGAGCGCGGGCTGATGACCACGATCCACAGCTACACGAACGACCAAAACGTGCTCGACGTCTTCCACCCCGACCTGCGTCGGGCCCGCAGCGCTGGCCAGAACATCATCCCGACCAGCACCGGGGCGGCCAAGGCCGTCGCTCTCGTGATTCCTGAGCTCAAGGGAAGGTTCGACGGGTTCGCCCTGCGGGTGCCGACGCCGACCGTGAGCATCATCGACTTCGTCGCCATCACGGAGCGCCCGGTCACCGCCGAGAGCGCCAACGCAGCACTCCGGGCAGCTGCAGACGGACCGATGCAGGGCCTCCTTGGCTATACCGAGGAGGAGCTCGTCAGCATGGACTTCAAGGGCGACGATCGCAGCTCGATCATCGACGCCGCGTCGACGATGGTGACCGGCGAAAACCTGGTCAAGGTCATCGCCTGGTACGACAACGAGTGGGGCTACTCGTGCCGCGTCTCCGACCTTGCCGCCTTCATGGCCGAGCGGCTCTAGGCCGCCCATGGACGCCAAGACAGTCCGCGATGTCGATGTCCGCGGTCGGCGCGTCTTCGTGCGGGCCGACCTCAACGTCCCGCTCGACGACGGACGAATCACCGATGACACCCGCATCCGCGCCAGCCTGGCGACGCTCGTCCACCTGCTCGAGCGCGGCGCCACGGTGATCCTCGCGAGCCACCTCGGCCGGCCGAAGGGCAAGGTCAATGACGCGCTGCGGCTCAAGCCGGTCGCGGATCGGCTCAGCCAGCTCCTCGGCCGTCCGGTCCGCATGACCGGCGACGCGCTCGGTCCGGGCGTGCACCTGGCGGTCGACAAGCTTCGCCCGGGTGATCTTCTCCTCCTCGAGAACCTGCGCTTTCACGCCGCCGAGGAGGCGAACGATCCAGAGTTCGCGGCCGCACTCGCAGGCCTCGCGGACCTGTACGTCAACGACGCATTCGGAGCGGCGCACCGGGCGCACGCCAGCACGGAGGGGATCACCCATCACCTGCCGGCCGTGGCCGGCCTTCTCATGGAGCGCGAGGTCGACGCCCTGTCGCGACTGTTGACGAGGCCTCGGCGCCCGTTCCACGCCGTCATCGGCGGGGCGAAAGTCTCCGGCAAGCTCGAGGTGCTCACTGCCCTCCTCTCGCGCTGCCAGGCGGTGCTCGTCGGCGGCGGCATGGCGAACACGTTCCTGGCCGCACGCGGCCTCGGGCTCGGCAAGAGCCTCGTGGAAGCCGAACAGATCGACCATGCCGGGCAGATCGTGGCTGAGGCGCGGCGCAAGCGCGTCCGGCTGATGCTTCCGACCGATGTGGTCGTGGCGCCGCAGATCCATCGCCGCTCCAGGACGCAGGTCGTGGCTATCGATGCGGTGCCGAAGGATCAGATGATCGTCGACATCGGCCCGAGGACACGGGCCGCGTTTGCCGAGCACCTGGCAAAGGCGAAGACGATCTTCTGGAACGGGCCGATGGGCGTCTTCGAGATCGCCCAGTTCGCGGAGGGCACCAACCAGATGGCGCGCGTGATCGCGAGGCGCACCGCCGCCGGCGCGGTCAGCATCGTCGGCGGCGGCGATTCGGTGGCGGCGGTCGAGCAGCTCGGGCTGACCGACCAGATGACGCATGTGAGCACTGGCGGCGGCGCCTCGCTGGAGTTCATCGAGGGCAAGACGCTGCCCGGCGTTGCCGCGCTGCTGCCCGCCAATGCGGAGATCGCCCTTCCGGAGGAGGACGCATGACCACCCTGATCGAGGACGTCATCGGTCGCGAGGTACTCGACTCGCGCGGCAACCCGACGGTCGAGGTCGATGTCTTCCTCGAGGGTGGCGCGGTCGGCACGGCCATGGTCCCGTCCGGGGCGTCGACTGGCGCCCACGAGGCGGTCGAGCTTCGCGACGGCGATGCGGAGCGGTACCGCGGCAAGGGGGTGCTGACCGCCGTCCGCCACATCAACGACACGATCCGGCCGGAGCTGCTCGGGATCGATGCCGTCGACCAGGTGAGCCTGGACCGGTTGCTCATCGACCTCGACGGTACCGAGAACAAGGCGAAGCTCGGCGCGAACGCGCTCCTCGGCGTCAGCCTGGCGGTCGCCCACGCCGCCGCCGAGGCGGTCGGTCTGCCGCTCTATCGCTACCTCGGCGGCGCTGCCGCGCGGACCCTCCCCGTGCCGCTCGTGAACATTCTCAACGGCGGAAAGCACGCCATCGACTCGACCGACTTCCAGGAGTTCATGATCGCCCCGCTCGGCGCTCCGTCATTCCGCGAGGGCCTGCGCTGGGCGGCCGAGACCTTCCATGCGCTCGGTGCGCTCCTCCACGACAAGGGCTTTGCCACCACCGTCGGTGACGAGGGTGGCTATGCCCCCAGCCTGGGAAGCAACGAAGACGCGATCGCCGCAGTGCTCACGGCAATCGAGCGTGCGGGCTACACGCCGGGCGAGCAGATCGCGATCGCGCTCGACCCGGCCAGCACCGAGCTCTACAGCGATGGTCGGTATGCGCTCGCACGCGAGGATCGTGCGCTCACCGGCGGCGAGCTGATCGACTTCTGGGCCGATTGGGTCGAACGCTATCCGATCGTCAGCCTCGAGGATGGCCTGGCCGAGGACGATTGGGAGGGCTGGACCGCGCTGACCGCGCGCCTTGGTGAACGGATCCAGCTGGTCGGTGACGACCTGCTCGTCACGAACACGGAGCGCCTGGCGCGCGGCATACGCGAGCGAGCCGCGAACAGCATCCTCGTCAAGCTGAACCAGATCGGGACGCTGACCGAGACGATCGAGGCGGTCGAGATGGCGCATCGCGCGGGCTGGACCGCGGTCATCAGCCATCGGTCCGGCGAGACCGAGGACACCACCATCGCCGACCTGGTGGTGGCGCTCAATACCGGCCAGATCAAGACGGGCTCGATCAGCCGCTCGGAGCGGATCGCGAAGTACAACCGCCTGCTGCGCATCGAGGAGGAGCTCGGCGACGCGGCGGAGTTCGCCGGTCCGCGAGCGTTCGCGGCGAACCGTGGCTGACGCGGTCGGGCTGCGCGACCTCATGGTTGGGCGGACGCCCGCGTGATCGATGGCCCCGAGCCGAGTGACCATGTGGCGCGCAACCGCGCGTTCTGGGACGACTATTCCGATACCTACCAGGCCGACCATGGTCCGCAGCTGGCCGTGCACGGCGCGGCGTGGGGCGTATGGCAGATCCCCGAGGACGAGCTGCGGGTTCTCGGGGAGGTGGCGGGACGCGACGTGCTGGAGCTCGGTTGCGGGGCTGCCCAGTGGTCGATTGCGCTGGCCAACCGGGGGGCTCGGCCGATCGGCCTCGACCTGTCGCAGCGGCAGCTGGACCACGCGGCATGGCTCATGGACGGGGCGGGCGTCGACCTGCCGCTGATCCACGGCAGCGCCGAGGCCGTGCCGCTCCCGGACGCGAGCCTCGACATCATCTTCTGTGACCATGGGGCCATGGTCTTCGCCGATCCGTACGTGACGGTCCCGGAAGCGGCACGGTTGCTGCGTGACGGCGGCCTGCTCGCCTTCAGCATGCATACCACGCTGGCCGAGGTGTGCTGGCCGCTCGGCAGCGACGAGCCCGTTGAGCGGCTGACGAACGACTATTTCGGGATGCATCGGGTCGATCTTGGAGACTCCGGCCACGCCGAATTCCAGCTGCCGTACGGCGAATGGATTCAGCTCTTCGTGCGCAGCGGCTTCGTCGTCGAGGATCTGCTCGAGCTGCGCCCGGCGCCAGACGCGACCAGCACCTATCACGACCAGTCCGGTCGCGACTGGGCCCGGCGTTGGCCGCTGGAGCACATCTGGAAGGTTCGCCGCCGCCGGTAAATCGGCCACCTTCGACGCGGGCCGAATGCGTGGACGCACGCAGCGGGTTGGTCAGCTCTCGGAGCCGTCGCCCTCGTCGGTGGTCTTCGCGCGGCGGCGTGCGGCGGCCGACTCGCGGCTGGCTCGGGTAACGGCGACCTTCGCCTTGCCGGCCGCGGTTCGTGGTCGATCGGTGGCCTTACCAGCGGCAGCCTTCGAGGCCTTGGCAGTCGCGACCTTCTTGCGCTGGGCGGTCTTGCTGGCCGTTGTGCGCTTCTTGGCCGCAGCCGGTGTGCTGGCGTCGGCGCCATCGAGCAGGTGCGCCGCGTTGACCTTCGTCATCAGGCGGCTCTTGCGGCGCGCGGCATTGTTCGGATGGATGATGCCCTTCTCAGCCGCCTTGTCGAGGGCGCTGATCGCGGCGGCCACCGCTTCCGGGCCGTCCCCGGTGGAGCGTCCCAGAGCGATCTCAGACGCCTGCAGGACGAGGGTCTTCGCCTGGCTCTGCGTTCGGCGATTCACGGCGCGGCGGCGGAGTGACTGGCGCACGCGCTTCAGGGCGGAGGGCGTGCGCGCGCCCTTCCAGGTTCGGGCCGTTCTTGCCACGTGGAATCCTCAACTCGAGACTTGGTGCACAGGAACACGCTCGGCAGAGCGCGGTTGGAGTGCGGAAGTATAGCATCGGCGCCCGTCACGGACCAACTGGGCCACTCGACAATTCGTCGTCGAACCGCGACAATCCGGCCACCAGTGCCGCGCATTCGCCGCCCGTCGAGGTTGGACACGAGGAGGGAATCTAAGGGGAGACGTCCGGTTGCCATCCGGATGCTGCAGCCGATCCTGCAACGATCGCGCCCACTCACGCGTCTCCTGCGACAACGCCCATGACAACAATGACTCTCCCCGGCCGGCTCATGCGCCCGGTGGCCACGCCGCCGGCCCGCCGCGCCACGCTCATCGGCTTCGGCGCCACCCTCATCGGAGGGCTGCTCACCATCGCCGCCATCTCCGGGGCCATCGGCCTGGCGGCTGCCGGCACGATTCTTCCGGGCATTGCGGTGGGAGGCGTGGAGCTGAGCGGGCTGAGCCGGGAGGCAGCCGCAGAGCGACTTACGGCTGCGCTGCCGTCGCTATCGGCCGGCAAAGCCATGCTGCTCGTCGGCGACGAGCAGACGTCCGTCGCGTTCGCAGATCTCGGGCGTCGCTACGAGACGCAGGCGATGGTCGACGCGGCCTACGGCATCGGACGCGACGGAACCCTGCTGGCGGACGGAATCGCCCGCCTGCGCAATCTCGCCAACCCGGCGGCACTGCCGGTCATCGTCCATGCCTACGACGCCGATGCCCTCGAGCGCGTCTCCGCCGAGATAGGCGAGCGATTCACGGTCTCCGCCGTCGATGCCGCCGTTGTGGCGGACGGCACGACCTTCACGGTGACGCCGTCGGAGAGCGGCACGACCCTTGATCCCGCCGTCGCCCAGGCCACGCTCGCCGCCGCCGTGGACACGTCGGATCCAGCCGACGTGCGCCTCGAGCTCCCGCCGACGATCGTTCCACCCTCCGTCGCCACGGACGCCGCGGAAGAGGTCGCGCAGGCAGCTCGCTCCACGGTCCAGGCCCTCGCGCTCGAGGTTCCCGGCGCGGCAGACGACGAAGAGGCCTTGTCGCTCTCGCCGGAGGCGATCGCGTCATGGCTGAGCTTCGGCCCCGACTACGGCGTCGCCTACGCGCTTCTCGTTGACGGGGCCGCCGTCACAGAGGCCGTGGAGGGCCTTGCCGAGTCCCTGGACCAGGAGCCGGTCAACGCGCGCATCAGCGTAGCCGCCGCCGGCGGGCTCGGCGGCGTGATCGCCGGGCAGGACGGTCGTGAGCTCGACGTCGAGGGCACGCAGGAGGCGCTGCTGGCCGCCCTGGAACAGCGAGGGAGCGGAAGCACGGTTGGCTCGCTGGGCCTTGCCGTGAACGTGACCGAGCCCGCTCTGACTACCGCCGAGGCCGAGGAGGCGCTGCCCCAGATGCAGATGATCTCCTCGTGGACGACCTACTACGTCCCTGGTGACGGTAACGGTTTCGGCAACAACATCAATATCCCGGCACGAGATATCGACGGACGCAACCTGGCGCCGGGCGAGACGTTCAGCTTCTGGGGCAGCATCGGCCCGGTCACTGTCGAGCGCGGCTATCACTACGGGGGCGTCATCATCGGCGGCCGCAGCGTGGCCGGTGGCGCCATCGGCGGCGGCATCTGCTCGACCTCGACCACGATCTTCAACGCCGCGCTGCGCGCGGGCCTCGAGATGGGCATTCGAGCGAACCACTTCTACTACATCGACCGCTACCCGGATGGCCTCGACGCCACGGTGTACGCGGATGAGAACTTCACCCAGGACATGACCTTCCGCAACGACACGGACTACCCGATCGTCGTCCGCGGCTTCGGCGGAAACGGTTCCGTGACCTTCCAAGTGTGGAGCATCCCCACCGGGCGCTCGGTCGTCCTCACCGACCCGGTGACGAGCAACCACCGCGTCGCGATCGAGACGACCCAGGTCGATGGCGGCATGACCGCCGGCACGAGCAAGCGGGTGGAGTACCCGCACAACGGCCACGATGTATCGCGGACGCGCTTCGTGTACGACGCCGATGGCAACGAGATCCATCGCAACACGTACTTCAGCGCCTACCGCACCGTCAACGGCATCACGCTGGTCGGCCCGGCAGCGGTTTCGGCGCCCGAGCCGCCGCCCGAGGACGACGGTGAGACGGCCGAGGCACCGGGCACGGGCGAAGTGCCACCGTCCCCCTAGGGGCCTTCGAACGCCGCGGGCCACTGATCCGCGACCCTGATCAGTCCGCGGACGGGAATGGACCCGCCGGCCCCACGGCATCGGTCTCCGCTAGACTTCCGCCCCGTGATCCCCCCGGAGCGCATCCGCAACTTCAGCATCGTCGCGCACATCGACCATGGGAAGTCGACCCTGGCCGATCGGCTGCTCGAGGTCACCCACACCATCGACAAGCGGCTCATGCAGTCCCAGGTGCTCGACTCGATGGACCTGGAGCGTGAGAAGGGGATCACGATCAAGGCTCGGGCCGTTCGCGTGCACTTTGACGCGGCCGATGGTCACACCTACGCGCTGAACCTGATCGACACGCCGGGGCACGTCGACTTCACCTACGAGGTGAGCCGCTCCCTCCAGGCGTGCGAAGGCGCGATCCTCGTCGTCGACGCGTCCCAGGGCATCGAGGCGCAGACGCTCGCCAACGTCCACCTTGCCATCGCGCAGAACCTGATCATCATCCCGGTCATCAACAAGATCGACCTGCCGTCGGCCGATCCGGAGATGGTCCTCAACGAGCTCGAGGAGACGCTGGCCATCCCGCGCGAGGAGGTCCTCCTGGCCAGCGCCAAGGACGGGACCGGGATCCGCGAGGTCCTCGAGGCGATCGTGGAGCGGGTGCCGCCTCCGGCCCACGACGCGAGCGCACCGCTGGCAGCCCTCGCCTTCGACAGCCACTACGACCAGTACAAGGGCGTGGTCGCCTACGTCCGCCTGGCGGCGGGCACTCTCCACGATCATGACCGGATCCGCTTCATGGCCACCGGTGCTGAGTCGGAGATCCTGGAGCTCGGCTACTTCCGCCCGCAGCCAGTTCCGACGAAGCGGTTGGTGGCCGGCGAGGTCGGCTACGTGGCCACCGGCCTCAAGAGTATCCGCGAGGCGCAGGTCGGCGACACCCTGACGACCGCCGCCCGCCCCGCCGATGAGCCCCTTCCGGGCTACCAGGAGCCGCTGCCGCTCGTGTTCGCCGGCATCTACCCGCTGCGTGGCGACGACTACCCCGAGCTGCGCGACGCGCTCGACAAGCTCCATCTCAACGATGCCGGCTTCGTCTACGAGCCCGAGTCCTCGGCCGCCCTCGGCTTCGGATTCCGCTGCGGCTTCCTGGGCCTGCTCCACATGGAGATCACCCAGGAGCGGCTCGAGCGCGAGTTCGACCTCGACCTCATTGCCTCCGCGCCGAGCGTCGAGTATCGCGTCAAGCTCAACCACGGGGTCGACGAGCTGGTGGTCGACAATCCGGCCCAGATGCCCGGACCCGGAGAGATCGAGCAGATCAGCGAACCGTGGGTGACGACGCAGGTGATCACCCCCACCGACTACATCGGTCCGCTCATGGAGCTCGCCACAAGCCGCCGCGGCGAGTTTCAGAACATGGAGTACCTGGATCCGAAGCGAGTCAACCTGCATTTCGAGATGCCGCTTGGCGAGCTGATCATCGACTTCCACGATCAGCTCAAGAGCCGATCGAGTGGGTATGCGAGCCTCGATTACACGTACATCGGCTACCGGTCGGGCGACCTCGTCAAGCTCGACGTGCTCGTCAGCGGTGAGCCGGTCGACGCGCTCAGCCTCATCGTGCATCGGTCGAATGCCTATCGGTCCGGCAAGGCGCTCGTGGACAAGCTCAAGGAGCTGATCCCGCGCCAGATGTTCGAAGTGCCGGTCCAGGCCGCCATCGGCTCGCATATCATCAGCCGCGAGACGATCCGGGCGATGCGCAAGAACGTTCTCGCCAAGTGTTACGGCGGGGACATCACCCGCAAGCGCAAGCTGCTCGAGAAGCAGAAGGAAGGAAAGCAGCGCATGAAGCGGATCGGCTCGGTCGAGATCCCGCAGGAGGCCTTCCTCGCGGTGCTGCGCATGAACGAGAGCGCCGGGTAGTGCCATCGCGGCTCCATCCGGCAAGCCGCGGGCGGCGGGGTATGGACCGCATACCCTCCCCGGCAACGCGGGCGGACCGATGAGCTTCTTCGACTCCCTCCGCCTTGCGATCGCGCTCGGCCTGACGCTCTTCCTCGTCCTGCTCCGCTTCGACTCCGATCGGATTACGCGCTCGGACTACTTCCGCTATCGCACGCCGTGGATGGGGCCGGTCAGCTACTACATCCTGGTCATCGGCTTCGCGATCGGGATCGCCGTCATCCTGCCATCCGGCCGTGCGCAGCTCTTCCTGACCGGCGGCAACCCCGACAACATGCTCGTGGTGATGCTGCTGTTCACCGCCATCGCGCTGCTCAACGGCGTGGCGCTCGCATTCCTGCGCTACGGGAGCATCCTGCCGCTGCCGATCGAGCTGCTGCCGACCCGCGTGCTCGGGGCGGCCGCCAATGCGATCAGCGAGGAGCTCCAGTTCCGCTCGATCGTCCTCGGGATGCTCCTCTTCGCCGGTATGCAGACCGGATGGGCGATCGCGCTGCAGGCGCTGGTTTACGGCCTCGCGCATCGGCGCCTGTGGCGCGACCGTGACTGGTATTTCCTGGCCGGCTCGGTGCTCCTTGGGTGGGCGGCCGGCGTGGCGACCGTCGAGACCGGCTCAATCATCCCGGCCATCGTCGGGCACTTCGCGGTCACCATGAGCCTGTTCGCCTTTGCCGGAGGGCGTCTCCGCCAGCGCCCGATCTGAGTCCGTAGCCAGCCGTTTGGAGCCCGTGCGGGCCGGATCGTGCCGCCGCGGGCGGGAGTCGTCATTTGGGCGTCGGGCGCACCTTAGGCGATAGATTGCCGCTGCACGGCTCCCAAGGACGTAGATTCGCCCAGGTTCTGGCGGGGCCTCGCGTCCGCGGCTTGTGCCTAACGGTCATCCGGCGCCGATCTGACGACGCGGCCGG
>Ga0136633_1000528_pt1 | contig 29248 bp, 24 predicted proteins | sample AntDrymeUQ832206_2_FD_105494 | JGI IMG/M metagenome (GOLD analysis project Ga0136633, IMG submission 105494) | Polar desert sand microbial communities from Dry Valleys, Antarctica - metaG UQ83 (22.06) | ecosystem: Environmental > Terrestrial > Soil > Desert | place: Antarctica: Dry Valley... | reverse complement strand
GGCGGTGCTCGCACTCGCTGCCTATCGCGGCGGCTCGATCGTGCTCGTCATCGTCGTCGCGGCCTACGTGCTCTTGGCGGCGCTGGCGATCGAGGTGCTCGATGCCGACTTCTCCGACGAGCGCGCTACCACCGAGCCCGAGGAGCGGCGTCCCCAGTCGGCCCGCGGGCGTCTAGCCGTTGCCGGCCTGCTCGGTACCGCCTTCGGGCTGTCGCCGTTCTACGACGGCGGCTACAACTCGTCGCTCTGGGCACCCGCCGGCCTCGTCATGCTGGCGTTGCTGCTCGCTCTGGCGATCGGCGGGCCGTCGCGGCTCTCGGGTCCGGCGAAGCTCGCGCTGGGGACGCTGGCTGCTCTGGGCGCCCTGTCGCTCGTCTCGGTCCTGTGGTCATCGTCCCCGGAACAGGGCTTCGTCGCCGGCAACCGGATGATCGTCCTCGCCGCCATGCTCGGAGTGCTGCTGTTCATCGTCCGCGATAACCGCAGCGCGATCTGGGCGATCGGCGGTGTCGTCGCGGGGACCGTGCTGGTCGGCCTCTGGAGCCTTGGAGTCATGCTCTTCGGCGACGGTATCGGCTTGTTCGTGAACGGTCGCTTGAATAACCCAATCGGCTACGTCAATGCTCAGGGCGGCGTTTACGCCTTTGCGCTGATCCCGCTGCTGAGCCTTGCCGAGTGGCGACGCTCGCCCGCGTTGGCCGCGTTGGGGGCGGGCCTCGGGACGCTCTGTCTCGGCCTCGCCTTGCTATCGGAGTCGCGCGGCGTCCTCGTCGCATTGGCCGCCGGACTCATCGTCGCGTTCCTCGTTGCCCCGGGGCGGCCACGACGGGCCGCTGCGCTCGCGGTGATCGGTCTGCCAGTCGCCGCCGGGCTGCCGTGGCTGCTCGACGTCTACAACGAGGGGACGACCGGCTCGCTCGCGCAGGGCAGCGTCCGCACAGCCGCGGTCGTCCTGCTGCTGACCTCCGCAATCGCCGGGGCGGCCTGGTGGCTCGTGGCGCAGAAGTCACTCTCGATGAGCGAGGACTCCAAGTGGGCTGCGCGACATGCATGGTGCCTGCTGCTCGCCGTTGTGGCCGTAGCGGTCGTGGGCGTGGGCATCGCGAAGGCGCCGCAGATCAGCGAGCGCGGGCAAGCCACCTATCACGCTTTCCGCGACGTCAGCTCGATCTCCTCGAGCGCGCAGTTGAGCCAGAACCGGGTGCTCACCGGCTCGGGCGCCCGCTACGACTACTGGCGGATCGCGTACCTGTCGTGGCGCGAGCGGCCGTTGGCCGGGGTGGGTGCCGGCGGTTACTCGGTGCCCTACTACCAGCAGCGCCTGACGACGGAGGCGGTGCGCCAGCCCCACAGCCTGCAGTTCCAAGTGCTCGCCGAGCTCGGGCTCGCCGGCGTGCTGCTGCTCGCCATGTGGATGGCCTCCGCTGTATGGGGGATCCTCCGCGCGGCGCGGTGCCACCGCGACGAGACACGGCAGCATCTGCTCGTCGCGGCATCCGGCCTGTTCGTCGCATGGCTCGCGCAGACGAGCGTCGACTGGCTTCATCTGATGCCGGCGATGACGGGCATGGCGCTTGTGGCTCTTGCGGTCCTGGTCCGTCGGGACGCCGCCCCGCAGTCGGTCGAGATCCTCGCCAGGCGCCCTATGGCAGGAACGTGGGGGGGGTGGGCCATACTGAGCGTCTCGGGCGTCTGCATCCTGCTCGGGCTGGTAGCTCTCAGCCGCCAGACGCTCGGAGAGCACTACCGCACCCGGGCGCAGGAGCAGCTCGCTCGAGCGGCACCCGCCGACGCGCTGGAGCTCGCGAACCGTTCGATCCGCATCGACGGCCACGCGGTCTCGGCCTACTACCTGCGCTCGATGGCACTCGCGCAGTTGCGGCGTGGAGGGGAGGCGCGCGGGACGCTCTCTGATGCGCTCGAACGCGAACCGAAGAACTTCGTCACCTGGGCGCTCATCGGCGACCTCGAGTCGCGGACCGGCCATGCGGCCGCAGCTCAGCGCGCCTACCGGCGGGCATCGGTGCTCAACCCGCTGGACGCGGAACTCGCCGGGCTGGCGGCCGACGGGCCCTGAGCCGCCAACAGCGCGTCAGTACCCTTCGATCGGGCTGCGCCGGCGCCGCAGGATAAGCCCGGCGAGGCCTCCCAAGGCAAGCGCAGCGAGCGCAAGCCCGCCGATCACGAACCCGGCCCCGGGGCCGCCCGAGCGGGCGGTCGTCGGTTGGGAAGAGTTCGCCGGCGGGCCGCCGGGCGGCTCGGCCGGCACGGCGGCGCGTGACTCTTCGGTACCCCGGTCGGCGTCCTTCTCCTTCGCGGGCGTAGTTGTCGAGCGCAGAGCGGGTGCCGGCGTCGTCGTCGCCGATGGCGTCGGCTGTGACCTGGCGCTCGAAGATCGCTTCCTCTTCGCGGCTCTGCGGGCAGAGTCGAGCGGAATCGCGTACTCCTTGCCCGACGGACCATCGTCGAACGTGACGCCAGGCTCCTGCCCGAGTGCGACGCTCGGGAACAACATCGTCACCGCGACCACGAGCGACAGCAAGCGATATGTAAAAATTGGCACTGGCTCAGTATGGCAAGCCCTGGCGCTTCGACGTCAGCGGCTCGCGCTGCGCACCCCGTGCTCGGACCAGCCTGTAGGGCGACACGCTGGATGACGACGTTGGCTTCATTCGCGTGAGGATGTCGGGCAGCGAAAGCCCGGCGCTGGGCCGGGCATGATGCGCTTGGGGGTGTTGATGTGGTGGCGGCTACTCGCCGTAGACCTCGGTGACGGCGGCGTGCGCGGCGGTGGCCCAAGCGCCGCGCTGCGCGGCGACGTGCAGGAGAGATCGCCCATGCCCTCCGCTCGCGGAGGCGAGCTCGCACGCTAGGCACCCGGTCATCCGGCCGCGTCGAAGACACGACTGCGCGCCGCGACCTGCTCGTAGAGCTGCCCTTTCGAGGCGATGAGCTGCGCGAAGGAGAAGCGGTCGGCCACTCGCGCCCGTCCGGCGGTACCCATCCGGGCCCGCAGGCCCGGGTCGGCGAGCAGACGACGCAGCGCCGCGGCTAGGGCACCGGCGTCGCCTGACGGCACCAGCAGCCCGGTCACACCGTCCTCCACCACCTCCCTCGTCCCGTTCACGTCGGTCGCCACGACTGGGAGTCCGGCGGCCATGGCCTCGAGCACGCTCCCGGGCATCCCCTCGTAGCTCGACGTGAGCACGAACAAGTCGGCGTCGGCGAGCCGGTCGAGGATCTCGCCTTGACCTAGACGTCCGAGGAACTCGACGCGTCCCGCAAGGCCGAGCGAGCCCACGAGCTCGCGCAAACGGAGCTCCTCGGGCCCCGCGCCAACCAGCTCGCAGCGCAGATCCGAGCCGTCGCTGACGAGCTCCGCGAGGCTCTTGAGGAGGACGTCGTGCTGCTTGAGCGCGACCAAGCGGGCAACGCACACGATCCTCGGAGCGTGCATCCGCTGGGGATCGGCACGTCGCTCCGGCAGATCCACGGCGTTTGGGATGACGCTGAAGCGGTCGCGCGGAAAGCCGGCGGCGACCAGGAAATCCCGCCCGCCGCAGGAGTTCGCGTCGTACGCGGCCACGGCGCCGACGAGCATCCGCTCGAGCGCGATCACACCCTTCGTGCGGAGCTCGCCAGGCTCCCCCTGACTGAAGTGGCGGCTGCGGACGCCGATGACGACCGCGGGCCGGCCCCCGAGGAACGCCGCGGCTCGGGTGACGATCCCCGCCTTGAGCCCGTACGCCGCGACGACCTCCACCCGTTCCCGCCGCAGCAGGCGCGAGAGCCGGATCACCGCGCCGAGCACTCCCGCTCGCCCCGCGAGGGTGCTCGCGCGCCCCGAGCCCTCCCGCAACAGCGCGCTGATGGGGCCCGGTGGCTGGAGGAAGGCGACGGCCTGCGTCCCCGGCGCGTCTCCCCAGCGCAGGACCTGCGTCGCGATCTGTACCTCCACCCCGCCCCAGTCGTCGCAGGCAAGGACGTGGAGGACCCGTGGCCGGGACTCAGTCATTCGCCCGGAACCCGCCGGCGCACCAGAAGGGCGCGCTTTCGGGGAGCCGCACGTCGCGCAGCCCGGCGTGCGCAAGCATCGCCGCTATCTCGGCACGCGTGAAGCGCTGCTCCAGGGGCGTCGCGAAGCGGTCGCTCGGTGTCCGGGCGGGTGGGGTCACTGCCTCAGCGGGAGCCGGCCGCCTCGCGGACGGCAGCGTAGAACTCCACGCAGCCCCGGAGGCCATCGGCGAGCGTTACGAGGGGCTCGTAGCCGAGATGCTCGCGGGCCCGGGCGATGTCGGCCTGCGAGTGCTTGACGTCTCCGAGGCGCGGTGGCGCGTAGCTCGGCTCGACGTCCGCGCCGGCGAGCTCGCGTATCTCCCCGAAGAGGTGGTTGAGCGTGTAGCGCTCACCGCAGGCGGCGTTGAAAACGCATCCGACGACGCCGTCTCCTTGGGCTTCTGCGGCGCGCAGGTTTGCCTCGACGACATTGGCGACCGGCGTGAAGTCGCGCGATTGCTCGCCGTCGCCGAAGATGGTGGGCGCCTCGCCGTCGAGCAGCTTTGTGATGAAGAGGGGGACGACCGCCGAGTACTGGCTCAGCGGATCTTGGCGCGGACCGAACACGTTGAAGTAGCGCAGAGCGACGGTCTCCAGCCCGTACACCTCGGTGAACGAGCGGCAATAGCTCTCCGCGGCGAGCTTCGCGACTGCGTACGGCGAGATCGGCAGCGTTGGGAGATCCTCACGCTTGGGAAGCGCCGGGTTCGCCCCGTAGACGGAAGAGGACGAGGCGTAGACGACCCGGCGTACGCCGCTGTCGCGCGCGGCGAGCAGGACGTTCAGCGTCCCGATCACGTTGACCGCGTTACTCGTCAGCGGATCCTGGATGGACCGCGGGACCGACGGCAGCGCCGCCTGGTGGAAGACCACGTCGCGGTCGCGGACGGCGGTGTGGACGCGCTCGTAGCTCTGGATGTCGCCCTCGACGAGATCGACGTCCTCGGTGAAGGCCAGGAGATTCTCGCGCCGGCCCGTGGCGAAGTTGTCGAGGACGCGCACGTCGTGACCATCGCCGAGCAGCCGCTCGACGATGTGCGAGCCGATGAAGCCGCCACCGCCGGTGACCAGAGCGCGCATCAGACTGCAGAGGATCGAGGGGAATGCATCGCGACGAGGGTACGCGACGAGCCCGGAGCGGCGCGGTCCCGTGAACGGGCCGCAACCCCGCCGCGACCGCCGCGCCCTAGCCTCTTGGGCATGTGCGACATTGCCGGATGGGTCGGAGCGGTCGACTCCGACGAGGACGTCCTGCGCCGGATGTGCGACGCGATGGGCCCCCGCGGTCCCGACGAGCACACCGCCCACATCGAGGAGGGGCGCGCCGGCATCGGCTTCCGCAGGCTCTCGATCGTCGACCTCCGAAGCGGCCACCAGGCCCTCTTCGACGAGGCCGGGCGGTCATGCGTCGCCTGCAACGGCGACATCTACAACCTCCGTGAGCTCCGGGCCGAGCTCGAGCGCCTCTGCACCCCGGCGCTCCTCGACGCCGCGGGAGGCCCGCGGCAAGCTTGGGAGGCGGTTCTCGCGCTGCCCGCACTGCGCGGGGTCGACCGCTACGTCGCCCTCGACGTCGTGACCTACCTCCCGGGCGACCTGCTGGTCAAGGTCGACCGCATGTCGATCGCCCACAGGCTGGAGGTCCGCTCGCCGCTGCACGACCACCACGTGCACGGGTGGGCGGCGCGCCGGTCCTGGCGCCTGAAGCTCCGCCACGGGGTCCTGAAGTGGCCGCTGAAGGAGCTCGCCCGGCGGCGAGGCATGCCTGACGCGCTCGTCGACCGCCCGAAGAAGGGCTTCGGGGTCCCGGTCGGCGAGTGGTTCCGCGGCGAGCTGCGGCCGTGGCTCGAGGACGTCCTCTTCGATGCTCGGAGCAGATCTCGCGCGACGAGGGCCTGCGCATCCTCGACGACCCGCTTTATCCGCCCGCCGAGCTCCGTCACGACCGGGACGACGTGCTCAAGAAGCTCGGCTTCACTGAGGCCGAGTTCGCCGCGATCATGGCCGACTACCCCTGCCGGCACCTCGACTTCCCGTCCGACGAGGCGTACATCGCGCCGTTGCTCACAGGTAGACGGCTCGTGCGGGAGGCGTCGGCCGGGGTGAGGCGGCGCCGGTGATGGACACCGCGGCGACGCTCGATCTCCTCAACGAGGCGGAGGCCTCGGCGCCCGTCGCGGAGTGGCGGGTCGGCAGCGTGCCGATGTGGCCCTTCGTTCGCGAGCGGATCGTCTGGCAGGCCAATGCGGACAACGCTCCGCAGCGCGCTCGCACGCTCTCCGATGATCCCCTCCGGCGGTGGCTGAGGCGCGGGACGCAGCTCGCTGGAGGTCTCGGCCGGTTCGCCCGCGGCCGTGCCCTCGACCGGCGCGCGACCGCGGACCCGCGGCAGCCGGCCGACCTCCTCCTCCTCGGCGACAACGTGAGCCGGGTACTGCTCGACGGGCGTTGGTATGACCGACTCTGCGATCCGCTCGTCGAGCTGGCCTCAGAGCTCGGGCTGTCCTGCCTGCAGCTCGACCCTTACCACCTCTACCGCGTCCCGCGAGCCGCGCCCTCCGCGTGGATCCAGCCGCAACTCGACGGCCTCCTGGTCGCCGGGCGGATCTCTCGGGCACGCGCACCGGAGCCCGTGCTCCCAGGCCGAGACGAGGTGGCGAGCCTGCTCACGGCACGTCAGGTGACGACCGTGCCGCTGGACGGCAACGAAATCCGCTCGGCCGCCCGGCAGATACGGCTGCTCGGCGACTTCTTCGGCCGGACCATCGAGCGCAGCGGCGTCACGACCGGCTTCCTCGTCGACTTCTCGGCGGTGTCGATGGGCTTCAACCTGGCCTGCCGGGAGGCGGGGATCCCGTCGGTCGAGCTGCAGCACGGGGTGCAGGGCGCCTCCCATTGGGCCTACGCGCGCTGGGAAGCGATCCCGGCCGGTGGCTGCTCCGTCCTGCCGTCGGTCTACTGGAACTGGTCGGAGTCCGACGCTCGGGTCATCAACGCCTGGGCAGGTCGGACGGCGGGCGCCCACCGCGCGGTGGTGGGCGGCAACCTGTGGCTCGGCTCGTGGCGGCGGACGGGGTCTGCGCGCGTGGCCGAGTACGACGCACTGGTCCGCGCGGCGCTGCCCGGAGACGGGCCCTACATTCTGTGGACCCTCCAGCCCGGCATCACGGGGCCCCGTGAGCTCGAGTTGCTGCTCCAAACCTCCAAGCTGGCCCCCCCGGGATGGGTGTGGCTGCCGCGCCTGCATCCGGCGATGACTGCCGATGAGCGATCGAGCATCGAGGCGACGCTCGCGCGGCTGCCCACCACCCCAGTCGCGCGGGCGGCGGCGGACGAGCTTCCGCTGCCCGCGCTCCTGCGTCGCATCAATGCGCACGTCACGTTCTCGTCGTCGGCGACCCACGAGGCGGCGGCCTTCGGCGTCTCCACCGTCCTCACCGGAGCCGAGGGCGCGCTGTACTTCGCCGACGCCATCGCGACCGGGTGGGCGCGCCCCGCGGCGCTCGACGGCCCTCCCGCAGCCGCCGACGTCCTCGCCGGGCTCCAGGCGGCGATGGCGAGGCGCGGCGAGCCCTCCGAGGCCACCTGCGAAGACGCCTCTGACGTTCTCCGCAGGATCGTCGGAATGGGCTCGCGCGGAGGCTGATCAGGAAGGGGCGCGAGCCTCAGCGAAAGGCCTCCACATAGAGTGAGATCTTCGGATGGGTCGAGTCGAAGAGCACCGTGTTCCGCAAGGCTGGGCTGTAGCTCTGACCGTAGCCAGAGAGCAGAGCCTGATCGAAGCCCGCCTCTCGGAGCATCCGCTCCGCCTTGCCCCAAGTCCACCAGTTCCGATGGTTGCCCGGGAAGCGACGATGAACCGCATCCGGCACGCGGTCGGCGCAACTGCTGAGCGCATCCTCCATAGGTAAATCCGTGAACATGTGGTCGACGTCGTCATCGGAGAGGCGCACGTCGGCGCCGTCTACATGGAGCGTCGACAAGGCCGAGGCAAACTGCCACACGAACAGTTGCTGGACCGACGCGGTGGACAGCGGCTGAGTCGCTCCGACGGCGCGTACAGCCTCAGGCGTGGAGTACCACTGAGCCCAATACCAGTAGTCAGGATCCCGATCGCGCCACGCCCGAAAGTCAAGCGCAATGTTCGGGGTCGTGATTCGGAAGACCCCGCCAGGTTTGAGAGTCCTATACGCCTCCCGAAACAAGCTGTCGACAGCCGCGTCGCTGAGATGCTCGATCGTGTGCGAGCTATACAGCGCCTCCGCCGACGCGTCTTCGATCGGCAATGGGTCAAGCGTCTCGGCATCCCACGCGATGTCGATCCCGGCCGACTGCTCATTCTCGTACCAGGCACTGGGGTGATCGATGTTGGTCCAGTATGGGTGGTAGAAGCCGCCCGACCCGACGTTGTAGAAAGCCCTCGTGCGCAGACTCGCTGGCGCGTACGCTCGCTCGTAGACCGCTAGGTCTGTCGTGCCGTCATCGAGCCGGCTGATGTTCCAGCCAGCGCGCTGCAGCGCCTTCGTGGTTCTACGTTTTGCGGTGTCGAGCATCAGCTTGCCTTTCGGAGGATTCGAGACCTCGTGCCTAGACTTGTATCCCACTGCGGCGGGTCGCGCATGAGCTCGTTGGAGACTCTGTGGGTCTGAGCCCTGTGGCCGACCACCGTCGCGTCCTCATCTTTTGCGCGGTCAGCACTCCGAGGACGCCTCTGACATTCTCCGCAGGATCGTCGGATCGGGCTCGCGGGAAGGCTGATCGAGAAAGGCCGCAAGCAGGCGCAGGCCGGTCTGAGCGCTCTTCTCCGGATGAAACTGGCATCCGACCACGTTCCCCCGCCCCACGACTGCGGCGATCTTGCGTCCGTTGTAGTCCGCGTCCGCCAGTCGTATCCCCTCGTCCTCGGGCTCCGGCGCGAAGGAGTGGATGAAGTAGTAGCAGCCCCCCCCGGCGGTGCCGCTCAGGATCGTTCCCTCCCAGCCGACTGCTGCAGGACCCGGGATCAGCTCGGCCCACGCGACGTGAGGCACCTTGTGCGACGTGCCGTCGGCCGCGGTGGCCGGGATACGCACGACCCGACCGCCGAAGATCCCCAGCCCGGCGTGCTCACCGAACTCCTCGCTGCCGGCGAAGAGCATCTGCATGCCGACGCAGATGCCGAGGAACGGCCGACCGGAGGCGGCATGCGCGACGAGCGGCTCGATGAGCGCTCGGGCGCGTAATCCCGCCATGCAGTCCCCGAAGGACCCGACCCCGGGGAGGACGAGATGCTCGGCGCCGGCGATCCGCTCAGGGTCACCGGTCAGCTCGACCCGGGCGCCGCAGTTCTCGAAGGCCCGGCGGACGCTGAGCAGGTTGCCGACGCCGTAGTCGACGACCAGGACGCGCTTCACGGGCACCTCACCGCGACGGCGCCGTCCCGTGCGGCCGCACGGATCGCGGCCAGGTCAAGACGCCCGTAGTGGAGGACGTCGGCCATCGCGACCGCATCGGCGCGACCGTCGCGGGCGACCGCGACGAGATGTTCCGTCGTTCCCATGCCCCCCGACGCGATCACCGGCACTGGCACCGCGTCGGCGACGGTGCGGACGAGCTCCACGTCGAAGCCGCGACGCGTCCCCTCCCGGTCGACGGAGGTCAACAGAATCTCCCCGATGCCGCGCTGCACCGCCTCCCGGGCCCATTCGACGGCGTCGCGACCCGTCCGCTCGCGCCCATTGTCGGTGTAGGCCTCCCAGCCGCCCTCGGGCCGCAGCTTGGCCTCGATGCCCAAGACGACGCACTGCGAGCCGAAGCGGCGCGCCACCTCCTCGAGCAGCTCCGGCCGCCGGACGGCGGCGGTGTTGATCGCGACCTTGTCGGCCCCGGCGAGCAGGGCCCCGTGGACGTCCTCGACGGTGCGGATACCTCCCCCCACGGTGAGCGGGACGAAGATGTCCTCGGCGGTACGGCGGACGAGGTCGAGCAGTGAGTTGCGCCCGTAAAGGCTCGCGACGATGTCCATGTAGAGCAGCTCGTCGATGCCGGCCTCGTAGTAGGCCTGGGCGTGTGCCTGCGGGTCCCCGACGACGCGCAGCCCCTCCAGGTGGATCCCCTTGATGAGGTTGGTTGCCTTGACGTCAAGCCTCGCGACGAGGCGGACGTTAGCCAAGGCGCTGGCCGATCGGGTCGAAGACGGTGCTGCGCAGCGCCCAGCCCGTGCCATCGTGGCACCACAGGTGGGGGGAGCGGAAGCGATCACAGGTCAGGTCGAACCACTCGCGGTCGACCTCGGGCTGCTCGAAGCAGCGGCTTGCGTCGGGAAACTGGGCTTCGGGCATGGAGAGGTAGCGCAGGATCTCGTCGACGAAACGCTCGGGGAACTCGCCGTCGAAGCGCCGTACAAGCGCGACGCCCTCCTCGTAGTTGATGTCCCCCGAGCGGATCTCCTGCGCGGCGTCGTAGGTCGCCCGCCCGATCCCGAACTTGATGTACGTCGTGTAGTAGTGGAGGTCGTCGATCCGGTCGTCGATCGAGTTGTACTTCGAGTAGGTCCCGGGGGTGCGCTCGGGCGCCGCTTCGAAGCCGCCGTGCTCAACGGAGTAGTAGTAGGCGCTCTGTGGGTGCCATCGCAGGTAGTAGCCGAGATAGTGGACCTGCACGCCGGCGGATTCGAGGCGCCCGGGGTCCGCAGGGAGGTAGGGCTGAAGGTCGGCGCGCGGGACGCCGAGCGGGCCGGTGATCTCGGCGACCGAGCTTCCGCCGAGGTAGACATCGGCCTCGTCGCTCATGGCAAAGTAAGACCAGTCTCGCCGGGCGGTGTCGGTGTCCTCGATGGGATTGCCGTACTCTGCCTCGTTCTCCCCGTAGAAGACGAGCGGCACCTCGTGGAGCAGCGCCATCTTCGGTGCAAGATTCTTCTGACCGAGGACGAACGGCTGGAACGGATGCAGCAGGTTCTCGACCGCAAGGCGGGTCAGCAGCCGGTGGGTCCTGCCGTTCGGCGTGTGCAGGAAATTGTCGAACCCCGCATGGATCCACGCTTGGAAGTTCCGCCACCCCCACTCGGTGTAGATGTGGGGCGCCCATGTCACGGTCAGAGGGTTCATCCCGAACTCGGTCTTGAGGACATGGGCGGCGTAGAAGGAGTCCTTGCCCCCCGAGCCGGGAACGATGCAGTCGTAGGCACCGTTGGTGCGACGGTGGCCGTCGCAGAGCTCGTGCAGCTCCGCGCGGCGCGCATCCCAGTCGATCCCGGTGCGCTTGGCGAGCGCGACGCGGCAGGCGTCACACACGCCGTCGTCGCCTACGCGGATCGTGGCTTTCTCGCTGTCGGGGGTGTGGGCGAACTCAACCGTCGAGTTCGGCCGCTGGTTGGAGATCACGCACGTCTGGCAGAACCGGACCCCCCCAGGGAGGCCGTAGCGGGTGTGGCGATCCTCCGGCGGCACGTCGGCTGCGAAGCGGGCGAGGTCGACGGGCTGCGGGGCGGGAAATAGGGTCATCGGGTCTCCACGAGCGTGCGCAACAGGAACAGGTCCTGCTCGGTGTCAAGGTCGACGGAGCGCTCCGGGGGCATGACGTAGGCCACGCTGCCGGCGCCGGCGAACGGGTCGTCGCACTCGAGGTGTTCGCCGCGGGCGACGTACACCGCTCCGTTGAGGGCGAAGACCGCCGGGAGGTCCTGGCGGCGGTCCGCGGGGGGTCCGTGCTCGAGCAGCGGCTCGAGCGTACGGTCCGGCGCGAGGCGGAACATCCACTCGGGGTGCTGGCGCACGGGCGACACCGAGACGCACCCCGGCGCGCTCGACTCGTGGCAGAGGCGGATCGCGGCGTCGATGTCCTCGCTGGTGCGCAGCGGCGAGGTCGGTTGCAGCAGCACGACGTAGTCCCACGCCTCTCCGAGGACGCCGACCGCGTGACGGACGACGTCGGCGGAGGGCACGTCGTCCCCGGCGAGCCCCGGTGGACGGGTGAACGGGACGTCGAGCCCGACCTGCCTGCCGAGCGCGGCGATCTCCTCGTCCTCGGTGCTGAGGACGGTGCGGTCGAGCAACTGCGACTCGAGCGCGGCGGCCGCGGTCCACGCGAGGACGGGGCGTCCGCCCAGGTCGGCCAGGTGCTTGCCGGGAAGGCCCTGCGAACCGCCGCGGGCGGGGATCAGGCCCAGAATCCGGGGGCGGTCGGGCACCCTCCGATCTTCGCACGATCCGTGCCCCGGCGACTCGCGGCAGACCGCGGGGCTCAGGGCCGGCGGTGATGCGGACGCGCCGGCAGCCCCGTCCAGACGGCCCCGGGCGGGACGTCGGAGACGACGACGGCCCCGGCGCCCACCGTCGCACGAGCGCCAATGCTGCAGCCCTCGCGGACGACGGCTCCGATGCCGACGTGGCTCGCCTCGCCGACTCGCACCGCCCCGCCAAGGACCGCTCCGGGGGAGACATGGACGTGGTCCTCGAGCACGCAATCGTGCTCGACGATGGCACCGGTGTTGACGATCACGTCGTCGCCCGCCCGCGCTCCGGCGTTGAGGATCGCTCCTGCGAGCACGACCGTCCCGCGTCCGAGCGCAGCGCTCCTGGCCACATGGGCGCCAGGATGGACGACGGCGGGCAGGCCCGCTCCCAGCGCCACCGCACGCTCGAACAACCACCGCCGCGGGAGGTTGTCGCCGGTCCCGCCGACGCCGATCACGACCTCGACGCCGTCGGCGACCAATCCGGGCAGGCGACGATCGTCTCCGAGGATCGGCCACACGCCGTCCCCGGCCGGCGGGCCGGCACCCTCGCGGTCGAGCAGCCCGATCACCTCAAAGCCCGCCGCCGCGGCGGCGTCGAGCACCGAGCGCGCGTGACCGCCGGCTCCGAGGCACACCAGGCGGCGGCTCATCGCTTCACGAGGAGGCCCTGGTCGAGCCGCAGCGCACGGAGCGCCTGCATGATCCGTGCGGCGGTGCGCCCGTCGCCGTAGGGGTTGACGAGGTCCTGGAGCCCGTCGCGGAAGCCCGGATCGAGCGCATGACGCAGGCCCCGAGCGACGGCTTCGGCGCTCGCGGGAACCGAGATCACGCTGGGCGGGGCGATGCGCCCGCGCTGCCGTGACCCCACGTCGAGGGCCGGCACCTGGAAGGACGGCGCCTCCAGCAGCCCGCTGGACGAGTTGCCCGCGACCGCGTCGGCGCGACGCATGAGCTGGAGGTAGCGCGTCGACCCGAGGCTCGCCACAAGGGTGCGGCGCGGATCCTCGCCGGCGAAGCGGCTGAGCTGCTCGGCAACCTCGTCGGCGCCGGCGTCCACGTTCACCCCGGTCACGATGTAGGTGGCCGGCACGTCGCGGAGACCGTCGAGGAAGCCGGCCAGCTGCACCGGACCGTCGGGCTCGCCGGGAAGGAGCGTCGTGGGCGGGTGGAACGTCACCAGGACCAGCGGCGGCTCGAGCGGTATCCCGATCACCGTCTCGAGCTCCTCGTCCGCGGCGTCGGGGAGCTGGCGGATCGCGTCGAGCCCGGGCGTGCCCACGACCTCGACCCGCCAGGGTTCCTCGCCCATGCCCTCGACGTTGGTGGCGTACTGCGCCGTGGCCACCAGGTGCCGGTGGGCCATCTTCGTGATCGAGTTGCGCCACACCTGGTCGACTGCGCCCTCGGTCACCTCCCCGCCGCACAGGTGCACGATCGGGATCCGCATCGCGGTCGCCGCGACCGCCGCGGCGTGGATCTCGAAGCGGTCACCGAGGAGGAGGAGGACGTCGGGTCCGATGGCTTCCAGCGCCCCGGCGAGCGCGCCGGTCATGCGCCCGGCCGTACGGGCCGTTCCACCGCCCGAGCCCGCCTCGAGCTCGACCTCGAGCTCGCGCGCGATCGGCAGACCGGAGGCCCGCACCTCGTCGACCGTCCGGCCGTGTGCCGAGGACAGGTGCGTCCCGGTGACGACGAGGTGGAGGTCGAGGTCCGCCGCGGCGTCGATCGACGCGTACGCGTGGCGCATGAGTCCGAAGTCGGCACGCGTGCTCGTCACGGCGGCGACGACCCTCACGATGGGCCTCCGAGGTCGCTCCAGGCGAGTCGCTCGCCCTCAGCGAGGGATCGCCGCAGGCGCCGGCCGGTCACGTCGTCGACGGCGGTGGGGGGAATGCCGTCGCCCGGGCGTCGCGCGGCCACGTCGTCCGGACGGAGCCGCCGCCCCTCAGGCAGGTCGGAGGCCGCCACGAGGCTTCGCCGCGCCACCGCCGAGGCGTCGGCCTCACTGGGTCGCAGGCGCTTCTCGGCGTCCCCGACCGCGGAATGGGCAGACCGGATCGCCGTCACGAGCCGGCCAAAGCTGTCCGGGGCCATCGACGCCCGGTGGTCGGGTCCGGGCAGCTCGCGGTCGAGCGTCAGGTGCTTCTCGATGCAGCACGCACCGAGCGCCACGGCCGCGATCGCCGCGACGTCGCCCTTCGTGTGGTCAGAGAAGCCTACGGGCACCCCGAACCGCCGCGTGAGCTCACCGATCGCCGCGAGATGGCAGTCGTGGAGGGGCGCCGGGTACGCCGAGACGCAGTGGAGGAGAACAACGGGGGCGTCGCCGAGGTCCTGAAGGCCGCGTTCGACCTCGGCGAGCGTGCTCATCCCGCAGGAGAGCAGGACGGGGAGTCTCGTCCGGGCGATCCGCCGCAGCAGGGGGGTGTTCGTGAGGTCGCCTGAGGAGACCTTTATCGCCGCGATCGGCAGGTCGGCGAGCAGATCGACGGCGCCCTCGTCGAACGGGGTGGAGAGGAACACCAGCCCCGCGGTCTCCGCGGCGAGCTTCAGTCGTCCCCATGCCTCGGAGGGCAGCTCAAGGCCACGTAGCAGTTCACGCTGGGAGCCCCCACCCGCGTACCTCGCCGCCCGGGCTCCCGCGACGACCACCCGATGGGCGGAGAAGGTCTGGAACTTCACCGCGTCCGCACCGGCGTGCGCTGCGGCGGCGACGAGCTCGAGGGCGAGGTCGAGGTCGCCGTTGTGGTTGACCCCTGCCTCGGCGATGACGAAGGGCCGCGCGCCGGCGCGCAGCTCGCGGCCGGCGACGAGCACCGTGCTCGCCATCAGGTGCCCGTCGCCCCCCGTACGGCGGCGCACACGCGGTCGACGTCCTCGTCGGAAAGCCCGAAGGAGGACGGGAGGTTGAGGCCCCGCGCGTACAGGTCCGCGGTCACGGCGAGGGGTCCACGCGGCGCGTCGGCGTACGGCGCGAGCTCGTGGACAGGGGCGAAGAAGGGCCGGATGTCTACGCCCTCCCGGGCGCAGGCGCTGACGATCTCGAGGATCTCGGTGCGCGAACAGGGGCGGTGCAACAGCAGCGACGTCAGCCAGAACGAGCTGCTGGCCCACGGTTCCTCGCTCATGATCCGGTCGCCGAGGCGCTCGGCGTATCGCGCGCGATTGGCCTGGCGCGCCGCCACCAGCTCGGGAAGGCGATCGAGCTGAGCGAGGGCCAGCGCAGCGTTGAGGCTGGGCATCCGGTAGTTGAATCCGATCGCGTCGTGCCGGTACTCGATCGCGTGGACGCGCGCCTGGGTGGCCAGGTGCCGGGCCCGGTCGGCGATGCTGGCATCGGAGGTCACAAGCATGCCGCCGCCACCGGCCGTGATGACCTTGTTGCCGTTGAAGGAGAGGACTCCGATGTGCCCGAGCGCTCCGGCAGGCGTTCCCCAGCCCGACGCGCCGAGCGCCTCTGCCGCGTCCTCGATCAGCGGGACGCCCCATCCGGCGGCGAGGGCCCGCAGGGCGTGGCCGTCAGCAGGGTGGCCGAAGAGGTCGGTCGCGATGACGGCGGCGAGCCGTCGTCCCGTTTGCGGCTCGACGAGCCGTCCTCGCTCCGGGCGGTAGCGCGACCCCACGAGCTCCTCGACACCGGCGGGGTCGAGCGTGGCGCTCGCCGCTCGGACGTCGGCGAAGACCGGCGTCGCGCCGCAGTAGGAGACCGCGTTCGCGGTGGCCACGAAGGTCAGCGAGGGAAGCACCACCTCCGCGCCGGCGTCCGCGCCCGCGCCCAGCAGGGCGAGGTGCAGCGCCGCCGTACCGCTCACGACGGCTACCGCGTGCTCGACGCCCAGGAGGGTCGAGATCCGCTCCTCGAGCTCGTTGATCTGCGGACCCGCCGTGGACACCCAGCCGCTCTCCAGGCACTCCATCACGCGGGCGCGCTCGTGGTCGGTGATCGAGGGGACGGAGAGGGGGATCCGCTCGACCGCGACGCCCGCGTCCACCATCAGACCGTGTACTGACCGGGTCGGTAGAGCCCGAGGTTGCGCTCGAGCCACGCGGCGGTCTCGGCGATGCCTCCCTCGAGCTCCTGTCGGTGGGTCCAGCCCGTGAGTGCCCGTACCCGGGAGGGATCGGACAGGAGGCAGTCGACTTCGCTGCCCGGCGGCCGGATGCGCTCGCGGTCGACGATGATGTCCGCCTCCCGTCCGGTGACCCGGCAGGCAAGGTCGAAGACCTCCTGGATCGAGTGGTCGACCCCCGTCCCCAGGTTCAGAACCGTTCCGGCCACCTCGGACTCCCCCACGGCCCGGAACCCGGCCGCCGTGTCACGGACGAAGCTGAGGTCACGGCGCGTGTCGAGGCTGCCGAGCCGCACCGGGCCGCTGCCGGAGAGCAGCTGCGTGAGGATCGTGGGCACGATCGCCCGGGTAGACTGCCGGGGCCCGTAGGTGTTGAAGGGCCGGACGACGACCACGGGCAGCGCGAAGGAGCGGTGGTAGCTCAGTGCGAGCTGGTCGGCGCCCACCTTCGTCGCCGCGTAGGGCGACTGGGCGTGGAGCGGGTGGTCCTCGTCGATCGGGAGGTACTGGGCGGAGCCGTACACCTCGCTCGTCGACGTCTGGACGAAACGCTCCACCCCGGCCGACCGCGCCGCCTCGAGCAGGTTCAGCGTGCCCCGGACGTTCGTGTCGACGTAGGCCGACGGCGCGACGTAGGAGTAGGGGATACCGATGAGCGCCGCGAGGTGGAAGACCGCGTCGGCACCCTCGACCGCCAGCCGCATCTGGTGGGCGTCGGCGACGTCGCCACGGACGATTTCGACGTGCTGCAGCGTTTCCGGCGACAGCTCGGAGAGCCAGCCGAGGTCATCCCGGCTGTTGTAGTGGACGAGCGCGCGCACCGGGGTACCGTGCGCGACGAGCTCCTCCACCACGTGGCTTCCGATGAAACCGGCTGCTCCGGTGACGAGTGCGAGGCGGCAGCTCATGCGAAGTGCTCCTCGTAGTCCTTGCCCGCGGCCGCGTAGTCGTCGTGGTGCCCGATGTCGCGCCAGAACTCCATCACCGGGAAGCCACCGACCTTCAGGCCGTCCGCGACAGCGCCGGCGATCACGTCGGGCATGTCGACGCGCTCATCCGGCTCGATGCCTCGCACCACCTCGGGCTCGAGGAGGTAGATCCCGGCGCTGACAAAGCACCGCTCCTGCGGCTTCTCGACGATCCCGTTGACCTCCCAATCGTCCAGTTGCAGAACCCCGTACGGAATCTCCGTGTCGATCGGGACCATCGCGAGCGACATGTGGTTGTTCGACTGCTGATGGTGCTCGATGAAGCGACGGTAGTTGAAAGTCGTGAGGATGTCGCCGTTGACGACGAGCACCGGAGCGTCGTCCCCCCCGGCCGCGAGCCGGACGGGCCCCGCCGTACCGAGAGACGTCGTCTCGCGGACGTATCCGATCTCCACCCCGAAGCTCCCGCCGTCCCCGAAGTAGCTCTCGATGCAATCACCAAGGTACTTGACCGCGATCGTGATCCGGCAGAGGCCCCGATCGGCGAGTCCCTCCACCAGGGTCTCCAGCAGCGGACGGCCACCGACGCAGAGCATCGGCTTCGGGGTCGCCGCGGTCAGGGGCCTCAGCCGCTGGCCCTCGCCGCCGGCAAGCAGGACGACGCGCCCGGGCTCCTTTCGGCGCCGCGAGCGGACTCGGGAACGCGGAAAGTCGACAAGCTGGCGCAGCCCGGTGACTCGGCCGTCGATGTCGAGAAGAGGCAGTTGGTCGACCTCGCTGGCGAGCATCACCTCGAGTTGCTCCTTGAGCGACAGCTCGGCCGGGGCCACCGTCGGGTCACGTGTCATGGCCTCCTCGACACCAGCGTCGAGGCTCAGGCCGCGCAGGATCGCCCGGCGGATGTCCCCGTCGGTGACCGTGCCCATGCAGCGACGCCCGGCATCGACCACGACCACCATGTGGGTTCCGAGCTGGTCGAGCGCGACCATGGCGTCGCGAAGCGACGCCCTCGGGGCGATGGTCGGGTCCGGGGGCGGTCCCGCGTCGTCGGCGCGCATCTCGCGGGAGGCTAGAGCGTTCCGGTCGCTCACGGCCCGCGGAAACGACGCTTGACCCGCCGCCGCAGTTTGGCCGCCGCCTCGCGCGGATCCCCGGCGGCGAAAAGGGCCCGGCGGAGTAGAGGGTTGCGGTGGAGCAGGTGCCGTCGGGCGCCGGCGTCGAGGTGGTTCACGAGGTCGGCCCGCTCCTCCTCGACGCCGGTGCGTAGCGCTTGGTAGAGCCCAAGCGCCAGTGTGTCTCGCATCTCGTCCAGGGCGCTTCGCGCGGCGGCACTCGACGCCCGGCTTGTGAGCTCTCGGAGAAACGCCTCACGCCCGAGGAATTGGGCCCAGCGTGAGGAGAGATGCGAGTACGGCACGCCGCCCAGGTCGCTGGCGTGGCTCGGCAACTGGACGCGCGGATCCGTGGCGGCCGTGAGCGGCCGGTCGAGCCAGTAGCAATCCCCGCGGCCGATGAGGCCCGCCGCGAGCAGGTCCTGTGGGTAGAGGTGGGCAGCATCGTTCGTCGTTCGCACAGCGTCCAGCATCTTCACCACCTCCGCACAGCGGGCGACGTGAAAGGTCATGCCTGAAACGTAGCCCGCGCACTCCAGGAAGGCTTTGGGCGGGATGCGGCCCGTCGCATCCCGCCCCCGGTACAGCATCGGGCCCTTGCCGCGCTCCATGAACACCTGCGGGGAAACGAGGCTCGGAGACTTAGCGGCGCAGAAGTCGAGCAGTGCGGGCAAGGCATCCGTGAGGACGCGATCTTCGTCCGACGAGACGAGCAGGTACTCCCCCGAGGCCTCTTGGAACAAGCGCAGAAAGCTTCCGGCGAATCCGATGTTTCGGTCGTTGCGCAGCACCCGGACTAGGGTTCCGGCGCACCGCTCGCTGAGCACGTCGAACGTCCGGTCGGGCGAGGCATTGTCGAGTACGAGTACGTCCACCCCTGAGGGAAGGCCGACACTGAGCAATTCGGAGACCCGCCTCGCCACGGTCGCGCAGCGTCTGTAGGTCGGGATGCCGATAGTCAGGCTCGGTAAGGAGGTGATCATCGAGTAGGTCTGGTCTGCCGATCAAAGGCCGGCGGGACGGACTTTAGTGGGCTGCACGGAATCCGATGTCAAGACCAGGCGGATCTGCAGCGATGATCGCGGGTATTCTCGCGTGCGTGTCCGAGCACGCTACCCCACCCAGGACAAGGGTGTCCCCCCGCCAGATCGAGGAGTTCGCGGATTCATGAAGGCGGTTATCCTGGCCGGCGGTCTCGGGACTCGCCTCAGCGAGGAAACCGCGGTGCGGCCCAAGCCGATGGTGGAGATCGGGGGCATGCCGATCCTGTGGCATATCATGAAGATCTTCGCGGCGCACAACGTCAACGACTTCGTCGTGTGCCTGGGCTATAGGGGCTACGTCATCAAGGAGTGGTTTGCAAACTACGCGCTGCACACCTCCGACGTGACCTTCGACCTCGGAACAGGCGAGATGACCGTCCACCATTCGACCACCGAACCATGGCGGGTGACGCTGGTCGAGACCGGCGCGCGAACCATGACAGGCGGTCGCCTGCTCCGCGTCGTGCCCTACCTCGACGACGAGGACTTCTGCTTTACCTACGGCGATGGGGTGGCCGACGTCGACATCACCTCGCTGATCGCCTTCCACCGCCGGCAGGACGTGCAGGCGACGATCACCGCGGTACAGCCGGCAGGCCGTTTCGGGGCTCTCGATCTGGAGGGGGAGCGTGTTACCGGATTCGAGGAGAAGCCTCGCGGCGACGGCGCGTGGACCAACGGCGGCTTCTTCGTCCTGGCTCCGTCGGTCGCGGCGCACCTCTCTGGCGACGACACCGTCTGGGAGCAGGCACCTATCCGCGACTTGGCCGCAGCGGGCCAACTCGCCTACTTCAAGCACGAGGGTTTCTGGCACGCGATGGACACCGTCCGCGACCATGCCATTTTACAGGAGTTGTGGGGCTCGGGGGAGGCGCCGTGGCGGGTCTGGTGAGATTCCGCGGCCGGGAACCGCCTGGGAGGAGGCCGCTTAGCTGATCGAACAACGACTCCACCTGACCGCCCGACAAGATCAACATCCCGACCTCCCAAATCCGCAAATCCGCAAATCCGGAAATCCGGAAATCCGACGAATTCCGAATCTCAGGCCGGACGGAACCACCGGCTATTTCCGGGGGACGTAGGTCGCGGCGCGGATCGGGGCCGGTGCCCACGGGTGCCCGAACTCGGCCGGACGGACTCCCGGCGCCTCTCGCGTGCTGCACGAACGCGGCGACGAGCCCGTCCGACGCGCCGCCTCATCGCGAGATCGTTCACGCTGTGGGCCACGTGGCCCACGGCGTTCTCCCTGCCCGGCGCCGTCGCCTGCCGTGCCTCGCTTCGGTCTCAAGGTGCGGCAGGAACTCCACTGCCACGGCCGCATGCTGCGTCCGACAGATGCCGGCGCCGCTCACCGCCGGATCCGCCCCCAGGGCGCCCCCGAGCCCCCGCCGGCCGAGGAGCGCCCCCAGCAGGCCGCCACGACGCCGACAGGCCGCGTCCCCAACGCGTCCGCCTCACGCTCCTCGCGCCGCACCGCATCCTCACGAGACTCAGCACCGCCCGAGAGGCCGGGCCCACGTCTGCGAGCGAGCGTGTGCGGTGCGTCGACGCCGAGCACTGAGTGGAGTGGAACCACGGGCGGGCGCACCGGGAATTGCCCCCGATGCGCGGGACTCGTCGATCCCGCCGTTTGGCGCGTGAAGACCGCGATCGTCTCTCCAAGCGGCTCCCCTGGTGACCTACAAGCACGTATGGGAAACCTGCTTGAATTGTCGCAACACGAGCCGTCGGCGACGACGTCAGTACCTGTTCCCGAGTTTTGTTCCGGAAACGATCGCTGCGAAAGTGCTTCCGGCGGATGTGGTTCGCACTTTATACCCCGTCAGGGACGTAATTGCGTCTGAAAATCGTTTCTACGAGTACTATGCCGATGTCGTGAGCAACGGTGTTGCGGGCACCAAGTGGCAAGCCCAAGTTGACAGGGTTACACAACGACTTAGTGATGCTGGGGTCGACCTAACGAATGCTCGGGTCTTAGATGTAAGCGGTGGACCCGGGTTCCTTACCGAACATATAGGTAAGTTGGCGCGCAGGTGTGTCGTCACTGAGTTTAGTGATCTCGCAGTCGATGGCATCCGCGACGCGCTTGGCGTGGAAGCAGCCAAGTTTGACTATAACACCGATAACCTGGCTGAACAAGTGGAGGGACCCTTCGATGTCGTGCTAGTAGACGCCTCTGTCAACTTTGCTTGCGACTTAGTAGGATTCGTCCGGTCATTGAGGCGCGTCTGCGAACATCAGGCCCTTGTCTACGTAACGTTCACCACACCCACCGTTGGCTGTTGCCTCCGGTGGCAATTCGACGAGTACACCTACAACGTCTTGTATCAACCGCAGACGATGGTCACAGCTTTCGGGTCGGCTGGATTTCGCCTCGAGGGGGCAAGTTGGGAGCAGTCTTATGACTACCGGTCAGGGGTTGGCTGGAAGCTGCGCGTTCTGCGGGCTCCTATCGAGGCCTTATATTGGTGTCGGTCGATGGGACGCAACCTCGGGCTCGACCGTTCGCTTCGTCAGCATGATGCAGTGCATCTTTACCGCTTGAACTGATCCCGATGTGATCCCGCCTTCCTGCTAGCGTTCTGGCTCTCCAGTCTGCCGGTGCTGCTGCTCTCCCTCCCTGATCGGGCCCCTACGCCGCTTCAGGCGCTGAGCCCCTCCGCGGTCGCGGCCACGAGTTCGTCGAGCCCGCGCAGGCGGACGCCGTGACGCGCGGCCAGTTCGCGCAGTCGCTCCGGGTCGCCGAGATAGACGCTCTCGGGCGCGCGGGGATCGCGCCAGCGCTCGATGGCCATCTCGCCCCGGCCGAGCACCCGCCGGACGACCGCCGCGAGCTCCTCGATCTCGACGATCTGCGACCCGCCGGTCTCGAAGCACCCGCCGCGATCCTCGAGCAGCTCGCCCACGGCGGTTGCGACGATCTCCTCGACCCCGGTGAAAGAGCGCACCACGGCACCGGCGGCGCCGATCCGCACGGGGCCGCCGGCGCGGACCTGCCGGATGAGGTCACCGAGCGCGTAGTCGTCGGGCTGGGTCATGTGCGCCCCCGCGACGTTGAAGACCCGTGCGACGACGCAGGCCACGCCGGCCCGCCGGCACGCCTCGGGGAACACGAGCTCGTCTAGCGCCTTGAGCGCGCCGTACGGGTTGGCATCGAGATCGGGCCGCAGCGCCGCGCCGCTGGAGGTGACCAAGAGCCGGCGCACGGCACCCGAGCGGACGGCCTGCAGGACCCGCGCGGTGATCGCGACGTTCGCCGCGACGAACGCGTCGCGTTCGTCCTCCGGGATCTGCGTCCGGGTGACGAACGCGTAGTGCAGGAGCACCTCGGCGGGCTCGAGCTCGGCCAGCGGGCGCGCGACGACCTCGCCGACGCCGGCGACTGCCAGCCGCCGACTCCGGCTCGCGTAGACCGCCACGCGTGAGCGGAACGCCTCGCGCCCCATCGCTGCCGCGAGGAGGTCAAGCGTGACCCGTCCGAACCAGCCCGTCGCACCCGTCACGGCGACCTGCTGGCCCGAGGCGGCGAGCCGTCGGAAGGGGTCCGGAGAGCGGTCCGGAGCGGGCTGGGGCGTGAACATGACGCGGCTATGATCCCGTGATGGCCGCAGAGAGCAAGGTCGCCGACCAGATCGCGGAGCTTTTGGCCTCTCGTAGGATCCGTCATGTCTTCGGCATCATCGGTGCCGGCAACGCCCACCTCTCCGACTCGTTCCGGCACTCGGTCAGACGGAGATCGTCTGCGTGCACCACGAGCAGGCCGCCGTCATGGCCATGAAAACCTACTCGTCGGTCAGGACGGCGAAGAGCGCCACGAACGTGACAGCGTCAGGAGCTGCCCGAACTCCTCGATCCCGAGGTAGCGGGTGGCCACGATCGTCCCGATCAGCCCCGATGCGGCGACCGCGAAACGACCTCCGATCAGCAGCGCGGCGTTCAGCGCCACGCCACCTTCTGCGAAAGTTCAATGACGAACCGCCCGGGGTGGTGGGCGCGCCTACGTGCCCTCCATCGCGACGGGCTGCGCGAAAGGCTCCATCTCGGTGACCGGGCGGCCGAAGGCGAGCTTAGGGTAGGCGTTGGCCGTCAGGTCGATCGATACGGTCAGCAGGAATGGCGCGGCGGGCTCCGCCCAGAGCTGCCCAAGCGCCGCTGCGAGTTCCCCCGGGTCGTCCACGCGCGCCGAGCCGATGCCGAAGGCCTGTGCCACCCGCGAGAAATCCGGCGCCGAGTAACCCCAGACGGTCGACTGGTAGCGCCCGTCGAAGTACGACTGCTGGAACTGGCGGACCATGCCGTGGCACCCGTTGTCAACGATCACGATCTTCAGCGGAAGGCCGAGGTGCACGACAGTTTCGAGCTCCTGCAGATTGAGCTGGAAGCACCCGTCGCCGGCGATGACCACCGCCGGCCTGCCCGTTGCACGCGCGGTGCCGATTGCCGCGGGCAGCGCGAAGCCCATGGCGCCCATGCCGCCCGATGTGAGAAAGCGCTGCTGGGAGGTCAGCTCGAGCGATTGCGCCGCCCACTGCTGGTGCTGGCCGACGTCAACGACGTAGGCTCCGGCCGCGGTGCTAGCGGCCGAGATCTCGTGCATGAGGATGTTCGGATTGACGCCCACGATGTCCGGCAGCTCGGCCGTGTCGGGCCACTCAGCCCGCTTGGCGGCGATCTCCTCGGCCCAGGCGGCGTAGTTCGGCAGCCCGCGGGCGTCCTCCCCGCGGGTAGCTAGCTCCTCGAGGAAGGTCCGGGCGTCAGCCACCACGGCCCGGCAGCCCTGAACGCGTTGGTTGATCTCGACCGCCTCGGCGTCGACATGGAAGATCACGCGGTCGCCCTTGAAGGCTTCGACCTCGGAGCCCGTCTGGCGGATGTCCAGCCGAGCGCCGACGACGAGCAGCAGGTCCGCTTCGCCAATCGACCAGTTGCCCCAGCGGTTGCCGTAGGAGCCGATCAGTCCGACGCGCAACGGGTGGTCGTAGGGCAGCGCGTCGACGCCGAGCAGCGAGTTGACCACAGGAAGGCCGAGCAGGTCGACCACGGCTCGGAGCTCCTCGATCGCGCCACTGGCGCGGACGCCGGCACCGACGAGCATCAGTGGGCGCTTCGCCCGACCCAGGGCCGCTACCAACTCGTCCGCAGCGTTCGCGTCGGGCGCGGCACGTGGCGGTTCGGATGCGCGAGCGGGTTGCGGCAGCTCGAGCACGGCGCCCTGCACGTCCATCGGAATATCGACCAGAACGGGTCCGGGACGGCCCTGGGTGGCGAGCGTGAACGCCCACTCGAGCACGGCCGGGACCTCCTCGGGCGTCTCCACCCGGACGGCGCCCTTGGTGATAGGAGCCGCCATCGTGACGATGTCCGTCTCCTGGAAGCCGAGCTGGCGGATGCCGCGGTCACCGCGCTGCTCGTGGCGGTTGACCTGCCCGGTGATGAAGACCGCCGGCGACGAGTCGAAGTAGCAGGAGCCTATGCCGGTCAAGAGGTTCGTCGCTCCCGGGCCGCTCGTAGCCATGGCCACGCCCGGGATGCGGGTGATCCGGCCTTCGGCGTCGGCGGCGAAGGCGGCGGCCTGCTCGTGGCGGACGCTGACGAGCTCGATGCGACCCTGGCGGTGGACGGCGTCCACCATGTGGACGATCATCCCGCCGATGAGCTCGTAGACCCGCTCGACGCCCTGCTCCGCCAAGTACTCCGCGATCCAGTCGGCGACCTTCACCTCCTGCACGTGCGCACCGCCTCGTCGACGGTGTCGACCATGTAGTCGATCTCCTCCTCGCCGAGCCCCGGGTACAGGCCGATCCACAACACCTGATCCATGACGAAGTCCGAGTTCGGGAGCTCGCCGATCCGGCGGTGCTCGACTTCGGCGTAGGCGGGCTGGCGGACGAGGTTGCCGCCGAACAGCTGCCGGGTGGCGACCTTGCGCGACTCGAGGAACTCCACGATCGCGTTGCGGCTGAAGGGCGCATCGGCCTTCACGGCGATGGGGAAGCCGAACCAGCTCGGATCAGAGCCCGGAGTCGCCTCGGGTAGGATCAGCGTGTCCTGCAGATGGGCCATGCCGTCCCACAGTCGACGGAAGTTCGTCTTTCGCGCCGCCACGAAGTCGTCGACCTTGTCGAGCTGCGCCAGGCCGACCGCCGCCTGCATATCGGTGACCTTGAGGTTGTAGCCCACGTGGGAGTAGGCGTACTTGTGGTCATAGCCGAAGGGCAGGTCGCCGAGCTGGTGGCCGAAGCGCTTACCGCAGGTGTCCTGGTCGCCCGGGGCACACCAGCACGAGCGGCCCCAGTCGCGGAAGGACTCGGCGATGACCTTCATGCGCCCCGTGTTGGTCAGGACCGCGCCGCCCTCGCCCATCGTCATGTGATGGGCGGGGTAGAACGACACCGTGGCGAAGTCGCCGTAGGTGCCGACGTGCCTGCCGTCGAACGTCGAGCCGAGCGCGTCGCAGCAGTCCTCGACGAGCCAGAGCTTGTGCTCGTCGCAGAACGCGCGGACGGCCCGAAGGTCGAACGGGTTGCCGAGCGTGTGCGCGATCATCACCGCGCGGGTGCGGTCCGAGCGCGCCGCTTCGAGCGCGGTCACGTCGATGTTGTAGGTCGGGATGTGCACGTCGACGAAGACGGGCACGCAGCCGTTCTGGATGATCGGGTTGACGGTCGTCGGAAAGCCCGACGCGATGGTGATCACCTCGTCCCCCCGCTGGAGGCGGCGCTTGCCGAGCTCGGGCGTCGTCAGCGCGGAGAACGCGACGAGGTTCGCCGAGGAACCGGAGTTCACCAGGAGGCAGTGGCGCAGGCCGAAGCGCTTGGCGAAGCGCTTCTCGAACTGCTCGGCATAGCGTCCGGCCGTTAGCCAGAAGTCCAGGCTCGAGTCGACGAGGTTCTCGACCTCGCGATGATCGAAGACGCGACCGGCGTAGCGCAGCGGCGTCTCGCCGGGCACGAACGGCTCGGGCTGGAAGGCCACGTCATGGTACTCGCGGACGAGTTCCAGAATCTCCACTCGCAGCTCGGCTGTGCGCTCGCTCCGCGCCTCCGTGTCGGGCATGGGGATGTGCGTCGGGTCGTGGGCCATTTCCCGCCCATGATGACAGCAGCCGCTTCCACGCAGCCGTCAGCATGACGTCGCGTCTGGCCTACGGAGGGTCGCGGACACCCTGCGAGCGTCGTCCCCTAACCTTTGGGAATGTGCGGCATCGCCGACGGCGCGTGGCGCCGCGCTGGGATCGACCGGCTGGTCGCGGCAGGATGACCTGGCGGTCGCTGCTGCGAGACGCTCGGGATCTAATCGGCGAAGGCGAGACTTCCCGCTGGGTGTCCGTCGTGCTCATCGCGGTTCTTGCCAGCGCCATCGAGGCGATGGGGGCAGTGATGATCTACGTGCTCCTGCGGATCGTCAGCGACCCGGCGACCGGTCTCGACATTCCCGTCGTCGGCGACCTCCAGGCTAGGTTCCCAGGGGCTGAGGAGAACACCCTGATCGGTGTGGTCGTCACGGTGATCGGGACGTTCTTCCTGCTCCGCGCTGCGGTGGCGATCCTCCAAGCCCGCCTCCAGAACCGCACGGCCAACGACACCGGGGCTGAGCTGTCACGCCGGCTGCTGGCCGGATACCTGCGCATGCCCTGGGCCTTCCATCTGACCCGCAACTCCTCGGTGTCGATCCGCAACGCCTCGACATCGGTCGGCGAGGTCGTGAGCTACGTGCTCCTGCCGATGGTGATGCTGCTCGCCGAGGGCCTGGTCGTGTTGGCACTCGTCGTGGTCATGCTGGTAGCCGCCCCGCTGGCGACGCTAGGCGCAATCCTCTTGCTCGCCCCACTGGTCTTCGTCATCCTTCGTGTCGTCCAGCCTCGGTTGGTGCGGCTCGGGATGCTGAACCAGGCCGCTCAGCAAGAGGGCTTGCAGGCGATTCAACAAACCCTCGGAGGTCTGCGCGAGATCAAGGTGCTAGGCCGCGAGGAGTGGTTCGAACAGGAGTTTTCGGTGATCCGGAGGCGTATGGCCCGGGCGCTGGCGAGCCGGACGGTGCTAACGGAGGTGCCGCGCATCACGATCGAGACCACGCTGTTGATGATGATCGTGCTCTTTCTGGGCGTGACAATCCTTACCGGCGGGTCGGTCGAGAAGTCGATCACCGTCCTCGGGCTCTTCGCTTACGCCGCCCTCCGGGTGATGCCGGGCCTTAATCGGGCCGTTACGCAGGTCAACTCGCTCCGCTACGGCGGGCCGGCGCTTTCAGCCGTTATAGATGATCTGCGGCTCATCGAAGCCGTCAGGGTTCCACCAGAACCCGACGTCCCTTTGCCGTTCGAACGAGTGATTGCGTTTGAGCGGGTGAGCTTCCGCTACGGAGGCGGTGCTCGCGACGCCCTGTCCGGCATCGATCTCGAGATCACGCAGGGGGAGTCGATCGGCGTCATCGGGCCCACCGGCAGCGGCAAAAGCACGCTCGTCGACGTGCTTCTCGGCCTAGTGGTGCCGACGACGGGGCGCGTGACCGTCGACGGCCGGGACATCGCGGAAGCGGCCGCGGCGTGGCAGCGCAACATCGGGGTCGTCCCCCAGTCGGTGTTTCTCATCGACGACACCGTCCGCCGCAACGTGGCGTTCGGGGTCCCGGACTCGGCCATCGACGAGGCGGCGCTGGCGGAGGCTGCTTCCCTCGCCCAGCTCGATGAGGTCATCGCCGGGCTACCAAACGGGTTCGACACCCGGCTGGGCGAGCTGGGGGTCCGCCTCTCCGGCGGCCAGCGGCAGCGAGTGGCAATTGCCAGAGCCCTCTACATTCGGCCCTCTGTACTCGTCTTCGACGAGGGGACCTCCGCCCTGGACAACGCGACCGAAGCCGAATTCGTCCGAGCACTCGAGCGACTAAGAGGACAGCGGACGATCCTCACGGTGGCCCATCGCTTGTCGACAGTCGAACCCTGCGACCGGGTCGTCCTCGTTCGCGAGGGGAGAATCGCCGACGTCGGGACCTTAACCGAGGTGAGCGCCCGCAATGTGGAGATAGGCCTCACCAGTGACGCTCGAGTGTCCGCGTCCGAGACGCCCTGAACTGGCGTCAATGTGTCAAGTGGAGCATGGTGATCACGCCCAGCACTGGAGCGACCCATCGTCGGAGAACAGGACAAGCAGGGCTGTAGCTCTGGCCATCACCAGAGAGACGAGGATCGTTTAGCCCGGATCGTTCACGGGTCGGCGTGATGTGAGTGTTGTGCGCGTCGGCGCCGTTTGTGGCAGCGCTCGGCGCGGGGTGGGGCGAGTTGAGGCCGTCGCGGGTCGGCTGTGGGCCGCTGGGAGGGTCGCGGTAGGTGTTGGCGGGCAGGCTTCGCGGGGCGCCTTGGCGCGGGATCGTGCTGGTCGTCGCTGGTGGCGGGCGCGGGCGGGTCAGGCTGGCGCGGGGAGTGCTTTGAGCTTGTGGAACGCTGCGGCGAGGTCGCTGGCCCAGCGCCAGGAGGCCTGTAGGCGCAGCGTCGCGGTGCGGGCGTGAAAGGCCAGGCGGGCGGCGACATGCAGCAGCCTGTAGCGCAAGCGCTTGGGCTCGGCCTTGGCCAGTTCGCCAGACAGCAGCAAACGTTGCGTCCAGGCGAGCAGGTCGTGAGCGATGCGCACGAGTTCCAGCCAGACGCGGTTGTGCTCGAAGTCGCGGAACGGCAGATTGCGCAGCCCGGTGTCCTTGTCGTTTCGGATGTGGTCCTCGACGCGGAGGTTGTCCCGTAGCTCGTAGAACTTGAGGTGGCGGTCCTCCTGCCTCGTCCGGTCTCGCTGGGACCGTGACGAGTGCGACCAAGTCACGAGGACAGGAG
>Ga0136633_1000527_pt1 | contig 29396 bp, 35 predicted proteins | sample AntDrymeUQ832206_2_FD_105494 | JGI IMG/M metagenome (GOLD analysis project Ga0136633, IMG submission 105494) | Polar desert sand microbial communities from Dry Valleys, Antarctica - metaG UQ83 (22.06) | ecosystem: Environmental > Terrestrial > Soil > Desert | place: Antarctica: Dry Valley... | reverse complement strand
CTCGCTCGCTCGGCGTGGGCGAACGCGCCCAGCGTCCGCTCGGCCGATGCCCTCGGCTGGGCGCTCACCCGCGCGGGCCGGGCGCGGGAGGGCCTGCGCTACGCACGCCGGGCGCTGCGCCTCGGATCACGCGACGCGAGCTATCTCTTCCACGCCGGGATGAGCGCCCGGGCAGCCGGCCGGCGCGCCGACGCCGAACAGTTCCTGCGCGACGCGCTGGCGGCCAACCCCGGCTTCTCGCCGTTGCACGCCGCGACCGCGCGCCGCGCACTGGACGAGCTGTGAGGCCGCGCCGGATCTTCGTCGCCGCGCTGCTGATCGCCGGCGCGCTGGGCCTGCTGGCTCCGGGCGTCGCCGGCGCGCACCCGCTCGGCAACTTCACGATCAACCGGCTCAACGTGGTCGGCGTCTCGAAGGACCGCGTCGACGTCCGCTGGATCCTCGACCAGGCGGAGATCCCGACGTTCCAGGAGCGCGGTCGCTCGCCGGGGCAGGTGCTGGCGGCCAAGCGCAGCGAGGCGCTGCGGGGCCTGCAGCTGAGAATCGACGGTCGCGACGTGGCGTTGACCGCGAGCGGGCCGGGCACGATCCGCTTCGCCCCGGGTCAGGGCGGCCTGCGCACCACGCGCGTCGAGCTGCGGTTGACGGCCCCGGCGCGCGGCGCACGCGAGGTGACGCTGCGTGACATGACGTTCGCGGACCGTCTCGGCTGGCGCGGCATGATCGTGACCGCCGGGGAGGGCACGGACACGACGTCGGATCTGCCCGCCGAGGAGCCGACCCGCGAGTTGCGCAGCTATCCGAAGGACCTCCTGAGGAGTCCCGCCGACCAGCGGCGGATCACGCTGCGGGTGCAGCCGGGCAGCGGCGCCGTGACCGCCCCGCGCGCCGAGGGCGGAGGTGTCGTCACCTCGGGATCTGGCGGGCGCGACGAAGGGGGCGGGTTCGCGACCCTCTTCGATGACGCCGCCGCAGGTGACGGGCTGCTGATCTTCCTGCTCATCGCCGCGTTCGGCTGGGGCGCGCTGCACGCGCTGTCGCCCGGGCACGGGAAGGCGATGGTCGCCGCGTATCTCGTCGGCGCGCACGGCGAGGCGCGTCACGCGGTGATGCTGGGAGCGATGGTCACCGTCACGCACACGATCGGCGTCTTCGCGCTCGGAGCGATCACGCTGCTGCTGTCGCAGTACATCCTGCCCGAGGATCTCTATCCGTGGTTGAACCTCATCGCCGGGCTGCTCGTGCTCGTCGTCGGCGCGTTCGTGCTGCGTGCCCGGCTTCGCGGGGTCCCTGAGGGCCATCACCACGGTCCGGGCGGCCACACGCACCGGCCTCCGTCCCTGGCGACCGTTGCGGCCCACGGCGAGCACCCGCACGCCCATGTCGGCGCCGCCGCGCACGAGCACAGCCACGGCGACGGCCAGGCCCACGACCACGCGGGGGACCACGACCACCGCCACGCGCACGACGACGGCCACGCGCACGACCACGGCCACGATCACGACCGCGGCCACGCGCACGACCGCGAACGCCCGCACGACCACGATCACGCGCATGGCCACGATCACGGTCACAGCCATGTGCCCGACTCCCTACGACCCCGGGTGCTGCTGGCGGCCGGCGCATCGGCCGGTCTGATTCCTTGCCCGTCCGCGCTCGTGGTGCTGCTCGGCGCCGTCGCCCAGCAGAAGATCGCGCTCGGACTGCTGCTCATCGTGACCTTCAGCCTCGGCCTCGCGGCGACGCTGACGATCCTCGGCCTCGCCGTCGTCTACGCGCGCGGGCGAGCCGCGAACTGGCGGCCACGCGGGGCGACGGCTCGCGCGTTCGCCGTCGTCCCGGCGCTGTCGGCGGTGGTCATCATCGTCGTCGGCATACTGCTGACCGCTCGCGCCGTGCCCGGCGTCGTCTGACGACCGACGCGCGTCGTATCCGGCCGGCCACGACCGTCGACCAGGCAGGTGACAAGGTAGCGGGCGATCGGCCAGCCCTACCTTTCGGGCTGTCGCAGCGGTCCACGCCACGACGCCCGAGCGGCTTCGTCTGCCGCCGCCAAGATGGGCGGTTCTCGCCTGCGTGCTTTTCTACGTCAAGGGTGGCGTTGCAGCACGAGGTCGCGGCGTGCGCGCAGCCCGGCGTGCGGGACGGCGGGACCCACATCCTGTTCGCCGCCGCCCCGATCGTCGTCGGCGCCTGACCGCCGGTCCCGCGCGCTGGGCCTACAGGGCCGGTCTAGCAGCGGAGCAGAAATGCAGGAGTTGGGTTAGTGGAAGCGCGCGTTCGGAGCGTGAACGCGGCGAGCGTGACGCCCGGCGAACCGCTCGTCGCGGCCGCGGCGAGCACCATCACCGACACGGCGGCCGCGGTATAGGAGAGCGTGACGGTCGGCTTGCGGCCGCGGGCGTCCAGTGCCCATGCGACGAGCAGGCCGCCGGCGAGCGCGCCGACGTTCGCGATGACGTAGTAGTACGGCACGGTTTGCGCGCCGACGTCGACGACGCCGGGAACGAGCACGAAGACCGCGACGAACGTGAACAGGCCGTAGTAGCCGGCGGCTTCGGAGAAGTCCAGGCCATGGCGGCGTTCAGCACGCATGGCGCCGTGCCGCCGGCCTTCGCGGCCGCGCGGGCGAGGTTCAAGCACGGAAAGGCCTCGTGCCTGACGGCGTCGTCGTCGCCTCGGTCATGTCGTGGCTGGGCACCTGGCGCCAGTTTCTGCAGGCGATCACCGAGCTCGAGGGCGACATCGGCGAGCAGGCCACCGATCAGGTCCCGCGAACGGGCGATCTTCGCCACGCCGCCGGGGGCCCGGGGGCGCACATCTGCCGCATGTTTCGCTGGAGCGACCTGCAGGCGCTCGTCGAACGCGCCGGCGGCCGCGTGCTCGGCTCGAGCGCGAGCAACTGGGCATCGCTCGGGGACGCGCAGACGCTCGAGCGCCTCGAGGCCGACCCCGCCCGCTGGCAGCGCTTCCTCGAGCACGAGCTTGCCGCGTGTGCGCAGCCGGGCGCGCTGGACGGCGGCACCCACATCCTGTTCGCCGCCGCGCGGGCCGCAGAAGCGGCGCCGGCGCCAAGATCTGCGATCAGCGCGGCTCGCCGGGCTTGACGCCCACGAGCAGCGCCATCTCGAGCCACTTCCAGTAGCAGTCGACGTCGTCGAAGCCGTGCTCGCGCAGCCACCGCAGTTGCGTCTCGACGTCGAGCAGGCGGTCGGAGGGATCCTCGTGTTCGAGCGGCTCGTCGATCGCCGCGAAGAAGGCGAGGTGCAGGCGATGGGTCGACGACGCGACATGCTCGAAGTTCGCGAACACGCCGCCTGGCTCGAGCAGGTCGAAGACCTCGCGGTACAGAGCGCGCTTGCGCTCGTGCTCGAGATGGTGGATCGCCATCGACGAGACGACGACGTCGAAGCGCCCGAGCGCCGGCAGCGGCTCCACGAGGTCATGCCGGACGAGCTCGACGCGCTCGTCGCCGGAGAAGCGGCCGCGCGCCGCTTCGAGCATCAGGTCTGAGAAGTCCAGGCCCACGCCGAGCATCTCGGGACGGTCGGCCTGCAGCAGGGCGAGCAGCCGCCCGTCGCCCGTTCCGAGGTCGAGCAGGCGACGTGCGTCGCGCGGCACCTGCTCGGCCAGGACGCCCTCGCCCTCCGCGCGATGCAGCACCGCGTCCGCCAGCGCCAGGTACCGGTTGGCATGCTCGGCGGTGGTCCACTCCTCGGACGCCATGCCCGCATGCTCTCACGGGCCGGGCTTGCATCTCACGCTGCGTGAGGTCGTACCGTGCGCGCATCGAGGAGCTCGACAGGACATGGAAGGTCGGTGAGCTCGCCCGGGCGACCGGGCTGACGATCCGCGCGCTGCACCACTACGACGACATCGGGCTGCTCGTCCCCGGCCGCACGGAGTCCGGCCACCGCGTCTACTCGCATGCGGATGTCGAGCGCCTGTACCGGGTGCTCGCGTTGCGCGGCGTCGGCATGGCGCTCGACGAGATCGGGGCGGCGCTCGACGACGACGGCGTGAGCCTGATGGACACGGTGCGCCGGCACGTCGCGGCCGTCGAGCGTGACTGGGGGCCTGGCGGTCATCCGGCACGGGGCGGTGCGGGCTACGAAGGACGTCGATGTCCCGCGACGATCGGCGCGTCGAGCTGATGCGCAGCGTCGAGCTGATGCGCAGCGTCGTCCTGATGCTCGATCGAGACGACGCGCCAGCCGTCGCCATCGCGTGCGAGCGTCCAGTACTCACTGATGCTCATCTCGCCGTCTCCGGCGGTCGGCTCGGGAGCAGCGCTCGCGCCCGCAGCGGTGGATACGAAGCTGTTCAGGGTCGCGCGGATCGCGACGGTGACGCGATCCTCATCGGTCCCCTCCCGGTTGACGAGCCCGACGTAGTCGATCTCCGGCTCCGCGAGGATCGTGAGCTCGTGCTCCGACGGCGCTGAGCCCACCCGGTGTGATCGTCCGGCTCCAAGAGCCGCGCGAACCTCCGGCGCCTGGCAGCCATGGGGCTCTATCCGCCACAAAGCTGCCAGAGGCAGCTCCGTCGCGCCTCACACGGTGCAGGCGGCCGGTCTGCTGGCGCCGGGTGCGAGGCACAGGCTCTCGCTGCGCGGACCGCGGCCCGCGCGGATCGTCAGGCGCCGTACGACGCCGACGCTCCCCGGCTTCGTCACGCGGACCTCGAGCCTGGAGCCCGGGCGCAGCCGCCTGCCGCGGACCAGCGACGTGAGATCGAGCTTTGCGGCGTTGCGCGCGATCCTGCGGACCGCCGTCCTGACGGGACAGGCCCTGCCGGTGCAGGCGACGCGGACCGTCGAGCCGGCCCGAGCCGGCCGGACCGCGAGCGCGACGAGCTGGGTGTAGGCCGGGCGCGCCCGCGCGGCAAACGACACCGCCGATCCCAGCCGGGTGAGCGCCGGCGCGGCGAGGGGTCCCGGCGGCGTGCCCGGGACCGGCGCGGGCACGACCGGCAGCGCGGGAGGCGGGGCGGCAGGCGGGGGCGCGGGCGGAGTCACGACCGGCGGCGGTGGCGGCGGAGGCGGCAGCGGCGCGCTGACCGCGATCGGCCGCGTCGTCTCTCCGACGAGACCGTCGATATCGGTCACCCGCAACCGGACCAACCTCGTGCCGGGCGTGGCGTAGGACCGCGACGCCGACGCCTGGACGCCGTCGATCTCATAGGCGCCGTCGCCGTCGAGGTCCCACTGGTAGCGGACGATCGAGCCGACGAAGCCGTCGGGATCGATCGACCCGGCGCCGTCGAAGCTGACGTTCTGGTCGACGAGGGCGCTCTCGGGCGTCGCCGTGAACGACGCCCTGGGCGGGCGTCCGGGGAGGGTGGCGGTCGCGTTGACGTACACGGTGCCGGACATCCCCTGACCGCCGGGCCCGCCGTGCACGTCACAGAAATAGCGAAACTCCCCGTTCGCGGGGAACGTCCGCATCGCGGTCCAGGGTGGAAATGCCCCCGTCGGCGAGGCATGCGCGTACAGCCCGTCCTCGAAGTTCACGGAGTGGCGGTTGCCGCCGGTGGAGTAGTTCCAGGTCACCGTGCTTCCGGGCGTGACCGCGACGAGCGACGGCGTGAAGTTGTTGTCCGACACGCCGACGGCCTTGTCCACGGCGGCCGCGGGCGACGCTGCAGACACGAGGCCGATCGTGCTCAGGATCGCGAGCAGTCCGGGCCGCACCCGACTGAACGCTGCCAAGGACGGGTGAGACATCACGCGACCTTAGCCCACGCGCACCCGCCGGTCGATCGTCCGTCTGCCTACAGCGGCACCAGCGCCAGCCAGATGTAGTAGCCGACGACGACCGTGAACAGCACGGCGTCGAGGCGATCGAGCGCGCCGCCGTGCGCCCCGAACATCCGCCCCGTGTCCTTCGTTCCCGCATCGCGCTTGACGAAGGATTCGAACAGGTCGCCGAGCGGCGCGGCCACCGCCACGCCCAGGCCGAGCAGCAGCGCGTCGGTGCCCGACAGCCAGTCCTGGTAGGTGCCGGCGAGGCAGGTGGCGAGCACCGCGGTCGCCATCCCGATCGCCAGGCCCTCGACGGTCTTGTTCGGGGACACGCTCGGCGCCAGCCTGCGCTGGCCGAACCAGCGCCCGCCGATGTACGCGCCGCTGTCGCCGATGAACGTGCCGACGAGGATGTCGACGAGGATGCCGCCGCCGTGGGGCAGTTCGCGCAGCAGGATCCCGTGCGCGAGCGACACGCCGATCCAGGCGACCCCGAAGATCGTCACCGCCATCCCGAGCGTGCCCGCGCGCCGCTGCGCGAGGGTGACCAGAAACAGCACCGGAAACGTCGCCATCGCCGCCAGCAGGACGTGGAAGTCGTCGCCGACGTACGCGGCGAGGATCACCCCGGCGACGCCGATGAAGCCCGCGAGGCGGACCGGCTCGATGTCGGCGTAGAGATCGAACAGCTCGCCGAGGCAGGCGATCCCCAGCACGATCACCGCGATCGTGAACCAGATCCCGCCGAGCCCGATCATCAGCGCCGCGACCCCGGCCGCGGGCACCGCCACGACGAGCCGGGCACGGAGATCCGAGCCGCCCCGGCGACGGGGCTCGCGCAGCGGCCGCGGCTCGCGGCGAGACCTCGCCGGCGCACGCCGCTGCGCAGGCCGCCGGGCCGGGGCACGCGGGCCGCGCGGTGCCATCAGCGGCCGCCGAAGCGCCGCCGGCGCGCGCTGAACTCGGCCAGGCAGGCCTCAAACGCAGCGCGATCGAAGTCCGGCCACAGCTCCTCCCGGAAGACGAGCTCGGAGTACGCCGACTGCCACATGAGGTAGTTGCTCAGCCGCTGCTCGCCGCTCGTGCGAATGATGATGTCCGGGTCGTGCATCTCGGGGGCGTACAGCAGCGCCTGGAAGTCGTCCTCGTCGCCGTCGGTGAAGCGCCGCGCGGCATCGACGATCTCCGCCCGCCCGCCGTAGTTGAAGGCGACAAACAGCGTGATGCGCTCGTTGTCCTTCGTCAGCTCCTCGGCCCACTCCATCTGTTCGATCAGCGCCGGCTCGACGCCGTCGCGGCGCCCGATGAAGCGCATCCGCACGCCCTGCTCGTGCAGCTCGGGCGTCTCCTCGACGATACGCTCGGCGAACATCGCCATCAGGCCCATGACCTCCGCCTCCGGGCGCGACCAGTTCTCGGTCGAGAACGAGTACACGGTGAGCTCGAGCACGCCGAGGTCGACGGCGTCGCGCAGGCGCGCCTTGACGGTGTCGGCGCCGGCCTGATGGCCGTCGCTGACGGGCAGGTCGCGCGCCTTCGCCCAGCGGCCGTTGCCGTCGGTGATGATCGCGACGTAGCGCGCCGCGTCGCCCGGCTGCGTGGTCACGGACGCGACCGCACTAGACCTCGAGGATCTCTTCTTCCTTGCCCTTGAGCAGTGTGTCCAGGTCGCCGATCCGCTTGTCGGTGTGCTTCTGCAAGTCCGCCTCGGCGCGCCGCTCCTCGTCCTCGCCGACGTCGCCCTCGTCCTTGAGCTCGCGCAGGTCGTGCATGACATCGCGGCGCACGTTGCGGATCGCGATGCGGCCCTCCTCGGCGATGTGGCGAACCATCTTGACGAACTCGCGCCGGCGCTCCTCGGTCAGCTGCGGGATCACGAGGCGGATGATGTTGCCGTCGTTGGACGGCGTCAGGCCGAGGTTGGCCTCGGTGATGCCGCGCTCGATCGCCTTCATCGACGACTTGTCAAACGGCTGCACGGTCAGCATCTGCGCCTCGGCGGCGTTGATCGTCGCCAGCTGCTTGAGCGGCGTCGAGGCACCGTAGTAGTCGACGTTGACGCGGTCCAGCAGCGCGGGGCTCGCGCGCCCCGTCCGCACGGAGCTGAACTCCCCGTTGGTTGCTTCGACGGACTTGCGCATGCGCTCGTCGGCGTCGGCCAGCAGCTCATCGATCAGCTCACTCATCTCGCGTCACCACCACCGTTCCCACCCGTTCACCGGACACTATCCGCTCGATGTTGCGCTCGTCGTTCATGTTGAAGACATACAGCGCCATCGCGTTCTCGGCGCAGAGCGTAAGCGCCGTGTAGTCCATCACGCGCAATCCCCGTCGCAGGGCATCCATGTGACTGATCTCCGGGATCAGCTCGGCGCCGGCGTCGACGCGCGGGTCGGCCGACAGCACGCCCTCGACGCCGTTCTTGGCCATCAGGATCGCCTCGGCGTGGATCTCGACGGCGCGCAGGGCGGCGGCCGTGTCCGTCGTGAAGAACGGGTTGCCGGTGCCCGCGGCGAAGATCACGACGCGGCCCTTCTCGAGGTGGCGCATCGCGCGGCGGCGGATGTAGGGCTCGGCGACCTCGGAGATCGTGATCGCCGACTGCGTGCGCGTGTGGACGCCCTGCTGCTCGAGCGCGTCCTGCAGCGTCAGCGCGTTGAGCACCGTCGCCAGCATCCCCATGTAGTCGGCCGTGGCACGGTCCATGCCGGCCGCTGCGCCCTTCAGGCCGCGGTAGATGTTGCCGGCGCCGACGACGATCGCGATCTCGACGCCGCGAGCCTGAACGGCGGCCACCTGGGCGGCGACGGCGCGGACCCGCTCGGGGTCCGTGCCGTACTCCAGCTCGCCCATCAGGGCCTCGCCCGACAGTTTCAGCAGGACCCGCTTGAACGCCGGATCGGGGGTCTCGCTCGCCATGCGGCGGGGTTATTCTCCGACCGCGAAGCGCGTGAAGCGGCGCACGACGATGTTCTCGCCGGTCTTTGAGGAGAGGGCCGCGCGCAGTTCCTCGATCGTCTTGTTGTCGTGCTTGTCGCCGTTGACGTGCGGCTGCTTGAGCAGCACGGTCTCCTCCATCCACTTGCGCAGCTTGCCCTCGGCGATCTTCGCGCGCACCTGCTCGGGCTTGTCGGCGGCCTGCTGCTCGAAGACGCGCAGCTCGGCCTCGCGGGCCTGCGGGTCGACGTCGTCCTCGGTGATGTAGACCGTCTGCGGCGAGGCGGCGACGTGCATCGCGATCTCCCGTGCAAACGCCACGAACTCCTCGTTGCGTGCGACGAAGTCCGTATTGCAGTCGACCTCGACGAGCACGCCGACCTTGCCGTTGGCGTGGATGTAGGACTGCACCGTGCCCTCCGTCGCCTCGCGGCCGGCGAGCTTGCCGATCTTGTTGCCGAGCCGCACCTTCAGCAGCTCTTCCGCCGCGTCGAGGTCGCCGCCCGCTTCGACGAGCGCACGCTTGCAATCCATCATGCCCGCGCCCGTCCGGTCGCGCAGCACCTTGACGTCCTTCGCACTGATGTCGGTCACGCTGAATCCTCGGTCTTGGTGTCTGCGGCCGCAGCGTCCGCCGGCGCGGCAGGCGGCTCCGGCGGGTTGGACTGCTTCGCCGGCGTGGCGGGCTTGGCCTTCGGCTTCGCCTTGGCCTTCGGCGCGGGGGCGGGCGCCGAGTCCTCGGCCGGCACGGGTGCGGGGTCGGCCTTGGCCGGCTCCGCAGCGGGCTCGGCCGCAGCAGGCTCGGCCGCAGCAGGCTCGGCCGCGGCGGTTTCGTCCGCGCCGACGAGCGGCTCGGCCGGCGGCGACGCCGGGTCGGGCGTCTGATCCTCCGCCGCAGGCGCGGGATCGGGCGATCCGCCCTTGACGTTGTCCGTCTGCGCCGGGGCAACCTCGGTGTTCGCGGACTGGCGCACCTTCGGGCCGGGCTTCGGCCGGCCCGTCGCCTGCACGGCCGCGGCGACCTCGGCCTCGGCGACCTGGCGGTCGCCGCCGCCCTCGGCCTGTGTCTTGGCGGCCTCGGCGGCCTCGCGCTCGGCACGCTGCGTGGCCTCGCGGGCCTCCTTCTCCTCGGCCTCGCGGCGATCGCGTTCCGCGGCCGCGGCGGCCTGCTTCTCCTCGGCCTCCTTGCGCGCCTGCTCCTCCTGCGCGCGAAAGACCGACGAGCCCTCGCCGACGACGTCGCCGATCGAGTTGATGATCAGCGCGCACGAACGGATCGCGTCGTCGTTGCCGGGAACGACGTACTCGATGCCGTCAGGGTCGCAGTTGGTGTCGACGAGGCCGATGATCGGGATCCGCAGACGCTGCGCCTCGCGGACGGCGATCTCCTCGACCTTGAGGTCGATGACGACCATCGCGTTGGGCGGGCGCGTCATGTTCTTCACGCCGCCGAGGTTCGCGCGCAGCTTCGTGAGGTCGGCGAGCGCCGCCATCCGCTCGCGCGTCGGCAGCAGCGCGAGCTGGCCGGTCTCCTCGTAGCGCTCGAGATCGTGCAAGCGCTTGATGCGCTGGTTGATCGTCTGAAAGTTCGTCAGCAGCCCACCGAGCCAGCGGTGGTTGACGTACGGCATGCCGGACTTCTCGGCGGCGTCCTTGACAGCGTCGCGCGCCTGCTTCTTCGTGCCGACGAACAGCACGGTGCCGCCCTTGTGCGCGACATCGGACGCGAACTCCTGTGCCTGGCGCAGCAGCTGCTCGGTCTTGAGCAGGTCGATGACGTAGATGCCACCGTTCTCACCGTGGATGAAACGGCGCATCTTCGGATTCCACCGGCGGGTCTGGTGGCCGAAGTGCACGCCGGCCTCCAGCAGCTCTCTGATCCCAATCTGGGCCATGGGTCCTGCTCCTTGATAGATGCTGCTCGCGTACAGCCCGCCGGCACGAGCGGGACCCGGCATAGGTGCCGGGCAGGGCCGCGTCGCTGACCCCGGCGGGGTCGTTTGACATCGAAACGAGGAGTTTACGCAAGGTTTCGCCGCCACCTTCGTTGCAGGTGATGCGGGCGAGTCCTCCCTTCCCCTACCTCCGGTGGGCTCATCCGTGTTGTGGGGTTGGCGGGGCGGCCCTTGGACGGGCCTCCCCGCCGCAACCTTCGGGTGCCCCGTCTTGCCCGCCATGGTCGCGGGGCCGCCCACCGCGGCCCGCGGCCACCTCCCGCGGAGGGGCCTCCTACTCCGCCGCCGCCAGCTCCAGCGCCGCGAGCAGATCCACCGGAAGCTCGGACGTCGCATCGACCGGCTCGCCCGTGACGGGGTGCGCGAAGGCCAGGCGCGCCGCGTGCAAGAACTGGCGCCGCAGCCCGTACAGGCCAGCCGTGCCGTACTCCGGGTCGCCGCAGACCGCATGGCCGATCGCCAGCAGGTGGACGCGGATCTGGTGCGTGCGGCCGGTCTGCAGCCGCACGCGCAGGAGCGTCGACTGCGCCAGCGTCCGGTCGATCTCGAAGTGCGTGATCGCGGCCTTGGGCACGTCGGTGTCGGTCGACACGCGCGTGCGCACCCGGCGGTCGCGGCCGATCGGCGCCTCGATCGTGCCCGAGCGCGCGGACGGGCGGCCTTCGACGAGGGCGAGGTACTCGCGCTTGATGTCCCGCGCGCCGAGCGCGGCCTTCAGCGCGCGGTGCACCTCGTCGCTCTTGGCGACGACGAGCAGGCCCGACGTGTCGCGGTCCAGCCGGTGCACGATCCCCGCGCGCCAGTCCTCGTCGCCGCCCGCGATGCGGCCGGCCAGCGCCTGGGCGAGCGTGCCCTGGCGATGGCCGCGCGCCGGGTGCACGACGACCCCGGCCGGCTTGTCGACGACGATCAGGTGCTTGTCCTCGTAGGCGACCTCGAACGACGCGACGGCGGCCGCCGGGTCTGGCTCGTCAGCCGGCGCGGGCGCCTGCTCGAGCACGACGATCCGCTCGCCGCCGCGCAGCGGGTGGCCCTTGCGCGCGGCCTCCCCGTCGACGAGCACGAGCCCCGCGGCGATCGCCCGCGCCGCCTGCGAGCGCGAGCCGACCGGGGACGCGAGGAACGTGTCGAGCCGCTCGCCGGCGGCGTCAGGCGGGACGAGGAGCTCCATCGCCTCGCTCCATGACGAACAGCAGCACGACCACGCCGATCGTGATCGCGGAGTCCGCGACGTTGAACGCCGGCCAGTGCGGCAGCTTGACGAAGTCGATCACGGCACCCTCGCGCAGGCGGTCGACGATGTTGCCGAGTGCGCCGCCCAGCAGCATCCCCGTCGGCAGCCAGATCCACGGCCGCGACGCGTTGCGCACGAAGAACACGAGCAGCGCGATCACCGCCAGCGTGACGACGACGCCGACGATCAGCCCGGCGTTCTGCAGCTGGCCGAAGGCGACGCCGCTGTTGCGCACGTTGACGAGCTTGATCCCGGCGACGACGTCGCGCTCCTCGCCGCGCGCCAGCGACGACGTCACGAGCGCCTTGACGATCTGGTCGGCGGCGAGCACGGCGGCGAAGACCCCGCCGGCGCGCGTCCACGCGGCTGCCGGCGAGAGCGGGCCGCTCACCCGTGGATGAGGGCGATGATCGCGCCGCCGACGAACTGCAGGACGAGGATCGCGACGAGCGGGCTGAGGTCGATCGGCCCGATCGGCGGGATAAAGCGCCGAAACAGGCCGAGGTACGGCTCCGAGACGTCGCGCAGGAAGCCGAGCAGGGCGCTCGACCAGCGCGAGTACGGGATCTTGCCGCCGAACGAGAAGATCAGCGTCGACACGATGTAGGCGAAGATCAGCAGCGTGTAGACGATCAGCAGCGCCGACAGGAAGTTCGCAACCTGCTCGCGCACCGAAGCGAGGATCAGCACCGTGTTCATCGCGCGAGCACGGCCTGCATCGCCTCGTCGAAGGCCGTGCGCAGGCCGGCGCGCTCGAGCGCGGCGAGTCCGCGAGCCGTCGAGCCGCCGGGCGAGGTGACCGAGCGGCGCACCGCCAGCGTGTCCATGTCGCGCGCCTGCAGCAGCGCGGCGGTGCCCGCGAGGTTCGCGGCGACGAGCTGCCCGGCGACGTCCGCCGGCAGGCCGGCCCTCACGCCCGCGTCGACCTGCGCCTCGGCGATCAGGGCAACGTACGCGGGCGCGCAGCTCATCAGCCCCATCGCCGCGTCGATCTGCTCCTCACCGACGGAGAAGACCGGGCCGACGCGGCGAAAGAGCTCGAGCGCCTGCGACTCGAGCGCCGCGTCCGCGTCGCGATCGAGCGCGTGGCAGCTGACGCCCTGACAGATCTCGACCGGCACGCTGGGCAGCATCCTGACGACCGGGGTGCCGCCGTAGGCGGCCTTCAGCGCTCTGAGCGGCACGCCCCCGAGGATCGAGACGATCCCCTTGGCGGCGCCGCCCAGCTCACCGGCGACACGCTCGAGTCCGGCGGGCTTGTGGCACAGCACGACGACGTCGGCGCGCGCTGCAAGCTCGGCGTTGGACTCCAGCACCTCGCCGCCGAGCTCCGCGACGAGCGCCTCCGCGCGTGGCGCATAGGCGTCGTGGACGAGCACGGGCTCGCCCCACCCGCGCGCAAGCGCGCTCGCCATGTTGCCCGCCCCGATGAGCCCGATCTGCATGGTCAAAGACAGTACCTAGCGGCCTGAGCCGACGGCCCTCAAGACTGGTTGAAGAAGCCCTTTTCGATCAACTCGGCGCGTTCCTCGGCGCTGATCTGCACGTTGCGCGGCGTCAGCATGAAGACCTTCGTGGCGATCCGCTGCATGCCGCCGTCCATCGCGTAGGTCAGGCCGCTGGCGAAGTCGATCAGGCGCTTGGCGAGCTCGTTGTCGGTGCCCTGGAGGTTCAGCACGACGGGGATCGCCTGCTTGAACTTGTCGGCGACCTGCTGGGCGTCGTTGAAGGACTTCGGAATCACGAGGTGCACGCGGACGTCGCCGTTGCGCGGGCGGTCGGCGGTGCGCAGGACCGTCGTCGGGCGGCTGCCGCGCGGCTCGTCGTCGGGAAAGATGTCGTCGAAGTCGTCGCGGCGCGGGCGCCTCGGGGCCAGCCGGCGGACGTTCGGGCGCTCGCGGTACTCCGGCTCGGCCTCGGGCTCCGGGGGCTGCGGGCGCTCGCGCTCGCGCTGGCGATCGCGCACGGCCGCGGCCTCGCGCTCCTCGGCGTACTCGTCGACATAGGCGCGCTCTTCGGCGAGGCCGAAGTACACGAGTGCTTTATGCCAGCTGTCCGTGAACGCCATGATCCGTTGAGAAGGTTAGACCTCGGCGGCCGTTCTCCTGCAAACGCCCTGTCCTGTCCTACCTGAAGAGCCGCGAGCCTATGCGCACGTGCGTCGCTCCCTCCTCGACGGCGACCTCGTAGTCCTGCGTCGTGCCCATCGACAGCGCGTCGAGGTCGTGCGCCTCGCCCAGCTCCCGCAACGCCGCAAACCAGCGCCGGTTGTCCTCGGGCCGCTCGGCGCGCGGCGCCATCGTCATCAGCCCGGCCACCGGGACGGGGCAGCGCTCGAGGAACGCGGGCAGCTCGGCGGGCGCCAGGCCGCTCTTGGCCTCCTCGCCCGCGACGTCGACCTCGACGAGCACGCGCAGCCCGTCCGGCGCGTGACGGCCGAGCTGCTCGAGCACGGAGTCGCTGCTGACGGAGTGGATCAGGCGCACCCGCGGCGCGACGAGCTTGACCTTGCGACTCTGCAGGTGCCCGATGAAGTCCCACGTGAACGTGTCGCCGTAGGCGGCGATCTTCGCCTGCAGATCCTGCGCGCGGTTCTCGCCGATGATCTCGATGCCGGCCTGTGCCAGCACGGCGAGGTCCTCCACGGCGACGTACTTGCCCGCCACGACGAGCTCGACGTCCGCGCCGTCGCGCCCGGCGCGCGCGGCCGCGGCGGCGATCCGCTCGCGGACCTCGGCGAGGTTCGCGCGCACCCGCTCGGCGCTCAGGCCGCTGATCAGCTCGGCCATGCGCCCCCCTCCCGCCACACGATTGCCGCCTGGCGCCCGGTGACGCCGCCGTCGCGGCGGTGCGAGAAGAACAGCCCGAGCGGACTGCACATCGTGCACAGGCCGACGTCGTGGACCTCCGTGACCCCGGCTTGCTCGAGCTGGCGCCGGGCGACGTGCTTGAGGTCGGCGTGCTCGCCGCGGCGCGCCGCCGGGCCGTGGACGCTGAACGCGTCGTGCACCTCGGGCCCGGTCTCGTAGCAGCAGGCGCCGGCGCCGGGGCCGATCGCGGCACGCACCTCGCCGCCCGCTCCGAGCTCGCGCAGCGCGCGAACGCCCTCCGCCAGCACCCCGCCGGCCAGGCCGCGCCAGCCCGCGTGCACCATCGCCACGGCCCCGTTCGTTACGAGCGCCACCGGCAGGCAGTCGGCCGTCAGCACCACCGCCGCGACGCTCTCCAGCGCCGTCGCCTGGCCGTCGGCCTCCTCCAGCTCGACGCCGGGCGGCGGCAGCTCGCGCACCCGCCGCACGACGGTCTCGTGGACTTGGAGCCCTTGGAGCGTGCGGTCGCGCTCGATCCCGACGAGCGCGGCGACGCGGTCGCGGTTGGCATCGACGGCCGCGCGGTCGTCGTCGGTCAGGACGCCGAGGTTCAGGCTGTCGTACGGCGGCGCGGAGACGCCGCCGCGACGCGTCGTGAACAGCACGCGGCCGCCGGGCAGCGCGCAGCCGATGTGGTCGCCGTACCAGCCAAACGGCGCCGGCAGCGCGGCTGCGCCGGCCGCCGGCGATGCGGGGCGCACGGGCATCGAGGCCATCGGGCTGTTGTAGCAGCCGACAGCGCCGCCGCGCCGCGGCCGGGCCGGCGCCCGGGCCGCCTCGCCGCCGGCGTCGCGTCGCCACCCTGTGGCACCTATGCTGCCCCCGGCGCAGCACAGGTGCCACGCAGCGGCCCTCCGCCAGTCAGACCGGCGCGCTCAGGGCCGCCTCCAGCTGCGCCGCGTGATCGTCGCCGAGCTCGCCGTCCAGGCGGCGATCGAGCGTCGCCGCCAGTCGCCGCCCGATCTCGGGCCCGCGCTCGATGCCCGCGGCGAGCAGGTCGTCGCCGTCGATCGCCAGCCCGACGTGGCGCAGCTCGTCCAGCCAGCGGCGAACGGGCTCCGCGGCGCGCGCGGCGCCCGCGAGCGCGACCGCCTCCACGGGCAGGCCGCGCAGAACGCGGGCAAGCTGCGACGGGCGCTCGGCGGCGAGCGCCGCGGCGGCGGTCCCCGGCGCGTCGGCCGCGGCGCGCAGCACTGCGCGCTCGGTGGCGGTGAAATCCAGGCCGGCGAGACGCTGATCGGCGTCGTCGCCGCTCTCCGCCAGCGCAGCCGCCAGCACGACGAGGTCCGCGCGCCCTTCCCAAGCCGGCAGCAGCCCGAGCGCCGTGGCCGCCCGCTCGCGATCGGGCTGCAGCCACGGCGCCAGGCCGAGCGTCACGGCGCGCTCCAGCGCCGCCGGCGCGTCGGGCTCGGCGAGCGCGAGCCGCAGCTCGTTGCCGATCCGCGCGCCCGACACCCGCTCGGCGACGCCCGCGGCGACGGCCTCGGCTGCAAGCTGTGCCGTGTGCGGCTCGAGCTCGAAGTTCAGCCGCGCGGCGTAGCGGGCGATCCGCCACAACCGCGTCGGATCGTCGTAGAAGCTCGCCTCGTGCAGCACGCGCAGCACCCCCGTGTCGAGGTCCGCGAGCGCGTGCTCGACCATGCGCAGCACGCCCGTGCGCAGATCCAGCGCGATCGCGTTGACGCTCACGTCGCGGCGGCGCAGGTCCGCCTCGATCGGCGCCGGGCGCACGCTCGGCAGCGCCCCGGGCCGCGCGTACTCCTCGGCGCGCGAGGCCGCGAGGTCCCAGCGGCAGTCGCCGTCGCGAACCGTCGCCGTGCCAAAGCGCTCGTGGCTTGCCGCGACGTCGCCCAGCGCCGCCGCCAGCGGACCGATGTCGCCCTCGACGACGACGTCGAGCTCACGCGGGCGCCGGCCGAGCAGCAGGTCGCGCACGGCGCCACCGACGAGGTGCACGCCACCGGCACCTGCGGTCGCCGCCAGCAGCCGGCGGCCGCAGTCAAGCTCGCCGAGGCGCTCGAGCAGATCGTCCATTGCGACAGTCTCGCGCTTCGCGTGACCGGCGGGCCGCCGGCGCGCGGCCTCTACCATTGCGAGCGTGAACCCTCCGTCCCGCGGCGCGCAGACGCTGGCGCGGGTCGCGCTCGGGGTCGCGGTGTTCGTGTTCGTCGCCGCGCCGCTGGTCTTCGGCCGCGAGGGCGACGTGTCCAACTCCGACGTCACCTTCGTGGAGACGACGGAGAGCACGCCTGCCGCGACGCGCGCGCGGTCCGGCTCGGGCCGCCATCCCGCCGACGACGCCTTCGAGTGGCCGGTCTACGGCTTCACGAAGTCGCGCACGCACCATCTCCCGGTGCGCGTGACGCCGCGCCCGCCCTACCGCCAGGCGTGGGCGTACCGCGGCAAGGTGCTGCTCGAGTTCGCACCGGTCCTGTGCGGGCGAAAGCTCTTCTTTATGAAGAACAACGCCGCGTTGTACGCGCTCTCGAGGCGGACCGGTGCGCCGCGCTGGAAGCGCAAGCTCGGCGCGCTCGCCGCTGCCTCGCCGGCTTGCAGCCACGGCATCGTCTATGCGGTCGTGCTCGAGCGCACGCGCGGCTCGAAGGGCGGTCGCGTCGTCGCGCTGACGGCGAAGTCGGGTAAGACGGTGTGGTCGCGAAAGCTTCCCAGCCGCGCCGAGTCCTCGCCGCTGCTGGACCGCGGCCACCTGATCTTCGGCACGGAGGACGGCCGCGTCTACGCCCTGCGCGCGAAGGACGGCAAGGTGCGCTGGACCTACAAGGCGGCCGGCGCGGTGAAGGGCGCGATCGCACTGGCCGGGGGGAAGCTCTACTTCGGCGACTACGGCGGCAAGGTGCACGCGATCCGCCGCTCCGACGGCAAGAAGGTCTGGCGGGTGACGCCGAGCAAGGGCGTGCTCGGCATCGGCGAGGGCAACTTCTACTCGTCGGCGGCCGTCGAGTACGGACGCGTGTACATCGGCAGCACCAACGGCGACGTCTACTCGTTCTCCTCCGCCGACGGCAAGCTCGCCTGGCGCAAGCGCACGAAGGACTTCGTCTACGCCTCGCCCGCCGTCGGAACCGTCGGCGGCCGCCCGACCGTCTATGTCGGCTCCTACGACGGCCGCTTCTACGCCCTCAACGCCCGCACCGGCAAGCCTCGCTGGACGCGCTCGCTGGGCCAGAAGATCTCCGGAGCGGCGACGATCGTCGGCGACCTCGTGTTCGTCTCGGACCTCGAAAAAAAGACGACGTGGGCGCTCGGCACGCGGACCGGCGCGACCGTCTGGAAGACGCGCCGCGGGGGCTTCAACCCCGTCATCAGCGATGGTCGCCGGATCTACTTCGCCGGCTTCTCGTCGCTGTTCGCACTCGACCACGAGGACCGGCCGTTCGATCCCCGCCCGGCCGGCGGGGAGCGCGCGAGCACGGCGGGGGGGAAGCGCTCGGCCGCAGCGGGCGGCAAGCGCGCCGGCGCGGCGGGCGCGAAGCGCTCCAGGGCGGCGGCCGGCGCCCGCAGGCGGGCGACCCGCAGCGCCCGCCGGCGCGCCGCGAGCGCACGTCGCGAACGCGCCGCGGGTCGTGCCCGCGCCGCCCGCCGCAATCGCTCGGAGGCCCGCGCCCGCGCCCAGCGCGAGCGCCGGCTGAATCTGCGCTACGGGACGCACGGCCACCGCCACGACGCACGCGGGGGCAGGGCGCCGGCGCGTTGTCACCGTCACCGCCACGCCTACGAGGTGCGCGGCCGGCGGATCGTGCTCATCCACTCGCACTGCCACAAGCACGTCCGCCGGCGCTGAGCCCGAGGCGGCGCCCATGCCGCCGTGCGCCGTGGCAGGGTTAGGGGCGTGAACGCGATCTTCGGGCTGCCCGAGCGCGCGGCCAAGCCCCGCACGGCGGGCCTGACGCACGTGCTGGACTCCGGGCTCGGCCCGCTGGAGGTCGAGAGCCTGCTGGCGATCGGCGCGCCGCACATCGATCTCGTCCGCCTCGGCTGGGGCTCGGCGCTCGTCACCGCGTGCCTGGATCGCAAGCTCGACCTCTACCGCGCGGCCGACATCCCCGTGATGGTCGGCGGCACGCTGACCGAGCTCGCGTGGGCGCACGGCCGCGTCGACGAGCTCGTCGCGTGGGTGCAGGAGCTCGGCATCGACCGAATCGAGGTGTCCAGCGGCACGATCGAGATCCCGGCCGACGAGAAGGCGCAGCTCATCGAGCGCCTCGCGCAGCGGATGACCGTCTACGCCGAGGTCGGCGAGAAGGATCCCGACGCGATCATGGCCCCGTACGCCTGGGTCGCGCTCATCCGCCAGGCCTTCGAGGCCGGAGCCGAGCTCGTCGTCTGCGAGGGCCGTGCGAGCGGCACCGCAGGCCTGTACCGCGGCACGTCGGAGATGCGCACCGGCCTGGTCGAGGAGATCGCGCACGAGATCGGCCTGTCGCGGCTGGTCTTCGAGGCGCCGCTGCATCGCCAGCAGGCGTGGTTCGTCAACCGCTTCGGCCCGGAGGTCAACCTCGGCAACGTCCTGTCGCAGGACGTCGTCTCGCTCGAGAGCCTGCGGCTCGGGCTGCGCTCGGAGACCGTCGAGAAGCTGCACCTGCCGACGTGAGCCCTCCCGCGGTGCTGCTGACCGGCGTCGGCAAGCGACACGACATCGTCTCGGCGTTCGCCCGGCACACGTTCACGATCGCCGCGGACCCCAGCCCGCTGGCGCCGGCGCAGTACGCGGCGCAGCTGCGCGTCGCGCCGCCGCGCATCGACGACCCGGCATACGTGCCGTTTCTGCAGCGGCTCGTCGCCGAGCACGGGGTCGGGGCGGTCGTGCCGCTGACCGACCTCGACATCCACGTGCTCGCCGCCGCCGATCTCCCCGCGTTCACGCCCGCGCCCGAGATCTGCGAGGCGATGTACGACAAGTTCCGCTGCCACGAACTGCTGACCGAGCTCGGGCTGCCGTCTCCGCCGACCGTGCTGCCCGGCGAGGAGCCCACGTCCTATCCGGTGATGGTCAAGCCGCGCCAGGGCTCCGGCGCGCGCTCGATTCATCCCGCCGCCGACCGCGCCGAGACCGAGTTCTTCGTCTCCTACGTCAAGGAGCCGGTGATGATCCAGCAACTGATGGGCGGCCACGAGTTCTCGATCGACGTGCTCTGCGATCTCGGCGGGCGCTGCCTCAACGCGATCCCGCGGACGATGCTCGAGTCGCGCGGTGGCGAGTCGATCAAAGGCCAGGTGATCGCCGATCGCGAGCTCGTCGACCTCGCCCGCACGGTCGCCGAGACGTTGCGCTTCCGCGGGCCGGGAACGATCCAGGTCTTCCGCGATCCCGAGATCGGGATCGCGATCACCGACGTCAACCCGCGCTTCGGCGGGGCGTTCGCGGCACCGATGTACGCGACGCTGCCCGGGCGCACCTACCCCGAGCTGATCGTGCGGATGGCCGCCGGCGAGCAGATCGAGCCGCACGTCGGCGAGTTCCGCAGCGGTCGCTACTTCACGCGCTGGTACGAGCAGCTCGAACTCGACGAGCAGCTGCAGCCGACGGGCCGGCCGATGCTCGGCGGCGACCTAGAGGACTGAGCGCGGGTCGCGCAGCCCCGCGAGCTCGGCCTGCTGCGGGCGAAGGTGGGCGAGCGAGGATGCGGCGGCCGAGGCCAGATCGCTGACGCCGAGCAGGACCATCGCCGCGCGCAGCGAGCCGTTGTGGGCGACGACGAGCACCGGCCCGCCGCCTTCGCGCAGGTCGGTCAGCGCGGCGTGGACGCGCCCGAAGAACGCACCCATCCGCTCGAGGCCGGGGATCTCGGCGTCCAGGCGCACCGCTCCGGTCGGCGTCAGCACCTCCGGATGCGCGGCGCGCAGCTCGGCCTTCGACCGGCCCTCCCAGCGACCGAAGGACCGCTCGCGCAGCCGCTCGTCGAGGCGCAGCGGGCGGCCCCCCGCGATCGCACGGGCGGTGGCCTGCGCGCGACGCGCGTCCGACGACACGATCTGCGCGAAGCTGATGCCGTCGAGCAGCCGGTCGGCGCCGTCGAGCTCTGCCACGATCGCGTCCGGGTCGCGCTGGCCCATGATCACGCCCTCGACGTTGTCCTTCGTCGGCGCGTGGCGCACGAGCCACAGCGTCGCGTCGTCGCCGGGCACGAGCTCAGGGCCGGACGGCGATGCCGGCCGCGGCGAGGTGGGCCTTCGCCTCGCGCACGCGAAACGTGCCGTAGTGGAAGATCGACGCCGCCAGCGCCGCGTCGGCGCCCGCCTGCAGCGCCTCGGCGAGGTGGTCGAGCGTGCCGGCGCCGCCGGACGCGATCACCGGCACGCCGACCGCCTCGCTGACCGCTCGCGTCAACGCGAGGTCATAGCCGTCGGTCGTGCCGTCGGAGTCCATGCTCGTCAGCAGGATCTCGCCGGCGCCGCGCTCCACGGCCTCGCGCGCCCAGGCGACGACGTCGACGCCGGTGGCGCTGCGCCCGCCCGCGACGAAGACCTCCCAGCCGTCACCCGCCGGTCGCCGCTTGCAGTCGATCGCCAGCACGACGCACTGCGCGCCGAAGACGTCCGCGAGCTCGCCGACGAGCCCCGGGCGCGCCACGGCGGCCGAGTTGATGGACACCTTGTCCGCGCCGGCGTCGAGCACGCCCTGCGCGTCCGAAGCCGAGCGGATGCCGCCGCCGATCGTGAACGGGATGAAGACGTCGTCGGCGACGCGGCGCGCAAGCTCGACGACCGTGTCGCGCTTGTCGCTCGTCGCGGTGATGTCGAGAAAGACGAGCTCGTCCGCGCCCTCGGCGTCGTAGCGCGCCGCAAGCTCGACCGGGTCGCCCGCGTCGCGGATGTCGACGAAGTTCGTGCCCTTGACCACGCGCCCGGCATCGACGTCGAGGCAGGGGATGACGCGCTTGAGGTGCACGCCGTCGAGGGTAGTGATCCATCGTCTCGCGGCCCGTCGTCGGCCCGTTCAACCGACCCGCCCGAGCTGCCGATACTCAGAGACATGCCTCACCTGCGCACCCCCCACACCGTTTCGGGCCCGACCGCGATGCCGCGCCCGCAGCCGCCGGCCCGCCGCGCGCCGGCGCTCGCCGCCGGAGCGCTCGCGGCGTCGCCCCTACCCGTCGCTGCGATCGTGCTGTGGGCGGGCGCCGGCAACCTCAGCGCGGCCGGCATGATCGCGGTCGCGGCCGGCGCGATCCTGCTGTCGTGGGCGGTCATGCGGCAGGTGACGCGCGCTCACGCGCGGCGGCTTCTCTCCGCACGGACGAGCGCGCCGCTCGTCGCGTCGCCGGCGGCCTGCCGCCCGCCGGCCCGGCACGGCACGCCGCTCACGCGGGAGCGCAGGACCGCCGCGGCCGACCCCTGCACCCGTCGCCGCTGCCGGCCGCTGTTCGTCTCGCGCCTGGACCGCGACGCCGGCTGTCGCGCCGCGTCTCGCCGACTGGACCGCCGGACCGCGCGCCGGCGCACGCGTCCCTGAGGCGATCGCCCGCTCCGGCGGCGGCCTGGTGTTTCAGCTGTCCCCACCCCGATTCGGGGTCAGCAAGATGGGCGGTCGGTCTGGGCGAGGTCGCCTGGGGCCCTTCGTCATGATCGCCGCCCTGTCAGGCAGGTCAGCTAGCCCCCAAGCGCGGCCTGTCCTTCGGCGACCGTGAAGCGCTGCTCGTAGAGGGCCTTGCCGACGATCACCCCGGTGAGGTTGACCTGCCGCAGGGCCGCGAGCGCGACGAGGTCCTTGCGCTCGCCGATCCCGCCGGAGTACATGAAGCGCCCGCGCACGACCTCGGCGACGGAGCGGACCTCGTCGAGGTCGGGGCCCTCGAGCATGCCGTCCTTGTCGACGTTCGTGAAGACGAACGAGCGCACGCCGCGATCCTGCAACCGCGCGATCACGTCGCGCGCCGGCAGCGTGGTGGTCTGCGTCCAGCCGGCGGTCGAGACGAAGCCCCCGCGGGTGTCGACGCTGACGACCGCGCGATCGGCGTGGTGCGCGACGACCTCGTCGAGGAAGTCGACGTCGGTGAACGCCGCCGTGCCGAGGATCACGCGCGCGGCGCCCGCCGCCAGCGCGTCGCGGACCGCCTCGATCGAGCGCAGGCCGCCGCCGTACTGCACCGGAACGCCGAGCTCGCCCGCGATCCGCTCGAGGTTGTGCAGGTTCTTCGGCGAGCCCGTGCGCGCGCCGTCGAGGTCGACGACATGCAGGTAGCGCGCGCCGGCGGCGACCCAGTCGCCGGCAGCCTGGAAGGGATCGTCGTCGTAGACGGTCTCGGCGTCGAAGTCGCCCTGCACGAGGCGCACCGCGCGGCCGCCGGCGATGTCGATCGCCGGGTAGAGGATCACGACGCGACGCTGACGGTGGCGCAGATCGCCACGAAGTTGCGAAGGAGCGCGAGGCCTTCGATCGAGGACTTCTCCGGGTGGCACTGGGCGCCATAGACGTTGCCCTGCTGCACAAACGACACGAACGGCGTGCCGTACTCCCCCATGCCCAGCACGATCGCGCGATCGTCGGGCTCGACGACGAACGAGTGCACGTGGTAGAACGCCGCGCGGTCCGGCAGACCCTCGATCAAGGCCGACGGGCGCTGCCAGGAGACCGAGTTCCAGCCGATGTGCGGCGACTTCAGGCCGCGCGTGTCGAGCGCCACGACGCCGCCGCCCAGCAGGCCGATGCCCTCGCAGCCCTCGTGCTCGCCCGAGCGCTCGAACAGCAGCTGCATGCCCAGGCAGAGCCCGATCACCGGCACGCCGGCGGCCGCTCGCTCGCGGACGATCTCGTCGAGGCCGAGCGCGCGCAGGCGGCGCATCGCCTCAGGAAAGGCGCCGACGCCCGGAACCACGAGCCCGTCGGCGGCGCGCAGCACGTCGTGATCGGCGGTCGCGGCAAGCTCGCCGCCGACATGCTCGAAGGCCTTGAGCACGGAGCGCCGGTTGCCCATCCCGTAGTCGACCATCGCGATGCTCATGCGGTCAGCGTCCCCTTTGTCGAGGGCACGCCGCTCTCCGTCGGGTCGATCGCGATCGCCGCCCGCAGCGCGCGGGCGAACGCCTTGAAAGCGCTCTCGATGATGTGGTGGGCGTTGGTTCCGGCCTGGACGTCGATGTGCAGCGTCATCCGCGCGTTGTTGGCGACCGCGCGAAAGAACTCCTCGAGCAACTCGTGCTCGAAGCCGCCGGTCTCGCCGCAGGACAGCGCGCCGGCGTGCAGCGCGCAGAACGGCCGCCCCGAGATGTCGATCGCGCACAGCGCCCGCGCCTCGTCCATCGGCACGACCGCGTGGCCGTAGCGGGTGATGCCGACGCGGTCGCCGAGCGCGGTGTCGAGCGCCTGCCCGAAGACGATGCCGACGTCCTCGACGGTGTGGTGCGCGCCGGTCTGCACGTCCCCCGTCGCCTGCACGTCGAGGTCCAGGCGCGCGTGGCGCGCGAGCAGGTCGAGCATGTGATCGAAGAAGCCGACGCCCGTCAGGCGCGTGCCCGCGCCGCTGCCGTCCAGCGACAGCGACAGCCTGATCTGCGTCTCCTTGGTGTCCCTGGCCTTCTCTGCGGCGCGTGTCATGACGGCGGATTCTCCCCTACGCGCGCCTCCATCGACTCGGCGTGCACCGCGAAGCCCTCGGCGCGCGCGATCGGCACGCCCGCCGCGGCCAGCGCGGGCGCGGCCGCGCCGATGTGCACCTCGCTGAAGCGCCGGCGAAAGTGGCGCGGAGATAGGCCCGACGCAAAGCGCGCGGCGCCGCCCGTCGGCAGGCAGTGATTGGAGCCCGCGACGTAGTCGCCGAAGGCCGTCGCGCCGGAGGCTCCGACGAAGACGCAGCCCGCGGAGCGCACGCGCCGCGCGAGCCGCTCGGCCTGCGGTCCGGCAAGCTCGAGGTGCTCGGGCGCGAAGGCCTCGGCGAAGGCCAGCGCATCGCGCAGCGAGTCGGCGCGGGCCAGCACGAACGCAGCGGGCGCCGAGGCCGGACGCGACGTGTTGAGCTGCTCGATCTGCTCGGCGAGCGCGTCGAGGAAGTCGGCGCTGTCGCTGACGGCGACGACCGGCGCCCCCGCCCCGTGCTCGCCCTGGGCGAGCAGGTCAAACGCCACGAGCCGCGGATCGGCCGACCCGTCGGCCAGCACGAGCACGTCGCTGGGCCCGTAGAAGCCGTCGATCCCGACGCTGTCGCTCACTTGACGCTTGGCCTCCTGCACGATCAGGCTGCCGGGGCCCGCGATGACGTCGACGCGCTCGATCGTCTCGGTGCCGTGGGCGAGCGCCGCGATGCCGTGCGCGCCGCCCATCGCGTAGACCTCGTGCACGCCCGCGAGCGCGCACGTGCCGAGGACGACGGGATCGATCGGCGCGGGCGTCATCACGACGACCTCCTCGACGCCCGCCGCGCGCGCCGTCACGACGCCCATCACGAGGCTCGACGGGTACGGCGCGGCGGCACCCGGGACGCAGATCCCGGCACGGCGCACCGGCACCTCGCGCAGCACCACGCGGTGGCCCTGGGGCAAGGTCACGTCGACGTCCGAGCCGACGCCTGCGTCGGCCACGAGCGCGACGTTCGCGATCGCGACCTCGAGGCCCGCGCGCAGGTCGTCGTCGAGCAGCTCGGCGTCGAGCTCCTCGGGCGCGACGCGCAGCGTCTCGTAGTCCTCCAGCCATTCCGAACCACCGCTGTCGTGGCGCTCGACGAGCTTGCGCAGCGCATCGTCGCCGCCGCCGCGGACGCTCGCCACGATCTTGGCGACGGCGTCGCCGACGGACTTCGGAGCGGGCGCCAGCGCGCGCACCGCGGCCGCCGCCCCCTCCGGGTCGGCGCCGACCTTGATGCGTCTAGGCCGCACGCAGCTTCTCCAGCATCGTGTCGATCGCCGCGGCCTTGAGCTTGTGCGAGACCGGGTTGGCGATCAGCCGCGCGGTCGAGACGAACAGCTCCTCGCGGATGACGAGGTTGTTCTCGCGCAGGGTCGTGCCCGTCGCGGTGAGGTCGACGATCGCCTCGACGAGGCCGGTCAGCGGCGCAAGCTCGACGGAGCCCTTGACCTCGACGATCTCGGCCTGGCGGCCGGTCTGCTCGAAGTAGGCGATCGCGGTCTTATAGTACTTCGTCGCGACGCGCATGACGCCGAGGCGGCGCAGCGCCTCGACCGACGGGTCGGGCCCGTCGATGGTCGCGAGAACCATGACGCAGCGACCGTAGCCGAGGTCCAGCAGCTCGTAGACGTCGCGCTCGGGCTGCTCGGTCAGCACGTCCTTGCCGGTGATGCCGACGTCGGCCGCTCCGGCCTCGACGTACGTCGGCACGTCGGATGGGCGCATCGTCACGACCCCGATGTCGCCGAACAGGAGCTTGCGGTCGTTCGATCGGACCTCGGAGGTGTCGAGGCCGATCGCGTCGAGGCGGTCGAGCGTGTCGTTCATCAGCGCACCGCGCGGGACGGCGATCGTCAGGCCGAGGCTCACAACTGCACCGCCCGCTCCTCGCCGGTCAGCGCGATGTGCAGCCGGTCGATGCCCAGCGCGAAGCCGACGGCCGGCAGCGGGCGCCCGAAGCGCCCGATCAGGTCGTCGTAGCGCCCGCCGCCGCCCAGCGGAGCGCCGAGCGCCGGGTCGTAGACCTCGAAGACCGCGCCCGTGTAATACCCGAGGTCGCGAGCGAGCCCGAGATCGAAGATCACGCGCTCGGCGACCTCCGGCGCCAGCAGCTCGTAGACGCGGCGCAGGCCGGCGACGGCCTCGGCGACGGGGCCCGCGGCCGCGTCGAGGACCTCCGGGCCGCCGCGGATCTGCGGCACGCGCAGCAGCAGCTGCTTGTCCGCGTCGTCGAGGCCGAGCTGCGCGAGCTCGCTTTCGAGCAGGACGAAGTCGCGCTGGACGAGCGCCGCGACGAGTTGGTCGCCGACCGCCTCGGAGACATGGAAGGAGCGCAGCAGCGTGCGGTACAGCGAGGCGTCCCCGAGGCCGATGCTGTAGCCGCGCAGCCCGGTTGCCGTCAGCGCGTGGCACATGACGCTCAGCGCCTCGGCCGTGCCCTCCGGAGCCGGCGAGCCGACGAGCTCGATGCCCGCCTGCAGGAACTCGCGCATCTGGCCGCGGTGCGGGCGCACGCCGCGGTAGGCGTGGGCGAAGTAGCAGAAGCGCAGCGGGGGCTCGGAGCTGTGAAAGCGCGTCGCGACGAGCCGCGCGATCGGAATCGTCATGTCGGTGCGCAGCGCGAGCACCTCACCGTGGTCGTCGAAGACGCGGTACGCGGGTGGCGCGCCGCCGCCACGGCCGAGGACCGCCTCGTACTCGAGCGTCGGCGTCCAGACCTCGCCGTAGCCGTCGAGCTCGAAGACGCCGCGCACGGCCTCGGTGATGTCGCGCAGCTCGCGCATCTCGTCGGGCAGCACGTCGCGCGTGCCCGAGGGGATCGGGTGGATCGTGTGGTCGATGTCGGCGAACGGGCGCACGGGTGCCCTCCAATCTATTGGCGCGTCGCGCGCGGCGGCCCGCCGGCGAGCCCGGATGAGCCCGCGGCTCCCGGTCCCGGCACCGGCCCGCCCTGCCTACGCGTGGCTGGGCTCGGTCGCGACGCGCTCGATGCGCGCGCCGAGCTCGCGCAGGCGCTCGTCGATGCGCTCGTAGCCGCGGTCGATCTGGCGGATATTGCCGATCTCCGAGCGGCCCTCGGCGCACAGCGCGGCGATCAGCATCGCCATGCCGGCGCGGATGTCCGGCGACTCGACGCGCTCGCCGCGCAGCTGCGAGTGCCCCGAGACGAGCGCGCGGTGCGGGTCGCAGAGCGTGATGTCGGCCCCCATCAGGACGAGCTTGTCGGTGAAGATCATGCGGTTCTCGAACATCCATTCATGGATCAGCGCCGTGCCGTCGCACTGCGTCGCAAGCGCCACGGCGATCGACGTCAGGTCCGCCGGAAACGCCGGCCAGGGACCGTCCTGGACGGTGATCTTGTGCTCGCCGACGTCGCGGGCCATCGACAGGTCCTGGCCACCGGGCACGTGAATGTCGTTGCCATCGAGCTCGGAGCGCAGGCCGAGGCGCTCGAAGACGAGGCGGATCATCCGCAGGTCGGCGGGGATCGTGTCGCGGATGCGAAGCTCGCCGCCCGTCGCGCCGGCGAGCGCCATGAAGGAGCCGATCTCGATGTGATCGGGCCCGATCGTGTGATCGCAGCCGTGCAGCCCGGCCGTGCCGGTGACCGTCAGCACGTTGGAGCCGATGCCCCGGATGTCCGCGCCCATCTTGACGAGCATGCGCGCGAGGTCCTGGACGTGGGGCTCGCAGGCGGCGTTGCCGACGACCGTCGTCCCGGACGTGCGCGCGGCGGCCAGCAGCGCGTTCTCGGTCGCCATGACGGAGGGCTCGTCCATGAAGACGTCGCCCGCGCGCAGCCCGCCCGGCGCGCACATCTCGATGTCGCGCGCGTGCTCGACGGTGGCACCGAGCGCCTTGAAGGCGTCGAGGTGCGGATCGAGGCGGCGCCGGCCGATGACGTCGCCGCCCGGAGGCGGCATGCGCACGCGGCCGAAGCGCGCCAGCAGCGGGCCGGCGAGCAGGAAGGAGGCGCGGATGCGCTCCGACAACGCGCGGTCGAGGGTCGCCTCCGGGCTCACGTCGACGGCGCACAGCGCGACCTCGTGGTCCGAAAGCCAGCTGATCCGGACGCCGAGGGCCTCCAGCAGCGACAGCATCGCGCCGACATCGTTGATCTTCGGGACGTTTCGGACCACGACCTCGTCCTCGGTCAGGACCGAGGCGGCGAGGATGGGCAGGGCACCGTTCTTGTTGCCGGCGGGCACGACCGTGCCGGACAGCGCGATGCCTCCGTCGATGACGAACTTCTCCATGAGCGGGAGCCTTCCGGCGGCAGGGGCAGAGCAGGAAAGCTGGGCTAGGGTAACAGCCATGCCCTCGGAGATTTCGCCCGACGACGCCCGGTCCCTGCTGACGAATTGGGTGCAGTCGGTCTCCCTGCGCCGCCACTGCCTCGCCGTCGCCGCCGCAATGCACGCTTATGCGATGCGTGACGGCCACGACGCCGAGCTGTGGTTCGCCACCGGGCTGCTGCACGACGCCGACTACGAGCGCTTTCCGGACATGGACGACGCCGAGCATGGCCACCCGCGGACGATCATGGCGGAGCTCGAGCGCCGCGACGCCCCGCCCGAGATGGTTCGCGCGATCGCCTCGCACGCGGACTACCTCGGCGTGGCCCCGGAGTCGCCGATGGAGCGCACGCTCGTCGCCGTCGACGAGCTGTGCGGCTTTCTCGTCGCATGCGCCCAGGTTCGCCCGGAGGGCATTCACGGCCTGACGCCGAAGTCCGTCAAGAAGAAGCTCAAGCAGCCGTCGTTCGCCGCTGCGATCGATCGCGAGGACGTGCGGTCCGGCGCGGAGCGCGTCGGGGTCGACTTCGACGAGCATGTCGCCTCCGTCATCGCCGCGCTCGAAGCGCAAGCGGATGAGCTCGAGCTGCACGGCCGGGGGCCGTAGGGCGCCTCCTCCCGCGTCGCCGGGACGCGCAGCCGCACACTGCTGACCAACCACCACCGATGCGGCACTTCCAGCCCCGGCGCCGCGCGGATCCGTTACTGCTCGCCCGGCCCACCAGCGAGATAGCGCCGACGCGGCCTGGACGGTGACCGCGCTGCGCCTCGTAGTTTGCGGG
>Ga0136633_1000526_pt1 | contig 29488 bp, 30 predicted proteins | sample AntDrymeUQ832206_2_FD_105494 | JGI IMG/M metagenome (GOLD analysis project Ga0136633, IMG submission 105494) | Polar desert sand microbial communities from Dry Valleys, Antarctica - metaG UQ83 (22.06) | ecosystem: Environmental > Terrestrial > Soil > Desert | place: Antarctica: Dry Valley... | reverse complement strand
GGCTGCCGGTTGCACTTGGCGGGCGCGGGTGTTACACCGTGTGCATGCACGCGATGCGGGCGCAGACAGAAGAGATCGGGGCACGCGCTGCCCGCGCTCGAGGGGTCGTGGCGATGCCCGCGCCAGCGGTGCCGGCCTTGACCGGCGCGGCGGGTGCACGAATGGGCGGGCCGTCCGCGCTCGATGCGACGCTCGCGGGAGCCGTCCTGCAGCGCGCGGCCGACCGCGGGTGCGGGTGCGGGTGCGGCGCGGGAGATGGCCGCGGGTCGCTGTGCATCGCGGGCGCCCCGCATGCAGCGACGCTCGCGCGCTTCTGGGTCAGGGAGAACGCGAAGGTTCGCTGGGAGAGCGATGCGGCCAAGAAGACGAGCTACGTCGAGACGGCCGCCACGCACTCGTCGTGGGGCTTTTGGAAGGGCAGCGTGTATATCCCGCCGAGCGACGCCGTGGGCATTTCCGACGACTTCCTGCAAGGCGTCGAGGAGGAGGAGCGCGCGACGATCAACGCCGCGCTGTGGGCGGACTTCGATCGCGTTGCGCAGTCGGTGATCGGGCGCAAGCTGTTGGGCCGGCTCGCCTCGGCAAAGCACCACACGGTGCTCGAGCCGATGCCGCAGCCGATCTCCAGCGGGCCGATCACCGACTCGCCGAAGTCCAGCCGTGGCGTCGCGTACAACCCGCACGACCCGTTGGTCGGCGCGCAGCCCACGGTGCGCATGCAGTTCGGCGCCGAGGTCGACGCGTTGGGGCTCGTCGAGCTGGCGGCAGAGATCAGGCCACCTGAGCCGGCGTGGACCCGACCCCCAGCCATGTGGCGCTCTTCCACGAGCTCGTCCACGCCTATCACTACGCGACGGGGACCTCAGCGAGTGGACGGATCACCGCCGGCGCGGGGATCCACGACGGCGATGTCGGCGTCTCGCTCTCCGAGTACCAGGCGACCGGCCTCAACACGGCCGACGGCGTGCAGGCGACGCAGTACGCGACCAGCGAGGAGTTCACCGAGAACGCGTATCGCGCCGAGTTCGGGCTGCCCAGGCGCGATGCCTACATCCCGACCGGCTTCCGCGTCCCTGTGGGACCGGCGTTGCTGGTCTTCACATAGGGCTTCATGTCTCCGATGGAGTGATGAACCCCGTGGAGGTCGTGGGCGCGGCGGCCGCAGTGGGTGCGCCGGGCGGACGCGTTGGTGTGTGCTTGGGGTGAGCGGCCGCGGCCGGCAGCGACGGGTTGATGTTGCTGATCGGGGTGTCGTCGATGAACAGCAGCCGCTGCAGCCGCTGGGTCATCTCGTAGCTGAGCGCAGCGTGCCGCCGAGGTGCGACGCGATCACGGGGAGCGGCATGGCGACAGGGTTGTGGTCGTAGCCGTCGTCCCAGCCCGGCAATACGGGCTGAGCGCGCCCGACGCCGACGCGTCAAAGGGACTAACGGGGACGGCGACTAACGCTCTTATGGTGGTTGATTTGTCAAGTGCGGTGCACCGGATGCCCGCGGCGGGGGCGGGCATCCTGGTCGGTTGAGGGGGCGGCGGGCCTGACGGGTGCGCGACGCGTGGTCAGACTCTTATGCGCGGGTTGGCTGCCGCAGGACCGGGTTTCGTCGTGAGAGCCCGCTGTCTAAAGATCGAGCGTTGCCCGGAAAGGCTGCTCATAGTTGGTTAGATCGCGGATGCTCTCGCGCGTGGTGGCCAGGTGGGTCCCGCCGCCTCCTCAACCGACGTGGTGCACCCCCCGGTCAGTCGGCGCGGGCGAGCGCCCAGCAGAACCCGGCGAGCTCGCGGGCGACCGCGACGGCGACGATCGTGCGGCGCTTGCCGCGCTCTGCGTCGAGGCGGCGCCAGACGCGGTGCAGGCGCTGTTGGGCCTGCCAGGCGATCGCGAGGACGTGCGCGGGTTGGCCGTGCTGGCGGCGCTCCAGCGCCTTGCCGCGGGCGGGCGGCTTGCGGTAATGCCAGGCGGCCTTGACCAGCAGCCGGCGGGCGTGGCGTGAGCCGGTCTTCGTGATCGCGCCCTGGCGGCGTGTTTGGCCGCTGCTGTTCTCGCTGGGGACGAGGCCGACGTAGCTCATCAGCCGGCCCGCCTTGTCGAAGCGGTCGTAGTCGCCGACCTCGGCGCACAAGCCGACCGCCGACAGCGTGTCGATCGCGCGCAGGCAGCGCAGCCTGGCGACAGGTTGCGGTGCATGGTGAGCCGGGCACGAGCTCGCCGATCGCCGTCTGTGACGCGTCGCGGCGAATCACCATCGCGTCGATCGCGTGCAGGTAGTCCAGCAGCGTCAGCTGCGCACCGCCGCCCAAGGCGAGCTTCGTCAGCCACGCGCGGTGGCGTGCCGTCCACGCGCTCGCGGTGTCCTCGTAGATGACGTCGTGGCGCAGCAGCAGCTTGCTGAGCCTTTGGCGCCCGCGCATCAGATCGCCGCGCAGCGCCTCGCGTGCGCGGACGAGGTCGCGCAGCGCCTCCTCCTCGCAGCTGGGAACCCGCACGGCGTGCAGGCCGTCGATCATCAGCAGCCGCAGCACCCGCTCGCCGTCGCGCTGATCGGTCTTCACGCGATCCTGCGCCGGGCGCTCGATCTTGCCGGGCGCCGCCACGACGCAGCCGATCGCCGCGGCGTGCAGCGCACGCGCGAGGCCGTAGCCGGTCGGCCCCGCCTCGTAGGCGACGTTCGTCGGGCCCGGCAGCGCGGCGCAGAACGCGACGACCTCGCTCGTCGCGCCCGGCAGCCGGCGCGTGCGCATCTCACCCGACGCGCCGTCGACGCTCACCGCGAGCACGCTGCGCGCGTGCACGTCAAGCGTCGTGCTGATCTCCGCGGGAGCGTGACGCGGCTCGACGGCGCTGCTCGAGGCGGACGGCCTGACGATCCCCCGCGGCGCACCGGGCTCGCCGCAGCGGCGCCGGAGGCTGTGCGGTGCGCGCAGGCCGTAGGCGGCCCAGGACCAGCGCGGCAGGGAGCTCCAGCACGAGATCGGTCCCGGCCGCTGATCGACCGACCGGCTCAGAGGGTGTTGCGCAGCGCCTCTTCCGCGCGCCTGACGGCGCGCCGCGCGGCTGCGAGCCGCTCGTCGCCGTCGACGGTCGCGAGGTTGACCTCGACGAGGTGGGCGGCGGCGCGCGCGGCGCCGGCAGCGACCGCGGCGGCCGCGATCGCGTCAGCGGCCGCTGCGCCTGGCGCGTGGTCGGCGACGTAGACGGCGAACGTCGCCGCGTCGGCGGCGCATTCGGCAATCGCGAGCGGCGTGCGCGCCGCGCGCGCGACGGCGCTGCCCAGGAGGTAGTCGCGCGTCTCCGGACGGTCGGAGGGCAGCACGCCTTCGAGCGCCGCGAGCGCCGCGCGATAGAGGACCGCGTTGGACTCGCCGAGCCTGATCGCGCGTCGCGCGAGTGCTTCCGCTTGTGCGGCGGCGCCGGCCGCCTCGTCCCATTCCGGGCCCGACCGGCGCGCGACGTCGGCGACGAGACGCGCCGCGAGCTCGAGCGCGCGAGCCGCCAGCGCGCCGCCGCCCTCGGGATCGCGCTCGTCCATGAACCAAGCATGGGTGGCGGTCGCGCACCCTGTCAAGACGGATTGCCCGCCATGACACGCGGGCGGCGCGGCTACCTTCCGCGAACGACCGCCATCACGGGGCGGCCGGGTCGGCGAGGGGCCGGGCGCCGCCACGCGCGAGGCGGCCCGGCAGCCACCAGTTCCACTGCCCCATGAGGCGCATGGCGGCGGGAACGATCAGCAGCCGGACAATCGTCGCGTCGACGAAGACGGCGACCGCCAATCCGATGCCGAGCTCCTTGAGGACCGGGGCGCCGGACAGGGCGAAGACGGTGAACACGCAGACCATCACCGCCGCTGCGGCTGTGATCGTGCCTGCGCTCGCGGCGAGGCCGTCCGCGACCGCGCGTGCGTTGGACGCTCCCGCCTCGTAGCTCTCGCGGATGCGGGTCAGCAGGAACACCTCGTAGTCCATCGACAGCCCGAACGACACCGCGAGCACGAGCGTCGGCACCGTCGTATCGAGGTATCCGGGCGAGTCGTAGCCGGTCCAGTCCATCCAGCCCCACTGGAACACGGCGACGAGCACGCCGTACGCCGCGCTGATCGACAGCAGGTTCATGAGCACGGCCTTCAGCGGCAGCACGACGCTGCGCAGCAGCGCGACAAGGACGACGTAAGAGCCGAGCAGGACGAACAGGATGATCTTCCACAGGCCATCCGTCAGCGTGTGCTCGATCGCCATCCCGAACGCCGTCGTGCCGCCGAGGACGACCGTGGCACCGGCCACCGCCGCGGCGTCGCGTGCCAGCGCGGCCACGCGGTGGTACGTCGTCTCTGCAGCATCGGACTCGGGATCGTCGGCCTGGACGACCTCGACGAGGAACTGCGAGCCGCGCGCGGACGCCACCGGGGCCGCGACCGCTGCCACGCCGTCGAGCGCCCGCACCCGCTCGAAGATCCGCTGGGCGGTCGCTCGATCGTCGGTCAGGACGTGGATCGGCGAGAGCGCCCCAGGGCTGGTGAGATCGGACACGTTGTTCGTCGCCTGCCGCACCTCGGCCTGCACCGGCAGTTGCGTCAGGCCGTGGTTCTCCGTCCGCAGGTCCAGGACCGGCGAGGCGATCACGAGCATCGCCGCCACGCCGGCGACGAGCGCGAGCACCGGGCGGTTCATGACGCGGCTCGTCCAGCCGATCCAGAAGCTGCCGTCGCTACGGCGGCTATGGCCGGGGATGCGCACCGGAAGGCGCTCGACACGCCTGCCGAGGGCGGCCAGCATCGCGGGCAGCAGCGTCGCGGTGGCGAGCACGGCAACCGACACGACGACGATCGCGCCGGTCGCGATCGAGCGCACGGCGGTGACGTCGATGACGAACAGGCTCGCGAGCGACAGCACCACGGTGGCGCCGCTGAAGACCACGGCGGTCCCGGCGCTGGCCATCGACTCGCGCAGCGCCTCGTCAACGCCGCGTCCGGCTCGCAGCTCGCGCCTGAAGCGGCTGACGACGAACAGCGAGTAGTCGACGGCGACCCCGATGCCGATCATCGACGCGACGTTCGTGACGTACATCGACATCTGCGTCGCGCTGGCGAGGAAGTAGACGATCCCGCCCGTCACGAGCACCGAGGCGACGCCGAGCACGACCGGCGCCATGCTCGCGACGACCGTGCCGAAGGCCACCAGCAGGATCAGGACGATGAGCGCGAAGCCCGTCATCTCGGCGCGCGCGAGTTGCTCCTGGGACACCTCGCGGAAGTTCGACCAGATCGCCGGCGTGCCGATGACGCGCACGCGCGAGCCCGCCTCGTCGCGCACCACCGCCGCGCGCAGGTCGCTGGCGACGTCGACGCGGTCGCGGCTCGGCCCGCTGTAATAGACCGGCAGCACGAACCGGGCCTCGCCGATCGGCACCGCGTCGGCGACGGTGACGCGCCGCACTGCGTCGGCGCGCTGACGGGCGCGCTCGACCGCGACGCGCGCGCGTTCCCACGAAGGTGCCTCGACCACGACCGCGAGGCGGACCTCACCGCGGCCCGGGAAGTCTGCGAGCAGATGCCCGCTACGGTCGGCGTCGCTGCCGGGGACCTCCCAGCCGCCGTCGGACAGGCGCGAGCTCTGCTGCAGCGAGAAGAAGCCGGCGAACAGCACCACGACGACCCAGCCCACGAGCACCGCGACGCGGTGTCGCCCGATGGTGCCGGCGAGCGCAGCCATCGCACGCTCCATGTCGCCGCGCCGGCGGGGATCCTGTCTCGGCCTCATGCCGCGCCTCGGGCGTCGCGAACGTCGATCGTGGCCGCCCGGCGCAACTGCTGCTCGCGACCCCTGCGGTCGCGGACGACGAGCTCGGCCGTCAGCCGGCGCCCGGCGAGCGCGCGCGGGAGGCGCAGCGTGAGCTGCGCGGTCAGCCGCCGCGCGGGTTCGCCGGCGCCATCAGGCGTGCCGCCGCCGGCTCGCGCCCTGACGGCGACCATGCCGGCCGCATCGCGGATCGTGCCGGTAGCCGGGTCGAGGATCGCGCGGCCGACCTCGGTGCGGCCGTCGCGCAGGCGCACGACGACCTGCGCCACTTCGGAGCGGTCGTCGGGGTGCGTCCAGGTGAGCTGCCAACGCGCGGTCACACCGGAACGGACGGCGCGGGTGCGGGGGCTGAGGCCACCGGCGCCGAGGAACGGCGCCTCCTTGTCGGGGCACGTCCCCGCGGCGCCGGGCCGTTCGGGCGGGCAGCAGCGCAGCGCGGGGTTGTAGCGCGTAAACATGCCCGCGGGGTTCGCGCGCTGCAGAAAGACATGCAGGTCGTAGTGAGCCGGCTGGATCTGCACGTGGCCCGCCATCGGGCCGTCGAACTCCTGGCCGAACAGCTTGGGAGGCGCTTGGCCGCGGTAGGGCTCCTCCCACTCCACGCCGGCGAGCTCGAAGCCGCCGCCCGGCGTCGGCGCGTAGAGCAGGTAGTCGGGCCGGCCGAGGTCGTGGCGGCCGTCGTGGACGTACTGGCTGTTGACGAAGTGATAGCCCATCAGCCCGGTCGACCCCGTCACGCAGCCGCGGCCGGGAAACAGGCGGTAGCCGTCGAGCACCGCGCGGCCGGCATCGCGGTACTTCGCAGTGGCGGCGCGCGCGGAGGCGAGCTGGCGGCGCGAGGTGGGCGACAACGCCTTGCGCGCGCCGAGCTGCGTGCGGTGCGCGAACGCCGGGGTCAGCGCGCGCGCCGTGCCGCCGCCGACCTTGCTGTCGGATCCGCCGAAAAGCAGGCCGACGACGAGCAGCGCGCCGAGCGCGAGGGCGATGAGGAAGGCCCGGCCGGCGATCTGAGGACCGCCGGCGGGCGAGGGGGGGTTGCGATCCATGCCCCTCAAGACGAGCGCGGCGGCGCTGTCTTCCCTGCGATCTCGATCAGGGCCGGGAAGATCGCGGCGCCGCGACCGTCTTGTCACCGACCGCGACCAAGTGGGACAGGAACGGATGACAACGAACCTTCAGCTCGGCAGGGAGCAGAACCGATGGCTGACCCTCGGTGCGCTCGCGTTCGCGCTGTTCATGATCATGCTCGACAACACGATCGTGAACGTCGCGCTGCCGGCGATCGGCGACGATCTCGGCGTTGGGCTGTCGGAACTCGAGTGGACCGTCAACGCCTATGCGCTGACGTTCGCGGTCCTGCTGCTGCTCGGCGGCGAGCTGGCCGACTACCTCGGGCGCCGCCGCATCTTCCTGCTCGGCCTGACGGTCTTCACGCTCGCCTCCCTCGCGTGCGGGCTGTCGACGAGCGTCGCCATGCTCGTCGGCGCACGTGCCGTCCAGGGCCTGGGCGCTGCGCTCATGCTGCCCGCGGCGCTCGGCACGATCCCCGTCCTGTTCGCCCCGCACGAGCGCGGTACGGCGATCGGCGTATGGGCCGGTGCGTCGCTCACCGCGCTGACGATCGGGCCGCTCGTCGGCGGGCTGGTCGTCGAGCATCTGTCGTGGCACTGGATCTTCTACGTCAACGTGCCGATCGGCGTCGTGGGCCTCGTCGCCGCGCTGCTGCTCGTCCCGGAGTCGCGCGATCGGTCGCACGCCCAGCGGCTGGACGGCGCCGGGCTCGTGACATCGGCGGTGGGTTTGTTCGCGCTGACGTTCGCGCTCATCGAGGGCAGCGCCTACGGCTGGGGGTCGCCGCTGATCGTCGGGAGCTTCGCGGCGGCTGCGGCCGGCTTGGTGGGGTTCGTGATCGTGGAGCGTCGCCAGCGCCTGCCGATGCTCGACCTCTCGCTGTTTGCGGATCGGACGTTCGCCGGCGCGAACGCGGTCGCGCTGCTGAGCATCCTGGCGCTGTTCGGCGTCTTTTTCCTGTTTCCGATCTACCTGCAGTCCGTGCTCGAGTTCTCCGCGCTGGAGACCGGCGCGACCTTCCTGCCGATGACGCTCGTGCTGGCGGCCACCACCCCGCTCGCCGGCCGCCTCTGCGACCGCTGCGGCCCGCGCCTGCCGATGACCGTCGGCATGACGGTCGTCGCGCTCGCGCTCGCGCTGGCCGCGCGGCTGGATGCCGAGGCCGGCTTCTGGAGCGTGGCGCCGACGCTGCTCGTCGCGGGAATCGGCTTCGCGCTGACGATGACGCCGATGACGGCGGCGGTGCTGATGTCCGCGCCCGACGACAAGGCCGGCGTCGCCTCTGCCGTCGTCAACACCTTCCGCCAGATCGGCGGTGCCCTCGGCGTCGCGCTGATGGGCGCGATCGTCTCGGCCTCGCTGCACGGCGCGGCGCCCGCCGACCCGCGCTTCGCGGCGGCCTTCGTCGACGGGTTTCAGCTTGCGCTGCTGATCGGCGCAGCCATCGCGCTGGCCGGCGCGGCAACGGCCGCGCTGCTGGTCGGGCGGGGGGAGGCCGCGCGCGTGGCCGCTGCCTCCGCGGCACGGGTGCCCGCATGAGCTCGCCGGTCGAGCTCCCCGTCGTCGCGCCCGCCGGCGCGCTGGAGGCGGTGCGCGACAGCCAGCTGCTGGCGGGCCTGTCCGCGGCCGATGCCGCGCTCGTCGCCTCGCACCTGAGGCCGCGTCGCTTCGCGCGCGGCGAGCTCGTGCTCGCCGAGGGCGATCCGCCAGGCGAGTTGCACGTGATCGTGTCGGGGACCGCCGAGGCGTCCGCCATCGACCGCGAGGGGCGCGCCCATCGCCTGGACGCGGTCGGGCCCGGCGCCACGATTGGCGAGATGTCCCTGCTCAGCGGGCAACCCGCGTCGTGCACGGTCGTCGCGACGTCCGATCTCGACGTGCGCTCGCTCAGCGCCGACGACCTCGACGCGCTGTGCGCCGAGTGCCCGCAGCTGCTGCGCAACCTGGCGTGCATCGTATCGGCCCGTCTCGTGCGCTCCAACCGCCACACGATCCGCGGGCCCGCGACGACCGTGACGATGGTGCACGACGACGGCGTCTCGCCGCTGCTGGCCTACGCGCTTGCGGCGAGCATCGCCTGGCACAGTCGCCGTGCCACGGTGTTGCTCGTGCTTGACGACCGGCCGGCCGCGGAGCTGGCGGCGTTCGCCACCTCCCGCCTGCAGCGCGACGGGAGCCTGACGTCGTTGCCGCGCGCAGCAGCCCGTGCGGCCGCCGGGGGGGCCGAGGTCGTGCTCGCACCGGCCGCGGCGACGCTGGGCGCCGACGCGCTCGACCGCCTGCATCGAGAGCTCGTCGGGCGCTACGATCACGTGCTCGTGCTCGTGCGCGGCGCCGGCGTTGCGACCGACGCTCCGGCCAGCCTCAAACCGGCGCGCACGCTCGTGCTGAGCCCGGGACGGGGATCCGCGATCCAGGCCCGCGGCGGGCGCAGCTGGCGCGAGGGCTACGGCGACGACGACGGCCTCGTCGGATTGCCCGAGCTGCGCGACGAGGACCTCCACGGCCTGCCGAGCGGCCTGCTCGCGCCGAGCACGATGGCCGGGCGTGCCCTCGGCGCGCTGGCCCGCGATCTCGCGCATCTGCGCGTCGGGCTCGCGCTGGGCGCCGGCAGCCTGCACGGCTACGCGCACGTCGGCGTGCTTCGCGTTCTGGAGCGCGCCGGGCTCGCGCCCGATTGCCTCACGGGCACGAGCGTCGGCGCGGGCGTGGCCGGCATCGTGGCCCTCGGCCGCAGCTCCCACGACGTCGAGGCGATGCTCGACCAGGCGGCGACCAACGTCTTCCGGGTCAGCGTCTCGACCCGCGGGCTGATCTCCAGCGAGGCGCTCGCGCAGATGATGCGCGAGCTCGGCGGCAACAGCCTCATCGAGGACCTCCCCACACCGCTGGGCATCGTCGCGGCCGACATCCTGCACGGCCGAGTGGTCGTCTTTCGCAGCGGTGTGCTGTGGCGCGCGGTGCTGGCCAGCAGCGCGATCCCCGGGGTATATCCCGCACAGCGGATCGGTGACCACGTGCTCGTCGACGGCGGCATCCTCAATCCCGTCCCTGGCGAGGCCGTCACCCGGATGGGCGCCGATGCGGTCATCGGCGTGCGCCTGGGCTGCGGCGCCGCCGAGCGCGTCGACGGTGCCGAGGCGATAGGCCAGAGCGGTCGCGTGCCGTCGATGCTGAAAGTCATGAACCGGACGCTGCGGCTCATGCAGCACAAGATCTCGCTCGAGACGTCGAGCGGCGTTGACGTCCTGATCGAGCCGGGCACCGGTCAGGCCGAGGCCACCCGCGGCACAGGCGGCGAGCTGCGCCGCTTCGCGGAAGGCCGGCGCTACATCGAGCTCGGCGAGGCGGCCGCCGAGGCGGCGCTGCCACACATCGCGGCCGCAATCCCGTGGCTGCGACCGGGCCCTTAGTAGCGGCCGCAGCGCCGCTCAGGTCTCGGGGAGAGACAAGCGGTCGCGCAGCGCGGCGACCAGCGGTTCACTGGGCACGTAGCCCCTCAGCACCAGGGCCGCGGCGGCGTCGGCGGCGAGTTCGTCGCGGAAGGTCGTGTCGGACGCGGCGCGGGCCATGATCTGGTCGAGCGCCGCCGACGCGGTCGGCAGCTCCTGGGCCGCCTTCACCCAGGCCTCGGGCGCGGGTGGCAGCATGCCCAAGAGCCGCGCCAGGTCGTCTTCGTCGTAGTTCTTGATCGGGTTCATCGTATTCAAGACCGCTGGGCGACGGCTGGTCTTCCCACGAGTTGCTCGCGCAGCTTGGTCAGGCAGCGCGAGATCCGGCTGGCGATCGTCCCCGACGGGATGTCGAGCCCCGAGGCGATCGTCTTGTAGCTCTCGTCGCGGGCGAAGAAGCGGTCGAGGATCTCCTGGCAGTGACCGGGCAGCAGGGCGAGCGCGTCACGGACGGTCAGCGCCTCGTCGATGCGCTCCATCGTGTCGCTCTCCGGCTGCGGCTCGCCACCGTCCTCCATGAGCACCTCGCGGCCCCGCGTGCGCAGGTGGTCGATACACAGGCGGCGCGTCAGCTGCCCGATCCAGGGACGGATCGCGTCGTCGTCGCGCAGCCGGCCGAGGTGCTGGTAGGTGCGCGCGAACACCTCCTGAAAGACGTCCTCGGCGTCCTCCGAGCCGAGCCGGAACGCTTGCGTCGTGATCGCGTACACGTAGCGCGAGTAGCGCTGCACGAGCTCCTGCCACGCCTCATGGCTGCCCGCCCGGCAGCGACTGACGATCGCGGCGTCCGTGAGCGTGTCGATCGGCACGGTCCCATGAAACCGCAGCTGGGCGCAAAACGGAAGCGCCGCAGAAGAGGTCGGGAAGAAAAGCGCCCGCCGCCCGTCATGAGAGCGACAGGAATCTGAACCCCGACTGGAGACGCGATGTCCGCACCCCTCATGACACCTCCCATGAAGCGCAGCGCGCCTAAGCCCCTTCGCGGCGTCGTCTGGTTCGTGCGCGACTATGCCTCGCGCCACCGGCATCCCGGCAACCGCGCGCTGCACGTCGTGGGCGTGCCGCTGTCGCCATTCGGGACGATCTACCTGCTCGCCACAGGCGACCTCGCGCTCGCCGCCGGCTCGTTCGTCGGCGGCTACCTCCTGCAGTGGATCGGCCACGAGCTCGAGGGCAACGAGGTCGGCGAGTGGATCCTCATCAAGACGATCGCCGGGAAGCTGCGATGAGCACGCCCAAGCGCGTCCTCGTCACGGGCGCCACCGGCTGCCTGGGCCGCCACCTCGTCGACGCCCTCGCCGACGAGGGCGCGGAGATCCGCGCCCTCGTGCGCGGCTCCAGCGACACGACGCATCTCGACCAGCGCGGCGTCGAGATCCTGCGCGGCAGCCTCGTCGACGAGGACGACCTCACGGCGGCGGTCCGCGGCAGGGACATCGTCTTCCACGCCGGCGGGATGGTCATCGACGACCCGACGGACACCAGCGAGGCTCTGTGGAACGAGATCCAACGCGTCAACGTGGCGGGCTCCGAGCTGCTGGCGCGCCAGGCGGCCGCGGCGGGCGTGCAGCGCCTCGTGTTCGTCAGCTCGCTGCGGATCTTCGGCTTCGGCAACCAGATGCGCTGCCCCGAGGACGGCGAACGGACGCCGGCCGACCTCTACGCCCGCGGCAAGACGCTCGCCGAGGAGGCGCTGCAGACGGTCGGGCGCGAGACCGGCCTCGAGGTCGTCAACGTCCGCCCGCGCTTCATCTACGGCGACCATGATCGCTACGTCCTCCCGCGGCTCGTCGAGCAGGCCACGAAGAAGCGCACGGCCATCGTGCGCCCGCGCGCGCTGTGCGACGTCGTCTACGTCCGCGACTGCGTGCAGGCGCTGCTGCTGGCTGCCGATCGGCCCGTCGCTGGCGAGTCCTACAACATCACCAGTGGCGAGACGCTGACGCTGCGGGACCTCATCGCCGAGGTCGGCCGCGCGCTGGGCAACGAGGTCCGTTTCGTGCGACTGCCTGCTCCGGCCGTCGTGGCCGCCGCCGGCGTCGTCGAAGCAGGCGCGCGGGCCATGGGGCGCAAGCCGCCGATCTCACGCGCGCAGCTGCGCTGGTATCTCAACGACCACTCGTTCTCGATCGACAAGGCGCAGCGCGAGCTCGGCTACGAGCCGGCCTTCCGCTTCCCTGACGCGCTGCGCGAGATCGAGCTCGACCGCTTCGTCGCCGAGGCCGCGTGAGATGTCCCGCGCGCTCTCGCAGACGCTGCGCCTGTACCTGCGCCGCCGCAACGCGCAGGCGCGGGCTTCGCTCGCGCCGGCGCTCCAGCAGCCCGAGCGCGTCCAGCAACAGACCCTGCTCTCGATCCTGCGCGCCAACGAGCGCACCACCTATGGGCGCGAGAACCGTTTCGGGTCGATCCGCGACGTGCGCGAGTTCCAGGACGCGACGCCGATCAACACCTACGAGGACCTGCGCCCGCACATCGAGCGGATCGCCGACGGCAGGGACCCTCACGCGCTCACCGGCGACACCGTGCAGATGTTCACGAGCACGTCGGGCACGACGAGCAAGCCGAAGCTCATCCCGGTCACGGCAAGCGGACGGCGCGCCGAGCAGCGCGTCAAGGAGGCGTGGCTGGGCGCCTTGGCCGCCGACCATCCCGCGATCACCACCGGCAAGTGGTTCTACCTCTTCAACAACGCCGAGGAGGAGCGCACGCCGTCCGGCGTCTGGATCGGCAGCAACGCCGGGCTCGTCTACCGCAACAGCCCGCCGCTGTTGCGCCGGCTGCTGCCGATGCCCTACGACGTCTGCCTGATCGACGACTACGAGTCGCGCTACTACGTGATCCTGCGTCACCTGCTCGCCACGCAGGTGAGCATGGTCGCCTGCATCAACCCTTCCAGCGTGCTGCTGCTCGCCGAGCTCGCAAACGCGCACGCCGAGTCGCTGATCAGAGACATCTACCGCGGCGGTCTGCGCGCCGGCCTGGCCCTCTCGCCCGAGCAGTACGCGCTCTTCGGCCGCGGTCTGCCGGCCGATCCAGCCCGGGCTCGCGAGCTGGCGCGCCTGCTGTCGCAGGACGGCCGCTTGCTGCCCCGGCGCTACTGGCCGCGGCTGGACGTCGTCGCGTCGTGGAAGGGACCAGGCGTCAACAGCTTTGTCGAGCGCTGCGGCGAGTGGTACGGAGACATCCCGTTTCGTGACGTCGGCTACGGCTCGTCGGAGTTCCGCACAGGCCTCGTGCGCAGCGACGAGGGCTCGCGCAACCTGCCGATGCCCGACACATACTTCTACGAGTTCATCCCCGAGCGCGACCGCGAGCCCTACCGCAGCGGCGCCAAGCCACCGCTGCTGCTGCACGAGCTCGAGCTCGGCAAGCGCTACCAGATCGTGCAGACCGGTCCGCACGGGCTCTACCGCTACGACATCGAGGACATCGTCGAGGTCAACGGCTTCGAGGGCCGCATCCCGACGATCTCCTTCGTCCAAAAGGCGCGGACCGTCACCTCGATCTGCGGCGAGAAGCTCTACGAGGCCCACGTCATCGAGGCCATGGAGCGCGTCGTCGCCCGCCATCCGGCGCTGAAGCCGACGTTCTTCATCTGCTTCGCGGACGTCGCCGAGAGCAACTACAAGCTGTGCGTCGAGTACGACGAGCCACGCTCGCAGGCGCAGCTCGAGCAACTCGTCGAGGCCTTCGAAGCCGGTCTCGGCCACGTCAACGTCGAGTACCCGTACAAGCGCTCTTCGCTACGACTGCGCGCGCCTGAGGTGCACCAGCTCGAGCGCGGCACCGCGATGCGCTTCGTCCAGCACATCGGGCGCAACGCGGTGATGGACAACCAGGCCAAGATCCCGCGCCTCAGCGCCGACGTCGACGCCTACCTCCCGGTCCTCGGGGTGAGGCGCGGGAGCGCGATCCATGCCTGACACCGCGGCCCCGGCTGCGCCGGCCGCGACGGCGCTCACGTTCTCGGCCGACGCTGAGCCGCTGCGGTTGCGCCGCCGGCCGCCGCACGTGCACGGCTACGCCTGGCGCCAGCCGGCTCCCACGGCATCGGTTGTGCTCGTCCACGGCCTGCAGAGCCACGCTGGATGGTTCGCCGACGTCGCCGACCTGCTGCTCGCGGGCGGCTGCTCGGTCTACGCCCTCGATCGGCGCGGCTCGGGCTCGTCGCCTGGCGTGCGCGGCGACGTCGCGCACTGCGGCGAATGGCTCGACGAGATCGACGACGTCGTGCGCCTCGCCCGCAGCGAGTACCCGCACGCACCGGTGCATCTCGTCGGCCACTGCTTCGGGGCCAACCTCGCGCTCGGCTGCGCGCTGTTCCGGCGCTCGGCGATCCGGTCGCTCGTGCTGCTGACGCCCGGGCTGCACATCCAGCCGCGCTACGACCTCGGCCAGCGCCTGCGGATCGCCGCCGCCGCGGTTGTCGCGCCGTCGCGCCGCTTTAGGGTCCCGCAGGACGACGAGCTCTTCACGCGCGACCCAGACGTGCTGGCCTGGATCCGCGCGGACACCGCCGGCGCGCGCACCCTAACCGCGCGCACGGTCGTCCAGATCCAGCGCATGGCGCGACGCCTGCGCCGGGAGCTGCCCGGCCTCGGCGTGCCGCTGCTGGCGATCGAGGCCCAGAACGACCGCATCTCTGCCAACGCGCGCAACCGCGAAGAGCTCGGGCGCGCGCTCGGCGGCCGCTGGCGCGCGGAGTCCTTCGACGCCGAGCACTTTCTGCTGGCCGAGGCCTGCCGCGACGACGTGGTCGACCTCATCCTGCGGTGGATCTCCGCTGTTTCCACCACCCCACATCAAGGAGGCACGACATGGTGACGCTCGTCACCGGAGCAACCGGCTTCATCGGCGGCGCGATCGCCGCGTCCCTGCAGGACCGCGGCCACAGCGTCCGCGGGCTCGTCCGCGATCCCGCCAAGGCACGCGCGGCGGTCCCCGCGGGCGTGGAACTCGTGCGCGGCGATGTCACCGATCCCGCCTCGCTGGCGCGCGCCGTCGCGGGCGTCGATCGCGTCATCCACACCGCCGGCCTCGTCGGCGACTGGCTCGACCGCGCCGATGCACGGCGTGTGAACGTCGAGGGGACGCGCAACCTGCTGACGGCCGCCGACAGCGCCGGGGCTCGCCGCTTCGTGCACATGAGCTCGCTCTCGGTGCTCGGCACAAAGCATCACCACGGCACCGACGAGGACGCGCCGTACATGTACGGCGACCCCTACACCGACACGAAGATCGACTCCGAGCGCGTCGTGCGCGAGTTCAAGAGCCTCGGCGCGCTGGAGACCGTCTGCCTGCGGCCGGGCTTCGTCTACGGCCCCGGTGACCGCCAGGTGGTGCCCGGCCTGCTCGACGTGCTGGCCAAGGGCCAGTTCATCTACGTCGGCGACGGCAGCAAGGAGATGAACACGATCTACATCGACGACCTCGTCGACGTGGCGCTCGTGGCCGCCGAGGCGCCTGCAGCCGCGGGCGGGGTCTACAACCTCAACGACGGCGCCCGTACGCCGATCAGCGACTTCGTGACGTTCATCGCCGAGTACCTCGACATCCCGGCGCCCACGAAGCACGTGCCGCCGCCCGTCGCGATCGCGGGCTGCTACACGCTGGAAACCGTGGCGCGGTTGTCGCGCTCGCGCAAGCCGCCGCGCCTCAACCGCTCCAAGCTGCGTTTCGTCTACTACAACCAGCATTACTCGATCGACAAGGCGCGCCGCGAGTTGGGGTTCGCGCCGAAGGTCGGCTATCGCGAGGCGCTGCCGGCGACGCTGGAGTGGTTCAGCACTTGTGGCCTGCTGCCGGCGCTGGCGGCCTGAGGAGCTGCGCCCGTGCCGTCCGTCACACGCATCGACGTCCTCTCGGCCGAGCTGCCGTTCCGGTTCTCCTTCGGCCACGCCCTCGCGGCGCGGCGATCGACGACCAACGTGTACGTGCGGATGACCCTCAGCGACGGCTCGGTCGGCTTTGGCGAGGGTGTGCCGCGCGGCTATGTCACCGGCGAGACGCCGGACGGAGCGCTCGCCGCGCTGCAGCAGCGCTACGCGCCCGCCCTTCTCGGACGCGAGCTGGCCGATCCCGGCGAGATCGCAGAGCAGCTGGCGGCGATCGCCGACGACGAAGCCGAGCAGCTGTCGCCCGGCGCGTTCTGCGCGCTCGAGCTGGCCTGCCTGGACGCCGCCGGCCGCTCGCTCGGGCTGCCGGTCGGCGCGTGGCTCTGGCCGCGCGGCGACGACGCCGTGACCTACGACGCGGTGCTGCCCTTCATGCCCCTCGGCGCGCTGGCCGCGGCGACCGCGCTGGCGCGGGCAGCGGGCCTGCGCCGCCTGAAGCTCAAGGTCGGGCGCGACCTGCGCGCGGACCTGCGGGCACTGGAGGTCGTGCGCCGCGTGGCGGGGCCCGACGCCGACGTGCGGGTCGATGCCAACTGCGCCTGGACGCGCGACGAGGCGCTCGCGGCGCTCGCGAGCATGCGCCGTCACCGGATCTCGGCCGTCGAGCAGCCGGTCGCCCGCGAAGACCTCGCGGGCCTGCGGCTCGTTACGGCCCACACCCCGGAGATCGTCATCGCCGACGAGTCCGCCTGCACGCCGGCCGACGCCGAGCTGCTCGCCCGCACCCGCGGCTGCGACGCGCTGAACATCCGCGTGTCCAAGTGCGGCGGCCTGCTGCGCTCGCTGCGCGTCGCGCGGATCGCGCGCGAGGCGGGCATGGACTGCGTCGTCGGCGCACAGGTCGGCGAGAGCGGGATCCTCTCGGCCGCCGGTCGGCATCTCGCCGCCTCGATCGCCCCGCGCTACGTCGAGGGCTCCCCGGGCCCGCTGCTGCTCAAGGGCGACATCGTCGGCGAGCGCGTGCTGCCCGGCAGCGGCGGACGCGCCGCGGTGTACGGCGGGCCGGGGCTCGGCGTCACCGTCGACGAGGCATCCCTGCGCCGGCACGGTCGCGTGCACGCCACCCTGACCCCCTCCTACCAAAAAGTGAGCTGACATGCCCTCGACCACCTCCCAGCTGCTGCGGACCTGGTTGAAGTACAGCGCTGCCCGTCGCTTCGACGACGCGACGCGCTATCCGCGGGAGAGCCAGGAGCACAAGCTCATGCAGATCGTCGAGCGCAACCGCGACAGCGTTTACGGGCGCCTTCACGATTTCGCGCGCATCCGCGGCGTCGAGGACTTCCAAGCGCTCGTGCCGCCTGTGACCTACAGCGATGTCGAGCCCTACGCCCAGCGCGCGATGGATGGCGAAAAAGGCGTCCTGAGCGCGGACGACCCGCTGATGTTCGCGACCACGAGCGGCACGACGGGACGCTCGAAGTACATCCCGGTGACGCCGAGCTACCTCTCCGAGTACGGCCACGGCCTGCACGTGCACACCTGCCGGATGTTCACCGACCACCCGGACATCCTGGAGGGCAAGATCCTCGTGTCCTCGAGCTCCGACGTGGAGGGACACACGTCCTGCGGATTGCCCTACGGCGCCATATCCGGCCTGCTCGCGCGCCGCCAGCCGGCGGCGATCCGGCGCTTCTACGCACTGCCCCGCGAGCTGTCGGCGGTCAAGGACGTGCAGGCCAAGTACTACCTGACGCTGCGCCACGGGCTCGCTGCGGACGTGCGGCTGCTTGTCACGCCGAACCCGTCGAGCATGCTGCTGCTGGCCGACAAGATGACGGCGTTCGCCGAGGAGCTCATTCACGACATCCGCACGGGCACGGTCAATCCCGCGTTCGTGCCCGACGGTGCGGACGCGGGCGTGACGAACGGCCTGCTGCCCGACAGCGAACGGGCCGACATGCTCGCGCGCGTGCTGCGCCGCAGCAGGCGCCTCTCGCCGGTCGATGCGTGGCCGAACCTACGGCTCGTGAGCTGCTGGAAGGGCGGCACCATGCCGCTGTACCTGCGCAAGTTCCCTGAGCACTTCGGCGACATCCCGATCCGCGACCTCGGCTACATGGCCAGCGAGGGGCGCGGTGCCACGCCGCTGGTCGACTCCGGCGCCGGCGGCGTGCTGAACGTCTCCAGTCACTTCTTCGAGTTCGTCCCCATCGAGGAGCACGACAGCGCGGACCCGACGTTTCTCACCTGCGAGCAGCTCGAGCCGCAGGCGGAGTACTACGTGTACCTCACGACGTCGGCCGGGCTGTACCGCTACGACATCAACGACATCGTGCGCGTCGTCGACTTCTACCGCTGGACGCCGGTGATCGAGTTCGTCCGCAAGGGCGGCGGCATCACCTCGATCACCGGCGAGAAGCTGACGGAATCGCAGGTGACCGACGCGCTGATCGACGTCGTCGACGCCAACGGCTTCGACGTGCGCCACTTCACCATGCGGGTGCAGTGGGGCGACCCGCCCGCATATGCGATGTACGCGGAGCTCGGCGAGTCGATGACGCCGCAGCGCTCGCGCGAGTTCGTCCGCGAGATGGATCGCGCGCTGTCACGCGGCAACTGTGAGTACGAGTGCAAGCGCGACAGTGGCCGGATCGGACCGCCGGTGCTGCGCCACGTCGCCGACGGCAGCTATCAGGCGCTGCGTCAAGCGCGCGTCGCCGAGGGAGCCCCCGAGGCCCAGGTCAAGATCCCGCAGCTGAGCACGAGCATGGACTTCGGACTACAGCTCGAGGTCCTCGATGAGATCCACGCCGATCTTGCAAGGAGCACGCCGTGACGACCACCCAGACCATCGACCAGGCGATTGCTGCCATGCCGCTGCTCAGCGGGCTGAGCACGCGCCAGCGCAAGCGTCTGAGCACCACCGCCACCACGCGCTCCTACCCGGCCGGCTCGGTCATCCTCCGCGAGGGGGACACCAGCATGGCGATGTACGTCCTGCTGTCGGGTTCGGCACGCGTGGAGTGCACCGGGAGCGACGGCCGGTCGATCGCGCTGGGCGTGCTGAACGCCGGCGCCTACTTCGGCGAGATGGGCCTCATCGACGACACCGTGCGTTGCACGTCGGTCATCGCTCTCGAGCCGACCCACTGCATCCTGCTGGGCAAATGGGACTTCGAGAAGGCGATGCGCGACGACGCCGAGATCGGGCTTGCGCTGCTGCGGACCCTCAACGCGCGCGTGCGCCGGCTCGAGGCGCAGCTGGCGGCGCATGAGCAGGAGCTCGCCGCCGTCGCGCAGCGCTAGCCACCCCGCCCCAGGCCGGCCCCGTCGATGACCTCGGCGAGCGCGCGCGCGAACGTGTGCGTGCTGTGCATCGCGCTGAGGCCGATGATCGTCTCGTGCGCCGGCGACAGCGGCAGGGCATCCAGGGCCCGATCGAACTCCAGGCGGTGATGCTCGTCGAGTGCGCCGTGCGCGAGCAGCGTGCGAAACGCCTCAGGTGGATGCCCCGTGCGATCGATGAGCCGGTCGATCAGCGCGGTCGACGGCGGATAGCCCTCGAGCAGCGCGATGTACCCCATCACCGCGACCGGATCGTGGTGCAGGATCCAGTAGTACTGCGCGCCCACGAGACTTGCGACGGTCGGCGACGGTGCCCGGGCGAGCAGGGCCTCGCGATCGCCGCCGACCACGTCGAGGTCGTCCAGCACCCAGTCGTCGTGGTGCATCTCCTCGGCGATGTGCTCGTCAAGGTACGCGGCGAGCCCCGCCGCGACCGGATCGCTGACGCCGATGGACAGCGCGCGGTCGCGCGCGCATCGCATGACCGGAACGCTCGCGCGGATGATGCAGTGGGTGAAAAACAGGTACTCGGGATACAGGTCCGCGACCCGCGGATGGTTCAGCAGCCGGTCGCGCGCGTTCACCACGTCACCGAGCACGAGCCCCAACTTCAGGCGCAGCCTGGCGGCGCTTCCCGCCGGCGCGGGCTGCGTACCTGTCTGTGACATCAGCGGGACGTCAGCTTCCGGCGCCTAGAGGAAGCAAACCAAGCCGCCATCCGGCAGCTTGATGTACAGCCCGTTGTCGATGAGCGTCGTTTGCAGGCGCCCCAGGAGCTCGAGTTCGTCGCGTGACAGTGCCTTCAGTGCGTCGAGCACGGGCGACGGGATGTCGTCCATCGGGACATCGGCTTTGCGCATCGTGTCCTCCGGGCCTTCCACGAAGGACTTGCGTTGCTCAGGATCGGCGAGAACGGCCTGGACCTTCGCCAGCGCCGCCGCAGCAGCGTTGGAGCTGTCGGGCACCTCCATGGGAAACCCCTCTCAGTTGGAGTCTGACGGTCATAACCGTTTCTCGAGAGGAAGTCAATCCTGCCGCCGCGGCGGCCGCGGAGGTTGTGTTTGCGCCGGGCCGTAGCCACAATGCGCCTATGGACGCTGTACTCACGCGAAAACGGAGTAAACGCGTGAGCCGCCGTCCCTCAGCAGGGTCGGCCGAAAGTCAGGGCGGACCGGTCCGCCACCGGGTGATGACACCGTGAGCGAGCAGGCGACCTGCCCCTCGTGCCGCGCCGGCACGCAACTGGACGCACGCTTCTGCCACGCCTGTGGCCGGCAGCTGCTCGACGATGCGCCGCGCCGCACGGCCGCCCGCAAGACCGTGACGATCCTGTTCTGCGACATCGTCGGATCGACGCAGCTGGGCGAGCGGCTGGATCCCGAGTCCTTCCGGCGCGTCATCTCGAGTTACTACACGACGGTGGAGGACGCCATCGCGCGCCACGGCGGCCACATCGAGAAGTTCATCGGCGACGCCGTCGTGGTCGCGTTCGGTGTCCCGCGGGCTCACGAGGACGACGCCCTGCGCGCCGTGCGCTCGGCGGTCGAGATCGACGCCGCGCTGGCCGGGCTCAACGAGGACTTGCAGCGCACCCTGGGCGTGACGATCCAGACGCGCGCAGGGATCAACACCGGCGAGGTCATGGCCGGCAACCCGGTGCGCAGCGAGACCTACGTCTCCGGCGGGCCCGTCAACATCGCCGCCCGCCTGCAGCAGGCCGCAGCGCCGGGCGAGACGCTCATCGGCGCGGAGACCCGGCGTCTCGTCCATGCCGCCGCCACCCTCGAGCAGCTCCCTGCGCTGACGGTCAAGGGCGCCGACCAGCCCGTCACCGCCTGGCGCGTCGTCGACCTGCTGGCGGAGGGCTCGGGCTCCACGCGCAACATGGGCTCGCGGCTCGTGGGGCGGGAGCGCGAGCTGACGCAACTCGTCGAGATCTTCAACCGGACGCGGCACTCGTGCTCGCATGAGATCGTCACGATCATGGGGCCGGCCGGGGCCGGCAAGTCGCGGCTGACGACGGCGTTTCTGAACGCGGTCCGCTCGCACGCGACGGTGCTCGAGGGCACCTGCCTGTCCTACGGCGAGGGCATCACCTTCTGGCCGATCAGCAACATCTTGCGCGACGCTGCCGACATCGGCGAGAGCGACACGGCGGCCGAGGCCCGCTTCAAGGTCATGGAGCTGGTGGCCGACGAGCCCGACAGCGCGCTCGTCGTCGCGCGACTGCTCGCGCTGCTCGGCTTTGCTCCCACGACGCCCGGCGTCGAAGAGACCTTCTGGGCCGTCCGCAAGCTTTTTGACTGGCTCAGCCGCCGCCGGCCTCTCGTCGTCGTGTTCGACGACATCCACTGGGCAGAGAGCACGCTCCTGGACCTGATCGAGTACCTCGCAGACTGGCCGGGATCGGCACCCATGCTGATCGTCTGCCAGACCCGTCAGGAGCTGCTTGACGCGCGTCCGCAATGGAGGGCGGACAAGCCCAACGCGACGATGATCTCGGCGTCGCCACTGAACGACCTGGAGATGGAACGGCTGATGCGCAACCTGCTCGGCGGCGTCCAGCTCGAGGCGCCGGCGCGCGACCAGATCGCCGAGCTCGCGGAGGGCAATCCGCTCTACGTCGAGGAGACCCTGCGCATGCTGGCCGACAGCGGGGCACTGCGCCACGGCGACGGCGAGTGGGTCGTCGACCGCGACCTGTCGAGCTTCCCGATCCCGCCGACGATCGACGCGCTGCTGATCTCGCGGCTGGACCGGCTTGAGCCGCACGAGCGCGCGATCATCGAGCAGGCGTCGGTCGTCGGCCGGTCGTTTTCGTGGAGCGCGATCTGCGACCTGGTGCCCGGCGTCGCCATGGACGAGCTGAGCGGCCATCTGCAGTCACTCATGCGCAAGGAGCTCATCCGCCCCGACCCTTCCGAGCAGCGCGTGGAGGAAGCGTTTCAGTTTTCACACATCCTCATCCGAGACGCCGCCTACAACGCGGTTCCGAAGGCGGCGCGGTCGGAGATGCACGAGCGGATCGCAGAGCTGATGGCATCGCAGAGCTGGGTCGGGATCGCTGAGTACGAGGAGATCCTCGGCTACCACCTCGAGCGGGCCTACCGCCTGCTGCTCGACATCGGCATGATCACCGACGAGATCGCGGCCCTGGGACGACGTGCCTCCGTGCCGCTGGCGGTGGCGGGCAGGCGCGCCTTCACCCGCGGCGACATGCCGGCCGCCGTCAAGCTCATGTCGCGCGCGACGGGTCTGCTCCCCGCGAACGATCCGAGCCGTCTGGAGCTGCTGCCCGACCTCGCGTTCGCGTTGATGGAGACCGGCGACTTCCCGGGACTGCAGTCGGCCGTGGCCGAGACGAGCACCGCCGCGAGCGAGGTTGGCGATGGCGCGCTGCAGGCCCACGCCGCCATCCTCGGCCTGTGGATCCGCCTCTTCACCAACCCCGAGGGGTGGGCAGCGGAGGCGCGGCGTGAGTCGACGCGCGCGATCTCGACCTTCGAGGCGGTCGGCGATCAGCGCGGCCTCACGAAGGGCTGGTCACTGCTGGGGCTCGTCAACATCATGAACGCGTCGTTCGCGGCCGCCGAGCAGGCCTTCGAGAACGCCGTCGAGCACGCCACAGAAGCCGGTGACCGCCGCGGGGAGCTCGAGAGCCTGTCCTGGCTGCCGCTGACGATATGGGCGGGGCCGACCCCGGCGGAGCTCGGGATCCGCCGCTGTCAGGCGATCCTGCGCCGCGCCGACGGCGACAAGAAGTCGATGTCGAGCGCCCTGTTCTCGCAAGCCGTCTTTGAGGCCGGCCTGGAGCGCTTCGACACGTCGCGCCAACTGCTCGCGCGCGCACGAGCGCTGCTCGAGGAGGTCACGCTCACCGTCTGGCTGGCGGGCCCGCTGACCCAGTTCTCGGGCTGGGTCGAGCTGCTCGCGGGCAATGCGGTGGAGGCGGAACGGCAACTGGCGTGGGGGCACGAGACGCTCAGGGAGCTCGGCGAGGTGTCGTGGCTGTCGACCGTCGTCGGCATCCAGGCCCAAGCCGCCTACGTGCTGGGCCGCTACGACGACGCCGACCGGTTCACGCACCTCAGCGAGGAGAGCGCGGGCGCGGAGGACGTGTACTCGCACGTGCTTTGGCGCAGTGTGCGCGCCAAGCTGTTCGCCCGTCGTGGCCAGCCGGAGCACGCGGTCAGGATCGCGCAGGAGTGCAGCGCGCTGTCGGAAACGATGGATTTCTCGCACCTGCGCTGGCACGCCCTGCTGAGCCACGCCGAGGTCCTGCAGCTGCTCGAGCGCCCGAAGGAGGCCGAGCATCAGGCGGCGCGTGCCGCGACCGTGGCCGAGCAGAAGGGCAACCTCGTCGGAGCGCGGCTTGCGCGAGCGACCGGAGCGCGGACCGCCGCGGAGCGGTAGATGAGTTGGACGCTTGAGCGCGAAGGGGACGTCGTAGTTGTTCGTATGTGGTCGTCTGAGCGTGCTTGGCTGCGTTTTGCAGGGCCTCGAGGCAGCAGAAGTACACGCCGGCCTCGACCTCCGGTGCCAGACGGCGCCCGTCCTCGCCTTCGAACGTCGCGGGGATCGTCGAGCGCTCGACCGCCTCGGCCAGCGCGGCCGCCGGGCCGTCGCTCTCCAGCAGCGCCGGATACAAGCCGCGCGCGAGGTCACGCAGCTCGTGCAGCGCCGCGGCCAGATCGACGCGCATATCTTGCACGAGCGCCGCGGCCGCCGGGGGGTCGTGGTCGAGCGCCTGCGCTGTGATGGCGAGCTTGAGCTGCGGCAGCACGAGCCGCTGTTGAGCGCCGTCGTGGAGGTCGCGCTCGACCTGGCGCCGCGCCGCGTCGGCGGCCGTCACGGTACGGGCGTGCGCGCGACGCAGCTCGTCGCGGTGGCGACGAAGCTCGGCGAGCATCTCGTTGAAGCTGTGCGCGACCCGGCCGAGGTCGTCGGCGGTCAGGAGCGGGACCGGCGTCGCGATGTCGCCTGCGCGCACGCGCCGGGTCGCCGCCAGCAGGTCTTCGACGGGATCGAGCGTGGACCGCGTGACGACGAGGAAGACGACGCCGGCGATACCGACCGTCGCGACCGCGATGAGGAGGGCGAGCGCGAGTCGCAGCCCGCCCGGCGGCGCGAGATCTGCGAATGCACCCGCCGTCAGCGCACCGAACAGGGTCACGACGGGCAGGGGCGCGAGCGACTTGCGCTGCAGGCGCAAGGCGCGCGCCGAGGGCTCGAAGTCACCGGGAGGTGCGCGGCGACGTCGCGCAGCATGGGCCGCAGCGCGAACTCGGCGCCGAACGTCCACAGCACGCCGCACGCCAGCAGCGTTGCCATCGTCGACGCGTAGAACGGGATCGCGGCCAGCCACGAGTGATCGATGCCGACCGCGAAGATGAGTGCGGTGAACGGCACCATCAACGCGCTGCTCGCGACGAACGCTCGCGCCGATACGACATAGGGCCGGCGTACGAGGCTGGCCCAGACGATCGGCGCTCGCTCGGCGGTGCGATCGGCGCCGGACCACGAGAGCACGGTGGCGAACGTGTCGCGCCACGTCCACAGGACGAGGGCCCCGACCGGCACCCCGGCGCCGAGCAGCAGCGCGACGATGAGCACGACGTCTGCGGTGCTCAGCGCGAAATAGCGCTGGACCCATAAGAGCGCGACGAGCCCGGTGAGCGCGCTGATGGCGATGTTCGCCGCGTAGACGACGTAGACGAGCCGTGCGCCGAGCCGGTAGTAGACGCGCGCGAGGGTCCGGTCGACACGACCGCCGGTGGGAGCGTCGGACACCGTGATCACCTGAGCGCGGCGTCGTCCAGCGGCTGGTCGCGGCGCCGGACAGAGTTCACGAGCGCTACCACCGGCAGTGTCATCGTGAGTAGGCAGGCGATCCGCGCGCCGAGTGGGAAGCGGTGCCGCACAACCCACGTCCCGGCCGCGCTCTCCGACGCGCGGCGCAGCGGGCTGCGCCGCGCGAAGTGCGCGCCAACGAGATAGAGCAGGCACGGCTGCAGGTCGACGAGCCGTAGCGCGTTGCGCACGGCCGCGGGGTACCGGCCCACCCGCCCGCCACCCACCGGCTCGACCCGGACGCTCATGACGACCTTGCCGAGCGTCGCCTGGGACCGCGAGCTTTCGGTGAGCACGGCGTACAGCCAGCCGACGCCGCACCACACGCCGACGCCGCCGCGCGCGGTGAGCATCGCACGGGGCCACGGCCGCCCCTCGTCGTCGCGCACCACGTACGCCACGACCGCGATGCCCCAGATGCCGTCCAGCAGCGCCGCCACGAGTCGCGCGGACAGCGGGGCGGGCAGGCGGCCGGCGGCTCGGGAGCTGCCGTGCCGCGCGCGCTGTGCCATTACCACGGATACAGCCCAACTCTGCATGCGCACGTGAGCCTGTTAAACGTCCACGTTTACAGACCCATTGTCGAGCACCCAAGATAAGGCCCCCGCCCGCCCCAGATCCGCCGCTCTCGGCGGTTGACGCGACGAGCGATTCCTACCGGCTGCTGCACCTCGAGGTCGCCTTGAGTTGAGCACGGGATGCAGCTCGTGCTGCCGGTGGCGCGGCACATGGGCGAGGAGGGGCGCAAGCGCTTCGCGCGCCTGCCCGCGCTGCACGAGCCGGAGGTCATCGCCGGGCACGCGCCGCATGCGCTGCGCCGGCCGGCTCCCTGAGCCAGGCGCGCGATTCATGCGCTGGGCCTATGACTGCGATCGAATCCACGCCTTGGACATCTGAATAGGCGGCTGCGACGGTGTGCCGTCGACGCCAACGAAAGGATCGAACTCTTGCCCTATTTCGTCGAAGCAGCAGACGGCATGATCCTGCAGACCAGCGAAGCGACGTTCGGCCGAGCGGAGTCCACCGCTCGCCTCTACACCGCAGAGCAGCGCGTCGAGACCCGCGTGACGGAGTGGCGCGCGACCAGCCACGGCTACAAGGCTCGCGAGGTGTGGTGCGCGTCGGACTATCCCGCCACCGTGCGGTTCTCCGATCAGGCGAGCGCCTTCTCCGCGAAGTAGCTCGCGACGGGGTTGCCGTTGAGTTCTCGATCACGCGATAGCCGGCGCGTTCGTACATGCGCTGCGCGCGCGGCTGCCGGGGGCCCGTGTCGAGGCGCGCGACCTCATAGCCCAACCCGCGCGCGCACCGCTCGAGCTCGACCAGCAGCTCGCGCGCGGCGCCGCGCCCGCGCGCCCGCGGGGCGACGAACAGCTTCTTGATCTCGCAGGTGCCGTCGGGCAGGCGCTTGATGCCGCCGCAGCAGACCGCGGCTTGGTCCTCGTAGCCCATGACGAGCGTCCCCCCACGGCGGGCCGAGCTCGTTCGGGCCGGCCTTCGGCATATTCGGTCCTTCGAGCGCGAGGCCGTCGTAGAGCGCCGCGATGTCGTCGCGCTTCGCCTGGGCGAGCGCGGCGGCCGGCTGCTCATCGACGGGGCAGAGACGGAACTCGAGCATGGCCAGCGATCAGTGTCGCAAGCGCCGGCACGGACCCCCCGAGCATTGCCGGCGCTGGGAAGATGCCCCTGCTGGTCAGGCGCGGTATCGAGGTGAGTGGAGCGCCCGCCCATCGCTGGGTACGGGCGCCCGAGCGGCTCACTGAGAGGCCTTCGGCAGAGCTGTTAGGGTCGTATCAGGGGGTACTGGATAGCGTGCGAGACGTGATCGAGGCTCGCCGTCCGTTGTTGGCCGAGCAGTTGCTGCTGCTGAGCGTCGGCCGCGAGCTCGATGAGCACCCCGTGCCGTGGGAGAACTTGAACTGCGCTGTGATCGGCTCGCTTGTGGCCGACCTCGTTGACCGCGGACGCGTGGTCGTTCGCTTCAGCAGTGACGTCGGCGACCAGACGATCGCAATCGGCGACCATCGCGCCACGGGCGATGATGTACTCGATGACGCCCTGCGTGTGCTGCACGGCGACCGCGTGGCTACTGTCGACATCGGCGTTCAGCCGCAAGCGCCCGACTTCGGCATCCAGCGTGCCGCGTGCGTCGCTGCGCGCGAGCGCCTGAGGGCGGTCGCGCTCGACGACGCGCCGCCGCGCGACGCTTGCGCGCACTACGTTGCGGCGATGTGCGGAGGGTTCTGGGAGAGCGGGTGGCTTCGGGACGCCCTGTGCGACACCGGCGACGAGCGTGGCGCACTGCGCAGACGCGGCGAGCGATTGCTGGAGGACGACCCGCTCGCGCGCGCAGTCACGCTTGTCCTCGGTCGCTTCGAGGCGCTGCGGCCATCTCGTTGAACGAGCCGGCGACGCGCTCGAGGTCGGAGACCGAGCGGATGTCGACGCGCTCGGCGTAGTCGCCGCCGGCGATCCGCCGCGTCGCGGCGATGAGCCTGGCCAGCGGCCGCAGCACGATCCGGGTGAGGATCACCAGCGCCGCGATGCCGACGAGGACGATCGCCAGGAGGTTGCCGATCTGGATCGCGGCGAGGCGGCCGTTGTGATCGCGGGCGCGCTCGACGTCGCGCGTCGTTCGGGCGTTTACGAGCGCGATGAAGCGGTTGATCGCGCGCATGATGCGGCCCTTGGACTGCAGGTAGCGGTCGTCGATGAGCCGCTCGTAGTCGTCGCGGATGTCCGCGGCGTAGCTCGCGTCGACGCCGCGTGCGATGCGCCGTGCGACGCGCGCCATGACGTCGCGCTCGACTTCGGCGAGGCCATCCGAGGCTTCCAGCGACGCCTGCAGCGCGCGAAACTCGGCCGGAGCGAACTTCGCGGCGCGCATCTGGGACACGAGCGACTCGGGTGGGCCGTAGCGCACGAAGCCGCGACCCGCGGCGAGGACGCGGTCCCAGAACGAGCTGTCGTAGTCGCGCGGTCGGCGCGCGGTGCCGTTGCGAATCGCGAGGATCTCGTCGTAGTGCTCGCGGTAACGTGGCTCGTCGCTGGCGACGTACAGGCGCACCATGTTCGTCAGGTCGTTGGAGCTCTGGCGCACGCTGTCGGCGACGAGAAACGAGGTCGTGCGGCGGTTCTCGGCACGCGTCTGCGAGTTGACGCCGCGCACCTGCAGCGAGGCGACGAGGATGAGCCCGGCGACGAGCAGCGCGAGCACCGCGAGCAGGATCGCGAGCAGGCGGCGCAGCGACGGCCGGCGCCGTCGGCCGGGCGCGGGAGGGCGTCAGCGATCGGCGCCGCGGTCACGGTCGCCCTCGCGCGGTCCGGCCTCGCGTTCCCCCACCTCGGCCATGGCGCTGAGACGGTAGACGCCGTGGCGGTCGTTGGCTACGGCGGACCGAGCACGCTCGTGCGCACCCAGCCCGTGTCGCCGGTGTCGGTGAGGATGCGTTGCCAGCCGGTGGGCATGGCGCGGCCGAGCGCCTGGACGGGCTGGCCGAAGCGCACGGAGCCCACCGCGGCGCCGCCGGGGCGCACGCGCAGCTCGCTGCGCTCGACGCGCACCCGCCGCAGGGTCGTGCCCGTTGTCGGGGCCGCGGTCAGCGGCGAGCCGGCGACGATCGAGCCGCGCGCGTCCGGCGCCCTGCACAAGATGCTGACCCGGGTCGAGGCCACGCCGGACGCGGCTCGACGAGCACGTGCGCGGTTTCACTCCAGCGCACGATCGTGTCCGGCGCGTAGGTCGCGCTCGCGCCGCGCAGGGCGAGCAGGTCGGCGACCCGCAGGCCGGGCGGGCAGGGCAGCTCCACGCTGGTGACGACGGGGGACCCGGCGCGCCCCGGCGGCGACGTGCACGGTGCGGTGGACGACCGCCGTCCCGGGCGGCAGCCGCGCGGCCCTTGGCCACATGACCCTGCGCCAGCGCGATGCTCTTCGCCGACCTACGGCGTTCCACCCTGACCGGAGCACCGCCAATCGCAGCGGGCTGCATCGGAGGCCGATGAACACTGGGCGTGCTGGCCTTATCGTGCGTTCTGGGTCCGTTACTACTGCGAGGCCGGCACCGGCGGCTCGTGGCGTTGCGTGGATCGGTGCTGACCGACGACCTGACAGGCCCAGCGCTCGCTGACGTCCAGG
>Ga0136633_1000525_pt1 | contig 29494 bp, 34 predicted proteins | sample AntDrymeUQ832206_2_FD_105494 | JGI IMG/M metagenome (GOLD analysis project Ga0136633, IMG submission 105494) | Polar desert sand microbial communities from Dry Valleys, Antarctica - metaG UQ83 (22.06) | ecosystem: Environmental > Terrestrial > Soil > Desert | place: Antarctica: Dry Valley... | reverse complement strand
GCCGGGTGGCAGCACGTGAAGAGCAACCGCAGGCGGTCGTCGCCGACGCCGCTCTCGTCGACCTCGTGGGGTTCGAGCGGCGGATCCGTTGGCGGCGGCGACAGCACGGCGACCTCCTGCAGCTTGGCCGTTCCCGTCGCGTCGCGACGGAGGCGGTCGACGGCCCGGTTGCGCGCCGCCGTCGTGAGCCACGCACCCGGGCGCCGGGGGACGCCGTCGCGAGGCCAGCGCTCCAGGGCCAGGGCGAAGGCCTCCTGCGCGCTCTCCTCGGCTAGCTCCCAGTCCCCCGTCACCCGGATCAGCGTGGCAACGACCCGTCCCCATTCCTCCCGGAAGGCGGCGGCGACCGCGGCCGGGACGTCCGGGCTCACATCTCCCAGATCGGCCTCACCTCGATGGACCCATAGCGGGCGGCGGGGACCTTCGACGCCACCTCGACCGCCTCGTCCAGGTCCTTGCAATCGACCAGGTAGAAGCCCCCCATCTGCTCCTTGGTCTCGGCGAAGGGGCCGTCGGACAGCAAGACCTCACCGTCGCGCACCCGAACGGTGGTGGCGTCGGTGGTCGGCCGCAGGCGCTCCAGGCCCTGCAGGATGCCCCGGGCGCCCATCTCCTGTCCGAACTCCTGGTACTCCTTCTGGATCATCGCGGTGTCCTCGGCGCTGCGGGCCGCCTGGGCCTTCTCGTCGTTGCAGATCAGCAGGGCGTATCGCATGGTTCCTCCTCATGTGGTTGGTTCACCGCTACGACGAACGGGATCGGCCCGGATCGACAGCTAGTTTGCAGATCGTGCCCGGTCCTGATCGCTCGTGGGTGGCGAAGGCTGCCCTGCCGGTGGGCGCGGGGCTGGCCCTCACCTACGCGTACGGCACGGCGAGGTACCGCCGGGAGTCCCGCGAGGGCTACACGTTCGACGATGTGCCGCAGCCCGGCACCGACGACTTCACCCGTCTCGTCGAGGGCGTGACCGGCGCGTCCGTGCGCTCCGGCAACCGGGTGCACGTGCTGCGCAACGGTCACCAAACCTTTCCCGCCATGCTCGACGCAATTGCGTCGGCCCAGGCCACCATCGACCTGTCGTCCTACATCTACTGGCCCGGCACGATCACCGACCGGTTCACCGAGGCCCTGTGCGCCAGGGCTGAGGCTGGCATCGAGGTGAACGTCGTGCTCGACGCCTACGGGTCGGCCAAGCTCGACCACGGCACCGTCGACCGCCTGGAGAAGGCGGGAGCGAACGTCGCCTGGTTCCGGCCTCCCGCCTGGTACACAGTCGACAAGCTGAACAACCGGATGCACCGACGGTTGCTCATCGTCGACGGTCGGCTCGGCTTCGCCGGCGGCGTGGGCATCGCCGACGTCTGGACCGGCAACGCCGAGGATCCCGAGCACTGGCGCGAGACCCACGCCATGGTGGAGGGCCCCGCAGTGCGCGACATCCTTGGCGGTTTCATGGAGAACTGGGCGGAGGCGGCCAATGTGGTGCTCAGCGGGGCCCACGTCCCGGAACTGGCCACCTTCGACGACGGGGTCGACGTACAGGTGATCCGCAGCTCGCCCCGCTCGGGCGGCACGGCCACGGCCCAGCTGTTCTCGGCAACCGTTGCCGGCGTCAAGGAGCGCCTGTGGATCACCACGGCCTACTTCGCACCAGGCGAGGCGTTCATCGACCTGCTGTGCGACGCCGCCGGGCGGGGCGTCGACGTGAAGATTCTCGTCAACGGGCCCAACGTCGACAAGGAGGTCGTACGGGAGACCGGCCAGCGGCAGTACGGCCGCCTGTTGGAGGCCGGGGTCCGCATCTTCGAGTACCAGCCGACGATGCTGCACGCCAAGGTGATGATCGCCGACGGATGGGCCAACCTTGGGTCCAGCAACCTCGAGCACCGCTCGTTCGGCCTCGACGACGAGCTCATGATCGCCTTCACCGACCCCTCCCTTCTCGACGAGCTGGCAGGCCACTTCGCCGAGGACCTCGAGGTGTCGGATGAATTCGATCTCAACCGATGGAAGCAGCGCTCCTTCGCCAAGCGGGCCCGCGAGGTCGCCGGCGACCTCTTCCGTCAGTCGTTCTGAGCCGTCCGCTCAGGTATGGGCGGTTGTTGGTCGATAACGCCCTGGTGGCCCCTCTCGCTGTGACCCTCGCCGGTCTGGCCATCGCGGTGGCGATCGTCTACCTGGTGATCGCCATCTACATCGTGCCGAAGATCGACCTCGGCGGAGCCGATCCTCGAGTCGTCCTGCTGGTGCGCGGCGGCGGCGCCGCCTTCTTCATCGGGTGCGCTTTCACCCACATCCACATGGCGGTCCACTACCTGGCCAGTCCGGCCACCGCCAGCGTTCACGAGCTGCTGTTCCACCTGCCACAGGTCGTCGGAGGCTGGCTGTTCGTGTTCGTGTGTGGGCGTCATCTCGACATATCCGTCGTGCGGAAGAAGTCCGCTCAGGAACGGGAGGTCGAGGAAAAGCTGGCTGTCGAGCAGCGTGAGCACGCACTGGCGCTCGAGAGGTCTCGGCTCAAGTCCGCCTTCCTGGCCAACATGAGCCACGAGATCCGAACCCCGATGAACGGGGTGATCGGTATCACCGACGCCCTCCTCGACACGCCGCTGGACGCCCGTCAGCTGGAGTACGTGCACATGATCCGCTCCTCGGGCGACTCGCTGCTCTCCGTCGTCAACGACATCCTCGACATCTCGAAGATCGATGCCGGCCGGCTCTCGGTGGAGCGCACGGAGCTCAACATCGCCGATCTCGTGGAGGAGGTGTGCGCCCCGTTCGCCCACGCGGCGAGAGTGAAGGGCCTGGAGCTCGAGGTGATGATCGACCCGGCCCTGGATCGCACACTGTGCGGCGACCCCCTGCGCATCCGCCAGATACTCACCAACCTGCTCTCCAACGCGCTCAAGTTCACGGGTGACGGCCGGGTGACAGTGTCCGTCACCGACGAAGGTCACTACGTGCGCTTCGAGGTCCGTGACACCGGCTCCGGTGTCGACCCGGCACGCAGGGATGCCATCTTCGAGGAGTTCTCCCAGGCGGACGCCAGCACGTCCCGCACGTTTGGAGGGACCGGCCTCGGGCTCGCCATCTCGAAGCACCTGGCCGAGGCCATGGGAGGCAGCGTCGGGCTGAGGGGAGAGCCCGGCCAGGGAAGCACCTTCTGGTTCACCGTCGAGTTGGTCGAAGAGGCATCTTCCCCCGATCCCGCACGCCTCGGCCTCGTGGGTCACCGTGCGGCCGTGGTGCTCGGTGGGAAGCCGGGTTTCACGACACTCGATCGACAGCTCGAGTCCTGGGGGATGGAGGTTGTCACCGCCGGGCCGCTGAATCTGGAGGACGCGTTGCGGGCGGCAGACGGAAGCCGCCCCGAGGTGGTCGTCATCGACGAGGGGCCCGAGTGCCCCCGACCCCTCGAGCTCATGGCGGAGGTCCGGCGGAAATGGCCCCTGCTCCCCATCCTGTCCCTGAGGGCCGGCGAGGCCGGCGGACAACAGCCCGAGGACCAATGGTCCGTCCAGCTGGCCAAGCCGGCACGGCGCGCCGCGGTCTACAACGCCCTGACCTGTCTCCTGGTCGACGGCCAGGACCGGCCGGCCGAGACCCGTCGCCCGGCCGCTCTGTCCCCGCCACCCTCGAACGGGATGCGGTTGCTCCTTGCCGAGGACAATCCGGTCAACCAGGTGGTGGCCCTCGCCATGCTCGGGAAGCTCGGCTACACGGTGGACGTGGCCCGGAATGGCCAGGAGGCGGTGGAGATGCGGGCCCGGCACGAGTACGTCGCCGTCCTGATGGACTGTCAGATGCCGGAGATGGACGGCTACGAGGCAACCCGGGAGATCCGGCGGGGGGAGAACGGTGGGCGGCGGATCCCCATCATCGCCCTGACTGCGCACTCCATGGTCGCCGATCGCGACAAGTGCCTGGAGGCTGGCATGGACGACTACATCTCCAAGCCGGTGCGCCTGCCCGACCTGGAGGCGACCCTCGTCCGCTGGCTGCCGGCTCAGTCCTCGCCGAGATAGGCCTTGCGGACGCCCTCGTCGCCCAAGAGCTCGGCGCCGGTGCCCGAGAGCACGATACGGCCCGTCTCCAGGACATGGCCCCTGTCGGCCAGAGCGAGCGCGGCCTGGGCGTTCTGCTCGACGAGGAGCAACGTGGTCCCCCGCGCCTTCAGCTCGGCGAGGGTGGCGAAGATCGTGCGCATGACGAGGGGCGACAGGCCCATCGACGGCTCGTCGAGCATGAGCAGTCGGGGCCGGCTCATGAGGGCCCGGCCGATGGCGAGCATCTGCTGCTCGCCACCCGAGAGGGTGCCCGCAGCCTGGGCCCGCCGCTCGGCCAGGATCGGGAACAGCTCGTAGACCATGGAGACGTCGGCCTCCACCTCGTCGTCCTGGCGACGGTAGGCGCCGAGGTCCAGGTTCTCCCGCACCGTCATGCGGGGGAAGAGCCTGCGTCCCTCGGGGGCGTGAGCCACCCCTCTCGCCACGATCTCGTGGGCGGGCAGGTGGTCAACCCTCTGCCCGTCGAAACGGACCTCGCCGGCGGCGGGCCTCTGGAGCCCCGAGAGGGTGCGCAGCGTCGTCGTCTTGCCTGCGCCGTTGCTGCCGATGAGGGCGACGACCTGCCCGGCTTCGACGTCGAAGGCGATGCCCCGGACCGCGTCAATCTGGCCGTAGGCGACGTGCAGGTCGCGTACCTCGAGGAGGGCGGCCATCAGCCCGCCGGCGCGCCGAGATAGGCCTCGATGACCCTGGGGTCGCCCTGGACCTCGGCGGGCGTGCCCTCCACCAGCTTGCGGCCCTGGACCAGCACCGCCACCCGGTCGCACAGGCCGAAGATGAAGCGCATGTCGTGCTCGATCACAGCCACGGCGACGCCGCGGTCCCGGATACGGCGCACCAGGTCGGCGGTGGCCCTGGTCTCCTGCGCGTTCATCCCCGCCCTCGGTTCGTCGAGCAGCAGGAGGCCGGGGTCGCTGGCCAGGGCGCGGGCGATCTCGAGCCGCCGCTGATCGCCGTAGGACAGGTTGCGGGCCACCACCTCGCCGAGGCGCGCCAGCCCGACGAAGTCCAGCAACTCATCGGCGCGCGTCTCGGACTCGCGCTCCTCCCGGTGGAACTTCCGCCCCCGGCCGATGGCGGACGCCAGCCCGACCCGGGTGCGGCAGTGCCGGCCGACCAGGACGTTCTCGAAGGCGGTCATGTGGGGGAAGAGGCGGATGTTCTGGAACGTCCGGGCGACACCGGCCCTGGTGAAGCGGTCGGGGCGGCCGGACAGCGCCTGACCGCGGAACCGGATCTCGCCGCCGGTCGGAACCTCAAGCCCGCTCAGGCAGTTAAAGAGCGTGGTCTTGCCGGCGCCGTTGGGGCCGATGACGCCGACGATGTCGCCCTGCTCGACGTCGAGGTCGACGGAGTCGACCGCCAGCAGTCCCTCGAACCGCTTGGTGACGCCGCGCACCTCGAGGAGGCTCACGAAGCCGGCCCTCCTGGGGCGGCGCCGGTGGCGCCGGCCAGGCCGGGGACGCCCTCCGGCGCCTCCTCCCGCAGTTCCCGGCGCCGGCGACGGCTCGGCACCAGACCCTCGGGGCGGAAGCGCATGAGCAGGATGAGTGCGGCCCCGAAGAGGAGAAGCCGCTTGTCCTGGAACGACCGGAGCTTTTCCGGGATCACGAACAGGGCGGTGGAGCCAAGGAGGGCGCCCGGCACCGTGCCCATCCCGCCCAGCACCACAGCGGCCACGAGCAGGATGGACTCGAGGAACGTGTAGGAGTCGGGCGAGACCTGGGTGGTCACGTGGGCGTTCACCGTGCCGGCCGCCCCGGCCAGGAAGGCGCCGATGGCGAAGGCGAGGAGCTTGAGCCTGATGGTGTCGATCCCGCTGGCGGCGGCGGCGACCTCGTCCTCCCGGATGGCCACCCAGGCCCGCCCGATGCGGCTGTCGTTCAGGCGGGTGAAGACCACGATGGCCGCGCAGATCAGCACCAGCTCCACGTAATAGTAGTTGGCGAAGCCGGGCAGGGTGACGCCGAGCACGGCATGGGACTGGCCGAAGTCGAAGCCGCCCAGGGCCAGGTCGGGGATGCCGGAGATGCCGTTCGGACCGCGGGTGAGACCGTCCCAGTTGTTGGCCGTGATCCGGAAGATCTCGCCGAAGCCAAGGGTGACGATCGCCAGGTAGTCGCCCCGTAGCCGGAGCGTCGGCGCCCCGATGACCAGGCCGAACACTGCGGCGATGCACCCGCCGAGCAGGACGACGAGGAGGAACGGAAGGTGCACGTTCGAGGTCGTCAGCGCGGCATTGGAGAGCAGGGCGCCCACGTAGGCGCCGACGCCGAAGAAGGCGACGTAACCCAGGTCGAGGAGGCCGGCGAGGCCGACCACGACGTTGAGGCCGATGGCGGCGACTGCGAAAACCCCGATGGACGCGAACACCCGGATCCAGTAGGCGTTGCCCTGCTGGGTGAAGGGGAAAGCCACCGCCACTGCGCCGGCTAGAAGCAATGCGATCCGGTGGTGGCGGGCGAACACCGCGCCCAGCCACGAGAAGACGCCGAGGTGGTGGACGGCGATCGACAGGAACGTTACGAACACGAGAAACGAGACGAACCGGCTCGACTCCTCGATGCGCAAACCCCAAACCACCGCGCCCAGCACGGCGAGCAGGGCGGCGGCGATGGCGGCGATCTCGATCACCGGCGCCCGGGTGGGCGTCGCCTCGCCTGCGGCGGGCGAACTGGGTGGCAGGCGCCAGGCCGCGGCCACCAGCAGCCCGGCCCCGGCCAGACTCATGCACGCCCCCCATGCCACCGAGCCCGCGCCGCCGCCCTGGTCGACGAGGGCCACGAGGTTCACGACCACCACCGCCACCGCGCCGGCACTGGTGGCCAGCGCCGCCCACCGCCGCCCATGGACGTCGAGCAGGAAAAGCAGTGCGCCGGCCGCCAGCAGGAGGCAGAAGAGGCGAGCGCCGCCGGGAAAGCCGCCGAGCGACATCTTGCCCGGGAAGCCGGCGAACGTGGCCCACGGCGAGAGCGTGCCTACGACGAGCGCTGCTGCGCCGGCCGCAGCCGGCGCCGGAGGCTTTTCGAGTTTCACGCCCGGACCGCCACCCGCTCGCCCAGCAGCCCTCCGGGGCGGATCACGAGTACGGCGATGAGCACGACGAAGGCCCACACGTCCTTCCATGACGAGCCTTGCGGCACGTACTGGGTGGCCAGGGCCTCCACGATCCCGAGGAGGAAGCCGCCGAGCACGGCCCCTTTGAGGTTGCCGATGCCCCCCAGCACGGCGGCGGTGAAGGCCTTGAGGCCCACCAGGAACCCGATGCGGAAGTCGATCTGGGCGAAGCGCATCCCCTGCATGACCCCGGCCACTGCGGCAAGTGCCGCGCCGAGGACGAAGGTGATGACGATGACCCGATCGACGTCGATGCCCATGAGCTTGGCGCTCTCGGGATCCTGCGACGTCGCCCGCATGGCCTTACCGGTCCGGGTGGTCTTCACGAACACCTGCAGCGCCACCATGAGAGCCAGTGCCACGACCACGACGAAGACCGACACCCACGCCACCGTGACGCCGGCCACCTCGAACGTCCCGCTTGAGATGAGCTGCGGGAAGGACTGCTGACGCTTGCCGTCCGGGTAGAACAGCCGCACCGCCTCCTGCAGGAAGATCGACACGCCGATGGCCGTGATGAGCGGGGCCAGCCGCGGGGCGTTCCGCAGCGGCCGGTAGGCCAGCCGCTCCATCAGCACGGCGGTCCCCACCGACACCGCGATGGCGCCGACGAGGACGGCGGGAAGGGCCACCCAGACCTTGTCCGCCCAGGCTTCGGGAAGCCAGTACCGATAGACGGTCAGGCCCCCGAAGGCGCCGACCATGAAGATCTCGCCGTGGGCGAAGTTGATGAGCTGGATGATCCCGTAGACCATCGTGTACCCAAGGGCGATCAGCCCGTAGGTGGCGCCGAGCACCGTCCCGTTGACCAGCTGCTGGACGAACTGCCTCACCGGGTCGCCACCGGGGACACCTGGCCCGGCCAAAACCTGGGACGTTCGACATCGCCCCGGCGATGCGGAGCGTCCCCGGTTGCGCCGAATGGCTCGGTCAGGCTTTGAACTCGCCGGTCTTGACGGGCTTGAACTCGGCGGACTCGACCTTGTACATGGTGAGCGTCTTGGTTACGGTGTCGCCGTACTGGTCGAACGCCACCTTCCCGCTGGCGCCTCCGAAGTCGACCTTGCCCACCGCCTCGACCACCTTGCGCCTCACGCTGTCGTCGACCGCGGTGGCCGACCCCAGGGCCGTGGGCAGGGTGTTGATGATGGCGTTGGCTGCGTCGTAGGCGAGGGCGCCGTAGGCGGAGTAGGAGTCACGGAAGCCCGCCGCCTTGTAGTCGGCGATGAACTGCTTGGCCGAGTCGAGCGACTCGGGAGGGGCGCCCACCGAGGTACCGAAGTCACCGTTCGACGCCGTCCCGGCGGTCTTGCCGTAGGTGGGGTCGACGATGCCGTCGCCGCCCATCAGCGGGACCCTCATGGCCTGAGGCCCCTTGGCCTGGTTGGAGATGAGCGACGCCTCGGGGTACTCGCCGCCGTAGAAGATCAGCTCCGGGTTCAACGGCTTGATCTTGGACAGGACGGCGGAGAAGTCTTTGTCTCCCGGGTTGATGGTCTCGGTCGCCACCACCTTCCCGCCGTTCTTCTCGAACCGGCCCCGGAAGGAGTCGGCCAGGCCCTGCCCGTAGGCCTTCTTGTCGTGGATGATGGCGACCGTCTTGGCCTTGATCTCGTTCGACGCGTAGTCGGCTGCGAAGCCACCCTGGAGGGAGTCGAGGGTGGCGGTGCGGAAGTAGTTCTTGTAGGCACGGTCCGGCGTGGCCGGGTTCTGGCCTCTGGTGAGCGTGTCGTTAGTGTTGGCCGGCGAGATCTGGACGATGTTGGCCCTCTCGAGCAGCGGCGCCACCTGCAGGGCCACGCTCGAGTTGTACGTGCCGACCACGCCGACGACGGCGGCGTCAGAGCTGAGCTTCGATGCCGCCGCAGCGCCGACGTCGGGCTTGGCCGCGTCGTCCTCGGCCGCCAGCTCGATGCGCCAACCGGGGACCTTGTTCTTCTCATTGGCCTGGCGGATGGCCAGATCGACGGAGTTGCGGATGCCAGTGCCGGTGGCGGTGAGGTCCCCCGACAGCGGCGCGATCACGCCGATCTTGACCACCTTGGTGGCCTGGCCGCTCGCTCCACCGCCGGTCTCCTCTTCGTCGCCGCCACCGCATGCGGCAGCCAACAGGAGCGGAAGCAGAACGACCGCCGACCTACGCCAGTGACGCCTCGCTGACTCGGGCATCCCCAATCCCCCTTGCATCTTGACTTTCGAAGATCGCACTCTGCCACGTCGACGTCCGTCCTGCCATGGTCACTTGGTCCGGTCGAACCGGCTCACCGTCTCGACGTGGAACGTGTGCGGGAAAGCGTCGACCAGGGCGACGGACGCAAGGGCGTAGCCCGCAGCCCGGAGGAGGACTGTGTCGCGGGCGAGCGAGGCCGGGTCGCAGCTGACCAGGACGACACGAGAGGCGTCGGTAGCCGTCGCCGCACGCACGCCGGGGCGACCGAGGCCCGGGCGCGACGGGTCGGCCACCACCACGCTCGCCGGCTGTGGCCGCCACCGGCCGACCTCGGCGGCGACGACCTTGGCGTCGAGATCGGCCAGGTTGACCCGGGCGTCGGCGACGGCTGACCGGTCGCTCTCCACCGCCACCACCCGGACGCGTCGCTGCCCACCGAGCGCCGAGGCGAACAGACCCACGCCGGCGTACAGGTCGACCAGCAGGTCGCCGTCGGCCAGGGCGTCGCCGATCGAGGCCGACACTGCGACGACGAGCGCATCGGCTACGACTGGCCCGGGCTGGAAGAACGAGCCCGCCGAGATGCGGAACCGGCGCCCGGCCACGTCCTCGTGGACGAAGGCGGGGCGGCCCTCGCCCTCCTGGAACACGGCCACGCCGCCGGGCACCCGCACGCCCGCGGCATTCCGGTCGACGAGCACCATCCGCTCACCGGTGGCGACCGCCACCCGCAGGAGCACCTCCTCGGCGCCCGGGTAGCGCCCGGCCACGATCAGCTCCTCCAGGAGGGGGTGGGCGACGAGGCAGGCGTCGGCCTCGACCGCACCCGCACCGCTGCGGGGCCGGTGGCCGGCCCGCCCACCGGCGGAGACGGCCAGCCGGGCGGTGGTCCGCAGGGGCTCGCCCTCCATGCGGGCCGGCTGGGGCACGGGCGGCTCGGCCAGCTTGGCGATCCGGCGTAACGCGTCGACCACGATGTCGGCCTTGAGCCTCAGCTGGGCCGGACGGGACACGTGCTGCCACGTGCAACCTCCGCACCCGGCGGCCAGCGCCGGACAGGGCGGCGCTACCCGGTCGGCCGAGGCCTCGAGCACCTCCACGGCGACGGCCCGGGCGAAGTCCTTGCGGGCGTCGGTGACGAGCGCCCGCACCCGCTCGCCCGGCAGTGCGCCGTCGACGAAGACGACCCGCCCGTCGGCGTCGCGAGCCAGGGCGGCGCCGCCGGCCGCCATTGCCGTCGGCGAGAGGTCGAGCTCGCTCAACAGATGTTCTCGAGCACGACGGCCACCTCGTCGGGCCCGGGCAATGCGCCGGCGATCTCGTCCCGGGCCCGGCCGGCGGCGTCGGCCTCCGGGGCGGCGACCACCCGGTGCTCGGGGCGCAGGGCGCCGAACGCATGGGTCACGTGGGGCGCGCCCCCGACCTGCGCGGCGATCGGTGCGGCAAGTTCCGACGCGTCGATGACGATCGGCCAGGGCGCAGGCCAGTGGCACCATCGGGTGCCGTGGCCGAACCCCGGGTTGCTGGTGAAGAGGGCCTCACGTCTTCTTGGCCCGGCTGGGCGCCACGCGGGGCGGCTCGTTCGGCATCTTGGGGTAGACGGGCGGCCAAGGCGCATCCAGCAGGCCAGCGGCCTCGTCGCGCCGGACGAGAGTCAGCACCGGCTCCAGGGACTGGGGCTCGGCGTCCATGGGCGACCACGGATCCCCCGCCTGGGCCACCCTGGCCGGCACGTTGGCCATGGTCAGCTCGTCGGGGTGGATGGCGCCGAGCTCGTCCCAGGCGAACGGGGTTGACACCTGCGCCCCGGGACGGGCCCGCACGCACCAGGCACCGAAGATCGTCTTGTGCGGTGCGTTCTGGTTGAAGTCGACGAACACCCGCGTGCCCCGTTCCTCCTTCCACCAGGCCGCAGTCATCAGGTCGGGCCGGCGGCGTTCGAGCTCCCGGGCCACGGCGACGGCCGCCGACCGCACCTCGTAGGACGTCCACCTTGGCTGCAGGCGCACGTACACGTGGATGCCCCGGTTCCCGGTGGTCTTGGGCATGGCGAGCACCCCGAGCTCCTCGAACAGGGTGCGTACCTCGACCGCCGCCTCCTGCACCATCGCGAAGGTCACCCCGGGGGTCGGGTCGAGGTCGATGCGGAGCTCGTCGGCGTGGTCCAGATCCGACGCCCGGGTGGGCCACACGTGGAACCCCAGGCAACCCAGCTTGACCGCCCAGAACACATGGGCCAGGTCGGCCACCACCAGGGCGTCCGAGGTGGTGCCGTTCGGCGTGGCGACCACTGCGGTCTGCAGCCAGTCGGGACGGTTCTCGGGCACCCGCTTCTGGAAGAACGACTGCTTGCCCGCACCGTTCGGGAACCGCTGCAGCATGACCGGCCGGCCGCCGATGGCGGCCAGCAGCGGCCCCGCCACCGACTGGTAGTACAGGGCCAGGTCGAGCTTGGTCTCCCCCCGATCGGGAAAGAACACCTTGTCCGGATGGGTAAGCACGATCTCGTGGCCCGCCGCCTCCAGCACCACCCCGTCGTCGGCCATGGTTCGAGGGTAACGCCCTACCCTGAGGGCCATGAAGACCGTCGTGGACGAGATCGCCGAGGGGATCTACCGGATCTGCTCCTACCTTCCGGACGCCTCACCGGGCGAGGGATTCACGTTTAACCAGTTCCTCCTCGACGCGGAGGAGCCGATGCTCTTTCACTGCGGACCGCGGCTGTTGTACCCCGACATCGCCGAGGCGGCCGGGCGCATCATGGACCTCGACCGCATCCGCTGGATTTCCTTCGGCCACTTCGAGTCCGACGAGTGCGGCTCCATGAACCGGTGGCTGGCCGTCGCGCCGGAAGCCACCCTGGTCGTCGGCCAGGTCACCGCTCAGGTCTCGGTGGCCGACCTGGCCAATCGGGCCCCACAGGAGTGGCTCGACGGCGAGGTCATCGACCTGGGCGGCAAGCGGGTCCGGCGCATCGACACGCCCCACGTGCTCCACGGCTGGGACGCCGGGCTGGTCTTCGACGAGACCACCGGCACCCTGCTCTGCGGCGACCTCTTCACCCATACCGGAGGCGGGCCGCCGGTGCGCGACGACGACGTGATCGAGCGGGCGTTCGCAGCCGAGGACCTGTTCAAGGGCCAGACTGCGCTGACGCCGTTCACCGCGCCGACCATCCGCAAGCTGGCCACCCTCGACCCCAGCACGCTGGCGATCATGCACGGGTCGGCCTTCGCCGGCGACTGCCAGGAGGCGCTGATCGCGCTGGCCGACGGCTATGAGGCCCGCCTCCTCGACGCCATGGACTAGCGAGGCGCTCCAAAGAAGGTCGGGACGAGAGCCGGTCGTCCCGGCACTGCGCCGATGCGCCGCATGCTCGAGGAGCGGAGCGAGGGCTACATCGCCCCGGCCAGCGAGCTCGAGGCACGCTTTCTCGCCCTCATCCGATCCGCCGGCCTTCCGGAACCAGTGCGCCAGCACAACGTCGGCGACGAACGGCGGTGGCTGGGCCGTTCCGACTATGCGTATCCCGACCTGCTCCTTCGCCCGTCGCCACCATGGGGTCGTCGAACCGCAGACCGGTCGAGGTCGATCTCGACCACCTCGTGGCCGAGGTGGACCTGGATCGACTGCTTCTCCTGGAACACCTCGGGAGTACGGACGACGAGGGCCTCGACGTCGTCCACCACCTCGCCCACGTAATAACAAGCTGCCTCGGGCGCCCAACCCGCCGGCGGGGCCGCTTCCGGTCACCGTCAGCCTCGCCGGCGCCGGCGCCGCGGTCGAGGTCCACGGCATCCTGGAAGTGGCGCCGTTCGTCGACGTGTTCGCCGCCGTCGACCCCCACACGTCCCGCGGCCCCCGCGGCCGGCATGTCCGTGCCGCCCGGCGGTTCGACCGCGGCCACGGTGACGGCCCGACCGGGACGGCAGACGTTTCGGGGGGCAACCGTCACCCGCCCGTTCGAGGTGCTCGTGCAGCCCGACGGTCCGGGTCGTCCCGGCCGCGCCGAGGCCGTGGTCGAGTTGGCGCCGTCCGGGTGGATCGGGCGGGTGGCGCTCGTCCTGCTCGTCCTGGCCGTGGCCGGCGTGGGGCTCGGCGCCCTTCTCGGCGGGGACGGCGGCACGGCGGTCGACGAGCCCGACGTGAGCGCCGCCGTCCCCCCTCCCGACCCGGATTGCCCGGGGCGCGACCACCTGTCGCCCGACGCCAACGGAATCGTTCGACAGGGCGTACGGCAGGCGTTCGATTACACCTTCCTGTTCACCGCCGCCGGCGGCTGTCAGCCCGTCCGCTTCAACCCGTGCCAGCCGGTGCGGTACGCGCTCAACCGAGGTCGGGCCACCGAGGCCCACGTCGCCGACCTCCTCGAGGGTCTGCGCAAGCTCTCCGTCGTCACTGGGCTCGAGTTCGAGCGGGTGGCCGACACCATCGAGGACCCGAGGCAGATCCCGCGGGCCCGCCGGCAGCCCGACGGCCCTTCGCCTGGCCCCCGGTGGTCATCGGCTGGGCCAACCTCGGCTCCGGCGACAGCCTCCGCTGCCGGAACGACCAACGGGCCAATCCCGACGTGGTGGTGGGTGGGGGCGGGCGGCCTGAGATCGTCAACGAGGTGATCGTCACCGGCAACCTCGTCCTCACCCTGGACGCGGTCACCGACACCGATACACGGTCGCCGGTGCCTCACGGGTTCGGTGCGGGCGTCAACTGGGGCAGGATCATCCTGCACGAGCTTGCACACGTGATCGGCCTCGGCCACGTCGAAAGCCGGACGTCGATCATGAACGAAGCTCTCACCCAACAGACACTCAGCAGCTCGGACTGGGGAGCCGGCGACCTCATCGGTCTCCGGCTGCTCGGCCGGGATGGCGGCTGTCTCACCGTCCCCCCGGTCCCGTCCCAAGGAGCCCCCCGATGACCCCCACCCCGCTCACCCGCACGCCGGAGTGGAGCAACCTCCTCCAGAATCGGCGTCAGATCGGCTGGACCGACCTGCGCAAGCTGTTCGAGGAGGACCCCACCCGCGGCGAGAGCCTCACCGCCGAGGCCGGCGACCTCTTCCTCGACTACTCCAAGAACATGGTGACCGCCGAGACGATCGGTCTCCTCGTCGCCCTCGCCCATCGCGTCGGGCTCCGTCAGCGCATCGACGACATGTTCGCCGGCCGCCACGTCAACGTCACCGAGGACAGGGCCGTGCTCCACGTGGCTCTGAGAATGCCGGCCGACGCCTCGCTGGTCGTCGACGGACAGGACGTGGTCGCCGATGTCCACACGGTCCTCGACCGCATGTCCACGTTCTCCGACGACGTGCGGTCCGGCGCCTGGACCGGGTCCACCGGCAGCCGTATCCGCAACGTCGTCAACATCGGCATCGGGGGTTCCGATCTCGGGCCGGCGATGGCCTACGACGCCCTCCGCCACTACTCGGACCGCTCGATGACCTTCCGGTTCGTCTCCAACGTCGACCCCACTGACGTCCACGAGGCCACGCTCGACCTCGATCCCGCCGAGACGCTGTTCATCGTCTGCTCCAAGACCTTCGGCACCGTCGAGACACTGACCAACGCCCGCTCGGCCCGCGCCTGGGTCACAGGCGCGCTGGGCGAGGATGCGGTCAGCCGGCACTTCGTCGCCGTCTCCTCCGACGCCGAGCGGGTGGCCGAGTTCGGGATCGATCCGGCCAACATGTTCGGGTTCTGGGACTGGGTGGGGGGGCGCTACTCCTTCGACTCCGCCGTGGGGTTGTCGCTCATGGTGGCCATCGGACCGGCCGCCTTCCGGGAGATGCTCGCCGGCTTCCATACCATGGACGAGCACTTCCGGACCGCCCCGTTCGAGCGCAACCTCCCCGTCCTCCTTGGGCTGCTCGGCATCTGGCACGGCAACTTCTTCGGGGCCGAGACGACGGCCGTCCTGCCCTACAGCCAGTACCTGGCACGCTTCCCCACGTACCTGCAGCAGCTCGACATGGAGAGCAACGGCAAGTCGGTCGACCGCCAGGGCAAGCCGGTCGAGTGGCAGACCGGCCCCGTCCTCTGGGGCCAGCCCGGCACCAACGGCCAGCACGCCTTCTTCCAGCTTCTCCACCAGGGCACGGCGCTCGTGCCGTCCGATTTCATCGGCTTCCTCGAGCCCATCCACGACCTCGACGGCCACCACGACCTGCTCATGGCCAACTTCTTCGCCCAGACCGAGGCGCTGGCCTTCGGGAAGACGCCCGAGGAGGTCGCCGCCGAGGGGGTGCCCGAGGAGCTCGTCCCCCACCGGACCTTTCCCGGAAACCGACCGACCAACACGATCCTCGCCACCAGGCTCACGCCGTCCGTGCTCGGTCAGCTGGTGGCGCTCTACGAGCACAAGGTGCTCACCCAGGGGACGATCTGGGACGTCAACTCCTTCGACCAGTGGGGAGTCGAGCTGGGGAAGGTGCTCGCCGAGCGCCTCGTCGGAGAACTCGGCTCCGAGGCCGCTCCCGAAGCCCAGCTTGCCCACGACAGTTCGACCAACAATCTGCTCCGGCGCTACCGCTCCGCCCGGGCATGAGCCAGGTCGTCCTCGTCCGCCACGGCCAGACCGAGTGGAGCCTGTCCGGCCAGCACACGGGCACGACTGACATCCCCCTCACCGACGAGGGCCGGCGCCACGCCCGGGCCCTCGGCGCCCGGCTCTCAGGGTGGCAGTTCACCCGGGTCCTCAGCAGCCCGCTCTCGCGGGCGCTCGAGACCTGCGAGCTCGCGGGTTTCAGCGACCGGGCCGAGACCACCGACGACCTCCGGGAGTGGGACTACGGGGAGTACGAGGGCCGGCGGACGGTCGACGTCCGCGAGGACCGCCCGGGGTGGGGCGTGTGGAAGGACGGCGCGCCCGGCGGTGAGACGGTGGAAGAGGTGGGCCGCCGAGCCGATCGGGTGATCGACGTGGCGAGGGCGGCCGGCGGCGACGTCGTCCTGTTCGCCCATGGCCACGTCCTGCGGGTCCTCGGCGCCCGTTGGATCGGCCTTCCTCCCCAGCACGGCGCCCTCCTGGCCCTGTCAACCGCCTCGATCTCGGTGCTCGGCTGGGAACGGGAGACGGCGGTCATCGAGCGGTGGAACGAGGCTGCGACCGAAACTGCCCTTCCCTGAACGGTCCGGCGCAGCTACCATGACGGAGCGGTCCTCCTCGCCGTTCGTGTGACGTGCAGGTTGCCCCTATGGCTCGGACTTTTTCAGGTCTGAGGAGGACCGCCCATCACTCTCTCCGCCCAGGGCTCGGAGGCTCGTGCGGCAGTCCCTACCCAACTCGCCGTAGTTTGGCGGTATGGACGACACCGAGGTCATCGCTGCGTTCCTGGAGGATGGCTCCGGGGCCGTGTTCAGCCCCACGCTGAACGTCGAACGCGGCTGCCTCAAGCTCGATGGCTGGTGGTCGACCGCCTACCGCATCTCCGGTCGCACCGTCCTGGTGCGCGACGAGCCGGCGCCAGACGACTCCGCCATCGTGGCCGACCTGGCCGCAGCGCTGACCGCCCGGGGGCTGGCGCCTCTCGGCGCCGACTTCCCGGCCATCGTCCTGCTCACCTACACGGTCCTCGACCTCGGCTATGCGCCCTGGGCCCTGTGGTCCACCGACCGGGCCACCGGCGAGGCCGAGCTGAACGCCAGGGCCACCGAGGAGAGCTTCCTCGAGGGCGGGCCGGCGTCGGGAGGCATGCCCGAGCCCCAAAACACCGACCACGCCCGGGGCGGCCGCCGGGTGGCCGGCCTGCCGACACGCGTGCTGCTCGCCGTCGGCCTTCCCGACGAGGCCACTACGGCCTTGGAGGACGGCCTGGCGGACTGCCGGATCGAGCGCCGGGCCTTCGGCGAGATCGCCCCCGACGAGTGCGGGTCGCTCCTGCCCACGCTCGTCCTCGTCGACGCCACCGGGCCGGCGGGGAGCCAGTTCGTCCTCGCCGTCCAGTCAAGCGACGCAGTGAGGGCGCCGGTGGTGGCGGTCACCACCGGAGGCGAGATGCGGGCCGGGGCCGACGCCACCGTGGACGCCACCGCCCCACCGGATGCATGGTTGCCCCTCCTTGGTGATCTGCTGGGCTAGCGGCAGCCGAGCAGAGACGCCACGAGCGGGTTGGCCCGGGCCAGCAGGGCCTGCAGGCCCGTGAGCCTGCCAACCAGGGCCTGCTGCTGGGAGAGCGCGGCGCACGGGCCGACGGCTGGTTGGGCCGCAGCCGGTGCGACCTCCACCGACTGGGCCGGGTCGGCGCAGGCAGTGACCATGCTCGGGCTGCCGGCATCGCTGCTGTACCTGGCCACCCACCGGTAGCTGCCTGGGCGACCGGAACGTAGGACGCGGAGGTGTAGCTGCCGTTGCCGTTCACCGGCACCGTCGACGTGAAGGCCGGGGGGCCCGTGCAGGATGCGGCGCCGGGGCCGTAGAGGTCGAAGGTGACGCTGCCGGTGGGACCGGCCGACGAGGCGATGGCGGCGGTGTCGGACATCGTCCCGCCCACGACCGCCGGCCGGGATGCGACGCCGACGAAGCTCACCGACGATGCGGCGCCGGGCACAGGGTTGGGGACGTTGCCGAAGCCGATGGCGGCCGGGATGTAGCCGCAGTCGGTCGGACCGGCATGGGCCGTACAGGGCGAACCTGACCGTGCCGGTGGGGTCCTCACCGCCTGCAGACCTCCGCCGTCCAGGTTGTCGGACCCGTGGCTCGTTGCCCGGTCCTGCCGATGGTACCGGCCCCTGCGCAGGAAGCAAGGGGCTGTTCATCCCTCTGGCTAGCGGAGGCTCGCTTGCCCGCGCATGGGATGATCGTGCGCGTGTTCTCCGTCCCTCGACCCGTCAATTGACCCCGTCCGGGAAAGGCTCGTTGCTACCCGGTACCGCCGCTCCGGCCACCGGCGAGCGGGTCCAGGCGGTCCTCGACCACCGCAATGTGGCGATCCGGCAGATCCTCAGTGGCCGCATCGACCTGCCGCGGGAGTTCCTCCAGGACGACGACGAGTGGGTCGTCGTCGTCGCCGGCGGTGCGGTGATCGACGTGGACGGCGAACGGCTCCCGCTGGGGCCGGGCGACTGGGCGTTCCTGCCGGCAGGCGTGCCCCACACCGTGCTCGAGACCGACGCCGGCACCAGTTGGCTGGCCGTGCACGTACGCCCGACCTGAACGCTCACACCAGGTCTTCGGCGGCCTCCGGCTCCAAGCCCTCGCTCACCTCGACGGCGGGCTGGCCCCGCTCCACCCGCCAGGTGCTGAATGCGGCCGTCGACGCGGCCAGCCATGCCAGCCCCAAGACGATCCCGCCGAGCACGTCGGTGATGTAGTGGACCCCCAGGGCCAGGCGGGAGAAGCCGATGGCGACCACCAACAGCGCCGTCCCCCCGATCACGACAGGTCGGTAGCGCCGGCCGATCACCGGGAGAAAGACCAGAAGCAGGGCGCCGTAGACGAACGTCGACGACATGGTGTGGCCGGACGGAAAGCTCTTGCCGTGGGCGGTGGCCACCGGGTCGATGAGTGATGGACGGGGCCGGTCCACGACCTCCTTCACCACCGTGTCGAGCAGGCCGCCGCCGAGTGCGGTCACCGCAAGGAAGACGGCCAGACGGACGTGACCCCTCCGCCAAACCCAGATCATGGCCGGGATCACAATGATGTAGAACCACACCGGAGAGCCGAAGAACGTGAGGATCTTGAGGTTCTGCACCAGGTCGTCGGACCCGCGTACCCAGTCGTGAAGGTGCCGGGCCGCCGAGGTGTCGAGCCCGATCAGGGACCCGTTGCCCTTCACCTGGTCGAGCAGCAGCCCGAACGGGATGGCCACCAGCAGGAAGGCCACCGCAAAAAGGGTGACCCGCAGCCCGTACCGCTCGTCCGGGTCGAGCCGCCGTGTGATGCGCCCGGGCACCGGGCTCACGGTTCGGGGACGTAGACCAACAGCGGTTCGTCGGCCTTGGCGATGGTGAACTCCTCCGAGCCGTCGAAGGTCTCCCCGTCGCGAGCCAGGCGCAGGCGTCCCTCCAGGGACTTGATCTTGACACTGCGCACGTACCGCTGTTCGTAGGCGCCGCAGCTGGCCAGGCGACCCGTGACGACCGACAGCAGCAGGCGGGTGCGTGAATATGGCTGGGTGCCGTCGATGATGCGGATATCGAGCTCGCCGTCGTCGAGGCTCTCCCGCCAGCTCGGCGCGAACCCCGAGGGGAGGTAGCGACAGTTGCCGATGAACACCATCCATACCCTGCGCCGCTCGCCGTCGATCTCGAGGTCGACCGGTTGGGCGGTGCGCAGGACATGGAGCAGGGCCACGACCACCGCCGGCCACTTGCCGATACGGTCCTCCAGCCGCTCCCGGGCGTCGACAAGGTCGACGTAGTTCCCGATGCTGGCCGTGTTGACGAAGGTGTGGCCGTCGATCGTGGCCCGGTCGACGGCGACCGCCCGACCGTCCCGGACCGCGCCGGCTGCGTCGGCGATCGACTCCAGGCCCAGGGCGTACGCGAAGTGGTTGAGGGTGCCTCCGGGCACCACGAACAACGGCTTGCCCGTCTTGGCGGCGATGGCGGCGGCGGCGTTGATCGACCCGTCGCCCCCGGAGACCCCGATGACGCAGCCCCGGGCCGCCGCCTCCTGCAGCGCAGCTTCGAGGTCGGCGCCTTCCTCGAGCTCGATCACCTCGGCGTCCGGCAGCTCGGTGCGCAATTCCTCAGCCGAGCGCTCGCTCGAGCCGGCGGACGGGTTCACCACGACAACGAGGCCCTTGCCCTCGGGCGACGCCGCGACGTCGGACCGCTTGAGCGCCGGCCGCACGCGGGCCGGCTCGTGCGGCGCCACCGGCCACAGCCGGCGGGTGGCGACGGCGGCGCCAGAGCCAAGGAGGGCACCCACCACGGCATCCGATCGGTGGTGAGCCCCCGTGTGGATGCGGGAGTACCCGACCAGCGTGGCCAGGCCGACCAGCGGGGCAGCCAGGAGCGGCTCCTCCTGGCCGGCGCCCACCGCGAATGCGAACCCTGCGGCCGCGTGGCCCGACGGAAAGGATGAGGTGCTGAGCTTGGGGAAGCCCGGCAACCGGCTGGTGATCCGGCCGGGCACGGGCCGGCGGTGGCGGACCACCAGCTTGATCGGTCCGTTGGCCAGCGCAGAGGCCAGCCCGGCAGCAAGGAGGCCCCGCATCGCCGCCCGTCGCCGGAAGCGTCCTCCGCTGAGGCCGAGGACGGCGGCGATGGCCACCCAGATGCGCGAGCCGTTCGCGGCCCGGCTCAGGAGCAGTAGTCCGGCGTCGGCCCGTGTCGAGCGCCGCCTGAGCGGGCTCAATGCCCGCCGACTTTGCGGTAGCGGGCCTCGGCGAAGGAGTACAGGCCGTAGGCCGCCAGCCCGAGAGCCACCAGCACGAGCAGTAGGGGCCCGAATGAGCGGTCGGCCAGGCGCTTGAGCGCCCCGTCGATGCCGACGGCCTGCTCAGGGGCATGCTGGCGGGCGGCGGTGATGAGGAACACGCCGATCAGGATGGTGACTAGCATGCGGGCCACCATGCCGACGGTTCCCACCCCTCTGACCCAGCGCCGTACCGCAGGGCCCATCTCAAGGGACTTGAGGCGCTTGCGGAACTTGCCCGACAGCCCGCGCCAGCCGATGTACAGGCCGGCGCCGATGGCCACGAGGCCTGCTCCTTGCACCAGCCACGTCCCACCCGGCCAGTCGAGCACGCGGCCGGTCCAGTCCGCCTCTGCCCCCTGCTTGGTAGCCGCGTTGGTCGACCAGATGAAGAGCTTCACCGCGCTGGCGAAGAAGAAGGTGTACAGCACTCCACGAGCTGCGTAGCCCGCCCGCTTGAACATGGCCTTGCGTGGGTCCTTCTCGTCGGGGGGGCCGACTGCGGCTTCGACGAAGCGCCAGAGGGCGTAGCCGGCGAAGCCGACGGCGAGTCCCAGGACGAGGATCCGGCCGAACGGCTGGCGGACTACAACCTGCAGCGCGCCCTGCTTGTCGGCCCGGGCGTCCCGGTGGCCGCGCGCCACTTGGATAGCGAGAATGGCGACCACGACGTAGAGCAGGCCACGGGCGGCCAGGCCGGCACGGGCCAAGCGCTCGAGCCACGTGCTCTCGGCTGCGTCCTCGAGCGCGTCCTCGACCTTGTCCTTGGCCTCCTCCACCTCCATGCGCACCCCCATCTCCTTTCCTGTCTCCCTCGCCGGTGACCGGCAAACCGGGATCTGCCGGCTACGCAGGAGCGGCGCCGGGTGCCGGTGGGGCAGGGACCCCATCCGGCAGTGGCGGACGTGGTCCGAAGGACCCGGGTGCCCGCCACGGTGATCAGTCGCGAACAGCCCGCACGATGGCGTCGATGGCGTCGCCCACCTTGACGCTCTCGGCCCGCTCGATGCGCAGGCCTTCGAGGTCCGATGCGATGTCCTCGGGGGTGAAGAGGATCGCCGGGTCGCGTGGGCCGCCCTGGCCGGCCGAGGCGTGACGCGTGTCGTAGCCGACGACCAGGACCGCGCCACCCGGAGCCAGGACGGCGGCCGACGCCCGTAGGAGCCGCCGGCGCTGCGCTGCCGGCATATGGATGAACATCATGAGCACCAGGTCTAGGTGCCGCCCGTGGGATCGAGGTCGACGAGGTCGGCGCAGACCCACTCCACGGAGCCGGGAACCCGGGCCTCGTCGACCCGCCGCCGCCCGCGTTCCAGGGCGACGTCGGAGAAGTCCACCGCAGTGACCTGCCATCCCCGCTGCGCCAACCACAGGGCGGTACGCCCCTCCCCGGCGCCGAGGTAGAGTGCCCGACCGGGCGGACGGTCTCCGAGCTCTCCGCTCAGGAAGGGGTCGGGGTCGACGGCCCACAGCAGCGGCTGAGCCGCATACCGCTCGTTCCATTGGTGACGGTCCATGGCCGCAGTCTCCCGTAGCCTCGGGGCATGGCCGGAACCGAACCGCTCGACGTCTACCTCAACGACCACCTCGCCGGCTCGGCAGCCGCCGTGGAGCTGGTGGAGAGGATCCGGGACAACAACGAGGACACCGCCCTCGCCTCGCACATGGAGGGCCTGCTGCGCGACATCGAGGCCGACCGGACCACCCTCAGCGCTGTCATGGAGGCGCTGGGCGTGTCGAGGAGCACGTCAAAGCAGGTGGCCGGGAAGGTGCTCGAGAGCCTCAGCCGCTTCCGCCTCAGCGATCGGGTCACCGGCGACGAGGACGTCACCCGGCTGATGGAGCTGGAGACGCTTTCTCTGGGGATCGAAGGGAAGCTGGCGCTGTGGCGCTCGCTCGGCCAGGTCGTGGCCAGCCGGCCCGTGCTTGCCGACTTCGACCTTCCGGCACTGGCGGACCGGGCGGTCAAGCAGCGCGCACGCGTCGAGCCGTTCCGGCTGCAGGCCGCGGCCGAGGCGTTCACCCCGTCGGAGCCGGAGGCCTGAGCGGGCGCAGTGGGTAGGCGGGTTCCCTCCGTCGCACTGCTCGTCGGCGTCCTCCTGCTCGGGGCGTGCGGGAGCGACTCACCGTCCGGCGTCCGTGAGTCAGCAACGCCGTCCACCACCGCAGGAAGCCCATCGACGACCCTCGGAACCGCGCCGACGACGGCGGCGGCCACCACCACGGTCCGGCCGGCGACCACCACGTCCAGCCCCCGGTCCGCGGCTGCCGGCTGCGCCGTCGCCCGCCAGCCACCACCCCCGGGACGCGTCGCGGCCAACTTCGCCACCGCCCTCGCCTTTACGCCCGACGGCAGGCTGTTCTTCGCCGAGCGCCGGGGCACGGTCCGGGTACTGCAGGACGGCGAGGTCCGCGCCTTCGCCGCCGTGCCCACCGTGACCACCGAAGCAGGTGGGGGCTACAGCGAGCGGGGGCTGCTGGGACTGGCTGTCAGCCCCACGTTCGCAGCCGACCGGTTCGTGTACGCCTTCTACTCGGCGGCCAACCGGACGGGGCAGGTCGTGATGCGGTGGACCGACTGCGGAGGGGAGAGCCGGGATCCGACCGTTCTCATCGAGTTGCCCGCCGGCGCGACCTGCTGCCACAAGGGGGGCCGGATCGCGTTCGGGCCCGACGGCAAGCTCTACGTGACGCTGGGCGACCAGCACACGCCCTCGGCGGCGGCCGACACCTCCGACCGCCGCGGAAAGGTCCTGCGCTACAACCCCGACGGCAGTGTCCCGGCCGACAACCCCTTCGGCGCCGGGAACCCGGTGTGGGCGTCGGGGTTCCGGAACCCGTTCGGTATCGCCGTCTCGCCCGCCGGCCGGGTGGCCGTCACGAGCAACGGGCCCTCCGGCGACGCCGGCAGCCCGCCAACCGGGCACGACATCGTCATCACCGACGTCACCCGGGCAGCACCCACCAATGGCTGTCGTGCTACGGCTACAGCCTCCCCATCCGGGGCGCCTCCTGTAACGGCGCCGAGCCTGCGTGGAGCAGCGAGGCCCAGGCCCTCGTGCCGACCGGGGTCACGTTCGTCAACGGGTCCGGGCCGGCGCCCTATGCCAACAAGCTCGTCTTCTGCACCTTCAACGAGGGCATGAAGGTCCTGACCGACGGGACCCCTCACGCAACTGTCGCCCAGGGCGACGACGGATGCCTCCTCGACGTCAAGCAGGCGCCGGACAACGCCCTCTGGTTCTCCGATACCGAAGCCATCCACCGGGTGGTTTGAGGGTAGGCACGATTGCCGTTGCAAAGAACAGGGAGCCCTCCCTGCGACATGCGACACATCTCCCGCCTTCTCGTCCTGGCCGCGCTGGCCCCCGCGCTCGCGCTCGCCACGCCCGCCCTGGCCCAGACCCAGGACAACTCGGCCGTGGCCGAGAACACCAAGGACGGCAAGTCCGTGTTCAAGCTGGCGTTCTCGGTGAAGAAGGTCACTGCACCGAGTGCGACACCCTGGCCCGGGCCTTCCAGTTCGTCTACGGCGATGGCCAGGAGCTCGACTTCACCAAAGAAAGCAAGGCCCGCCTCCATGACCTCAAGCAGCAATTCCACGCCCTGAAGAACCGCGACGACCTGACGCTGGCGTAACTGGCTGCCGCCATCGGGCACCAGGCCGAGCAGGCTCCGGGCCAGCGTCGACTTCCCCGAGCCCGACTCGCCGAGCATGCCGAGGCACTCCCCCGGCGCCACCGTGAGGCTGACCCCGCCGACGGCCCGGACCGGAGGCGGCCCGGGGTAGGTGACGACGAGGTCGGTGAGCTCGAGACTCGTGCCCTCAGGTGGCAAAGAGCACCGACCTGGCCCCTTGCCCAGGTAGGTCGAGGACGGCTTCGTCGACTGCGAAGCCGGCCTCGGTCAACCACGCCCGGTACTCCACCTCGGTGTGGGTGTCGCCGCCGTTGTCGTTGACCAGCATCTGGATGGCGAACAGCGCGTTCATCGGGTTGCGACCGCGCAGGAACGTCACCACCGCCACGCCCCCACCCGGCGCCACGACGCGGCGGAGGTTGCGGAAGAGCATGAGGTTGTGGTCGCCGTCGAAGGTGTGGGTGATCCCCGAGCAGTACGCCAGGTCGAACGGCCCGTCGGGCACCTTCTCGAAGAAACTGCCCTCGAACAGCTCGACCCCAGCGGCGGCGAGTCGTCCCCGCCGGCGGGCCACGTCGACCATGACCGGCATGTCCTGCATCGTCGCCCGCAGGCCACGCCGGGTGAACTCGAGTGAGTACTCGCCGTGCAGGCCGCCGAGGTCGAGCACGCTGCCGGCGTCGGGGAAGCGCTGCAGGCACGCATCGACGAGCTCGGGCGCCGCCTTGCGGGCGTTGGCGGCGAGGGCGTCGTGGAACATCTCGGGGTCGGCCACGCCGGCCGGGTCGCGGGTCGGCTCCCCCCGCAACCGGGGCTCGATCGACGTGGCCCACCGCTTGAGGGCGCGGGCGTGGTGGCGCACGCTGGGCATGGACTCGGGCGCCGGCGCTCCCGGGCCCAACGAGAGGGCGCCGCCGGCGCCCGCTTCGAGCACGCCCACGGTGACCAGGGCGTCGAGCACCACCCGTAAGGCCTGCGGGTCGAGGCTGGTACGGGTGGCGAGATCCTCCGGCGTGCCCGGGAGCTTGTCGAAGACCCCGGTCGCCGCCGCTGCGTCACACAACAGGATGGTGCGCCAGTCCGCCGCTTCTCCCGGCGCAGCCAGGAACGAGAGGTCGGTCGGGAGCGTCACGAGGGGTTCTTGGGCGCCGGCGCCGCGCTGCCGGTGTGGAGGTGGCGCTTGTTACCGGTGACGCCGCACGGCGGGCAACCGGGCGTGTAGGCGAAGGCACCGAACTTCTTGGTGTCGGCGAAGGAGATCTGCTCGGGCACGTACAGCGAGATCTGCGGCAGGTCCTCGGCCAGGATCGCCTTCGTCTGGTCGACGAGCGCCTTGCGTTTCACCAGGTCGACCTCTACGGCCTGGTCGTTGGCGACCTTCTCGAACGCCGGATTGTTGTACCCGTGGACCCGGGTGAAGGACGTGCTGCGGGTGGTGGCCGAGAAGCGGGTGATGAGGTTCGACGGGTCACCGGAGAGCCCACCGAAGTGCTGGATGGCCATCTCGTAGTCGCCCTTGGCGCCCCTGTCGTCGGACGTCTGCTGGTCGACGGCGTTGATGTCGACGTCGAGCCCGACGCCCCGCGGGTACTCCTTCACCAGCTGGGCCTGGGCCGTGTCGGACGAGCTGACCGACAGCGGGATCTTGAACGACGAGCCGTCCGGCTTGTCGCGCAAGCCGTCGTTGTTGCGGTCCTTCAGGTCGATCCCGCCGAACATCGAGCCGGCCTTGGCCTTGTCGAAGGTGTACGGCGGAAGGCTCTTGTTGAGGAACTCGTTGCCGGGGCCGAGGGCGCCGGCGGGGCCGGGGATGCCCCGACCGTCGACGAGCCGCTGCACCATGTCCTTGCGGTCGAGCCCGTAGACGACACCCTGGCGGAAGGCCTTCTCGTTGTACGGGAACCCCTTACCGGCGTTGAAGAACAGGGCGAGGTTGAACTCACCGGGCGCGGTGAGGACCTCGTACTTCGTGGCCAGCGCGTCGTACTGCACCTTGGGAATCAGCGCGTTGCCACGTGGCTCGGCATGATGGCGAAGCCGAAGGTGCCGGCGATGTGCAGGAAGCTCGGGCGGACGGTCCTGAGGGCGATCACCACCGTCTTCGGGTCCGGCGCGGTGACGGTGTCGATATAGGTCACGCCGGCGGCCACGCCACTGGGCACGCCGGCGCCCTTGAGGTTGTAGTCGAAGGTGAACACCACGTCGTCGAACGTGAGCGGCATGCCGTCGTGGAACTTGACGTTGTCGTTCAGCGTGAACGTCCACGTCTTGCCGTCGGGCGACGTCGTCCACGATTTGGCCAGCCAGGGCTTCGGCTCACCGGTGACATCGGGGAAGGCGAGGGTGTCGAAGATGCCGGTGAGGCGACCAGGGCCCCGGATCGCAGCGTAGGGCGTCGGGTAACCGCCGCTCTGGGTGCTGGCCGGGATGCGCAGTGTCACCCGCTCGTTGGTCGGTGTGCCCGACTGGGTGGTGCCGGGATCGTCGCTACTGCTGCTACAGCCGGCCGCACCAAGCGCCAGGACGACGGCTGCCGCCGCGATGCTTCGGTGACGGGTCAACATTGATGCTCCTTGTGCAGTAGGGGCGTACCACCCGGCCTGAGACTCCTTGCCAAGACGAACGGTAGCTTCGACAATGGCACCGATGATCGATGAACAGACACTCGACCGGGTGGTGGAGTTCCACGGGCACATGTGCCCGGGGCTGGCCATGGGCATCCAGGCCGCGCAGATCGCACTGCGGGAGATCGGCCCCCACGCCAAGGACGAGGAGGTCGTCGCCGTGGTCGAGACCGACATGTGCGGTGTCGACGCCATCCAGTTCCTCACCGGCTGCACGTTTGGCAAGGGCAACCTGATCCACCACGACTACGGGAAGAACGCCTACAGCTTCTTTCGACGGTCCGACGGTCGGGCGGTACGGATCTCCGTCCGGCCCGACGCCTGGCAGCGCAACCCCGAGCACCAGGCCCTCTTCGCAAAGGTGCGTTCCGGCCAGGCCACCGACGCGGAACGGGCCCGCTTCCAGGAGCTGCACGTGGCCCAGTCCCACAAGGTGCTCGCCCTCGACCCGGAGATCCTCTACGGGTTCGAGGAGATCCATGCCGCGCCGCCCCGCAAGGCCCGCATCCACGCCAGCGTGATTTGCGCAGAGTGCGGCGAGGCGGCCATGGAGACTCGGGTCCGACGGCTCGATGGCCGAGAGCTGTGCCAGCCGTGCTTCGATGCCGCACTGGCACCGGAGCAGCCCGTCGCCATGCGGCGTGTGGCGACGAGGCCGCCTGGATAGCCCCGCCCCGCCGGGTGCCGCCCGCTTCTATGGCGAGCTGGCCCGGTGGTGGCCACTCATCTCGCCCCCCAAGGAGTACGAGGAGGAGGCGGCGTTCGCTGCGTCGCTTCTCCGCTCGGCCTCGATCCCCGTTCACGACGTGCTCGAGCTCGGCAGCGGCGGCGGAAGCAACGCCGCCCATCTCAAGTCCGTCTTCGCGATGACGCTCGTGGACCTCTCGGAGGACATGCTCGACGTGTCGCGCTCGCTCAACCCGGAGTGCGCCCACGCAAGGGGCGACATGCGCGACATTCGGTTGCACCGCTCGTTCGATGCGGTGTTCGTTCATGACGCCATCGACTACATGACGACCGAAGTCGATCTCCGCCGCGCCCTCGACACCGCGTTCGTGCACTGCCGCCCGGGCGGGGTCGCCGTGTTCGTGCCCGACGACACGCGGGAGACGTTCGAGGAGTCGAGCGGCCACGGCGGCGGCGACGGGACCGACGGCCGGAGCGTTCGATACCTCGAGTGGTCCTGGGATCCCGACCCTCACGACACCTGGGTCCAGACCGAGTACGCCTTCCTGCTCCGTGAGCCGCCCAGCCCGGTCCAGGTCGTGCACGAGACCCACCGAACCGGCCTCTTCAGCGGGGCCGACTGGCTGCGGCTCCTGGCCGATGCCGGGTTCGACGCCACGGCCATCACCGAGACCACGACCGAGGACCGGACCCCCCGTCGGTTCTTCGTCGGACATCGCCGCTGACGGGGCACGTGTTCATCCGCCGGTCACAGGACGGCGACGAAGAGGTGGCCGAGATCGACGCCGTGCTCCGTCACCTGCGGGGGACCCGGCCGCCGGTAAGCCTCAAGAGATGCCGTCCTATGGCCGGTACCTCCACCATGCGTCGCGACGGCCAACCGGTTCAGGTCGCGTTCTCCATCGGCTCTCCCGGGGGCTTGACTTCCTTCCGCAGCGGGTGAATGTGCATCTGGGGCTGTATGTGCACGCGCAGCGGAGTGCAGCCTCGGGGCGATTCGTGCTGCCGGAGGGCGGGACCCTGCCAGCTGAGTGGGGCTGATGACGCCCCGCTACGTCACAACCACCAGGCGGCCTCGGAGCAGCCCTGGATATGGGCAAGAATCCACGGGGTGGGCATCGTGAGCGTCGGCGGCATCGCCAACTGGAGGCGCAACAAACGCTCCCAGTCCCAGCTGGCTCGGATGGCCGCCATCGTGGAGTCCTCCGACGACGCCATCTACGGATGGGCCCTCGATGGCACCATCAACAGCTGGAACAACGGGGCGGCCAAGCTCTTCGGCTACCACGCCGAGGAGATGGTTGGCCGGTCATTCTCGGTCCTCATGACGCCGGGTCAGGAGGCGGAGGCGAAGCGCCGGCTCGAAAGCGTCCGCCGGGGCGAGCGGGTCGAGCCTTTCCAGAGCGAGCGCATGAGGAAGGACGGCAGCGCGGTCGAGGTCTCGGTGACTATCGCCGCGGTCCGCAACCGCAATGGTGACGTGGTCGGCGGGGCCACCATCGCGCGCGACATCACCGGCTGGCGCCAGGCCGACGAGGCCCTACGCAGCAGTGAGGAGCGGACCCGAAGGATCATCACTACGGCCCGAGATGCGTTCGTGGGGATGGACGACGCCGGGGTGATCACTGATTGGAACCACAGCGCCGAGGTGGCGTTCGGGTGGTCGCGTGAGGAGGCCATCGGCAAGCCCCTGGCCGAAACCATTAGGGTGCGGCTCCGCAGGAGTGACGCTCGGCGGCCGGTAGCCGACCGCGCCTGAGGGATCCCCTGGACTCAAGATCCACCACTTCGGCTGGGCGGCATGTTCGTATGTCTGTTGGTAGATT
>Ga0136633_1000524_pt1 | contig 29503 bp, 25 predicted proteins | sample AntDrymeUQ832206_2_FD_105494 | JGI IMG/M metagenome (GOLD analysis project Ga0136633, IMG submission 105494) | Polar desert sand microbial communities from Dry Valleys, Antarctica - metaG UQ83 (22.06) | ecosystem: Environmental > Terrestrial > Soil > Desert | place: Antarctica: Dry Valley... | reverse complement strand
GCCCTGATGTTCATCCTCGTGCATGTCGGCTGGCTCATGTTTCGCGAGGCCGACGCCGCCATGCTGTGGCGCGACCTGACGCTGGTGCCGGGCACCGCGCCGCTGGCCGACCGTCAGGCCGGCCTCTATCTGGCGCTCATCGCCTTCACGTTCTCGATTCCGCTCTGGGCCCACAGCCTGTGGACCGTCTGGCGGGGCCGGTCGTACTCGGACCGCCCCGCCGTGCGCGAGGTGGAGGTGACCACCAGCACGGTCGCCTGGCAGGCCCTGGCCGTCGGCGTGATGATGGCGATGGTGCTGGTCCTGCGCAGCCGCACCTCGCTGGACTTCATCTACTTCGCCTTCTAGGGCCCGCCGTGGCCGTGCGCACGAGCAAGCCGGAGCACCGATGGCCGATGACCTGTCCCGCCCGTTCAGCCCGTTGGTCCTCGAGGCGCTCGCCGGCCATGGGCTGCGGCCGCTGCCGCACACCGGCGCCAACACGTTGCGGGGAGTCGTGAGCGACCTCTACCGGTACGAGATCCGGCAACTGCGCGGCCGACTGCTCGCCGGGGCGATCGCCAAAGCGTCCTACGCCGACGCCGTTCGCGCGCTCCGGCTCCGTTACCTGCTGTTGTCCCTGCCCAAGGACCAGTGGCGGGTGCGATAGAATCCGAACTCCGTATGGGTGGATGGAACGAATTTCAAGGCTTGAATGCCGGCTACGTGCTCGAGTTGTACGACCGGTACCGGCAGGATCCCGCCGCCGTGGACGCGGAGACGCGCGCCTACTTCGAGCAGTGGACGCCACCTGAGCAGCCCGAGGCGACCGCACCTGGTGCCAGCACCACCGTCGATCTGCGCGCGGTCGTCGGGGCCGCGACGCTGGCCGAGTCGCTCCGCCGGTTCGGCCACCTCGGCGCGCAGATCGACCCCCTGGGGTCGCGCCCGACAGGGGATCCGTCGCTGGCCCTCGAGGGGCATGGCCTCACCGAGGAGCAGTTGCGCGCCCTGCCGGCCACCGTGGTGAGTGGACCGCTGGCTGAAGGGCAGCCGCACGCGGCCGCGGCCATCGCCGCACTCCGTCAGGCCTACTGCAGTCGCACCGGGTACGACTTCGCGCATGTGTTCGTGCCGCAGGAGCGGGAATGGCTGCGGCTGGCCGTAGAGACCGGTCGGTTCCGTCCGCCCATGGCCCCGTTGGACGCCGAGTCGCTGCTCGACCGGATCACCGAGGTCGAGACGTTCGAGCGCTTCCTGCATCGCACCTTCCCGGGCAAGACACGCTTCTCGGTCGAGGGGCTCGACATGCTCGTGCCGATCCTCGATATCGTCATCGAGGGTGCCAACCACGCCGGGCTGCAACACGTGCTCATCGGGATGGCGCATCGCGGGCGGCTGAACGTGCTCGCGCACGTGCTCGGCAAGCCCTACGCGCAGATCCTGGCCGAGTTCAAGGACCCGGTGCAGGCCCGCACCGGCACTGGCTACCGCATCGACCTCGGGTGGACGGGCGATGTGAAGTATCACGCCGGAGCGCTGCGCCAGGTCGATGGCGACACCCAGGTGTCGATGGCGCCCAATCCGAGCCACCTGGAGTTCGTCAATCCGGTGATCGAGGGGATGGCGCGTGCCGCCGGTACCGATGCCGGCCGGCCCGGCAAGCCGGTGTTCGATGCCGACCGCACCCTGCCCGTCATCATCCACGGCGATTCGGCCTTCCCGGGCCAGGGAATCGTCGCCGAGACCCTGAATCTGTCGCGCCTGGACGGCTACACGACCGGCGGCACGATCCACATCATCGCCAACAATCAACTCGGCTTCACCGCCGTGCCGGCCGAGTCCTACTCGACCTCGTACGCCAGCGGCCTGGCGCGCGGCTTCAAGATCCCGATCGTCCACGTCAACGCCGACGACCCGATCGCGTGCGTCGAGGCTGCCCGTCTGGCCTGGGCGTACCGGGCGCGATTCCAGCGAGACTTCCTGATCGACCTGGTGGGCTACCGGCGATACGGGCACAACGAGGGTGACGAGCCCGCGTTCACACAGCCGCTGATGTACCAGAAGATCGCCAGCCATCCGACCGTGCGCGAGCAGTGGGCTGCGCACGTCGAGCAGGCGACCGGCCGACCCGGGCTCGCGCAGCCGATGGTGGATCGCCGCATGAAGGCGCTCGAGCAGGTGTACGAGCAGCTCAAGCCCGAGGAAGCGATCGTCAACCCCATCCCCGAGCCGCCGCCGGCCGGCGCGGCACGCCTCACGCGCACCGCCGTCCCCCTCGATCAATTGCAGGCGATGAACGAGGCCTTGTTGACGCGACCGGAAAGCTTCACCAGTCATCGCAAGCTCGAGCGAGGCCGAGATCGGCGCAGGGGCATCTTCGATGCCCCAGATGAACGCTCCATCGACTGGGCGACGGCCGAGGAGCTGGCGTATGCCAGCATCCTCGCCGACGGCATCCCGATCCGGATGACCGGCCAAGATGTGCAACGCGGCACGTTCAGCCATCGTCACGCGGCGTTCCGCGACGTCGAGACCGGGGCCATCGACATCCCCCTGCAGCGCCTGCCGCAGGCGCGCGCGAGCTTCGAGATCCACAACAGCCCTCTCAGCGAGAACGCCACGATCGGCTTCGAGTACGGCTACAACGTGCAGGCGCCGGATCGCATGGTGATCTGGGAGGCGCAGTACGGTGACTTCATCAACGGGGCCCAGGTCATCCTCGACCAGTTCCTGACGTCGGCCCGCGCCAAGTGGGGCCAGACGCCCTCATTGGTGTTGCTGTTGCCGCACGGGTACGAGGGCCAGGGTCCGGAACATTCCAGCGCCCGCCCGGAACGTTTCCTGAGCGCCGCCGCCGACATCAACCTGCGCATGGCCAACTGCACGACCGCGGCGCAGTATTTCCATCTCCTGCGCCGGCAGGCGCTGCTGCTGACCACCGATCCGCTGCCGCTCATCGTGCTGACCCCGAAGAGCCTGCTCCGCCATCCCCTCGTCGCCTCCGCGCCGCGCGAGCTCTCCGAGGGCGCGTGGCGCCCGGTCATCGACGACGACGAGGCTCGCCTGCGCGCCCGCGATGTACGGCGGGTGGTGTTCTGCAGCGGCAAGGTGCACGTCGATCTGGTGTCGGCCGAGCAACGGCAAGTCGATCGTCAGACGGCGATCTGTCGCATCGAGCAGCTCTACCCGTTCCCGAGCGACGGCGTGGAAGCGGTGCTCGAGGGGTACCCCAACGTCGCCGAAGTGGTGTGGCTGCAGGAAGAGCCGCTGAACATGGGCGCGTGGGATTTCTTCCGTCCATGTTTCGAGGAACTGCTCGACGGGCGCGTGCCTGTTCGCTACCTCGGGCGGCCGCGAAGTGCGAGTCCCTCCGAAGGCTCGCTGGGCTGGCACATGATCAACCAGAAGATGCTGGTGGCCGAGGCGTACGCCCCCACCGCTCCCGCGCCGCGCACCTCGCGCGGCCGGGTCAAGGCAAAGGCATAGAGCACACATGGCCGCACAGGTGGTCGTTCCGCAGCTCGGTGAATCGGTGGTCGAAGCGCGCGTGGCGCGTTGGCTCAAGAAGGAAGGCGAGTCGGTGGCCGTCGGTGACCCGCTGGTCGAACTCGAGACCGAGAAGATCGATCTGGAGGTCAACGCCGATCAGGCCGGCGTGCTGACCAAGATCCTGCGCCAGGAAGGCGAGGACGTGAAGGTCGGCGAGCCGCTCGCGCTGATCGAGGCCGGCGCCGCCGGCTCGGCGAGCGCCCCGGAGGCGCCTTCGGCCGAGCCGGCCAGTGATGCCCCTGGCAGCGCAGCGCCCGCCCCACCGGAGGCGACCACGCCGGCGGTGGCGGCCGCGCCAGCCGGGACCGCCCCTGGCGCCGCCGACGCGCCGCGAAGCACGCCCGCCGCCCGCAAGGCCGCCGAGGTGCACCAGGTGGATATGACCCAGGTGCAGGGCAGCGGCGACGCCGGCCGCGTGATGCGGCGCGACGTCGAGGCCGCGGCCGCGCCGGCCGCAGTCGCCCCGGCCGCGGCGTCACCGCCCGCGGCCGCGCCCGCCAAGCCCGCCCCTGCGAGCGCACCGCCCCGGCCGACCATCGTCGCCGGCAGCCGCACCGAGGAGCGCGTGCGGATGTCCAAGCGCCGCCTGACGATTGCCCGCAATCTCGTCGAGGCACAGCGCACCGCGGCCATGCTCACGACCTTCAACGAGGTCGACATGACCGAGTTGATGGGCCTGCGTGAGCGGCGCAAGGAACAGTTCGCCAAGCGCCACGGCGTCGGCATCGGCATTGCGTCGTTCTTCGTCAAGGCGTCAGTAGCGGCACTGCGATCCTTCCCGCGCCTGAACGCCGAGATTCAGGGCGAGGAGATGGTCCTGAAGCACTTCTACGACGTCGGCATCGCCGTCGGCGCAGAACAGGGCCTGGTGGTGCCGGTCATCCGGTCGGCCGAGCAACTCTCGTTTGCCGGCATCGAACTCGCGATTCGCGACTTCGCCGCGCGAGCCAAGAGCAACACGCTGACGCTCGAGGATCTGAAGGGCGGCACCTTCACCATCACCAATGGCGGCGTCTTCGGGTCGCTGCTGAGCACCCCCATCCTGAACCCGCCGCAGGTCGGCATCCTCGGACTGCACAAGATCGAGGACCGTCCCATCGCGGTCAAGGGGCAGGTGGTCATCCGGCCGATGATGTATCTCGCGCTGTCCTACGATCACCGCATCGTGGACGGGCTCGAAGCCGTGCAGTTCCTGGTGAAGGTCAAGGAGTTCATCGAGGATCCGGGCCACCTGCTCCTCGAATCTTGATCGCGCCGACTCCGGAGGTTTCCCGTCGTGACAGGCAGGCCGGTCCGGCCGGCTGCCTTTCGCGCTGAGGCGTCGAATGCGTATGCCGCCGACCCGACCGTTCATCGCCGCGGTCCTGCTCCTCGGGGCCGTGCTCGTATCCTCACCGGTATCGGCCCAGCCGCCTGCGGGGCATGCCAGTGCCGAACTGGATCGCATCAGGCGCAGGTTCGCCGTGCAGCCGACCGAGTCTGTCTTCATCGGCCCTGTCCGTGCCGACTACCGTGTGCGCGTCGAGGATTCGTCCGACGATCTCGACTACCACTTCGGGTGGCTGTACGACCAGACCACGGTCACCCCCGGGTACGTGCGTCCGTGGTACCCGATCTATCACTACGAGATGCAATCGCTGATGATCCCGCTCGAGCATCGGGCGCAGCTGTATCCGGCCGGCATCCCCCTCGGCGGCAACACCGTGGGCGCGCTCAAGGACGCGTGGCGCAAGCGCAAGGAGCGGCAGGCCAAGAAGCAGGTCGAGCAGGACGTCGGCGCTCTCAGGAAGACGCCGTAAGCGGAAACAGGAATTCCAGCAGCGCCGGCACGCGCGCCGCCCACGCCGACTCCCCATGGTGTGCGTCGTGGGCCTCGAGGTAGTGGAAGTCGCGCCCAGCCGGCCATCCCTTCTGCAGCAGCACGGCTTTCAGCGCCCGGGCATTGCGCACGGTGTCGCGGCCTTCGGCGGTGCCGACATCCAGCCAGATTCGCCACGGCAGGCGCGCCGGCAGCTGCTCGACACGCCCGAGCTCGGCACGGCGATCCCACCAGAGCGAGGGCGACAGCACCGCCAGCGCGCCAAAGAGGTGTGGATACTCCAGGCCGATGTGCAGCGTCACCAGGCCGCCCAGCGAGGAGCCGCCGAGCGCGGTCTGGCCGGCGTGGGGATGGGTCCGGAACGTGCGATCGACGTAGGGCTTGAGTTCCTCGACCAGGAATCGGCCGTAGGCATCGGCACCGCCCCCCGCATGCCGGTGCGAGTCGCGGGTCGGCGCGAACTCGTCGGCACGCGACACCCCGGCATGGTCGATGGCCACGATGATCAGCGGCGCCACCCGTCTCTCGTGCACCAACCGTTCAGCCGCTTCGTCGACTCCCCACTCGGTGCCGGCAAACGACGTGCTGGTGTCGAAGACGTTCTGCCCATCATGCAGGTACAGCACCGGATAGCGCTGCTCCTGATCGAGGTCGTATCCGGGCGGCAGGTACACGTGCACGTCGCGGCTGTTGCCCAGGACGTCGGACCGGAAGGCCTGAAGGAGCCGGATGTCCCCGGTGAAGCTTCGCCCGTGGCGAGGCGCGGGCAGGCAGTGCGTGGGGCCTGAAGGCACGTTCAGGCGGGCCATCGGGACGAATCGGGCCGGCGGTCCATCCGGGCCAGTGTACCGCGCGTCATTGCTGCGCTTCGGGTAGCCTGTACGTCGCAGGCGGCAGTCCGCCGGCCATATGGGGCCGCCCCGCATCGGTCGGGCCCCGTCTCAAAGGACCGACTCGCGATGGCACTCCTCGACCCGGGCAGCACGGCCCCGACGTTCTCGCTGCCCGACCAACGCGGCACCACGCACTCGCTGTCGGCCTACGCGGGCCGTCCGGTCGTGCTCTTTTTCTATCCCAAGGACGACACCTCGGGCTGCACCCGCGAAGCGTGTGGCTTTGAGGCCGCACTGCCCGACTTCACCAACGTGGACGCCGCCATCCTCGGCATCAGCATTCTGGACACCCAGAGCAAGGCCACGTTCGCGGCCAAATATGGTCTGACCTTCCCGCTGCTGGCCGATGAGGACCACGCCGTCTGCGAGGCCTTCGGGGTATGGCAGGAGAAGAGCCTGTACGGACGCACGTACATGGGCGTCGCGCGGGTGACCTTTCTCATCGACGCCGCCGGTACGGTAGCGCGCCGATGGGACGCCGTGAAGGTGGAGGCACACGCTGCCGAAGTGCTCGCGGCCGTCACTGCGCTGGAGGCCAGGTGAGTCGGGTCGGCCCTGCGCTCGCGCTGACGATCGCCACCGTGCTCGCGACGACCAGCCCGGCTCACGGCCAGGTCCGCGAGCCGTTCAATCTGGAGCTTGGCGATGCGGCGCGCAAGGGGCGGGTGATGGCACTGGCCGTCGACCAGATCCACGACACGCGACAAGGCGTCGATGTGTCGCCCGACGAGGTGGCCACGGCACTCGCGGATGCGTCGATTGTCCTGGTGGGCGAGAGCCACACCTCGGCCGAATCGCATCGCGTCCAGGTCGCGGTCATCGCGGCGCTGCACCGGGCCGGCCGCAAGGTCACGATCGGCCTCGAGATGTTTCCGGCCGACGCACCGACCGCGCCCTTCGACCGCTGGCTCCGCGGTGGCATCGACGAGGCCGCGCTGCTACGCGAGTCCGGCTGGTACGACTACTGGGGCTACCCGTGGGGCTACTACCGCGACGTGTTCCTGCTGGCCAAGCAGCATCGCCTGCCCCTGCGCGGCGTCAACGCGCCCCGTGCCATCGTCGCCACCGTCGGTCGTCGAGGCCTGGCCGGCCTCGGTGGCATGGAGCGAGGCCAGATTGCCCCGACGATCGACACCACCAGCGACGAGCACAAGCAGCTCTTCGCCGCGTACATTGGCGCCGGCAGTGATACGCCCGCCTCCGCCGGAGGGTCCGGCGCGCCGGGGCATGGCGCAGGGATGCCGCCCGAGGCACTGCAGCGGATGGTCGAGGCCCAGAGCACGTGGGACGCGACCATGGCCTGGCACGCCGCCGCACTGATCAAGGACAATCCCGACCCGAAGGCCGTCGTCGTCGTGCTGGTCGGCAGCGGCCACGTCGCCTATGGACTCGGGATCGCGCGCCAGGCCGCGGCCTATACCGACCGGCGCGTGGCCACCGTCATGCCGGTGGCCACCTCGCCCGGCACGCCCGAGCAGATCCGCGCGTCGCTGGCCGACATCGTCTGGGGCGTCCCGACTGAAACGTACCCCCTCTTCCCCACCCTTGGCGTGTCGTTCCGCAGTACCGGCGATCAGCCGAACACCGTGCTCATGGTCGCGCCGGGCTCCTCGGCCGAGGCCATGGGCCTGAAAGCCGGCGACCTGCTGATCACCCTGGACGACCAGCCGACCCGGAAGGACGTGGAGGTCCGCGCCCTGATCGACCGCAAGCAGTGGGGCGACTTGCTGAAAGCCACGGTGACACGCGGCGCGGAGACGCTCACGCTCAGCGGTCGGCTGCAGCGCCGGTAGGGGCGCCGGGCCCTACCGTACCAATCGCAACGTCGCCGTCACCGGGAAGTGATCCGATGGATAGCGCTTGTTGCGGTCGGTACGCACGATGGCGGCATCGAGCACCTCCCAATCGGCGGTGGCGAAGATGTGATCGATCTTCTCGCCGTTCACCTGCCCGCTCTTGAAACCGGTGAAGGTCCCGACGGGTGACGCGTCGGAATGCCTGACCCGGAACGTGTCGCGCAGGACACCGCCAGCGGTCATCGAGGCGACCGCCGCGTTGGTCTCGCCGGCATTGAAGTCGCCCATCACCACCACTGGCAGCTTCGGGTCGCGCGCGTCGATGCGGGCCCGCAGCAGCGACGCGGCCTTTTCCCGCGAGGGTTGCGACTGGTGATCGAGGTGGACGTTGTACACGTACAGCGAACGACCGTCTGGCGTGGCCAACTGCGCCCACGTGCAGATGCGCGTGATGGTATTGCCCCAGTGCTTCGATGCCACGCGCTCCGGCGTGTCCGAGAACCAGAAGGTGTCGCTGCGGCTGGCCGTCAGGCGTGACGTGCGATACAGAATCGACGAGTACTCGCCGGCGCGCTGGCCATCGTCGCGGCCGACGCCGACCATGGCGTACTCGGGCAGGGCCTCCATGATGTAGGCCAGTTGCGCGTAAAGCGCCTCCTGGACGCCAATCACGTCCGGCGCCTCGCTGCGGATCACGTCGACGAGCAGGGCCTTGCGTCGATCCCAGTGATCGTCACCGTCGTTGGCCGTGCCGTAGCGGATGTTGAAACTCATCACCCGCAGCGTGTCTGGCGGCGATGGTTGCGCCACCAACGGCGCGCTGCCGGCGGCCGCAGCGATGAGGGTGGTGACACAGGCGCGTAACAGGTGACGGCGATTCATGCGATCCACTCCCGGCCGGCCCAATGGGCCCGAAGAAACTCAACGACATTGCGCCAGCGGAAGCCTTCGACGTCGTCGTCAGTGAAACCGCGTCGGCTCAGCACGTCGCAGAGGCGGTGCAGGTCGGCGATGGTGTCGAGTTCCTGCGGCGTCTGCTCGTTGCCGAATGCGCCATCGAGGTCGGAGCCGATGCACACATGCCGCGTCGAGCCGGCAAGACCGCACACGTGCAGCACGTGGTCGGCGAGCCGCTCGAAACTGCACCCCGAGGACTGCGGCGTGGACGAGCCACGCACCCAGCCGGGCACGATCATCCAGGCGTCGCAGGACGCACCGATCACGGCGCCGCGCGCGATGATCGCCTTGATCTGATCGTCGGGCAACTGCCGCTGGTCGGGCACCAGCGCGCGGGCGTTGTGATGACTGGCCCACACCGCGCCACCGAACAGGTCGAGCGCCTGCCAGAGGCTGTCGTCGCTCAGGTGCGTGACGTCGAGGATGACCCCGAGCCGCTCCATGGCCGCCAGCAGCGCAGGGCCCTGCGCTTCGAGCAGGCCCGCGGTGTGCGTGCCCGGGGCGTAGCGCCCTGGCCCGTAGTGCGCCGGACCGACCGCGCGCAGACCATCGCGCACCGCCCGTTCCAGGTAGTCCACGGTGACCAGCGAGTCGGCGCCTTCGAGGCTGCGCACGTAGCCGATGGGCGCGTGAGCGGGCGGGTCGCGCCACAACGCCAGGTGCGCGTCGAGTGCCGCCAGGTCGGCGATGGCGACCATCTCGCCCGCCGTCTCCATCTCGCGGTACCACGCCAGTTGCCCCTGCGTCTGGGCCCAGGCCTGCTCGGGCGAGTGCCAGCCAGGCAAGGGGTTGCCGGGCGCGACGTAGCGCGCGATCTGCGTGGCAACGACAAGGCCCACCCCGGCCCGACGCATCTCCGGAAACGACACCGTGCCGCGACCGCGGTCAGGCCTGTCGGCCAGCCCCGCTTCCCGCGCCCGGATGGCCGCCACCGGCTCGCGCAGGTCGCGGTTCCACTCGAGCGCGTTCATCGCCAGGTCGAGGTGCGCGTCGACCAGGAACATCAGGCGTCCGTGAGGCGGAAGAGGGCTTCGATCTCGACCGGGATGTTCCCGGGCAACGATCCCATCCCGACCGCGCTGCGCACACCGACACCCAACTCCTCGCCCCAGATGGCCGAAAACAGCTCACTGCAGCCGTTGATCACGAACGGGTGTCGGTCGAACTCGGGGACCGCCCAGACCATGCCCAGCACCTTGACCACGCGGTGGATGCGATCGAGCGAGCCGACCGTGGCGCGGATCGTCGCGATCATCGACAGGCCGACCTGTCGTGCCGCGAGCTTGGCGGCCTCGGCGTCCAGGTCCTGCCCCACCTTGCCGGTGATCATCGTGCCGTCAGGCTTCAGCGTGCCGTGTCCGGACACGTAGAGGTACGAGCCTTCGATCACGGCTGGCTTGTAGACGCCCATCGGCTTGGGCGCGGTTGGGAGTTCAAGGCCGAGGGCAGCGAAACGTTCTTCGGGAGTGGGCATGTCAGAGGAACCTGGGGAATGGGAAAGGGCCGTGACACTGCAGGTCCACGGTCGGAGTTCTCAACTAGACGACAAGATCGAGCAGCAACACACCAAGCAGGCCGACGATGGCCACGATCGTCTCCATGGCCGTCCACGTCTGCAAGGTCTCGACAACTGACAAACTGAAATATTCCTTGAACAGCCAGAACGCGCCGTCGTTGATGTGCGACAGCATCAGGCTGCCAGCGCCGATGGCCAACACCATCAGATTGGCATCGGCCGCTCCGTTGGCGACCAGCGGAGCGACGAAACCGGCCGTGGTCAGCCCAGCCACCGTGGCCGAGCCGACGCAGACGCGCACGAGCGCCGCCATGGACCAGGCAAGCACGAGTGGCGGCGCCCGCAGGCTGGCCAGGGCCGACGCGATGGCCGTGCTGGCACCCGCGTCGGTGAGTACCTGCTTGAACGCGCCGGCGCCAGCCACCACCAACAGCACGACGGCCACGTCCGACACCGCACGTTCGCACCACGTCATCACCTCGGCCAAGGTGCGCCCGTTGCCGGTACCGAGCAGCGCAATGGCCGCAAGCACCGCGACCAGCATCGCCAGCGACGGATCGGAGAGCGCCCTGGCCACGCTGCCGGCCAGACCACCTTCGACTCGTGGCAGCAGCAACGACCCCGCCGCCAGCATCACCACGGGGAGTAGCGCACTGACCAGGCTCGCCGTCAGCGACGGCAGTGAGGCCTCGTCGCGCAGGACCGGCGTGAAGGTCGACAGCGGTGGGCGGTCGATACGTGGCATGAACCGCGCGTAGACCGGACCGGCCAGCACGATCGCCGGGATCGCGATGACGATGCCGTAGAGCAGCGTGAGCCCCATGTCGGCGTGGAACTGCTGCACGAGTGCGGCCGGCGACGGGTGCGGCGGCAGGTACCCGTGTGTCACCGACAGCGCCGCCAGCATCGGCAATCCCACCCACACCGGGGGCAGGCGATACTGCGCCGCCACACTGAAGATGATCGGAATGACCAGCACGAAGCCGACCGCGTAGAACAGCGGCAGTCCCACGATGAAGCCGGTGACCATCAGGGCCCACTGCACCCGCGACGGACCGCTGATGCGCATCAGGCTGGTCGCGATGCGCTGCGCCGCGCCGCTTTCAGCAACGATCTTGCCGAGCATCGCGCCGAGGCCAATCACCAGCAGCAGCGAACCCAGCGTGTCGCCCAGCCCTTTCTGGATGGCCGCCGAGACCTGCAGCGGGTTGAGACCCGACGCCAGGCCGACTCCGACGCAGACGATGAGGAACGCCAGAAACGGCGTCAGGCGCGCGACGGCGATCAACAGGACCAGCGCGACGATGCCGGCCAGGGCGATGGCGAGGAGCATGGGCGGCGCCATGGTACCGCACCGCTGCGATGGCACGGCCGGGTCGGTCACCCGGCTACACACACGAAGCGGCCGGACGACACGTCGTCCGGCCGCTTCCTAGTCCTACGCTGTACGGTCTACGCTTCTCAGTACCGGTAGTGATCCGGCTTGTACGGACCCTCGACCGGCACGCCGATGTAGTCGGCCTGCTCCTTGGCGAGTACCGTCAGCTTCACCCCGAGCTTGTCGAGGTGCAGGCGCGCGACCTTCTCGTCCAGGCGCTTGGGCAGCACGTACACCTTCTTCTCGTACGCGTTGTTGTTGGTGTGCAGTTCGATCTGCGCCATCACCTGGTTGGTGAATGAGGCCGACATCACGAAGCTCGGGTGGCCGGTGGCGCAGCCGAGGTTGAGCAGACGACCCTCGGCCAGGATCATCACGCTGTGGCCGTCCGGAAAACGCCACTCGTCGTACTGCGGCTTGATGTTGATCCGCTCGATCCCGGCCACCTTCTTCAGGCCGGCCATGTCGATTTCGTTGTCGAAGTGACCGATGTTGCCGACAATCGCCTTGTCCTTCATCTTCGCCATGTGCTCGGCGGTGATGATGTTGCGGTTGCCGGTCGCCGTGATGAAGATATCAGCCGTCGCCAGTACCTGGTCCAGCGTCGTCACCTGATAGCCTTCCATCGCGGCCTGCAGCGCGCAAATGGGGTCGATCTCGGTGATGATCACGCGCGCGCCCTGGCCACGCAGCGACTGCGCGCATCCCTTGCCGACGTCGCCGTAGCCGAAAATCACCGCGACCTTGCCCGAGAGCATCACGTCGCTGGCCCGCATGATGCCGTCGGTCAGCGAGTGACGGCATCCGTACAGGTTGTCGAACTTGCTCTTGGTCACCGCGTCGTTGACGTTGATCGCCGGGAACAGCAGCGTGCCCGCCGCCATCATCTCGTACAGACGATGGACGCCGGTGGTGGTCTCTTCGCTGACGCCCTTGATGCCGCGCGCGAGTGCCTGCCACTGCGCCGGCGCCTTGCCCAGCTCGTCACGCAGCGTCTGCAGGATGATGCCCCACTCCTCCGGCTCCGTGTCGGCGTCGAAGGCCGGCACCTTGTCGGCCGTCCCGTACTCGAGCGCCTTGTGCACGAACAGGGTCGCGTCGCCGCCGTCGTCCACGATCTGGTCGGGTCCGCTTCCGTCGGGCCACACCAGCGCCTCCTTCGTGCACCACCAGTACTCGTCCAGCGTCTCGCCCTTCCAGGCAAAGACCGGGATGCCACGCGGGTTGGCGACGGTACCGCCGGTCTCCGGTCGGCCGACCGCCACGGCTGCGGCCGCGTGGTCCTGCGTCGAGAAGATGTTGCAGGAGACCCACCGCACGTCGGCGCCAAGCAGGTCGAGCGTCTCGATCAGGACCGCTGTCTGCACCGTCATGTGCAGGCTGCCCATGATCTTCACGCCAGCCAGCGGTTTCTTGGCGGCGTACTCGTCGCGGATGGCCATCAAGCCAGGCATCTCCTGCTCGGCGAGACGGATCTCCTTACGGCCGAAGTCGGCCTCCGCCAGGTCCTTGACCTTGAAGGCCGGGCGCCCGGCCTGCTCAGCCTGGGTGAACGCGTGCAATGTCTCGGTTGCGACTGCAGGGGTCATGCGATCTGCTCCTTGTGCGCGGCTGGTCACCGCGTCTGTCCGTCAGCCACGCGGCGACGTTGGTTGCCGAAAGAGATGTTCAGTGATTTGCCGAAGATGATGAAACCGTGCCGGCGGTGGCCCGGGCGACAAACAGGGCCGGGCCGCGGACGCCCGGCACCGGCGACAGGGGCACCACCCGCGCCCCGTCAAAACCCGCGCCTGTCAGCAGGCGATCGATCTCGACCGCGGCGAACCCGAGCCACACGTGGCCCATCTGCCCGCGGTACTCCTCGCGATCGTGGGGCTGCATGTCGATCACCAGCACCCTGCCGCCCGGCGCCAGTACGCGCCGCGCCTCGCGAAGCACCGCGGCCGGGTCGGCCAGGTGATGCAGCACCAATACGAGCACCGCCAGGTCCACCGTGCCATCGGCTACCGGCACGGCTTCCAGGGTGCCCTGTCGGAGTTCGACGTTGGGTACCGCCTGCAATCGATCCCGCGCCGCCGTCAGCATCTCGGCGGAGGCATCGACCGCGATGACCTCCCGTACGAAAGGCGCCAGAGCAGCCGACGTGCGGCCCGTCCCGCAGCCGAGGTCGGCCACCGTCCACGCTGGATCGCAGGCAGCGGCCAGGCCATCCAGGTGAAACGTGCTGCCGTACAGGTCGTCGCGCAACGCGTCCCACTCGCCTGCCGCCCGCGAAAAAAACGCCGCAGACTGCATGCGGCGCTCAGCCAGCGCGCGGGTCAGGCGGATCCGGTCCTGTGCCACCGCCGCCATCGTGAGCAGCGGGGCCTTCACGACGCGCCACAGGTCGGCAGACGCCGCGTCGAGGTCATCCACCACCAGCGAGTACAACCTGCTGGTCCCGTTGCGCCGCACCTGCGACCACCCGCCATCAGTCAGGGTCTTCAGATGCCGGCTGATCGTGGATTGGGGCAGCTGCAGGATGTCGCACAGCTCGCCCACGGCCAGGGTCTGCCCCTCCAGTACCAGCAGCAGGCGCGCCCGGAGAGGGTCGCCAAGAACGTTGAGGTGCGCCAGGACTGGCGAGCTGATTTGATTCATCCCTCTATCCGGATTGATAGTAACAGACTATCCGTATTCCCGTCAAGGCGGATGAATGGGCAGGGCCTACATCAACACGCTCCGACGCCGACCGCCACATAGGCGAGGTTGGGCGCGAGCCATCGTTCCGCCTCCTCACGCGACATGCCCTTGCGCCGGGCGTAGTCCTCGACCTGGTCTTCGCCCAAACGGCCAATCATGAAGTAGGCGGCCTGGGGGTGGGCCAGATACAGGCCCGAGACGCTGGCCGCGGGCCACATCGCGCAGCTTTCGGTCAGCGACACGCCGATGGCTTCGGCGTCGAGGAGCCGGAACAGCGTGCGCTTCTCGGTGTGATCCGGGCACGCGGGGTAGCCGAATGCGGGACGGATGCCGCGGTACTTCTCGGCCACCAGGGCATCGGGGCCGAGTTGCTCGCTTGCCCCGTACCCCCACGCACGTCTCGCCTCGGCGTGGAGGTACTCGGCCGCCGCTTCGGCCAGGCGGTCGGCCAGCAACTTGATCATGATCGCGTTGTAGTCGTCGTGCGCCGCTTCGAAGCCGCGCGCCTGCACGTCCGCGCCATGCACGGTCACGGCGAATGCGCCGAGGTGATCGGCGCCAGCGCCGACCGGGGCGATGAAGTCGGCCAGCGACCGGTTCGGCTTGGTGTCGAACTTGGGTTCCTGCTGCCGCAGCATCGGGAAGCGCGCGAGTTCCTGATCCCGCGACGCATCGGCGTACAGGACCACGTCGTCGCCCTCGCTGTTGGCGGGCCAGAATCCGTACACCGCGCGGCAGGTCAGCGCGCCCGCTTCGAGTCGGTCCAGCATCTGCTCGGCATGCGCGTACAACGACCGTGCCTCGCCGCCATACTGCGGGTGCTCGAAAATCGTCGGCAGCTTGCCCTTGAGCTCCCAGGCGTTGAAAAAGAACGTCCAGTCGATGAACGGCCGCAGCTGCTTGACGGTCAGGGTCAGCTCACGTCGCCCCGTGAAGGACGGTGTCGGCAGCTGCTCGGCCGCCCAGTCGATCTGCAGTCGGTTCTCGCGCGCCCGACGGAGCGACAGCAACGGCTTCTCCTGTCGCTTCTGGTGCATCTCGCGCACCCGCCCCTGCTCGTCGCGCACCTGGGCGAGGTAGGCCGGCGCCCGCATGTCCGAGAGGACGCTGGAGACCACGGCAACGGCGCGGGACGCGTCGAGCACGTGCACGGCCAGGCCCGAATACTCCGGCGCGATCTTGACGGCCGTGTGCTGCGGACTGGTCGTCGCCCCGCCAATCAGCAGTGGCACCTTCAGGCCGCGCCGCTCCATTTCACGAGCCACGTGGACCATCTCGTCGAGTGAGGGCGTGATCAGGCCACTGAGGCCGATGACATCGGCGTTGTGCTCCTCGGCGGCCTTGAGGATCTTGTCGGTGGGGACCATGACGCCGAGGTCGATCACTTCGTAGTTGTTGCAGCCGAGCACCACCGACACGATGTTCTTGCCGATGTCGTGGACATCGCCCTTGACCGTGGCAATCAGCACCTTGCCTTGCGCCCGCGATCCCCCGGCCGCCTTCTCGGCCTCCATGAACGGCAGCAGGACGGCGACCGCGCGCTTCATCGCGCGCGCGCTCTTGACCACCTGGGGCAGGAACATCTTGCCCTGGCCGAAGAGGTCGCCCACCGTCTTCATGCCGTCCATGAGCGGACCCTCGATGACCTCGAGCGGCCGCGCATACTGCTGGCGCGCCTCCTCCACGTCGGCTTCGATGAAGTCGACCACGCCATGAATCAGCGCGTAGGACAGGCGCTGCTGCACCGACGCTTCGCGCCACCGCAGGTCCACCTCGCGCTTGGTGCCGCCGCCGCGCACCTGCTCGGCGCGAGCCACCAGACGCTCGGTGGCGTCGGGGCGCCGGTTGAACAGCACGTCCTCGACCAGTGTCAGCAGCTCCGGCGCGATGTCCTCATACACCGCCAGTTGCCCGGCGTTGACAATCCCCATCGTCAGCCCCGCCTTGATGGCGTGGAACAGGAAGGCCGAGTGGATGGCCTCGCGCACCAGATCGTTGCCCCGAAAGCTGAACGAGAGATTGCTGATCCCGCCGCTGACGAGGGCCCCCGGGCAGGTGGCGCGGATCTGGCGGGCGGCCTCGATGAAGTTGATGGCGTACTCGTTGTGCTCCTCGAGTCCGGTCGCGATCGCCAGCACGTTGGGGTCGAAGATGACGTCCTCGGGCAGGAACCCGACCTGCTCGGTGAGCAGCCGGTACGCGCGCTGGCAGATGGCCACCTTGCGCGCGACGGTGTCGGCCTGGCCGACCTCGTCAAACGCCATGACGACCACCGCGGCGCCGTAGTCCCTCACGGTCCGGGCCTTGGCCAGGAAGTCGGCCTCGCCTTCCTTGAGGCTGATCGAGTTGACCACCGACTTGCCCTGCACGCACTTCAGACCGGTCTCCAGCACCGACCACTTCGAGCTGTCGATCATGAACGGCACACGCGCCACCTCCGGCTCGGTGGCGAGCAGGTTGAGGAACGTCTTCATGCTCGCCTCGCTGTCGAGCATGCCCTCGTCCATGTTCACGTCGAGGATGTTGGCGCCGTTGCGCACCTGCTCGGTAGCCACGTCCACCGCCGCGGTGAAGTCGCCGGCCTTGACCAGACGGGCGAACTTGGCCGACCCGGTGACGTTGGTGCGCTCCCCCACCATCTGGAAGTTGCTCTCGGGACGAATCTCGAGCGGCTCGAGTCCAGAGAACCGGCTGTAGCGCGGCAGGTCGGTCGGCACCACGCGTGGCTTGACGCCGTCGCAGGCGGCGACCATCGCGCGAATGTGATCCGGCGTCGTGCCACAGCAGCCGCCCACGAGGTTGAGCAGCCCCTCGCGCGCAAACGCGCCGAGCACGCCGGCCATCTGCTCCGGCGTTTCGTCGTAGCCGCCGAAGGCGTTGGGCAGGCCTGCGTTGGGATAGCACGACACGAAGCACTCGGCAATCGCCGAGAGGTCGCTGAGATACGGGCGCATGTCCTCGGCGCCCAACGCGCAGTTCAGGCCGACGCTGAAGGGACGCACGTGGGCCATCGAGATCCAGAAGGCCTCGACCGTCTGTCCCGACAGCGTGCGGCCGCTGCGATCGGTGATCGTCACCGACAGCATGACGGGAATCTCCACACCGCGCCGGTCGAACACATTGCGCACGGCCAGCGCCGCCGCCTTGGCGTTGAGCGTGTCGAAGATCGTCTCGATGAGGAGCACGTCGACGCCACCGTCGAGCAGCCCGTCGACCTGCGTCTCGTAGGCCTCCCGGACGGCATCGAAGCTGACCGCGCGGAAGGACGGATCGTTGACGTCGGGCGAGATCGACAGCGTCCGGTTGGTGGGGCCGATGGCGCCGGCGACGTAGCGGGGGCGGTCCGGGGTCCTGGCGTTCCAGATGTCGTTGGCGGCGCGCGCCACCCGCGCTGCGGCGACGTTCAGCTCGTGCACAATCGACTCGAGCCCGTAGTCGGCCTGGGCAATCGCCGTGCCGTTGAAGGTGTTGGTCTCGATGATGTCCACGCCAGCCTCCAGATACTGCTCGTGGATGGTCTGGATGATGTCGGGGCGTGTGAGCACCAGGAGGTCGTTGTTGCCGCGCAGGTCGTGACCGTGCGCCGCGAAGCGCTCGCCGCGGTAGTCCTCCTCGGCGAGTTGATGGCGCTGGATCATCGTGCCCATCGCCCCGTCGATGAACAGCAGCCGGCTTTGACACGATTGCTTCAGTTTCAGGGCTGTGGCACTCGTCATCGCACTCTCCCTCGCGCCGCCGAGGCGGCGTCGGTCCGCCCGCGCACCACGCCGCCGGCCTTGCGGCCGCTGGCGACGAGTACGGTGAACGGATCTCCCTTCAATCGCGCGCCCACCTGGACGCGCACGTCTTCGAGGCCGGCCCGGAACAGCCAGTCCTCGAGCGATTCATCACGGAATCCCAGCCAGCGGTCGCCCAGCCGCTCGCGCACCCAGTCCTGCCCGTGCGCGCGCAATTCCAGAATCAGGACCGTACCGCCGGGCCTCAGCGCCCGCACCGCTTCACAGAGCGCGGCGTCGGGCTTGGGGACGTGGTGCAGCGCCTGCGACAACAGGACCACATCGACCGAGGCATCCTCCAGCGGCAGCGCTTCGATGCGCCCCTCGCGCCAGACGATGTTGGTGGCGCCGCGCTTGCGCGCCAGCAGCCGGGCCCGCTTCAGGACGTCACGCGAGCTGTCGATGGCGATGACCTGCTCGGCCCACCGTGCCGCCTCGAGCGACAGGTACCCTTCCCCACAGCCGGCATCGGCCACCACCAGTGGAGGCAGCAGGTGCCCGAGCGCGCGGCTCCAGGCCGCCCAACTCCGACCAGGGACGAGCTGGCCGGCCGTGCTGCCGTGCACCTGGAAATCTTCCTTGCGCAGCCGCAGTACCTCCAGCAGCCTCGCATCGTCGGCCTGCAGATCGGGGTCCTCGTCGACGACCGGCAGCGAGGCTTCCAGCGCCTCCCACATCGGTCGCGCCTGCCCCGCGCCATCGGGCCGGAGCGAGTAGTACGCGAAGCCGCCTTCGCGCCGTTCCTCGACAAGTCCACTTTTGCGAAGCAGGCCGAGATGGCGCGACACGCCCGACTGGGCGATGCCCAGGATGGCCGTCAGCTCCTTGACGTTGAGCTGCTCCTTGCCGAGCAGACGGATGAGACGAAGGCGGACGTCGTCGCCCAGCAGCCGACAGAAGGCAGACAGATCCTTCATATACGCAAATCTACATGCATTGATGCGTCGTTGGCAACCGCGAAGGCCCGAGACACGCCCGCGCCCCGCTGCACGCGCCGCCTCGACCCGGCGTTTCTACCTCGCCAGAGCGACGGTCAGCCGCTGTTGACCGGACCGGCTGATCGGCAGACGCGACCCGTCCGCAAGCACGGCGACGCGGCGGTCCTTGGCTTCCAACTCCACGCGGTCCAGGCACGCGAGGTTGATGATCCACGACCGATGGATCCGGACGAACCGCGCCGGATCGAGCTGACTTTCTAGGCTGCTGATCGGCTGTTCCTTCAGCAGGTTGCGGCCCTGCGCACGCAGCAGCACGTAGTCGTCCTGGGCTTGCGCGTACTCGAGGCTGTCTACCGGCACGATGAACACCTTGCCACCGTCACGTACGAGAATGCGCTCCAGCCTCACGGCTCGGAGCGCCGCCCGCAGGTCGTCGGCCGGCGAGGCCGCGGGCGCCACCAGTCGCTGCCGCGCCCGCTCGATGGCCGCCGCCAGTCGCGCCTGACTGAACGGCTTCAACAGGTAGTCCACCGCATGGACCTCGAAGGCCTTGAGCGCGAACTCGTCGTGCGCGGTGGCGAAGATCACGGCCGGTCCGGCACCAATGAGCTCGAGCACGTCGAAGCCGGAGAGCTTGGGCATCTGCACATCGAGCAGCAACACGTCGGGCATCGCGTCGCTCACGGCCTTGACGGCCTCGTACCCGTTGGCGCACTGCCCTGCCACCTCGACATCCTCACAGGCCGACAGGTACTCCACCGCCACCTCACGGGCGAGCGCCTCGTCATCCACGACCAGGACCCGCAGCGGTCGGGTCGTCATCGCCGACCCTCCTCGATACGCCCCGCGGCGTCGTCGCAGGGGTAGCCCAGTGTCACGGTGAACCGATCGCCGTCGGCGCGAGCCTCGAACGACGCGCCGGCGCCAAAATACGTCGCCAACCGGTCACGCACATTCCGCACGCCCGTCCCGGTGCCGGCACGCGGTGCGCCCTCGGGGTCGAACAGGTTGTCGATCGTGACGATGCAGCGTCCGCCCTGACGACGTGCGGAGAGCGAGACGCGGCCGCCGTCGAGCAAGCCCGCGACACCGTGCTTGATGGCGTTCTCGACAAGCGGCTGCAGCAGCAGGGGCGGCACCAGCGACGCCGCCGCCGCCGGGTCGATGTCGATCTCCACCTGAAGCCGCTCGCCGAACCTCACCCGCTCGATCGACAGGTACTGCGCCATCAGGTCCACCTCCTGCTGCAACGGGACGCCGGCCAAGCCGCCAAGTCGCAGGCTCTGACGGAGGAACTCGCCGAGGGCGATAGACATATCGCGCGCGGCGGCTGGCCGGGTGCCCGCCAGCGAACCGATCGAGTGCAGGCTGTTGAACAGGAAATGCGGGTTGACCTGGGCACGCAGGGCACGCAGTTCAGCCTCGCGGGCCAGCACCGCCGACTCCAGCGCGTGCCGGCGCGCCGCGTCCTGCGCCTCGAGCGACAGAAAGACGTAGTGGCCCGCCGCCGAGAGCACAAACAAGAGCACACCCGCCCCAAACAGCAACAGCGTGCCGTCGCGCGACCAGAGGGACGGCGACGGCAGCTGCGCTCTGAGCCACCACTGGCCGAACCCCACCCAGGCCGCGCTGGTAATCGACGCTGCGCTACCCTGCGCGAGTGCGACGCGTGCCAGCGATCCGGCCCCCTGAAGGGGAAAGGCGCGGCACACGTACCACGCGGCCAGGCAGACCACGCCGTAGGCCAGCGCCAAAGGCAGTGCGCCGGTCAGAGCCGCCACCCACGGCCAGCCACCGCGGAGGACCAGGGCCAGCGCTGCGGCAAGGCCGAGCATCAGCCACAGGCCCAGATAGACGCTCAGACCGGCAACACGACCAAGGAGTGGATGCACGGGTCAGTTCTTGATTTCTACGCCGCCCATGACAGCCACGCCGCGGATGATCAGGCGCTTCTCGGTTGCTATGGCGGGCGGGCGTGTCTTGTCGACAAACCCGGCCAGCAGCGGCGTGCCTTGCAGGTCGACCGTCCAGTCGTCCGGCACGCGCAACTCCACACCACCCCACATCACGAAGATGTCGATGGTGGCCGGCGCGCGCAGCGACGCGTGCCGGAGATCGATGTCGCACCCGCCCATGATGGCCGTCAGGTCACCCCCGCGAAAGGTCTGCGAGTTGTTGGACCGCTCGAACCCCGCCATCAGCGCGAACGCCGAGATCCAGTCGCTGGAGTCCGTGCTGACCTCCGGTTCCACCCGGCCGAGCAGACCGCGCCCGATGAAAAAGAGCCCGACGCCGATCAGGCTGATGGCCGCGACGTCGGCCGGACCAGGGGACCAGTAGCCGAGGACCCTGGCCAGCTGACTGCCGCCAACGATCGTCAGGACGATCCCGAACGCCCGGTCGCCTCGTGACTGCCCGGCGACCAGCTTCACAAGACCGATGACCAGGGGCAGCACCGGCCAGTAGCGCCAGTACCGTCGTGCGCTGACGAGATTGAGGTTGTTGGCAAACATCAGCGTGCCGATCGCCAGGAGCAGCGCGCCAGCCAGGGCCTGTCCACCGGATCGATGCCGTTGGCTGTTCACGAGACCCTCCTGCGCATCCAGGCGACATAGGTCAGACGCGCTCCAGCGATGACAAAGAGGACGGCGATGGTGTCGGCCAGCCGCAGATGGACGTATCCCAGATTGAGGGCGACCAGCGACGCCGCTGCGGTCACCCACACCAGCCCACCGAAAATGCGGCGCTCGGGCGGCGGCGCAGTGAACGCGTCCACCGCCGGCCAGAGGGCGATCAGAGGCCACCAAGACGAGGCCTCCTCGAGCGAGTACCAGCCCCGGGCGCCCGCCCACAGCGCGGCGCCGCCGGCCACCAACAACACACCGGTCACAAGGGTGCGCGCACGAGTGTCGGTGCACCGACGCCCGCTCATCGAGTGCTCCGTGTGACGGCGCCACCGCGGACCATCGCCACGACGCTGGCTGTCCCGTGTCGGACCACGGTCGGCAGTCCCCGCGCGCCCTCACGTTCGAGCGTGCTCATCGTCGGCACCGGGTGGGCGAGCAGCGCGACCACCAGCGCCAGCACCATCCACAACGCCACCACGCCAGCCAGCAGGGACGCCAGAATGCTCGCGTGAGCCGCCGTGGCCAGCCACCGTGCCTGCGTCGCGAACCCGAACCGGTCGTTGCTCAATACCATCATCGTCACCGTTCTCACTCCCACGATGACGATACGGCGCCGAGCGCTGAGCCGCTGTCGTATTCCGGCCAGTGCCGCAGGGCGTCGGCCAACGACGCGACCCCCGCTGCGCAGCGCGGTAGCCGGCTGCACGGCCCCGTCGCGCGCCGAGCGCCACTGCCGCTCAGGCGTCCCCGTCGGCGTAGCGCGCCCTGATCGCCGGGAGCAGGTACTCCAGGAACGCGCGCTCGAAGTCGTACGCCGGGGCGAAGCCCCAGTCGGCGCGCGCCGCCGAGTCGTCCACGTCCTCAGGCCAGGTGTCCACGATGCCCTGTCTCTTGGTGTCGACCTCGAACCCGATTTCGGCGGCCGGGAACGCTTCGAGCACCTTCGCGCGGATCTCGTCGGCCGACGGGTTGAACGCGCCGACGTTGTATGCCGTGCGCGTCAACGCCCAGCGTGGCGCGGCGGCCAGCTTGAGCAGGGCCTCGACGGCGTCGGGCATGGCCATGAACGGGATGCGCGTGTCGGGCCGAACGAAGCAGTCGTAGGCCTCGCCGCGCGCCCCGGCGTGCAGCATCTCCGGCGCGTAGTCGGAGGTGCCTCCCGAGGGCAGGGTGGCTGCCGAGATGAGGCCGGGGAACCGCAACGCGCGAAAATCGACGCGACTGGCCCCGGGCGATGCCGAGAGCTGCTTGTAGTGACGGGCGTAGTAGGTGCCGAGCAGCTCGCAGTACAGCTTGTTGCACCCATACATCGTCGTCGGCGACGTGTGCTGGTCCTCATGGACGCGGCCCGCGGCCGCCCGCGCCTCCACGTCGGGCAGCCCGTAGGTGGCAATGCTCGAGGGGTAGACAAATACCACCGGCCGGCCGTGCGACTCCCCTTCCTTCTGGGCGAACTCGAGCAGGGTGAGCATGCCCTCGACGTTGACCTGGTGGGCCATCACCGGGGTGAACTCCGAGCGCGTCGAGAGCAGCGCCGCGAGATGGAAGACCAGGTCGATTTCAAACTCGGCGAGGATCCGCTCGAGCAGCGCCGTATCGAGGATCGAGCCGGTGAACTCGCGCGTCACCAGCTTGCCGATGTCAGCGTCGAGACGCGTGAGGTCGAGCGTGACGATGCGTTGGCGGCCCGAGGCCGCGAGGCGGGTGATCAGGCCGTGGCCAATCTCGCCGCCGGCTCCGGTGATGAATACAACAGGCTTGCGCAGCATGAGCGACTTTCAGAGAAGCCCGCGTGCCGTGAGGGCAGCTTCGAGCTGGTCGATGAGCGTGTCGAGCAAGGTGGCGACGGCGCCGACCGTCGAGGGGTCGGCCAGATCGATACCCGCCTGGTGCAGCAGCGACATCGGGTAGTCACTGCCGCCGGCCGCCAATAGGTCCAGATAGCGCGTGATGGTGTGCTGCCGGACGGCCGGGTCGGCGTCGCGCAGCCCGACCAGCAGGCGGGCACTCGATGCGTAACAGGTGGCGTACTGATAGACGTAGTAGGGAGAGCCGAAGAAGTGCGGGATACGCGCCCACGTCACGCGCGACAGCGGGTCGTAGTCGATCGCGTCGCCGTGGTAGGCGCGGAGGGTCGTCTCGTAGAGCGCGCTCAGGACGTCGGCGGTGACCGGCTCACCCGCCTCGACCAGCCGATGCGCCTGCAGCTCCCAGTCGGCAAACATCACCTGCGTGAAGAACGTGCCGGTGATCGCGTCGATGGCATGCTGCAGCAGCACGATGCGCTCCAGCGGGTCGGTGGCGTGCGACAAGCGATGGTCGAGCAGGAGCGCTTCGCTTAGCGTTGACGGCACTTCGGCCACGAAAATCGTGTAGTCCGAGTACACGAAGGGCTGTCGTTCGTGCGAGAGCACCGTGTGCATCGAATGCCCCATCTCGTGGGCCAACGTGAACGCGGCGTCCAGCGTGTCGTTGTAGTTCATCAGCACGTATGGATGTACGCCGTAGACCGGCGCCGAATAGGCGCCCGACCGCTTGCCGTCGTTCTCGTAGATGTCCACCCACCGGCGCGCGAAACCGGACGCCAGTCGTTGCTGGTAGGTCGGGCCGAGCGGTGCGACCGACTCGATGATCCACTCCACCACCTGCTGGTACGGGTAGTGCTCGGTGAAGTCCACCAGCGGAATCGAGCCGTCGTAGAGGTGGTAGGTGTCGAGCTTGAGGGCGCGCCGGCGCAGCTTCTCGTAGCGCTGGTACACCGCGATGTTGGCGCGAGCCGAGGCAATCAGATTGTCGACCACGGCGACGGGGATGTTGTCGCCGTGCAGTGCGGCGTCCAGCGTCGATCCGTAGCCGCGGGCCCGGGCCTGGTACCAGTCACGCTGGAGCACGCCGTTGTACAAGGCCGCGTAGGTGTTCAGCGAGGCCTCGAACGCGCCGTGGTGGGCCTCGAACGCCCGCGCCCGATCGGCCTGCACGCGATTGGTGGCCAACAGGGCGCGGTAGCGCGGATAGGTGACCTGCACCTTCTCGCCACTGCTCAACTCGATCGTCGGGAAGTGCATGTCGGCCGTCGACAAGGCCTCGTACGCGTCGTCGGGGACGCGCGTCAGCTGGGCCGCGAGTGACAGCAGGTGCTCGCCACGCTCGTCGAGCACGTGTTCCTGCTGCCGGAACAGGTTCTCGATCATGAAGCGGTACGTGGCCAGTCCCGGGTCGGCGTCCATCCAGTCGCGCAGACGCTCGAGCGGCACCTGCAGGAGCTCCGGGTTGAACCATGCCGTGGCCTGACGCCACTGCGCGAACAGCAACTGCACCTGTTGGCGCCTGGCGCCCACCTGGTTGTCGCGCTGATCCTCGTCGTGCGACAGCGAGGCGAAGTACCACACCTTGTAGGCCAGCTGGCCCATGGTGTCGCTCTCCTGCAGCGCAGCCAGGAGGTTGCCGCTGCTGGTGGCGAGCGTGCCCTTGCGCCCCGCGTAGGTCTGCACCCGTCGTTCCAGGTCGTCGTACGCGCTGCGCCACGCCTCCCAGGAGGCAAAGATATCGCCCAGGTTCCACCGCTCGCCTTCGGGTACATCGGGGCGGGCCCGGGAGCCGCCGGGCGCCGAGGCAAACGTCGTATCGAGGAGCGGACCGGACGCAGAGGCAGTCACGCCGCCGATCCTACCGGAACCGGAACTGACCGGGCTACACTGGCCCCCGCACGATGGCCCGTCGCGAGCACGGCTCCCCCGATACGTCCGGCGGGGCGTGCGACGTCGGCCGCGTCCGACACGATTCCAGATGGGGGTCCACGTGGATCGCAGCGACTACATCCTGTTCAGCGGTGGGGCCCCGGGGGCCGAAGCGGAGTTCGGCGCGCAGGCAGAGCACGTCGCCATCGAAGAGGTGAACTTCGGGTTCGAAGGACACCTCGCGGTGCGCACGCGCGGCCTGCGGATTCTCAACCACGAGGAGCTCAAGGCCGGCGATGTCAGCCTGGCGTATGTGTCGCAGCTGATGAACCGCCGCTACACCGACACGCCCACCTTCCGCAAGGTGCTCCAGAGCATCTGGTACCAGGTCAACGCCGGCCAGGAAATCTTCGTGGTCGGCACAATCCTGCCCGATACCCACGTCAAGGGCGGCACGGGCTGGGGCGCCGAGTTCGCAAAGCTGTGCAACAAGCCGTTGCATGTCTTCGACCAGGAGCAGAGCGGCTGGTTCACCTGGGACGACCGCAAGTGGGTGGCCCGCTCCGGCTCCGACCTGCCGCGAATCCAGCACGCGCACTTCACCGGCACCGGCACCCGCACCTTGACCGAGGCGGGCGCCCACGCCATTGCCTCGCTGTTTGCCCGTTCGTTCCCGGCGTAGCCATGCGCGCCCTGTCGATCGTCGCCCTGCTGCTGTGCGCGGCCACCACCGTCCAGGCCCAGATGCCGCCGCTGACTCCCAGCGCGCTCGATGCCGCGTTATCGGCCAACCCGCAGGGCGCTGACGCCGAACGTCTCGCCGAACGCGTGCGGGAGTGGTTTGGTGGCCGCGACCGTCTCCTCGACGGATCGGCGGCACCCCGGGTCGAGGGACTCCAGGTGGCGTGGGCCCTGGAGGTGCCGACGGCCCTCGCGGCGGCAGACGTGCCGCTCGTCCAATCAGACGCCGTGCACTTCACGCGGCGGCTCACGCCAATCGGCACGACCGGCGTCTACGCCACGGTGGCCAGTCTTGCCCACGGGGACGCCTTCACCTGGCATTTCGCGCAGGCGACGCGCCGGCTCGGCGGGGGTCAGCTCGAGGTGTACGACACGCACGCCGACAGCGTCGAGCAGCCGGGGGTTCCGCGCGGCACGGTGACCCAGCAGGCGGCGTGGACCAGCGCGATCTTTGCCGGCACCACCCGTGACTGGTGGGTCTACGTACCCGCGCAGTACACCGCCAGCACGCCCGCCGCGGTGATGGTGTTCCAGGACGGGGCGGGGGTGCGTACCTGGGTACCCACCGTCTTCGACAACCTCATTGCCCGCGGCGAGATGCCCGTCACCGTGGGGATCTTCATCGACCCCGGTGTCCTGGCCGATGGCCGACGCAACCGCAGCGTCGAATACGACACCCTGTCGGACAGCTACGCACGGTTCCTGCTCGAGGAGATCCTGCCGGCGGTCGAGAAGACCACCCGGTTGCGGCACGACCCTGCCAGCCGCGCCATCGCTGGTGCGAGCAGCGGCGGTATCTGTGCATTCACGGTGGCGTGGGAACGACCCGACGCGTTCGGCAAGGTGGTGTCGTGGATCGGCAGCTTCACCAACATCGCCAGCGGCGAATCCAGCCGTGACGGCGGCCACAACTACCAGGCGCTGGTCCGGAAGACGCCGCGAAAGCCGCTACGCATCTTCCTGCAGGACGGCGCCAACGACTTGGACAACGTGCACGGCAACTGGCCCCTTGCCAATCTCACGCTCGCCGGTTCGCTGGCCTACGCGGCCTACGATTACCGCTTCGAGTACGGCAAGGGCTTTCACAGCCAGCGCCATGGCCGCGCGATCTTCCCGGATACGCTGCGGTGGCTGTGGCGGGACTGGACCTTGACACCAGTCATCCCAACACCCAATCCCGCATCGAAATTCTAAAGCCCCCTGCATTCCTGGATCCGCATTCCGCATTCGGGGGGTTGAACCCGCAGCTTGCATTCCGCGGCTTGCATTCTGCATTCCACATTCTGAATTGTTGCTGTCCTACCTGCTGGCTGGCGGATCCAGATGGCCGCGGCTGCTGTCGCCCATCTCGCTCCGGCGCTGCGGAAAATACTGCCGCCAGCGCTCCGACACCAGGCGAGCGGTCTCGGGGTCGCACTCGACTTCGCCGGGGAACCAGGGCTTCATGCGCGCGTCGATGAGAATGGGCGGTGTGTAGCTCACGTGGTGCCGCAGCACACGCTGTTCGGCCGCGTAGATGTCGGCGGCCGGCTCGAAGCGCGTGAACGTCGTCCACAGGAAGTTCATCTCGCTGGCCGTAGCGCGCAGGGGCTCGTCGCTGAGCACGACCAGGGGCCAGCCCGCGAATGCGGAATGCTGCACCAATCGCGCTCCCGCGGCCGGCTCGTCGGCGTAGGACGGCCCATCGATCACCAGGCAGCCGGGACAGAACACGCGCACGGTGGAGACGCCGACGGGCAGCGTAGCGGACTGGAACGCCTGCGGCAGCTCGCGGACAGGATCGCCAAGGCCGAGCAGGACGCCCTTGGAGCCCTCATTGACCCGGGGCCCGGTGTAGTCGAGCGTGTCCATCGAGAGGTTGCCGAGCACGTAGAGATCGGTCTCGGGGCGCGTCCGCGCCAGCACGTGCGACAGCGTGGCGCGGAAGTCGCGCAGGTCCACGTCACGGTCGGTCAGCAGGAGGAACTTGGTTAACGCCAGCTGACCCTCGCCAAGAATCCGGAAGGCGCTCGACATCGCCTCGCGGCTATAGCGCTGCTTGACGACAGCGGCGGCCAGCGAGTGGTAGCCGGTCTCTCCGTAGCTCCAGAGCCGCGACACCGCCGGCATCACCAGCGGAAACAGCGGCGACAGCAGATCCTGCAGCAGATCGCCGATGAAGAAGTCCTCCTGCCGAGGCTTGCCCACCACGGTTGCCGGGTAGATGGCATCGTGACGATGCGCGACCCGCCGGATGTCGAACACCGGATAGTCGTGCTGCAGCGAGTAGTACCCATAGTGGTCGCCGAACGGGCCTTCGAGCTGACGCCGCTGCGGCGCCACCTCGCCCATCAGCGCGAACTCGGCATCGGCGACCAGGGGATGCGACCCGACGCCTTCGACCAGTGGCAGCCGGCGTCCGGCGATCAACGAGGCCAGCAGCAGTTCCGGGACGTTTTCGGGCAGTGGCGCGATGGCCGACAGCATGAGGGCCGGTGGGCCTCCGAGAAAGACCGTCACAGGGAGTGCCTGCCCGCGCTGCTCGGCGACCTGATAGTGAAAGCCGCCGCCCTTGCCAATCTGCCAGTGCATCCCGGTGTGGGCACGGCCGTGCACCTGCAGCCGATACATCCCGAGATTGTGTCCATGCCCGTCCGGGTGTTCGGTGTAGACGAGCGGCAGCGTCACGAAGCGCCCCCCATCGTCGGGCCACAACTGCAGGATGGGCAACTGGTCGAGCCGGACCTCCGACGTCATCACCTCGGTCACCGGTCCACGGCCGACACGTCGGATGCCCACGCGCGCCGCCGCCGCAGCCAGCGCACGCGCACGCCACAGCTTGGCCGGCGTCGGCGGCATGTCCTGCAGCAGACGCACTGCGCCCTCGATGAAGGCCAGCGGCCGGTCGCCAAAGGCCTGCGCCGCGCGCGAGGGCGTGCCAAACAGATTGGTGACCAGCGGGAAACTGGCCCCCCTGACGTGCGTGAACAGGAGCGCCGGCCCGCCCGCCGCGATCACACGGCGATGGATCTCCGCGACCTCGAGGTGCGCGTCGACCGGCTCGTCGACGACTACGAGGTCGCCATCGCCTCTGATACGGCGCAGGAAGCTGCGCAGGTCAGGATGAGGGGTGGACACCCTACTTCAGCTCGCCAGGAGGAATCGACGACTTACCCATCTCCTGGGCAAGTTT